>Ga0208825_1000089_pt1 | contig 88346 bp, 82 predicted proteins | sample AD_UKC113_MetaG_FD_184450 | JGI IMG/M metagenome (GOLD analysis project Ga0208825, IMG submission 184450) | Active sludge microbial communities of municipal wastewater-treating anaerobic digesters from Hong Kong - AD_UKC113_MetaG (SPAdes)... | ecosystem: Engineered > Bioreactor > Anaerobic >...
GAGAACCAAAGAAAAGACAACCTTCCTGTCCAAAGGTAATGATGGAGTTCTATTATCAAAAAAGGTAATTGAGAAGGACTTTCATTCTTTGGGCATGTTATTCAAAGAATTTCATGTGCGTTTTTTCTAAAGATTCATCGCACCGCAGTTGCCTTTATCAATTTATAGGTGCTAATAATATTAACAGCCAAATTAAAAATTAATACGAAATATAATGGCAAAATACCTGAGGGGGATTCAGGATTTGGGGAACCATTACATTATGATTGCCGGGGAAGAGGCAGGACCCGCATCAAATAAAATGGGCGGGATCTGGAACGTTATTCATGAAGAGGCACATACTCTTGCATCTCTTTTTGACTCTGGAAAACTCAAAGCAAAAGAAAACACAGAAATCCTTATTGCAGGCCCATATTTCGGGCACATGGGCGCAGACTGGAACCGGGGCCTGAACAGAATTACGGATATGGACGGGCTTGCCCCTTTCAGCGCGGACGAGGATCTGGAAAAAAGTCTGAAAGCCCTTGAAAATGAAGGTGTTAAAGTCTTCACAGGGGAAGAAATGGTAGGGAAAACCAGAATAGGTTACCTGCAGTTTCAGACCTCGGATTTTGGAAAGATCCGCTCATCATACATGGGAAAAGAGATGACCCTCGAAAACCGGGTCAAAGCCGAAGCATATGAACTTCTGAGGCTTGATTCCCTGAAATACGAGAGCTTTCCAAACGGTGCGGAGTATACTCACTACCTTTCTCTCTCATATTCGATCTCCGAGCTTATCCGGCTGCTTATAAGTTCGGCGCCCAGAACTGCCGATACCTGGGCAGAAGAAAGCGCGGGTAAGGATATTCTGCCCTGCCCGGGAATTTCACTGCACTGCCACGAATTCGGGACATTTTATGCTCCTGCAAGGCTTAAAAAACTGGGGATCCCGATAAATACCGTTGCAACCCTGCACGCAACTCTTCCTGGCAGAGCCGCAGGATACGGCTCCATCCAAAAAAGAAGAAACAATGACAGCACATGGCCTCCTGGAGTCCCTGAAAACCTTGCCTCCCTCGAAGCCCTTGCCCTGTATGCAGATACGGTTACTGCAGTAGGAGAATCAACCCGCCAGGAAGCAAGGCTTTTTTACGGAATTAACGGGATTGTCATCCGAAACGGGATAACCATTGAGTCCGAAAACATAGACTGGAATAGAAAAGAACTCTGCCTTACACGAATCCGAAGTTTCCTTTCCGAAAACCTGTACAGGTATTATGGAGGGGAAAAAATTGAGCCCGAAAAAATTATTCCTATTTTCACAATCTCCCGCATAGAGGTTGAAAATAAAGGGTACCCCGACCTTCTCGATTCCCTTGTAGCCCTTGAACATATAATAAGGAACAGTATCATGGAAGGGCATATGGAAGAGAAAATCAAGGTAATCTGCTTCCTTGTAGCAGCAGAAGGCCCGAAAGTTAACCTTCCAGAAGGGTTTCCGGTAAATCTGCCAAAAGATGTACTTGTGGGAAACGAACTCCGGCTTCAGCAGATGATAGAAGATAGAGGGCTGGATTTCCCGAAAATGGTAAGAGGAAAGCATTCGGTTGCAGCAGTCCTCTATCCTCAGATAATCTCAACAGAGGACGGCGGGCTGAGAATGGGAGCAAGGGACTTTATGGCGGGCTGCTGTGCCGGTATATTCCCGTCCAGGTACGACCCGTTCCTGCTCACAGGACTTGAAGCCGGCAGAGAGGGGACCCCAAGCGTGGTAAGCCGGGTCTGTGGCTTCAGTGATGCCGTAAAAACTATCGAATCCCTGATAGAGGGTCTGGGCGGGGTGATAGTAGTAGACAATATAGACCTTTCCTATTACGAGACAGTCCTTGACTATGCCCTGGCAGTCAGTTACTTTATCCGAAATTTCGTAGAGGACAGGGTGAAATATAAACTGCTCTGCAGGGAAGCCTTCCTCCTTGCAAAGGATATGGACTGGAAAAAGCCAGTAGAACACTATTATGAACTGATAAGCGGGGCACGCTTCTGTAAACAGGAAGACAGGGGTTCTGAAAAATGATGAAGCGAAAAGGAAAAGGTTAAAGAGGCAGGCTGAAAGAATAAGATTTAGAAAAAAGGGTCCGGGGTATTCAGAAGATGTCAGAAATCAGAAAGCATTATTTTCTCCGCGAGTACTGCATAATTGCCGAAGAGAGGGCTAAAAGGCCTTCGGATTTTGCAGGGGCAGCCGAAGATTCCCAAAAAAATAATTCTGAGCACTGCGTCTTCTGTGGAAGAAACGAAGAAAAAACACCGCCTGCAACTGCAGTATATAAGAATGGAGAGATCTTTGCAGATACCGGGAAAAATAGAATACGAAGCTGGGATTTCCGCTGTTTTCCAAACCTCTATCCCGCACTTACTCCTGCATCACCTTTCCAGGAGTCCTGTGAAAAAGATCCTGAAGTTATTCCGGGATTTGGCTTTCATGAAGTGATAGTTGAATCCCCGGCCCATGGAAAAAAACTGGAGGACTTTTCCGATACCGAAATCTCAGGGCTTATGAAGGTATACAGGGACAGAGTATGCCATTACGCAGAAAATGAGAAAATTTCATATGTCTCCCTGTTTAAAAACTCAGGAAAAGCCGCAGGCGCTTCCCAGAACCATCCTCACAGCCAGTTAATAGCCCTGCCGGTTTGCCCCCAGGTTATGGAAAGGGAACTGGCAGCAATCAGGGATTCTCATAAATGCCCTTACTGCGTCCTCATTGAAAAAGAAAAAAACTCGCCGCGCCTCATCATTGAAAACAGCGGTTTCATAGCCTTTGCACCTTATTATTCAACTGTTCCTTTTGAGGTATGGATCCTTCCGAAAAAGCATTTGAGTTTTCTTGGAGATTTAAGTCCTGAACTCCTTTTTGCCCTGGGGGAGATTTTAAGAGCTGTGCTCAGAACTTACAAAAAAGTGCATGAAAACCTGCCCTATAACCATATGTTCTACCAGCTTTTTGAAACTCCCGAATACCACCTGAACCTCAGACTGCTTCCCCGGCTTTCTACGGCTGCTGGATTTGAATTTAACACAGGAATTTATATTAATTCGGTTTCTCCGGAAAAGGCAGCCTCATACCTGAAAGGTGACAAATAAGTAATCTGAAGAGAACTAAAAACGCACATGTTATTCTTCGAATAACATGCCCAAAGAATGAAAGTATTTGGAAGCACTTTCATGCCAAGAGAAGGAAATATGCACGAGTGAAAGGTTCCAGTCTTAAACATTTAGAAAAAACCGGAGATATGTTTATGTATAATTAATAAGGAATTAAGATAGGGAAGTATAGAGATTGTGTCCTTAATATTATAATTTATCCTGTAACAGGCATGTGTATATTCAGGTAGGGTCCTGTTACGAAAAGAGTACGTGAAGGGTTTTAAAGGGGAATACGTACTGAATATATAAATCAGGAAATGCACAACCTGAGTTTACCAGTATTGAAATAATAGATATTTTTCGGTAAGCTGAAAGGGTTGAACAGAGCAGGCAGGGGGAAGCCTGTAACTTTTTGAAAATAGTTATATCCTTCACTTAGAAAAAGGAACAAGTGAGCCTATGAATAAGATCCGAATAGGAATGTTTAGCTGGGAAAGTTTGCATTCAATACGAGTTGGAGGGATTTCGCCTCATGTATCCGAACTCTCGGAAGCTCTTGCAGCTGAGGGGCATGAGGTTCATCTTTTTACCCGGGGTAATGATAACAGCGATGAAGTGATCAACGGTGTTTACTACCACAGGATTGCATGCGACCGGACCGGAGGAATAGTGGAACAGATGAACAGGATGTGCGACAGCATGTACTGCCGGTTCCTGGATGTCCGCGAAAAAGCAGGAGAATTTGATATCCTCCACGGGCACGACTGGCATCCTGTAAACGTTCTCTGCAGAATAAAAGCCCAGTTCGGGCTGCCTTTTGTCCTGACCTTCCACAGTACAGAATGGGGGCGAAACGGAAACCGGCACGGAGACTGGTGGGAAGCTAAGGAAATATCACACAGAGAATGGCTTGGAGGCTATGAAGCTTCAGACGTAATCGTAACCTCCAATATTTTGAAAGAGGAAATCCAGCATATCTATAAAATCCCTGATTATAAGCTCTGGGAGATCCCCAATGGAATAAACGTGGGAAAAATAAAAAGGGAAGTTGATCCCGGAAAAATAAAAGAGAACTATGGGATACATCCTTATCGTCCTGTAGTGCTCTTCACCGGAAGGATGTCTTACCAGAAGGGACCTGACCTGCTGGTTGAAGCTGCATCAAAAGTCCTGAAGAAAAGGGATGCCCAGTTTGTGCTCATAGGAGAAGGAGAAATGCGGGCTCAATGCGAAAACCAGGCTTACAGGCTTGGAATCGGAAATTCCTGCAATTTCCTTGGCTATGCCCCGGACAATACTGTTATAGACTGGTTCAATGCCTGTGACCTTGTTTGTGTCCCGAGCAGAAATGAGCCCTTCGGGATAGTCGTGCTTGAGGCATGGGATGCAAAAAAACCCGTAGTTGCAAGTGACGCAGTTGCCCTTGTTGAGAACTTCAGGACAGGAGTCATTGCTCATAAAGAACCCTCTTCTATTGCCTGGGGTCTCAATTACGTGCTTGAAGGGCTCGGCCGCAACAAGATGGGAGAAAAGGGATACGACCTCCTGAAAAAGAGGTATAACTGGGAGACAATAGCCAGAAAGACTATTGAAGTATATAAAAAGGTTATGGAAAAAAACCTGATTGGCTGAAGAAAAGTGTAAGAGGAAGATATTATACGATGTCTTCCTCATCATCTTCATCGAATTCTTTATAACTGTCGCTTCCTACCATTGCTGCCGAGATTGAGTCAATGCCGTCAAGCCATTCTGCAACAATTCCGTATGGAAGCTCAGCCATTACCTCTTCTGGCAGGGTCTGCCCTTTAAGCACGATAGCACCGCACTGTGCAGTGTAATCAAGAGCAAGTTCAAGGTTATTCGAGGCTTCAGCGTCGACTGCTGCTTTTATCAGCTCATTGATATTTGCTCCTTCCTCGTAGTCACCCATAACATAGCATTCGAAGGCGACAAGCGCCCCCATTAAAGAGGTCTGTACCGAATCTATCATAAGGTCGATATCTTCAGAAATGGGTTCGACCTCGGAAAGCACGATATCCCTGATTTCCTCAAGAACCTGTAAAGCCATTTCTTTGGAGAGCATTTCTTTTTCAAAGCGAGCGGTTACTTTCAGACAGGCAAGAATTACATCATCTACCATATTGACGAATACAGCACTTTCCTTGCCGGCTTCTTCTTCGGACTCTTTTATCTGAAAACCGCTTTCCTTTGCCCGTCCGAGCCAGTTTTCCCAGCGCTTTTGGGTATAAAATTCATAGGGGGGGACCTGGTTCATTTCATGTTCAGGCACTTTTAACACCGCTTATAAACATTTTTTATTAATAATCAGTCTTACTATTACTAAAAGGTGTTTGTTTATGTTCACCACGAAAGTTTTACCTTTTTCAAGGAATTGCCGGCTTCGCATTTTGAATCAAGGCTCTCGAGGACCTCTACAATTTTGCATTTGTCCCCTTTTAAAAGCCCTTCCGGGTGGCAGGTCTCATACTCGCCGCACTCCCTCTTACCACATTTGGCGGGCTCATACATAATTTTTGCCCCTTCAACTGCTTTTCTGGACTCCACACTTGCCGTGATAGGAGCCCTGCTGACATCTACGGCAAGAACCCCGCTGTCATGCAGGAAACATTCATGTATATCCTTACTTTTGATTCTCACGACTCTATACCTGCGTCCGGGCTCAAGGTTAAGGCAGGTGTTCTTCAAACGGCATTTCTTGCATTCAGGCATTTCACCTTTGAATATGAATTCCAGCCCTTCCCTTGCCAGCCGTGATCCGATGAGTGTTATTTTGGTATCGGTTTCTGTCATAATAGTTCTTCCATTTAAATTTTTTTCAGATATTTCCTGAGTTTTCAGGAGACCTGAAGTTATTTCCTTTTTACTTTAGTATTGAATCTGGACCTGAAATAAAGCGTTTAAATTTGATCAATTCTGAACAGATTAAATTCATATAAACTCAAATGAGCCGCTAATTGTTGAATCCGAATTCTGGTTAAAAGACTCCGATCATTCATGCAGCTGGAGGTTTCAGAGAGTTCTTATTTCCTATTTCAGCCTGAGATAAAACAACTTTTCAACTTATGACCTTTGTGATTCTTGCAACTTTTTCAGCTGCCGACGGGTTCAGGCCGTTTCCGAGAATTGTATAGCGGTCAGGCCGGATACTGTGTGCCTGTAACAGGGCTTCGATTATATACTTATCTTCTATGCCAAGCTCTCTGGCAGTTGTGGGAGCCCCAATCTTTTTTAAGGCGTCCCTTATCTCCTGCCAGTTTCCTCCATGAAGGTACATCATCATGATCGTGCCAACCCCGCACTGTTCTCCGTGCAACGCAGGCTTAGGTGCTATCCTGTCGAGGGCATGGCTGAACATATGTTCCGATCCCGAAGCCGGCCTTGAAGAGCCTGCAATACTCATTGCTACCCCATTTGAGACAAGGGCTTTTACCACAAGCCTGGCAGAAGTCTCATGATCCGGCTTTATCGAATCTGCGTTCTCTATTATCACCCTGGCTGCCATACGGGAGAGAGCAGCAGCGTATTCCCCAAAGTACTCATTTCGGAGCCGGCTTGCTAGTTCCCAGTCCAGAACTGCCGTATAATTGGAAATAATGTCTCCACAGCCTGCGGCAAGAAACCGGAATGGAGCCGCCGAGATAATTTCAGTGTCTGCAACTACGGCAATAGGGGCCTGAGCCTGTACGGAAGCGTTTATTCCATTGTCAATAATCGAGGCGCGAGAAGATGCAATGCCGTCATGAGAAGCTGCAGTCGGCACACTGAAAAAGGGAATTTCAAGCCTTGTGGAAGCAAGTTTTGCAAGGTCAATAGACCTGCCGCTCCCTACCCCCAGAAGAAAAGTCGCCTCTGCCTCGAGAGCTTTTTCCATTACTTTCTCGACTTCCTCCATAGTTGCCCCGCATGTAATTACCATTTCTGCACTGATCCCTGCATTTTCCAGGAGTTTGCTCACTCTTTTACCTGCAACGTCCCGGGTAGTTTTCCCGGTAACTATCAGCGCATTGCCTTTCAGTTTAAGATCCCTGCAAACATCGCCGATTTCCTCAAGTACACCATGCCCTACCAGCACGTCCCGTGGAAGCTGCATCCATTTTGCGCTGTTCTTATTAAGAGTCAACTTCATACCCGCATGAATTATTGATAGTGATAGAGATATACTGTATTCTGGAGTTCATTACTCAATTTCATAAACTGGCATAAACCGTCCAGCCAGAGAGTGAGCTTGCTTACTGAAATAATATCCAGACTGTTATGCAAATATCTATATGTATAAGGTATTTAACACCAGCAGATATCTTTGCTGGCACTGCAATACATATGATAATACCCTCAGAAACACCGACAACTTATGAAATATAGTATACGTAGTTTAATAGGAGAACCTGATTCATTAACTTAATCGCCGGAGAAGTTTGGAACAAAATGTTACCTATCATTCAATCCCTCACCTATTCCTGTTTAATTATGTTTCTCAGGGTAATTTACTTAAACCAATTCTTTCTCTATGGATAAGTCTATTAAATCTTACCTTCTAAGAAGTACAATTGCAGAAGATTAATTATAAAAATAGGATAATATAATATCCACAAAAAAGAATCCCACATAATATGTTTGCTTTTCTTGAAGTAGTTCGATAAGGCAAAGAAATATCTGTGATTAAACCGAACACCGCTCAAGGTTGATACCAGAACATATAGTTAAAAAATTAGATTCAAATTACGAAACAGTACACAGATTCAGCTATATACAGTAAGTATCCTGCGTATAGTAAGTATCCTATATACAGTAAGTACTCCATGTACAGTAATTATTAATTGTATTAGATTATTGCCATTTTAAATGAGTGATAAGATGAGTTTTTTAACGGAAAAAATTTCACAATTTATCAATACCTACTACCTGGACCCCATAAGGGGCGATGAAGGGTATAACATTGTAAACACATTTACCTGGGCAGTGGTACTGGGCATCTGTATTTTTGGGGTTTTCAAGCTCCTTAAGAAGCTGGAAGTAAAGATAAATCCAGAGTTCATACTCTCAGTCATTCCATTCATACTTGCGGGCTCTTCCCTGCGCGTACTTGAAGACTCTCCTGCTGATATATTTCATCCCCCTTACAGCTATTTGCTTATAACCCCGAACATTTATTTCCTGGTTTTCGGAATAACCGTGGTCTGCCTGTGGATTTCAATCAGGCTGCAGAAGGCAGGGCTTGTAAAGAATTATCATCCGGTATTTGCAGGCTTCGGGCTGGTATGGTTTATATTGAACCTTGGAACCCTGATGTATTTTGAGGACGTTGTGTTTCCTTACGTTCCGGTTTTTGTGCTTGGAGCAGGGACAGGACTGACATTTATCTTTTACCTGGTTGCCCGTCAATTAAAATCCACAATTTTCACTGATCCTCTGAACCTATCGATCCTGCTTGCCCACATGCTGGATGCTTCTTCAACATATATAGGAATAGATAAACTTGGGTATTTTGAAAAACACGTGCTTCCTTCGTATCTTATAAAACTAACGGATACTGCACTGGTTATGTATCCATTGAAGTTAGTTATCTTTGTAGGGGTTCTTTATGCACTTGACACCCAGTTTGAGAAAGATGATGAGTCAACAAACCTGAAAATGCTGATTAAAATGGTTATTATAGTCCTGGGGCTTTCTCCGGCAACCCGGAATACAATCCGAATGACTCTGGGAATATGAAAGATCAGTAAATAGATACCGCCGTTGATGCCGATATTCAAGAACCGGGTTTATTGGGGATAAGAATGGAAAGAGAAGAAGAACATTTACGGGAAAAAAACACAGGAGCAAGTACAGAAACTCCTGATGGAGAGAGGGAGGAAAAGATATATGCTCCAGAGGAAAACGCCTTTTTAGCTGATAGCAGAGAAATAGAATCAGGGAGATATGTCTCAAGATTATCCGAATTCACAGGCTACCTTCGTTTTATCCTGCCATACATCCTTTTCATCACCTTTGTATTCTTCGGGGCTTTATTTGCAGGCTATGCTTCATCTGCAAGTTTTCCTGATATGGCTGATAAATTCATGGAAGGTTTCAGTACCCGGTTTGCTCCCCTCCTTTCCATGCCCCCGATATTCATTATGTTTGGAATCTTTCTTAACAATGCCTTTGTAAGCCTGCTCTTTCTTGTACTGGGGCTTGTATTTGGCATTCTTCCAATAATGTTTATCGCCTTCAACGGGTACGTCGTAGGAGTTATCGCTTATATAACAGCGCAGGAAAAAGGCCTGCTCTTTATTTTCCTTGCTCTTCTTCCTCACGGGATAATAGAGCTGCCCATGGTCTTTCTGTCAGCTGCTATAGGGCTCAGGCTTGGACACCAGGTTTTCGCTGCCCTTACAGGCAGACCCACAGAAATAAAAAAAGAATTTAAAGAAGGACTGAGTTTTTATTTCCGCTGGATTTTGCCCCTTCTCTTTCTGGCAGCTGTAGTTGAGACCTTTATTACACCTTTGATCCTGAGTTTCCTCTAAAATTCAGATAAAACAGAACTGCCGCGAGGGGGCAAACCAGCTCTCCAGCTTACCCTCTATTATATAAATGATTACTTCTATTAGAAAGGGTTTTAATAGGTAAAGCCGTTAATGGGGAAAAATCCGATCAGAACTTTTATTTAACAAAATCAGGCAGGTTGCCATAAAGACCTGCATTCCAGAAGATATTATCTTGATACCATAAAATCATACAGGGCCATACCTGATCACCATCTCACGGACATATTTATACCTCGAAAAAGCTGAGAGACATCATATATGATTGACAGGAAAGAAATAAAGGAAATCGTTGAAGGCTATTACGCGCACGCTGATAAGATAAAAGTGGGGACAATTGCCTCGCACTCGGGGCTCGATATCTGCGATGGAGCAGTTGAAGAAGACTTCAGGACCCTTGCAGTCTGCCAGGCAGGAAGGGAGAAGACTTATACAGAGTACTTCAGAGCTCAGAGAGACCCTTACGGAAGAATAAAGAGAGGAATTGTCGACGAGGCAGTTGTATTTAAGAAGTATAACGAAATCCTCCTGCCGCAGAACCAGCAAAAACTGGTTGACGAGAAAGTGCTTTTTATCCCCAACCGCTCTTTTACTTCCTACTGCAGCATAGATGAGATCGAAGAGAATTTCAGAGTCCCCATGGTAGGGAGCAGAAATCTCCTCAGGAGTGAAGAGCGGAGCGAGCAGCAGAGCTACTACTGGATTCTCGAAAAAGCAGGGCTCCCTTTCCCTGAGAAAATAGAGTCTCCCAGAGACATTAACGAACTTGTTATGGTAAAGCTCCCCCATGCAGTAAAGAAACTCGAAAGGGGCTTTTTTACGGCTTCAAGCTATAAGGAGTACCAGGAAAAATCCGAAGCCCTTATTAAACAGGGAGTGATTACGCGCGAAGCTCTTGAGAATGCCAGAATCGAGCGCTACATTATAGGACCCGTATTCAACCTTGATATGTTCTATTCTCCAATCGAGCCGAAAATGAGCAGGCTTGAGCTTCTTGGTGTTGACTGGCGCTTTGAGACCAGCCTTGACGGACATGTAAGGCTCCCTGCCCCTCAGCAGATGGCTCTTGCCCCCCACCAGCTCACCCCGGAATATACGGTCTGCGGGCATAACTCGGCAACACTTCGCGAATCTCTTCTTGAAAAAGTATTCGAAATGGGAGAAAAATATGTGAAAGCAACTCAGGAGCATTATGCACCTGGAATCATAGGGCCTTTCTGCCTCCAGACCTGCGTGGACAAGGACCTTAACTTCTATATTTATGATGTAGCCCCGAGAGTAGGCGGCGGGACAAATGTGCACATGTCAGTCGGGCATTCCTACGGCAACTCACTCTGGAGAAGACCTATGAGTACGGGCAGAAGGCTTGCCTTCGAGATCAGACGCGCTCTGGAGCTCGAGAAACTTGATATGATCGTCACATAAATTTATTAAGGCTTTCCGGCATTAGTAGATATGAATTGTACAGAATACCTTAAACTTTAAGAGGAACCCCAGAATCTGCCAGATTCAAGCCTTAAATAAAAATCTGGTAACAGATCTTGCCTGGCTTTCCAGGTCAAAAATACAGAACTGCCCTGGGAAGGGGGGCAGGCTCATTTGAAGCCTGTGCAAGTAAAACCCCGCTTTGAGTTACGATTACAACAAACCAAGGATCACACAGTAAAATTGAGAATCAAACCAGGTTTAGAATTGAAATCTGCATACCTCATGGAAAAAAAAATCAATAATTCCTTAAGGGCACAGATTTTGGATAAATACCTGCCTTATATCAGATTATCTTTACTCTACTGGAGGAAACTACAACTTGAGTCAGCCCTGTGTTAATATCGGCATGGTAGGCCATGTCGACCATGGAAAAACCACACTTGTCAAAGCTTTGTCCGGCGTGTGGACGGATACGCATAGTGAAGAAGTGAAAAGAGGAATTTCAATAAGATTGGGATATGCCGATTCCCCTTTCATGAAATGCCCGAAATGCCCTGAACCTCAGTGTTATACTGTAGCTAAAACCTGCCCCAACTGTGGAGAAAAAACGGAAGAGCACAGGACAGTTTCCTTTGTAGATGCTCCGGGGCACGAAACCCTGATGGCAACCATGCTTTCAGGTGCTGCAATTATGGACGGGGCAGTGCTTGTAATTGCCGCAAACGAAGACTGCCCGCAACCTCAGACAAAGGAACACCTGATGGCACTGGACATCATCGGAATTAAAAACATTGTAATAGTTCAGAATAAAATCGACCTTGTATCAAAGGAAAAGATTATCGAGAACTACCACCAGATAAAAGAATTTGTCAAAGGGACAGTTGCAGAAAACGCGCCTGTAATCCCGATTTCTGCCCAGCAGAATATTAACATTGATATCCTTATCGATGCCCTGGAAAAACAGATCCCAACTCCCGTGCACAAAGTGGACAAGCCCGCAAGCATGCTGATTGCCCGGTCCTTTGACATTAACAGGCCCGGAGCTTCAATTGACGAGATCCGCGGGGGAGTTATCGGAGGGACCCTCACAGAAGGCGTACTTCACCCCGGAGATGAACTGGAAATAAGGCCGGGAATAAAGGTTACAACAGAAGGCAGCACCAGATGGGTTCCTATCCTGACAAAGGTTTCATCGATCTTTGCAGGAGCAACAAAGGTAGAAGAAGCAACTCCTGGAGGGCTTCTTGCCGTTGGAACTTATCTTGACCCCACCCTGACAAAGGGAGACTCTTTAACAGGACAGATAGCAGGTGCTCCTGGGACCCTTCCTGAAACAAGGCACCAGTTTGTCATGGAACTTCATCTCCTTGATAGGGTTGTGGGAGTCACCAGGGAAGAAAAGATTAACGAAATCAAGACCAGTGAACCCCTTATGCTCAACATAGGAACCGCAACAACGGTAGGTGTGGTCACAAGTGCCAGGAAAAATGAAGCCCAGGTGGCACTAAAGCGCCCGATAAGTGCAGCCGTCGGATCCAGGGTTGCTATCAGCAGGAGAATCGATTCCCGCTGGCGGCTCATTGGAGTAGGGGTAATAAAGAGTTGAAAATTATAATTGATACCAATGGCTTCATGATTCCTGTCCAGTTCGGAGTGGATATCTTCGAAGAACTGAAAAGGCTGGGTTTCAATGAGTTCTATGTGCCTGAAGCTGTTGTATTTGAAATAGAAAAACTCATAAAGCGGGAAAAAGGTTCAAACCGGACAGCTGCAAAGGTTGCCAGGTCCATGATAGAAAGATGCCGGCTAGTAGCAGGCATCGGGCCTGCAGATGATGTGATACTCAGGCTCGCAAAAGAGATGGAAGCGGCTGTTCTGACAAATGACATAGGGTTGAAGCGCAGGCTTGCTGAAATCGGGATCCAGACCGTAGCCCTGCGCCAGAGAAATAAACTGGATTTTGTTTGAAAAACCCACCGGAGATTCCGGGCAGCAGTTCCATTGATTAAGTTTACGGGTGATTAGCAGATGTATAAATTGATGAAACTCGTTGATACTGTTCGCATCCCTCCTACCCTTCTCGGGGAAGAAATAATGCCTACCATAAAAAATGCATTAAGGGAAAAACTTGAGGGGCAGGTTGACAAAAAGCTTGGCTCTCTCGTTGCCGTCTACAATATCGACGAGGTCGGAGAAGGGCACATTCTCGTCGGAGACGGGGCTGTGTACTATGATGTGACATTCCAGGCAATAATGTTTTATCCAGAGCTTCAGGAAATTATTGAAGGCGAAGTCGTTGAAGCTGTAGGCTTCGGAGTCTTCGTAGGAATGGGGCCAATGGACGGGCTGCTACATGTCAGCCAGATTACGGACGATTTTATTTCTTATGATGCAAAGAATGCAAGGCTTGTTACCAAAAACGGAGGCAAGTCAATCGGCGAAGGCGACCATGTAAGAGCCAGAATTGTCGCGGTCAGCATCAATGAAAGAGAGCCGAAAGAAAGTAAGATAGGGCTTACAATGCGCCAGACAGCCCTTGGAAAACTCCAGTGGCTTGAAGAAGCCCGCAGAAAGAAGCAGCCACAGGAAACCCAGGGTGAAGGGACTGCTGAGTAAAATAAAAGGCAAAAAGAGGTATTTCAATGCCAGAAAAAGTCTGTCGACACTGCCTGAGGGTCCTCGAAGGGCAAACCTGTCCAGTTTGCGGAACTTCGGATCTTGCAGAAGAATGGAGTGGACTTGTTATTATTCTTGACACCGAACGCTCGGAAATCGCAAAAAGACTCGGGGTTGACATCCCGGATAGATTTGCCTTGAAGGTGCGCTGAGTTGAGTGTCCATATCGAGCTTCCGAGAGAACTTCGCCCGCTTATGAAAAGGCCCCTTGGCACTTTATACAGGGGAAAGGGCAGGGATACGGTAGAGAAGTTTATAGGGGGACTCTCAAGCCCCACAAAACTTATATCCGTGGGGGATGTTACTACCTTCCACCTGCTCGAAGCCGGGATTATTCCGGACATCTGTATTGTGGATGACCGAACCAAAAGGAAACCGGTATCCAGCGATGTTTCGGCCCGGAACAGGGACAAAGTCTATGAAGAAGTTTCGGTTGACAACCCTGCAGGGATAATTACCGATGAGCTTATTAGAACCCTTTGTGAAGCGTTTGCTTCGGAAAAGCTTCTCCGCATTTTTGTAAGGGGAGAAGAAGATCTGGCAACCCTTCCGGTAATCCTTCTGGCTCCTCTGGGGTCTATTGTACTTTACGGGCAGCCTGACGAGGGTGTGGTCTTTGTAGAGGTCACAGAGAAAAAGAAAGAGGAAATAAGGGCTCTTTTTGAAAAGCTTATCAGCAAAAATCAAAATAATGAATTGGATAAGATACGGAGAATCCTAGATGGACATAAAAGTCGTTAAAGATAAAAAGAATTTACTTTTAAACAGAAGGGAACTGGATTTCGTTGTGAAATATGAAGGTTCGACTCCTTCCAGAAATGATGTAAAGAACAAGCTTGCTGCAATGTTAAACGCCCCCCTTGAACTGCTGGTCATCCAGAGGATCAAGACCGAATACGGAATGCAGGAAAGCAAGGGCTATGCAAAGCTCTACGAAGATGCAGACCGCATGAAACAGGTAGAACAGGCATACGTCCTGAAGAGGAACGCCGTCCCTGGATCGGAAACTGAGGGAGAAGAGGCTTAAGCCTTACTGAGGTGTAAAACATGGCAGTAAAAGATTATTATAAAGTCCAGGGTAGCTCCGTAACCAGACTCAAACAGTTCTGTCCCAGATGCGGACCCGGTGTATTCCTTGCCGATCACAAAAACCGCCTCGCCTGCGGAAAGTGCGGCTACACCGAATTCAAGAAATAACCCGCAAGGAAATAATAACTCATTTTTCAACCCGGACCGCAGGAGTTCTCCTGCGGTTCTTTTCACCACTCACATCCTTTTTCAGAGGATAATCCCAGGCTTTTCTTACATCTCAAGTTTTTAGTTATATATATGATCATTCTGTTTACTTTTATTGCACGGGCTCGCCGATTTCTATCAATATTTATATATTTTCTGACCCCAATATTTTACCTTCTTAACCAAATTTAAGTCAGATTTAAGACAGACCTTTATGCAAGAATTTATTTATTTTGTATGCTACTTTCTATTTAGAAGTAATATTTCTGATAGATATCATCTCTGAAGACGTCTGCGGAAAAACAGCTCAGACTTAGAAAGATGGATAAAAAACAATTTATTTTCAGAATATGACACTTCATAAAAACACGAGCCTGAAGCTGAAAAATGCTTTATTGAATGGAGAGGGATAAAATATGCCTGAGGAAAGTAAGAGAATAAAAGTAGTAAGAGTAAAGAATCTCCGCGTAAAGAGCCTGAAAATAAAGGGTCTGAGACCGGGACCTGCTGCTGCAAGGAGCCAGACTTTAAGAAATATCAGGAAAGTAAAGGGGTAATATGTCAGAGAAAAACACGAGAACAGAAGTTATTACAATAAAGGACACAAAAATAAAGAGCCTGAAAATAAAAGGCATGATGCCAAAGACTATTGTTATCAGAAACCTGACTCTAAAAAACGTAAGGCTAATCTTCAAACTCCCGCCCGAAAAGAAAGAATAAGGGCATTAAAAAAGAAAGAATAAAGGCATTAAATACCAGAAAACCTGATTTTATTGCTTTTTATAGCTTTTTAATGATTATTAGAAGATCTTCTTTTTTCTTTTCCTTATTTTCCTGCTACTCTTTACTTCTCTTTTTGTTTACTTTGATAAGATGCCAGCAGGCTCATGAAAGTACCTATCAACCATAACTAAAATACGGTTTTTAAGGGCAGTAAATGGAGTTTAAAAGGCGGGAGAAAGTCCAAACATAAAATCAGTAACTTTTTTCTGTACTCATATTTATAGCCGGATGCAGATATAATTCCACACAAATATTTTTGGGAGAGGACTCCGGGGTAATATGCGATCTCTTTATGCCAGAGCCTGGTACAGTAAAGCACTTGCTCTTTTAAACCTGAAAAATCCTGCTGGTGCAGAGAAAAACTTTGAAAAGGCACTTGAAGAATTTAACTCCCTGCTTGAGATAAACCCTCAGGACACGGTTGCCTGGCAGTACAGAGGAAATATACTGCTTTACCTCGACCGACCTGAAGAAGCCCTGGAAGCTTTTGAAAAGGCTCTCGCTTTCGACCCGGGAAACATTTCAGCCCGCTACTTCAAGGGGATCACTCTCGGTTATTTGAACCTGCCAGAACAGGCTCTGGAAGCTTTTAGAGGAGTGCTGGAAAGAGAATCCGGACATGAAGGCGCCCTTTATTACAGCGGGCTTGCTTTGACGAGGCTCGGAAGGCACATTGAGGCAGTTTCAGCCCTCTCAGGAGCTCTTAAAATAAATCCTGAAAACCCTGGCGCCTGGTATTACAGAGGGGCATCTCTCTACGTCCTGGGAGAGAGTACAGAGGCTCTAGAAGCATTTGAAAAGGCACTGGCCCTTGAGCCTTTACACGCAGCGGCATGGGAAGGTAAGGCAAAAGCATATTTATCTCTGGACAGAAGAAGGGAAGCTCTCAGGGCATGTGAGAAAACTCTTGAACTTGAACCCTCTTCTGCAGACGCATGGAAAATTCAGGGAAAAATTCTAAAAAGCATCGGGAGAAAAGAAGAAGCTCTTGAAGCTTTTGAGAGAAGCCTTATTCTTGAGCCCATGAACGCAGAAAACAGGATAGAAAAAGGAAAGCTGCTGGGAAGCCTGGGAAGGTGCAGGGAAGCGCTTCAGGAGTTTGAGAATGTGCTTCAGATAGACAGGTCTCTTACCGAGGCAAAAATAAACAGGGGAAAAGCCCTTCTAACCCTTGGAAACTACCAGAAAGCTCTTGATTCTTTCAGTAAAGCCCTCAAAGAAGACCCGGAAAATTCAGAAGGCTGGGGAGGGATGGGAAGCTGCTGCCTTGCCATGGGAAAATATTATGAAGCCATGAAGGCTTACGAAAGAGCCCTTTCCCAGGGAACTGAAAATAGCTGTACCAATAGCTGTACCCTGAGTGGAATTGGGGAAATCTACTATGAGCTGGGGGATTTTTCCAGATCCCTTGAGACATTTGAGCTGGCTCTGAAGCTCGATACTGAAAACGCCTTTGCCTGGAACGGCAAGGGAAATGTGCTCTGCAAACTCGGAAAATACAGTGAAGCCCTGGAAGCTTATGAAAATCTCATTGCACTCGACTATGAGAACCTGCCTGCCCGGTACAACAGGGGTGTGGTCCTTTCGAGGCTCAAAACCAGGCAAAAGAATGCAGGAGAACCTCTGGAAAATCAGTTTCAGACAACCTTTAAAAAATACCTGGAACTATCTGGAAAGCTTCCTGAAGATAAAATTGGAGCTGAGGGCTGGAAATACAGAGGGCTTGCTTTTGCCGAACTCGGAGAGTATGAAGAGGCGATTAAAGCTTTTGACAGGGCAGCAGAATACAGTTCAAAAGACATATTCCTTCCTGTTTACAAAGGAATTGCCTTTTTATGCCTGAAAAGATATGAAGAAGCCCTGAAAGTTCTTGAACAGGCAGAAGAGAATTTTTACGCAACTATAGGTTCAGAAAAAAATGAAGGCGCAGATAAGGAAAAAAATACGGAAGAGTTATGGAATCTGAACTTTAACGGTAAAAAGACACTGGAAATGCTCAGAAATGCGAAAGGATTTACCCTTTACGCTCTTGGCAGATACGAAGAAGCCCTTAGAGCCTTTGAGAAAGCCGGAAAGGTTTCGGGAAACGGAAAAACGTCCTTCTTCGGAAAAGGCATTGTTTTTGCACACTGCAGAGAATGGAAAAAATCCCTGGAAGCATTTGACAGCGTCCTCAGCTTCGATCCCGAAAATCTTCCTGCTTCGGTGATGAAAGCCTTTGCACTGATAAAGCTTCATGACTTCGAAAAAGCTGCCGAAGTTATTGAGAGGCTCAAAGTGGAAAATACCGATCCTGATCTTTCCTTCTGTCTTCTGGGGTTTGCCCGTTCAGGGCAGGGAGATTTTGAAAAAGCCCTGAAAGCTTACAGAAAAGCGATTGAAGCAAACCCAAAAAATATACATGCCAGAAACGGGCTTGCTGAGCTTTACCTCAGGCTCGGGAACAGCACGGGCGCTTTAAAAGAACTTGAAGCTTCAATTGCAGAATCTCCTGATAATCCATTTTCGATGAGCCTGAAAGGCAGAGTAGAACTTGAAGAACAGGCATGCGAAAACGCCCTTGAGTCCTTCAGGCGGGCTCTTGTTCTGGACACGGAAGACCAGAGGCTCCTTCTCTGGGATTCATATGCCAGGTACATATATGCAGAATCTTCTTTTGATGAGGGCAGTGCACGTTTCAGGCACATGATCCTTGCAGCCGCCGGAAAACTTGAAAAGGCAGCCATCTGCCGTGAACCCGGAGACAGTGAACTGAGAGCTCATGCACTTTATTTCCTGGGGCTTTTTTACTGCAAAGTCCACCACTTCCGAAAGGCTTCAGAGAGGCTCGAAGAGTGCCTGAAACTTGAAAATTCCAGCAGAGTAAAACAGCCTGCAACCCTTCTTCTTAAAAGTATTCGAGCAAAGAGGCTTAAACATGTCTGGTGGAAATGGTGGTTTGCACCTGGAACACACAGTTATATTAAAAAAACAGGATTCTGGCTGATCTTATTTTTAATTTTTAGCATACTGCTGTCTCACCCTGCAGCTTCGACCCTGCCTTTCATATCCTGGCCTGCAAACATTATAAGCCAGACTTTCTACCCGGCTGGTGGAAACAGCATTTCGTGGGAGCTTTATGGAAAAGAGTATGTAATCTCAATTCTGCTCCTGTCTTCCCTTCTAATTCTTCCGGGGTTCAGAGCCGGCAACACGGAAGATGAAGAGTTTGAGTTTGAAATGTTTGCACCTCCGGCTCCGGATTTTGATATCCCTGTATCTGTCCTGGAAAAGTTTACGGAAAAGCTTGAAAAGAGCCTTTTTTCTCCGGAACCCATGAGAGAAAGCATAAAGAAACTTGGTAAATTCTAAAAACCGCAAGGGAGACGCATCAAGGTTCTTTAAAGGATCAGAAAAGCAAACGTATTTAACCCTCTCCGGTATTATCGAAGGCAGTGACAGCAAAGAGGACTGGAAAGGAGACCTGAAGCCTTGAAAAAAACATTCATCCTTGGAATCGAAGGCACTGCCTGGAACCTGAGTGCCGCAATCGTGACCGAGACCGAGATTATTGCCGAGGTTACAGAGACATACAAACCTGAAAAAGGCGGAATCCATCCAAGGGAAGCCGCCCAGCACCATGCAAAATATGCAGCAAGCGTTATCAAAAAACTCCTTGCAGAAGCAAAAGAAAAAGGGATAGAGCCTTCTGACCTTGACGGTATAGCTTTTTCACAGGGACCCGGGCTCGGACCCTGCCTGAGAACGGTTGCAACGGCAGCCAGGATGCTCTCCCTTTCCCTCGGGCTCCCGCTCATAGGGGTCAACCACTGCATTGCCCATATAGAGATAGGGATATGGAGAACTCCTGCAAAAGATCCTGTTGTCCTTTATGTAAGCGGGGCAAATTCCCAGGTAATCTCGTATATGGAAGGAAGGTACAGAGTTTTTGGAGAAACTCTTGATATCGGGCTTGGAAATGCCCTTGATAAGTTTGCACGCGGAGCAGGCCTGCCTCACCCGGGCGGACCTAAAATTGAGGCATGTGCAAAAGAAGCAAAGAAATACATCCCGCTTCCGTATGTGATTAAAGGGATGGACCTCTCATTTTCAGGACTTTCCACGGCTGCAAGTGAAGCCCTGAGAAAAAACTCCCTTGAAGACGTCTGCTATTCTTACCAGGAAACAGCCTTTGCAATGGTAGTGGAGGTTGCAGAACGCGCCCTTGCACACACAGGAAAAAAAGAAGTGCTGCTTGCAGGCGGTGTGGGTGCAAACACAAGGCTCCGCGAGATGTTAACTGAAATGTGCGAGGCAAGAGGCGCAAAGTTCTATGTGCCCGAGAAACGCTTCATGGGCGATAACGGCACAATGATTGCATACACGGGGCTCCTGATGTATAAGTCAGGAAATACAATTTCCCTTGAAGACTCACGCGTAAACCCCAGCTTCAGGACAGACGATGTAAAAGTAACCTGGATAAAGGATGAAGAGATGAAAAAAGTCCCTGAAATTTCCCCTGAAGTTTTCCTCAGGATGCCTCCCGGAGAAATTCTCGACAACGGGGCTGAAGCTGTTGTTTACCTTGAAGAAGGACCTGATGGGAAAAAGGCACTTGTTAAGGAAAGAGTCCCCAAAGCTTACAGGCATAAAGAGATAGATGAGAGGATAAGGAGAGAAAGGAACAGGACAGAAGCCCGCCTGATGTCTGAAGCAAGGCGCGCAGGCGTGCCAACGCCAATCATCTACGATGTCGAGGAATTCAAGCTCAAAATGCAGTTCATCGAGGGGATACCCATAAAGTACCTTATAACCCCTGAGCTTTCAGAAAAGGTCGGAGAGCTTGCAGGCAGGCTGCACAGTTCAGGCATAGTTCACGGAGACCTTACGACCTCAAACCTCATGCTTGCAGGAGAGAGGCTCTACCTGATTGATTTCGGGCTTGCTTATTTTGACAAAAGCCTTGAAGCCAGAGGTGTGGACGTCCATGTGCTTTTCCAGACTTTTGAAAGCACTCACCGCGACTATGAGGCTCTTGTCAAAGCTTTTGAAAAAGGGTATGCAAGTACTTTTATAGATTCAGAGGATGTACTGAAGCGAGTTGAAGAAATAAAAAAGAGGGCTCGCTATGCATAAAATCGTTTTTGTTACGGGAAATAAAGGCAAGTTTGCCGAGGTGAGGGATATCCTCAAAACCTTCGGCATCGAAGTAATACAGAATAAAGATGGCTATCCGGAACTCCAGGAAGATGAGCTTGAACCCATCGCGGCTCACGGGGCACAGTATGTTGCAAACAAATTGAACATGCCTGTGATGGTGGATGATTCCGGAATCTTCATAAATGCCCTTAACGGCTTTCCAGGTCCCTACTCCCGCTTTGTCGAGGATAAACTCGGAAACCCTAAAGTGCTGAAACTGATGGAAGGAGAAAAAGACAGAACAGCATACTTTAAAACCGTTATCGGATACTGTGAACCCGGACAGGAGCCTCTTGTTTTTCCCGGTGTTGTGGAAGGGAAAATTGCATATGAAGAACGGGGCACAGGCGGTTTCGGGTACGACCCTATTTTCGAGTACAACGGCATGACCTTCGGGGAACTCGGGGACGAAGAGAAAAACAAGGTTTCTCACAGGCGCAGGGCTGTTGATAATTTTCTGGAATGGTTTAAAAGCAGGGCTTAAACCCTGCACTTTAAAAATTTGAAATTTCAGGAATGACCTTTTCGAGTCTCTAAATCTTACTTTTTCTCTGCTGGTTTATGCCTTACAAGATCAAGGGCTACATTGAGCTGGTTTAAGCCCAGTTTTAAGGCGGTTGTAATTACCTGGTTATTTGAAGTAATTCCGAGTTCTCTCTTAATGGCAAAAAGGTCCATTATGCACTGCGGATCCAGAACGAGAGGGCCGTCAAGCAGTTCTTTTGAAACCGGTTTTTTAGTTTTAATTTCCACTTCTTTTGGCTCGATTTTGTATCCGTTTTCCGATTTTCCAGCCCTGCCCGCACCCTCAAATTCTTCAGTTTTCTCCCCGTGGATGTATTCCATCTGCTGGAGACAGTGAGTCAGGCAAACGTTCAGTATGAATTCTTCAACTTCCATGCCGTTCAGAGCTGCATACTTTTTGACTTCCTCAAGCTGCTCCTCAGAAAAAGGGATACATAACAGATTTTCGTCACATTCCTCGCTTATCCCAAACCCTCCTTGTTTCTGATAAATTGGATTTTTTACTTCATTTTATTCCATTTCAATTTGTTGTGATCTTATTCAATATTATTTTATTCGAGTTTTTGTTATCGGATTAAAGCTTTCTTTAATCAGTTGTCTCCTGCTATCCTTTAAACAGTTCTTTATCTTCAAGTTTTCCTTTTGGTTTTCATTCGCCAGAAAACATCTCCCTCATACAAAGTAAAATTTTTTATTATGTAAAGCCCATTTACAATTACATGAAAAAATTTATTTCCGACACCAGAGCCGCAGATACTATTCCTCTTAAACTTGTAGTGTATCTTGCGCTTCTGGCAGCAGTTGTGCTCCTTCTGGCTCAGGCATGGAGCACAGCTTCACCCGTCCTTCAGGATGCGGAAATAAAAGCACAGACAGAATCCGCTTCCCTCTCACTTCTCTCAATTCAGGGAGGATATGCCCGTAATTCAGAAGACAGATACAGCCCTGAAGGCAGCATGTGTACCCTCAAATTTTCTCTTCCGCCGGCTGTCAGGTACATCAGTTTTGGAGTGGACCCGGATCAGGAATGCAACGGCAACCTTACAGATTCAGAATGGGTTCCAGAAAATAATACCCTTATCTATCAGTATAAAAACGGAGTTAAAAAGAGAGTATTTATTGAAGGAGCACCGGTACATTTCATAAAAGGCATAGAAAACTCAGAAGGCATATGGGTCCCGGCCGGCAGCCAGGAAAGCAATGAAACTTTAGATCTCGAAAATACGGCGGTTTTAATAGAATATCCTGTTTCAGGCGAGTTCATTTTTGAAATGGTCAGCTACAATGGTACAAGGTATACAATGACCCGGTTCTGAAAATGAAAACAGACACAGCCCTTAAGATAGCATGTGTACATCACCTTTTCTCTTCCGTCATATATACTGATACATCAGTTTCGTAACTGATCCGGATAAGAATGTGATGGCAACCTGATCGACTCAGAGTGGTTCCTAGAAAATAACACCCTTATTACAGTATGAATAAATTCCAAATGGATTAGGTAGAAGTATGATCACTCACATTTCTCTACCATGATTGTCCCATCAATCTGCAATACATAATTGAACTTGTCGCCTATACTCAATTTAAGTGTCTCTGCCACTGCCTGAGGAAGTTTATCATGGAAATACTGATCTGTGGCAATTATTTCAGCGGCTTTCAGTTCCTTGCGTGCTTTATTTCGTCTGAGCCTATCTACTAACATTACCCTTTTATCCAAGCTTGTTTTCCCGGTAATCATTCCACTTTCAATGTTATCCATTGATACATTATCGCAATCGAGGAATGTACCAACCCTATCATATTTAATCGCGTTACTGCTATCATAGTTATATGATTTTCGGATACTGTCAAACTTTTCATGTACAATATTATTATTTGAATATATCCACAGAAGAGCATCGTGAACTTCCTGTGCTGTGTATGTTTCTTTTAACTCTCTCATTTTTTCGTCACTTCGTTTTCCAAAAGTTGGTTTTCGATGTCTGCATTCTATATTTCTTCTTCTAAACCAGCAATGCATTATTCACACATGCTACTTTGATTTCTGTGTATATAATATTCCTTTTTAACTCTTCAATCCTTCTTTTGACACACCTAAGTGAATAACGAACTTCATAAAATAGGATTATGTTTTAAATGGTTTCCCATGATGGCACAAGGTTTACAATGTCCCGGTTCTAAAATCAGAAAAAGTGAAAAAGATCAGAAGATCCAGAAAAAATCAGTATTCAGAAATCAGTAATGCTCTTGCCGGAGCACCGTCGCAGCCCTCAATTTTCAGGGGCAGGCACAGGAAAAAATAAATTCCTGCTTCTACTGATTTAAGGTCAAGACATTCCACTATATTCACGTTATTTGAAAGTAATATCTGATGAGCAGGCAGATTTTCAGAAGAGAGGCTGTCAACGGAAAAACTGTCAATTCCTATTGTTTTGAACCCTTTCCTGACAATCCAATCTGCCGCGCCGGAGTCAAGATAAACAGAATTTTCAGGTGGCTCTTCAAGTTCTATTCCTTTATTGCTTTCGCCCGCCTGAAGACCTGAGACCCTTGAGTTATTTTTATAATTTAAGGAGGGTTTTGTCTTCAGGAGTAAAATAGAGACATGGTCAGTGTTCTTCAGGTCATTGTAAGCTTTGTCAAGAATGAAATCTGTCAATTCCCCATTTATTCGAGAAAAATCCAGAACAACTGCCCGACCCAGAAGGTTTTCAAGATTTAAACTGTCAACCAAGAGCCCGTTTTTCAGGACATGAGAGGGAGCATCAACATGTGTGCCCGTATGGCTTCCGAAACTCAGCCTGGATACTGCACAACCGTCCTTTTCAATTGTGCAGACGCTTTCAATTGAAGGCTCAGGGTCTCCGGGAAAGATGGGAGTAGAAGGAGAAATAGGGATTGTAATATCTATAATTCTTCCCTTAAAAGGCATATTTTCCGGAGGAAACATCTCATTTCACCTTTTCCTTTTTTCTGGCGACGTTATGATTTGTTTCAACTTCATACTGGCATGATTCCAATTTCATTCCGGCATCTTTCTGATCCGGCGGACTTTACTCCCACATCACTCCATGTAAATAATAGACTTGTTAGTACACACTTCTATGCATTTCATACAGAGATTGCATTTTTTGGGATCAATTTTCGCAAGTTCGTTTTCTTCATAAATGGCATCCACAGGGCAGATGTCCCTGCACTTGCCGCACCTTTTGCAGCCGAAAACCACAACATACCCGTTCTGCTCTGACATCAGTGAACCTTTGGAACCTTAATAGATATATTAATTTCTGAACTATTAATTTCTGAACCGGAACCGGAAAATTCCTTTTCATATAGCTGTCATCAGAGTCCAGAAAGCTTCAGGAAACAAGCCTTATATAGGACAAAAGGATATGCAGTCTCAGAATGGAGAATTTCACAAGGGATGAGACTGGCTCTTTTTGCACATACCTCTCGGAAGGCTGCAGGCTCTGCCAGCAGGGTGCCAAAATGGTGCTCTTTGTAACAGGGCTCTGCCCTAAAAGCTGTTTTTACTGTCCGCTTTCTGACGAAAGGCGCGGAAAGGACGTGATTTTCGCAAACGAAAAGCCTGTAAAAAGCGATGAAGATTTGCTCAAAGAAGCTGAGCTTATGGACGCTCTCGGGACTGGGATCACTGGGGGAGAACCTTTACTGAAGTTAGAGAGAGTTCTTTACTACATCCGCCTGCTTAAGGCTTCTTTTGGAAAAGGGCATCATATTCATCTTTATACATCTCTTGCTCCTGACAGGGAAACCCTTGAAAAGCTGGCAGAAGCGGGCCTTGATGAGATTCGATTCCATCCGCCACAGGCGGTCTGGGGAGAGCTCAGGAACAGCCCTTACGCAGCTGCCCTGCAAAATGCAAAAAATCTCGGAATGGAAGCCGGAATTGAGATCCCTTCACTCGAAGGTGCTGAAAAAGTTGCAGCTTTTGCAGAGGAAATGGGTATATTCCTCAACCTTAACGAACTGGAATTTTCCGATAATAATTCCGAAGCGCTTCTTAAAGAAGGTTTTTCCCTGGAATCAGATACCTCATGTGCTGCTGCAGGCTCCTGCGTTCATGCTGAAAATGCTTTCCGCGCCTGCAAAAAAGTTCATTTCTGCTCCTCGACCTATAAAGATGCAGTCCAGCTTCGCAAAAGGTTTCAGAGAATTGCAAAAAACACAGCAAGGGAATTTGACGAAATTACAGAAGACGGCACTCTTATTTACGGGGTTATAAATGGGGGAGACCAGGAACTCGCGGAAGAAATCCTCAGGGAGGCAGAAGTCCCAGAGGAACTTTTTGAAGTGAAGGACGGTAAAATAGAGCTGGCATGGTGGGTGCTTGAAGACCTTAAAGATGGGCTCAGAGACGAACTTGAAACCTCCGGGACAGAGCTTTTCATTATAGAGAGACATCCTTTTGAAGACGGGCTGATTGTGGAACTAATTCCATTATGATCACATCTTCCCGGACTTACACCCCTATTCTTTTTAAAATATCAATTCAAAATCAGCTCAGCAAGCCCAGAGAGGATCAAAATTTTATAGAAGAAAGAGTAATAGAGTTTTAAGAATTATTCAATTTCTCCGGGGGTTAGGGACGGGAGATTCTGAATACTCTCATGTCTCCTCGTATGGAAAAAAACGCTATACTTTGAAAAAGGGTTTCTTATGCCATATCCTGTTGTACATGTCCTGTTCTTTCTGTTCTGTGTCGGCGCAGTAGCTTTATATGCTTTAATCGGGCCGCTCTCTCGAAGAGAGCTGTCTTTCAAAGACGCCAGAAAATTGTTATTACTGGTGGTCACAGGCAGCTTTTGCACTCTTCTTCCGGATATGATGGCCGTATATAATATTCTTATAAACGGCACTCTGGAACACTGCTCGGTTGGTTCGATCAGGACACATTCACTTGTGTTCAGCTCCACTGCAATCGTTTTTGGAGGAATTGCCGGGTATGCTGCATACAGGGAATTCAGTAAAGCAGCCTATATGGCAATCTTTGCAGAGTCTGCTTTTATGACACACCTGCTCCTGGACGACATTGCAGAAGGGGGATGTGCTTACCTGTATCCGCTGTACAATGAACGTATCAGCATATTTTCAATAATGGATACGGGATTTGCAGATGCTGGCGGCTTATTTCAATATCTGACAGTATCCATAGTGGTCGTTTTCTGCGTATTCATTGTAATATTAATGGCACTGTTCTCTATGAACAAATTCGGGTTTGAATTCGGTTACAGGGCTGAAAAATGATTCTGAGTCTGGATAAGATATCAGGTGCCATAAGATAAAAATAATAAAACTGAAAAAAAGGACAGATGATAAAATTGAAAAAAGATAAATAAAAAATTAAGAAAAAATATAAAAAGTAAGAGAGTTAAGAATCATTGAAACTGGTTTGAAGCTCGCCTACACCGTCAAGTTTTTTAACAACTCGAGCCGGATAACCCAGAGCAAGGCTGTTCGGAGAGATATCACGGGTAACTACGGAGCCTATACCAATTATTGAGTTATCCCCGATCTCGACTCCCTGAGTGATTATGCATCCGGGATTTACAGAAACCCCGCTCCCGATTTTTATGGGAGCCATGGTCCTCGGATATGCCTGTCTTGTGGTCAGGCTGCCTCTGGTATGAGCAGAGAGAATACAGCGGTCCCCTATTTCAGAGTAATCTCCCACTGTAATCATTTCGGGGTGAAGCCTGTCAAAAACCACATCGTAGCCGACATACACGTTTTTTCCGAGATTCACGCCTCGCATTTTATGAAATTTCGCTCTCCACGAGGGGATCGGAAACCATGAAGCAACGCGTTCCAGAACCCAGTTCTTAAAGTACTTTATCCCAAAGATGAGTTTGTTGCTGTGATAGTGATCAGCAATTTCACCAAAAGTTACTTTATCTCTGTTTGAAATTACGGCAGTTATGTTAATGCCCCCCATTTTGCGGTGAAAAACACCTGGCATTTATATCCATTACTTTTCAACCGATAAATATATTTCCTATAGTCATTTATGGAACAGATTAATTCTTTATCAGATGAACTCCTGATCAGATCAGTGACATCTGGTATTCGGATTGAAACTGACAATATTATAATTTTGAAGGAATCTTATGCTCTGCCTGCCACAGGATAACTATCAGGTCCGGCTCCTGGTTACAATCTTCAGCAGTAAGGACTTTTTTATTTCTACCGCATCATTGGGGCAGAGTTCGCGGCAGCAATAACACTGGATGCACCTGTCCTGATTGATTTTGAGAATTTTGTCCATTTCCTCAATTGCATGTGCCGAACAGTTCAAAACGCAGGCTTTGCAAAGTGCACATTTTGAGGTATTGATGAAAGGCTTTACAGTCAAATGTTTCCGAAGCGCCCTCATAAGAAACGCAGGAACCATTGCGGTAGCTCCGCCTTCGGGCATTTTAAATCTGAGAGTTACTTCCTGAAGAGGTACTCCTTTAACTTCCGGACGCTGGGTCCCAAAACCTCTCGAAAGTGCAGCTTTATTTGTAGGCACTTTTAACGGATCGATCCCTATCATTTCGGAAGCAACCATGTCAAGGGCCACACAATCGTAACTTGCCAGGACAACTCCCGAAGAAATGGGCGTTCCGTTGGCAGGGCCGTTTCCCTCCATCCCGACCACTCCGTCCATGACTGCAAGATGAGGCCTGACTATTGAATAGATATCAACTAGAGATTCTCCAAAGCGGTCGCGGTCTTCCAGAGCATGTGCCTGCTTTCTGATTTTCTGGGGAACAGCCCCAAAAAAGTTTTTAACAGCCCCGGTATAGAGGGTCAGTTCATGCGTTTTAAGCTTGGGAAGCGAGATTATGACATCAGCCTCAAGGACTGCCTTTGCTATGTAAAGGCGCGGAAACTGCCGGGCTGCTGGAACAGAGACTTCGGTATAACCAGAAGTCTCGAAATTAATGAGCTCTGCCCCGCAGGCTGAAGCGGCAGCCTCAATTCCAGAAGCACGAAAAGCCTCCGAAGTCGTGGTCGAACCCGGCTTTACAATCCCTGACCCGTCTCCTATAACCGGAATGCCGCCTGCTTCCTTAACCAGCTCACACATTGCAGATACCACCGCAGGATGAGTGGTAACAGCATCTTCAGGAGCCCGGATAGCAAGCACATTGGGTTTAAGCAGCACGCGCCTGCCGGGAGTAATAATACTCTCAAGTCCGCCTATAAGGGCAAGTGCTTCTTTAATCGCACTTTTTACATTTGAGTAGTCGGAGCAGCGTACGATGGAGACTGTAGTGTTCATGCTTATCCATATGAATTCTTGATCAGATATTGTTGACCTCGACTCTGGAATTGAGAATTTACCTGTACGACTACCTGCTCAGAGATAATAGACAGGAGGAGTGGCACGCACGTATTCTGTAGTATCCCTTACCCTGTCAATATGCCTCCAGGCCTTTTCTATAGTATCCCTGGGCAGGCCGGTGTTCTTTTCAGCAACTTCTATGGGCAGTTTATGTTCCTGAGCGTACAGCAGCTGGTCCATGATGTGTATGGGCATGCGCCAGTAGAATTCCTCATCAGTGGTATAATGGCTCCATGTATCGGCACTTGGAGGACGCTTTATAATTTCGTCATTAACTTTGAGGTATCTTGCCAGAGCATAGATCTGAGTCTTATAGCAGTCTGCAAGAGGTTCGAGGTCTACGCCGCCGTCCCCGTACTTCACAAACTGCCCCAGGACGAGTTCGGTTTTGTTGGTTGTGCCGCAAACAGCATAATTCATTTTTTCAGCGTACATATACTGAATTATCATTCTTGACCGCTGTTTGACACCCTGCAGCCCGATCAATTCCAGATAGTCATTTGCCTTCAATCTGTGCCTGGCAACTGTTTCTCCGTCTTTTATCAGCCGGATATAAGGAACATTCAAAACTTCCTGGTCAAGGAAATTGGGCAGAACCAGTGAAGTTTTGTGTATTCTAGGATCATACTCTGGACAGGCTCTCTTGAGAACCTGATCTTTCTTTTCATAAATGTTAAGGGCTTCCAGGATTGGAGAAATTGGAACCTCCTCATATGAAACCCCCAGGCTTTCACAGATTTCTGCTCCCAGAGTCCTGCTCGAAGGAGCTGATTCTTTTTCAGGAAGAAGAAGACCAAATACATTTTCTTTGCCGAACTCCTGTACACAGAGTGTAAGAGCAACAGCTGAATCTATGCCTCCCGAAACACCCAGAACCACTCCTTTTTTCTTAAAATCTGTGACCTGGTCTCGTATAAACAACTTGAGCTCTTCAGCAAGCTCATCGATATCCCTGTTCAGTTCATTCATAATCTGGAAATTGCTGAAATCTATTGGCCTTCCGTTAATGCTCTTTGATAACTTCTTTATGTGGCTTTCTGTAGTTTTCGCTTCACTACTTCCAATAATTTGCATAATTACTCCCCAGATAGATTATTCGTAAGTTAAATATCAGATAACTGGTTAAACTTTAAGCAGGACTTTTTGCGGCATATTTATTTTTATCTCAAGTTTCTCTGCAGCTTCGTCTATCAGTGGCTGTGAAAGTTCCTGGTGAAGTTTTTCCAGTCCTTCTTCCCTTGACATTTCCCCGCTTCGGACAAGCCCTGCTATGTCAAACGCATAGGGATGGAAACCATACTTTTCCAGATGGTTATAGCATGCAAAAGAATTCAACGTGCAGTTTGTTGAATTGCTGTCATCGAGCGCAGGCGGCTTCCACCCGAGGCTAACTACGGTCTCAAGTACTTTGTCCTCACTGTACTCCCACAGGCAAAGAGGGTGCAGGATAGAGGGCGCAGGCTCGCCCATGTTTTTAATGACCTCGTTTTTAATGATGAACTGCTCATCCCTGTCATCAACGCCGATTTTTTGAAGCTGCTTTTCAAAAAGGTTCCTTGACCACTGTATGAAATTAGCTGACAGATTGATTATGGGATTAGGTGACTGCCCTGCTGTAAAAGCAAATACAATAAAAGGCGCTTTCTGGATTATTGCCTGCTCCATCAGCTTCTGTTTTATTATACTAATACAGATGTTGCAGATGTCACTTGCCCTGTATTTGGCAAACTTCGGAAACGCGTCATAGGATACGGCTGCTTTTCGGAAGAGCTCGTACAGGATCTTTTTTTCTATTGTCAGCTTAAAATAGTCACAGCCTGTTATCTCACACATTTTCTTTGCATTTATTACGGCATAGTCTGAAGTGAACCCGTTATCAAACTGGACAGCAAGTATTTTCAGGAAAGGATAATCCTTCTTGAGTTTATAAAGCGTATATGAAGAGTCTTTCCCACCTGAAAGTGCATATATCACATCATAATTGCCTCTGCCGCTGTATTCTTTAAAAAGCGCTTCTATCCTGTTAAGATACTGCTCCTTTTCCTGTGAAGAAAGAGGAACATAGGTCTCACAGAAGTGGCAGAGACCGCTTTCTTTATTGATTTCTATTCCTGGAATATCAGAATCCAGAACACACCTTTTACATACTAGCTTTGACATGCTGGTACTCCTCTATAATGGACCTGTTGGATATTTTCCCGTTCTCGCTCAGAGGGAGATGGTCAATGAGGAGGATCTCCCTCGGGTATAGATAGCCGGGCAAATTCTTTCTGCAAAAAGCAAATATCTTATCGACTTCTGTTCCCTGATCTGGTATGACCATGAGGCTGATTGCATTGCCCATAAGTTCATGGGATACAGGTACAACAAAAACACTGGATACGTTAGTACCCTGCTCGATTTCTTTTTCAATCTCTCTCGGGTTAACCCGGTGATCGCCTACTTTTATGAGATCGTCCTTGCGCCCGAGCAGCCTTATATACCCGCATTGAAGTTTCTGTGCCAGATCCCCTGTATGAAGCCACCCATCAATGACTCTTTTTTCAGTTGCAGCTTCATCATTCAGATAACCTAGCAGGATATTATCTCCCCTGGCAACAAGCTCGCCTGTGATACCGGGCTCTACAGGCCTGTTTTCCGGGTCAAAGACTTCAAGTGTGACTCCAGGAATCGCTTTTCCTATCGTATCGATAAATTCGTCCACGTCTTCTGCTGGCAGGTAGGAAAGCCTTGCTGTAGCTTCTGTCTGTCCGTACATTGGCAGAATCTGTGTATTCGGACTTAATTCCCTTATACTCCGTACAATAGCCCGGTCCATGGCTCCGCCGGCAGATGCGGCGGTCCTGACATTTGCAAAGGCTTTTTTGAACCTTTCTGGATATTTTAGAAGAATACGATAGGTGCTGGGCACTCCATAGAAAATGGATACTCCGGAATCAATGAGACTGAAAACAGAGTCTACGAAATTCATTGTTCCGATATGGATTGAGCCTCCTGCCATCAGGTGGGAATTAATTATCGAATTCCCAAAAGCGTGATGTGGGGAGATGACCAGTGCAGCTTTGTCTTTAGAGCTTATACTGAGAATCTCGGTTATTGATCTGGCATTTGAGATCAGATTTTTGTCGCTCAGCATAACCCCTTTAGGAGTTCCGGTTGTGCCTGAGGTATAAAGCACCAGCCTCAATTCGGGATTGTTTCTTTCGAGTACCACTCTTTTGCTGATGGTCTCTACTGAAGTATCATCTGAAACAACAATCACAGTTCCAAAACGTTCAAAAAACCCATCTCCAAACCTTGAATACTGCTTTCTCGTTGCAATTATGTAATTAATGCATGCAGCATCAAGAATTCTTTCAAGGCTTCGTCCCTGCATTTCGATTGGCAGAGGTACTGCAATATTGCCTGACCGGTATACTGCCATAAGTATTTTTATATACTGCATGCCTGACTCAGCCAGTATTGCAAATTTGCAGTGTTCAAAACCAGCCAGAGACGTGGCAACTGTATTTATATCCTCATTGAGGCATCTGTAAGAGATGGACTTTTTACCCTCTTCAAGAGCGATCTGATGAGGAGTTTTTCTGGCATGCTCAGTGATATAAGCATCAATTCTCATGCCCCTCACTTCGCCAGTCTGGTAATCAGGTTGGTGATCCCCTGTAGAGAGTCGAAATTATCTGGAGTCAACATATCTTCAGGAATTTCGATAGAATACTTTTCACAGATATAGTCTATCAATTCGAGTAAACCGATAGAGTCTATGATCCCGCTTTGCGTGAGAGAATCACTATCGTTAATAGTCGTTTCCCGCTCCATAAAAGAGTTGTTCTTCAAATAATCAAGTATATCATTTTTTATCTGTTCCATACTAATCTTACCCCTTTGCTTAAATTAGATTATCAATTGCGAGTAACACACACTTACCCATATTAGTTGAAAGCCCCAAAGATAATTATGTAATTCAACTATATAAATAATTTGAGAGTATTGAAAGATAAATATTGCTGGAAAAAATGAAAAATATCTTACAGGTATCAGTTGCAGTATCTGGTTCAAAAATTCTCAGATCGGAGTCATTCCCTGATCTGGAATGCCATTTTAGCAGATATTATAAACATGCATGCCTCAATGAGAGTTTATTTTCTCAAGGCGGCTTAAACTCATAGTGTGCTGGCCTGACCCGGTAACAATAGAAAGGACATACCTGTTATCCAGTACAAAGTTAAAATATGATGCATTACTGAAGTCAGGTTCTTTAGTTAGAAAAGAAAACATACTTTTATTAGAAAACTTACAATATGCCTCTTTCAAAGTCCATGCCTTTAAAAGGTCAGTATCGCTTACTTGTTTCTCTGTGTAAAACGGCGTTTTATGAAGGTATTTTAAAGTATTCTTCAGTGCAAGTGGCCTTATAATTTCGATATCAATACCAATCTTAATCTTTGATATTGCAAGTACAGCAACATTCTCAGAGTAGGAAATACAGATATGCAGATCTTCATTGTCGAGTATATGGACTTCTCCGTTCCTGTCTCTATAAGTGGAGATATTCAGGATAGATGCCTTATTAAGGAGATCACATAGAATATGTTTCAAAACCAACCTTGAGACAATAAATCTTTTTTTGAAATATAAAGTTTGAAGTTTTTCCAGATCTTCTTTTTCGATATTATTGAGAGATTCCGTACTCAGCACATCATAATTATCGAGATCGATAAAAAAGATAAGGATATCATTCTCTTTCCATAAGGGAAGAGTATTTTCCAGGGAAATGGAAGAAAGCATCAAATTCTCGGTGTGCATGTAGCTCCATCCATATCTATTACATCTGACAAATATAAAACAATTTGTAGAGTATCAGTCTGTCTTATGAACAGACAGATTTTTACGACATCCTTAAAATCCCTTTTAGTTTGAACAGTGCTGTATATATAAATAAATCAGATAGTACCGGATTTTTCATTCTTGAGATATCCCTGCAAAAAATAAAATAATACTTCTGAGACAAAAGAATAATTACTCCCGGTTTTACCTTTTGGGAAATAGAAAAATCCGATATTTTCCGTATCGTGCGAGGGATTCAGAAGAGACGTGGAAATCCGGAATAAACTCCAATATAAATAGTTAAAAAAAAAGTAATCCTAAAATATATAAACGATAAGGATATAGGGTATTCGATTCTTAGCTCCCCCTCAAAGGGGTCGCATCTCTCTGGAAATAGCAGCCGGATGGGATGAATACAGTATAAAAGAATATAATGCAAAGAAGAATATAAATTAAATAGGAATATAATTCAAAATTATCATTAAAACTGAGGTGTCCGAAACTGCAGACTGCGGAAGAAAGGGTAAGAGCGAGATTGATAAAGTATCTCGGCAGGGACGAAAACGGGATACGCAAGGTTGTGCTCAATCTCTTCCTGACCGGAGACAAGTTCACCACCGGTGAAGTTTACGACTACCTTGATAAAGGAAATTTCGAGGTAAGCTACCGGGGAGTGTCAGCCATGGTCGGGCTTATGAATACGAGACTCGGAATCCTGAGCATAAATGTCACAGGGGATCATAATGTGTATTCCCTGAAAGAGAATTACAAAAACATTGTCGGCTCTGTTCTGGAGAACTACTGAGCCGCCTTATTGCTGTAAGTCCTGTTTTTTATGTGATGAGAACTTTCCAAATCTCCTGTTCTATTCTGTTGATATAAAAAACACAATGAATTGTAAGTTTAAACACCCATTAAAAAATTATTTATTGGGGGATAAAAAAATAGAAATGTTAAGTGCAGCATACCGTTAAGATCAGTATAATAAATTTAAGATCAGTATAATTAATATTACAGTTTTTTTGGAGTTGACGTCCTGGTTTTAGACCTGTTAATACCGGTTTCCAGCTCAATGTTCCTTAAATAATATAAATATAGTCGTTTATACTCTATTGCGATTCCTATTAATATATCATATAGCTTTTCTATCCATGTAGACTAAATAAACACATAAATGAAATATCACTATTGTGACTAAATTCCCGGAACAAGGATATAAAAACCTAAAATTAGTGAATAAGTTGAGGTGAGGAAAAACTTCAAGAAAAGAAGAAAAATTAACTGTATAAATCTAAGAAAAATTGAATTCCATACCGCAAAAAATGTATATAAATAAAAAATGTATATGAATATTCCCGTTACCTATAATATTCCTTCTACATATACTTCCAGGGGGAAAACAGATTATTAGCCTGAGAATGGAACCATGGAATAAAGGAGCCTTTCGGGCAGGGCTTCGCTTCGCAAAAAACTGGACTTTCAGCGCGTTCTACAAGAAGTATGAACAGATGCTTGAAAAAGAAATTATGAGTTCTGAAATCCCTGAACATATAGCTGTAATTATGGATGGGAACCGCAGATATGCAGGCCAGCTGGGAAGAGCTCGGAGTTTTGGACACGCTATGGGAGCAGAAGTTACTGAAAGGGTTATCGAATGGTGCTATGAAATTGGAGTAAAACAGCTCACCCTCTATGCCTTTTCCACGGAAAATTTCCAGCGTTCAGAAGAAGAGGTTAATGGACTCTTTAACCTGATCAATGAGAAATTTCTAAAGCTTTATACCGATAAAAGGACCTACGAAAAAGAGATGCAAGTAAGAGTTATCGGGGATAGAACAAAGCTGCCGGCTTTCCTGAATGAGTCCATTGAAAAGATTGAAAAAGCAACAGAACACCACAGGAAATTCAGCCTGAACGTGGCTATTGCTTACGGAGGCAGGCAGGACATAATGCAGGCGGTCAGGGAGATTGCAACCTGCGTATCCAGAGGGAAACTTTCCCTTGAAGATGTTAATGAAAACCTGATTTCAAAACACCTCTACCCTGCTCCCGGAGTCCCTGTCCCAAATGTGGATCTGATTGTCCGTACAGGAGGAGATGAGAGAATCTCTAACTTCCTGCCGTGGCAGGCTAACGGCAGCGAATGTGCAACTTATTTCTGTGCTCCTTTCTGGCCCGAGTTCCGAAAAATTGATCTTCTTCGTTCGATCAGGGTGTATCAGGCGCGAAAAGACGAAAAAAAGCGCGAAAACTCATACCGTGTAACGAAAGTCAGAAACTTCCTGAGAGTAGGAAAACTCGAGGAAAAAAGCGAAGACCTTAGACAGCTCCTCCCTTTAAAAGGCCAGAGAGTATCCTGAGAGACGGGGAATGGGATACCTGAATAAATATTAACAACTGATTCCGCTTAAACCTGTATCTTTACACTCATAATTTAAACTTTTTCCATACAGTACAGGTCCCACACATTTTCTTTTTAAAGTTGCCCCTCCTGCAGATAGCCTGCCAGAAAATAGCCCCTGAAGCACCGTTATATTGATATTCCGGGGGGACTATGTTTACTGGGGAAAGTTTGGCTATATCTTATTTTAAGTTCCCGGAGTCATAATCATCTCTGAGGACTTATTGCAAAGCCATGAAATAAAACCCCGGACATAAAATCAAGAATGTCCGGGAAGATTATCCAGTAAGGGATCAGATCTTGCAGTTATTTGTCTGGACGAAGGGAGTTATTATGGACACCTGTAAAGAGTTTAATCCTTATTCCTGCGAGAAATACATTTTGGAGTTTGAAAGGAAGGGATTTTGAAGAAATCAGGAGGAATTATACTGGGAAAAGAAAGAAAAAAACCTAACCGCCTGATTAACGAAAAAAGTCCTTACCTTATACAGCACGCCTACAATCCTGTGGACTGGTACCCGTGGGGAGAAGAGGCTTTTGAAAAAGCCAGAAAAGAAAACAAGCCTGTTTTTCTTTCAATTGGATATTCAACCTGCCACTGGTGCCATGTAATGGCACATGAGTCTTTTGAGGATGAAGAAGTTGCAGGACTCATGAACGAAGCTTTCGTTTCTATTAAAGTCGACAGGGAAGAGAGGCCCGATATTGACAATATTTACATGACGGTCTGCCAGATTATCCTCGGGCGAGGGGGCTGGCCCCTTAATATCATCATGACTCCTGGCAAGAAACCCTTTTTTGCAGGAACTTATATCCCGAAAAAATCCCGTCTTAACCAGACAGGGATGCTGGAACTGGTCCCCAGGATAAAAGAAATCTGGGAGCAGCAGCATGAAGAAGTGCTTGATTCGGCTGAAAAGATTACATCTACCATCCAGAACATGATTAAAGAGTCATCAGGAGAGGGGTTAGGGGAAGAGATAATAAAAGAGGCTTATGATGAAATGCTTAATTCGTTTGACACGGAATACGGAGGTTTTGAAGGAGCTCCAAAATTCCCGACCCCGCACAGGATTTCCTTTTTGCTCCGCTACTGGAAGCGCAGCGGAAACCCTGAAGCCCTTCATATGGTAGAACATACCCTGGACAATATGCGCAGCGGTGGGATCTATGATCATCTGGGCTCGGGTTTCCACCGCTATTCTACTGACAGCATGTGGCTTCTGCCTCACTTTGAGAAAATGTTATACGACCAGGCTCTTACCGCAGTTGCATATACCGAAGCCTTTCAGGTTACCGGAAAAGATCTTTACAAAGAAACAGCAGAAGAAATCCTCGATTACGTCTTAAGGGACCTGACATCCCCTGAAGGGGGGTTTTACTGCGGAGAAGATGCAGACGTAGAAGGAGAAGAAGGAAAGTATTATCTGTGGACAATAGAGGAAGTAAGGAGTGTCCTTGGACCCGAGGATTCCGAATTGATCATTAAAATATTCAATTTGAAAGGGGGAGGCAATTTTGAAGAAGAAATAAGAGGCAGAAAAACCGGAACAAACCTCTTTTATATGGTCCGCTCTCCAGGGTCCCTTGCAGCCGAAATGAAGCTTCCTGTAGAGGAAGTCGAAAAACGGGTAAAAACTGCCAGAGAAAAACTCCTTAAAGCCAGGTATGAGCGCAAGAGACCTTCACTGGATGATAAGATCCTTACCGACTGGAATGGGCTTATGATTGCAGCCTTTGCTAAAGGTTTTCAGGTTTTTGGGGAACAGAGGTATCTGAAAGCCGCAGAAAAAGCTGCAGATTTTATTCTAAAAACCCTTTACAGTCCGGAGAGCAGGCTGCTTCACCGCTACAGGGAAGGAACTGCAGGAATCTCAGGAACCTCCGATGACTATGCATTTTTGATTCATGGACTCCTGGAGCTTTATGAAGCAGGATTCGAACTGCGCCACCTTAAAGCTGCGGTTTCTCTGAACAGAGAGCTTCTTGAACACTTCTGGGACCCTGTTAACGGCGGGCTCTACTTTACGGCTAACGACAGTGAGGCTCTTATCTTCAGGAAAAAGGAGTTTGCAGATTCAGCAATACCTTCAGGGAACTCAATCGAAATGATGAACCTTTTGCGCCTCTCCAGGATAATTGCAGACCCCGGACTTGAGGAAACTGCCGACAGGCTCGAACGCGCATTTTCAAAGCTGATCATAAAAGCACCTTCAGGGTATGCCCAGTTTCTGTCTGCCTTTGATTTCAGGCTTGGACCTTCATACGAAGTGATAATCTCAGGAAAACCCGGGTCTCAGGACACAAAACAGATGCTTGAAGAACTCTGGAACTATTTTGTGCCCAATAAGGTGCTGATTTTCAGGCCGGAAGGAGAAAATCCTGAAATTACAGAACTGGCAAAGTATACAAAAGAACAGTTCCCAATTGAAGGAAAGGCAACTGCATATGTCTGTCAGGACTATCAGTGCCAGTTGCCTACTACTGAAGCCAGAGAGATGTTAAGGATGCTGAATGCTTGATGCTGGGCTCAAGCTGAATCAGAGAGCTCAGGCTGAATGCAGGTTAAAAGAAGCAGATCTAAAACCTGTAAAAGTCAGGTTACGACTGTAAAGCCAGATATCGAATATGTAAAAGTCAGATTATGACTGTAAAAAAGAAAAGAAAACAGGGGATATGGAAATATGAAAGAATACACGCTGGAAGAACTTTCGGAGTATAACGGTAAGAACGGCAAGATCTACATTGCATATGAAGGCCAGGTATACGATGTATCAAACAGTTACTTGTGGGAAGACGGTACTCACCAGGGACTCCATGATTCAGGGAAGGACCTTACGCAGGAAATGGAGGAATCGCCTCACGGTCCAGAAGTATTTAAGGACTATCCCGTTGTCGGAACTCTTAAAAAGTGACCTGTTTAACAGGTTATTTTTTAAGTAAACAGATGAATGATAGAGGGGGAGTTGTGACTCTGAAAGGCGAAAATACATCATTTATTCCGCATGGGCCAGAAGAGGGAACAAAGAAGACTTCTAAAGAAAAAATAGGGCTGGAAAAAGAAAAATGCCTCCAAAAGTTGAAAATTTTCTTTGAATCCCAGCCCCTTGCCGTTCTGGCGACTCAAAACGGAGCTGCGCCCTATGCAAGCCTCGTTGCTTTTGCCGCAAATGAGAAGCTTAAATATCTTATTTTTGCGACTCCGAAGGCTACCAGGAAATACTCAAACATTCTGGAAAACCCTTTAGTGGCTCTTTTAATAGATAACCGAAAAAACACGAAAGAGGATATTCATGAGGCAACGACAGTAACAGCCCTGGGGAGGGTTGAACAGATAGAAGATTTCGAACGCAGTATAATGGAAAAAATCTATCTGATGAAGCACCCGCACCTTGCGGACTTTCTTAATTTCCCTAAAACTGCTTTTCTGAAAATCCGAGTGGAGAAATACATTGTTGTGACCCATTTCCAGCGGGTTGTGGAAATTTCGGTCTAACTGTCAGGCAGGAATAAACAAAATTTCTATTTTTTATCACAACATCAAGACAGACAACCGGCATTAAGTATAACTGCGATAAACCCTATCTCCTTCTCCATGCTCATAGGACTCACAGGCACTCCGGGGACGGGAAAAACCTCGGTAAGCAAACTTCTCGAAAAACGCAGGGGATGGAAAGTAATCTACCTCAATGATCTCATAAAAGAAGAACACCTCTACACAGAGGTTGATGAAAAAAGAGATGCGGTAGTAGCAGATATGGAGCTTATCCAAAGCCGCCTTGGTGAGATTATTGATGAAATGGAAAAAGGGTCAATAAACGGAATAGTAATTCTTGAAAGTCATCTTGCTCACTACATAACAGACATCGTAATAGTGCTCAGGGCTTATCCTCCCGAACTGAAAAAAAGGCTTGAAAAGCGCGGATATTCTGAAGAAAAAATAAACGAAAACGCAGAAGCCGAATCAATCGATCTGATCCTGGCGGAAGCTTTTGAATGGTGCAAAAAAGTATTTGAAGTAAACACTACGGGCAGGACTGCAGAAGAGACTGCCGCGGATGTGGAAAAAATCATAGATAATCTTCTTGCTGGAAAAGAAGACGAACTGCAGGAATATGCCCCTGGTTCCCTTGACTGGATTGATTCCGTGCCCTGAAAAAGAATTGAAGTGTGAGAAAAACTGATAAAACAGGCTGAAAAGAAAGTATTGCTTAAAAAAGATTATAAAGAGAAATTGCTGTCACTGGTAGAAACAGTCCTCAGGCGGGCAACGCCGTCGAAGCTATTAATCACTTCTGCCACCGGTTTCGGGACAAGGTGCTCCCACTTTTCTCCTTCAATCATCCGCCTTCTGATCTCGGTACCGGAATACCTTTCTCTGAGATAAAGGGGAGATTCCTTAACACAGAATCCGGCTTCCTGGAAAAGCTGTATAACCAGAGGATTGTTTGAGTACACCACGTCAAAGTGAGGAGTTCTGGATACGACGTGGTGAACCCAGATAGAGTTATACCTGATATCTTCGATTGGGACGACGTAGTGACGGATAGGAAGGTGTTCAAGTGCATTATAGACCATAAGAACCCTTTCCCCTGCAGTAAACGGGTCAGTGGTTTCATGGCTTTTCTGGGCACTTCCTATACCAATTACCAGTTCGTCCACTTCTTCTGCAATCCGCGTGATTACGGCATGGTGTCCGAAGTGATACGGCTGAAAACGTCCTATGTAAAAAGCTCGTGTCATCGGATCAACCTCGAATGTACCGGATTCCTCTTTTGAATTAAGTTTTTAATTTTAATTGAATTTCAGACCGTTTCATTGCGGATTCCTGTCTCAAAGCTGAATTCCCTGCAGACTTCCAGGAAATGTTCCGCATTGCCCTTGCGCTTCATCTCGATAAGTTTTCCGACAAGTTCGAGACCCGGCTTGGGGTCTTCCATAATCTCCATCTCATCACGGACCATATCGAAATATTTTTCTCCGGTTTCGGTCCTTATGAAAACAGAGTTCCATCCGTCAGGTGTTCCAACCGAACCTACAGAAATATCGGCAAAGACAGAGGTATAGTCGCAGCAGTGATGGCAGGGGTTTCTTGCATACTTTGCAACATCCTTGATCGGCACGGAATGAACTTCTCCGTCCTTTGTGTAGACCCAGAATTTACCTTTTGTGAATTCCATCTTCACGATGTCCAGGATGTTGACCTTCATGATCTCAGGGATAATTTTGTCGAGCATGATATCATGATGGAAACTTTCCATACAGAGCAGACCTATTATGAGCACGATCTTTTCGTTTACATTTTCCCGGATCAAACGTGCAGCATGGGCCTGGCACGGCACACCAACAACTGCAATTCTGTCGTACTTTTCGAAAGCTTCCCTGAGAGCTGCTATTACGGGGTCTGAGGTATATTTTGTCCCTCTTGTCCTTTCAACATCTTCTGCACTGGTAAGCAGAACAACTTCAGGCTCCCATTTCTCGTTCCGGGTAATTCCCACAGCGCAGTCAATTTCACCTTTATTGAAGAGAGCTTTGAGAATTCCACTCGTTACACCTCCATCCTGGCTGCCGGCACTATCTTTAGATTTAGCACCGAAGAACTTACGAACGTTGGAAAGCTCGTTTTCTATAAATCCGTCCACTACAGGACAGATCCTGCTGCAGGTTAAGCAACCTTCACAAACCTGGTACGCAGCCCCTTTTACATAAAGGCTCAGATCGTTCGGATCTCGAATTTCTGCCGCCTTCTTTACGGAAACAGCCCCAATGGGACACACAGCCTCGCATGCCCCACAGGCTGCGCATACGTCATGTTGAATGACTTCTGCAATCTTTGGTGGCAATCAGTTACCTCCAATGCATCGATAAGCTCGCCTTACTGGCAAGATGTTTTTAAAAGTATAACTGGGATAATTAAAAAAATTATTGCAGGATGTAATAAAATTACATCTTTGCAATGATCTCTTTGCCTATAAGCTTTATTGCCTTTTCTTTGTCAGGACCGATTGGGGATCCGGCGACAATCTGGGTTACTCCGATTGCCTCAAGGTCTTTGATCCTCTTCATGCAGTCCTCTGGAGTTCCGCAGATTGCAAAGGCTTCGATCATCTGAGGTGTAACGAGTCCGCCCATGAGAGATCCGAAGTCTCCTTTGGCAATGGCATCGCCGATCTGCTTCTTGGCTTCGACAGGAATACCGTGGCGTGAGAGGACAATGTCAGGAGATCCTGCAACTATAAAAGCGACCACTACTTTTGCAGCATTAACTGCTTTTACAGGGTCTTTGTCAATGGAGAAACAGGCGTATGCGGCAATATCGACTTCGCTTGGATCGCGGCCAGCTTTTTCAGCACCCTTGCGGATCTGTTCCACAGCGACTTCAAAGTCTTTGGGGTGAGAAGCGTTGATGAGGACACCGTCTGCAATTTCACCGGCAAGTTCGAGCATCTTGGGACCCTGAGCACCCATGTAGATAGGGACTTTTCCAGCGTTAAAAGCAAGCTTGGCGCCTCCGAACTTAATCATTTCGCCGTCCATGGAAACTTTCTTGCCTGAGGTGAAATCTCTGATTGCCTGGATTGCTTCTTTGGTGGTTGCAAGAGGCTTTTCCCATGCAATACCCATGGCATCGAAAGTTGCTTTGTCCCCGGGTCCGAGACCAAGGACTGCCCTGCCGCCTGAAATTTCGGCAATGGAAGCAATACTGGATGCTGTGATTGCAGGGTTTCTGGTATAGGAGTTTGTAACACCGGAGCCGAGCTTGATGCTGTTGGTGTTCAGAGCGAGAACGGTAAGAGTGGAATATACGTCACGGTTGTTGTAGTGGTCAGTGATCCAGACGTAGTCGAATCCCTGCTGTTCTGAGAGCTTTGCGTAATATGCGATCTTTAAGGCAGGATCGGCCGGTACAAATTCAATTCCGAACTTCATCTTTGATTACTCCTTAAATTACTCCTTAATCTACTACTTATGGCTAGATGGGTCCTTTTTATCTCATATAAAAATATAGAGATTAAATTATAATTAACAACCATTACAATGGGTGCCAATTACAACCTCTAACTAGAATTCACATAACAGTATTTAAGAATCTATATATAATTAACTGTATTAAAGGAAATGTATATAAAAGAATCAATAAAACAATTCCTCAAACAGACATTACATCGAATACATGCTCAAAGCATGGCTCATTCAAAAGAAATAATCAAACCTTATAAATCTTATCCAGAAATAGATATTTTTCATATTATATTTCAAGAGGGAATTATAATAGAAGGGACAAAGCTTATTTTTAGCTTTTTTTAAAAGAAGTTTTCCTGCCAGAAATAGGAAAAGATTTATATTGTAAAAAAGTATGGCGTCGAATTTTGCAGAATATGTTATGCCAGTTATTGATAAATATCAGACTTAAAGAAGAGAGAAGAGGGAAAAAAGCCTGAAAGCCCGAAAAAAGACATATGAAAAAAAATAAGACCTATATCAATGGAAGGGAAATGTGAGACACTTTATTATTTTCTGGTCTTAAAATTTTCTCTGCGAGTTATACAAAACAATAAAATTTTAATTAAATACGGTCTTTGATCCAGAGACCTATTTTCCATGTTTTGATCTCAGCCGTTTTCTCAGAGTATAAAGCAACGGTTTTAGGTCCATTAGCAATTGCACTTACGTTAGATCGCTATCATCTCGACCCAAAAATAGTCCTCTTGAGGAAGCGAAGCGACCGAAAAGGACACCGCCCTCCCGAGGCGGAACTCGGGTGGCGCAACTCGGGTGGCGCAACTCGGGTGGCACAATTAGGGGAACGCAACTCGGGAAAGAAAGGAAAGTAAACGAATTCTTTCCTTTCCCTGTTTTTCAATTCATGCCCTTGCTTTCATTTTGTCTATGATAATATAGTCTTTAATGGCGCTTACGGAATCGAAAGGAATCAGGAGGAAATTGTCCTCTTTTTTGTATCTTGTTGCATCAAAGGTAGGGTTCGGGCTGACCATAAGGTCAATAATACGCCCTCCTTTGATTTCAATTACAACATTGCTTAATGTTCCTATCTCCGTTCCGTCGGTAGCCATCACCTGCTTGTTGAAAAGGAGGTTCCTTGCAAATACTTTAGACATTCTTATCTTGTCTCCATGCTCAGTGTTATGCGGGATTCGGGTAAAGCTGGCTTTTCAGTTCAAATACCTTTACTTTATACATTTATTTAGTTTGGACAGGTATACTTTATAAACTCTTCCTTTTTAAGAGTTATTCGTTTAAATTCTTACCTGTATCCCACCAGCCCAGCTGTCTCGACTGGCCTCTGGCCTCCTTTGAACTGCTCCTCGATCTTCTCATAGAACTGAGCAATGTTTTCGTTAATAGTGGGTTTTACTTTCTTAAGGGCTTCCCTGAAATGCCTCATCTCTATCGCTTCTATATCGAAGTTTTCTCTGAGGGCAAACATTACAGCCTCCCTGCATACCGCTTCTATATCAGCACCCACATATCCTTCCGTTATGCTGGCAAGGTTCTCAAGGTCCACATCCTCTGCAAGAGGTGTGTTCTTTGTATGGATCTTAAAGATCTTCAGCCTGCCCTTACGGTCAGGCGCCCCTACATAAACCAGCCTGTCAAAGCGGCCAGGGCGCAGAATTGCAGGGTCAAGCAGGTTAGGACGGTTAGTTGCGGCAATTATGACCACATCTTTGAGAGTTTCAAGCCCGTCCATTTCGGTAAGCAGCTGGTTGAGCACCCTTTCCGAAGTCCGGCTGTCAGTGGATTCCATGCCCTGCATGGCTGCAATGGAATCGATCTCATCAAAGAAGACAACACAGGGGGAGACCTGCCTCGCTTTTTTGAAGGTTTCCCTGATTGCTTTTTCTGACTCTCCAAGCCATTTCGAGAACATCTCGGGCCCTTTGACACTTATGAAATTGGCATTTGACTCTCTGGCAACAGCCTGGGCTATCAGAGTCTTTCCGGTTCCCGGAGGTCCGTAAAGCAGGATCCCCTTTGGAGCCTTTATTCCCATCTTGACAAACTTCTCAGGGTTTTTAATGGGCCACTCAACAGCTTCAATGATCGCATTCTTTGCTTCTTCAAGGCCTCCAACATCGTCCCAGCCAACAGAAGGCATCTCAACAAAGATCTCTCTCAGGGCTGAAGGTTCGGCTTCAAGCAGGGCATCTTCGAAGTTCTTCTTGGTGACAACAATCTTCTCCAGCCTCTCTGGAGGGATTGTATCTATTTCCAGGTCGAGGTCAGGAAGGTTTTCCCTGAGGCACCTCATTGCTGCTTCCTGCACGAGAGCCAGAAGATCTGCACCCACAAAGCCCTGCGTCCTCTCAGCAAGGGACATAAGGTACAGGTTTATCTTTTCTTTCTTTTCCCTCTCTATAGCAGCTTCGTCTGCTTCAATATCGATCCCGGCTTCAGCTTCTATTTCAGGTGTGACCTCAATTTCGGCTTCCACTTCGGTTTCGGATGCACCGGTTTCTTCATCTTTTTCTATCGGCATGCCCCTTGTGTGGATCTGCAGGATCTCATACCTGTCCCTGGTGTCCGGGACTCCTATATGGATTTCTCTGTCAAAACGGCCGGGCCTTCTGAGTGCTGGGTCGATCGCATCCACACGGTTAGTAGCCCCTATAACCACTACCTGCCCTCTTTCCTCCATCCCGTCAAGAAGGGTCAAAAGCTGGGCAACCACACGCCTTTCCACTTCTCCTGTTACATTTTCTCTCTTAGGAGCAATGGAATCGATCTCATCAATGAAGATAACTGAAGGGGCGTCCTGGGTCGCTTCTTCAAAGATCTTTCTCAGCCTTTCCTCACTTTCCCCGTAGAACTTCCCTACAATCTCGGGACCGGCAATGTAATGGAAGCTTGCACCCGATTCATTTGCCACGGCTTTTGCAATCAGGGTCTTTCCGGTCCCGGGCGGGCCGTAGAGGATAACTCCCTTAGGAGGCTCTATATTAAGATGGGCAAAGAGTTCCGGATGTTTCATGGGCATCTCTATCATTTCGCGGACGCGCATGATCTCGTCTCCCAGCCCACCTATGTCTTCATAGGTGGTAACGCCTCTTGTTGCTTTTTCGTAGCCCTGCACCGGCTTTTTCCTGAGTTCAATGTTTGTGGTTTCTGTAATCAGGACAATTGCGTTTGCAGGGTCTGTCTCTACAGCAACCAGGGGGATTACCTGGCTTGTTGTCAGGGATTCTGTCATTGGCTGAGACATTGAGTTTATAATCGGAATTATGTCTCCCCTGAATACAGGCCTTTTAAGGATATGACGTTTTATGATCTCATTTGCATGTTCCCCAAATTGCAGTTCGGGCCCACCCTGAGTCATGCTTTCAGGAAGCGCAAGGACCAGCTTCTTTGCTTCTGGAGCATCAACTTTTTTAATGGTCACCTTCTCCCCTATAGAGACCCCGGCGTTTTGCCGGATGAAATTATCAATGCGCACGATTCCCTGTTCCCAATCCTGCCTGTCTGCTCTCCATACCTTTGCTGTGGTCTTTTTCTTTCCCCTTATCTCCACAATATCGCCGGGAGAGAGCTGAAGTTTCATTAGTGCTGGAGGGTCAAGCCGGATAATTCCTCTTCCAAGGTCAATAGGATATGCCTTTTCAACCTTCAACTGTATTTCTTCCATGGGTCATCCCGAAAATAGTTGTCTTTTTAATTGTAATTCTATCTGGTAATGAACATAAAACGAAAGAATATTTGCTTTCTCGAATTTTCCGGATCGAATACTTCTTAAATGTCGTTTTCTATGGATCGAGTAGTTTTTTAACTCTATTTTCTATATTAGATTCTCTTTTTATTTTAATGCCTGTCATCCGGAAAATTTGTCCTGTATATGTTTATTCTGGAGCATGCCGCTAGTCTAATCAATCTTTGGAAACTTCAGATTGGCACTATATTCTGTTTCCGTTTTGCCCTTCCGGAAAACATACTTTAGCCAGTTTCAGGCCCCCTGAACACCAGATTTCTGGACGCTCAAGTATCGGGCATAACGTAGTATATTTTAACACTCAAGTATTTATATTATAATGTCCGGAAGATGAGTCTTCTATATTCCCCATTAATTAAATAAGTTTACCTTTCACTCTGTTTTCTCTGGAAGGTTAATATATCTACAGCTTCTGTGTATAAAACTGTTTAACAGGATCTGAATTAAACTTTATGATGTTAGGGTTCAGACCTTCCAGTAAAGCAGCCTTTCATACATCGAGTTCGAGTTAATCGAATTCTTGTGATTCATAAATTCCAGGAACTTAAGAGCATGGACCTTGAAAAAGCACAGAACAGGATTATTGACTTTATCCGGAATGAGACTGGCAAAGCAGGTGTAAGCGGGGTAGTTGCAGGCATCAGCGGAGGAATTGATTCTGCCCTAACCGCAACTCTTGCCGTAAAAGCTCTCGGAAAGGACAGGGTCCTTGGCATTCATATGCCCGAAAGCAGCCTTACCCCTGCTGTTGACAGTGAAGATGCCAGGACTCTTGCAGACTGGCTCGGAATAGAGTACCGGACAATTGACATTGCCGGCATTATTTCAGCATTTATGGCTGCTGTTCCGGATAGCGGGTCTGCAGACCGGCTCACCAGAGGCAACCTGAAAGCAAGGACCAGAATGTCCCTCCTCTATTTCCACGCAAACCAGATGAACCGCATGGTTATCGGGACAGGGAACAAAACAGAAATCCTTCTCGGTTACTACACAAAATACGGGGATGGGGGCGTTGACCTCGAACCTATAGGCGGGCTCTACAAAACCGAAGTATGGGAGCTTTCCCGCAGGCTCGGGATTCCCGAATCTCTCATCGCTAAAAAACCTTCTGCCGGATTATGGGCAGGTCAGACCGATGAAGCAGATCTTGGCATTTCATATGTGAAAGTTGATGAAGTGCTCAGAATGATTGAAGATGGTGAAGAGCCCGAAACAATCCTGAATAAAACCGGGGTTTCTGCCGGACAGCTGAAATCTGTTATCCGACGCATTGAGAGAAACGAACATAAAAGAAAGGCTCCTCCTGTGCCGGACCTGTATTGAACTTCCCGGATTATTGGAGTAAAATGCAGGCATGAAACCAGATTAAGGAAAGATGGACATAATCCACATGCCTTAATCCACATGCCTGAGTGATTTAATCGAGCTATTTAATTGGCAGTTTAACTGAACAATTAGAGTCCACAGCATCCGAAGCTTAAGCTGCAGCTTTTCCCTTACCTGGCAGGATGAAGCTTTATATCCCGGCGCTTTTCTCTTGCCAGCGGCTTTGCAAGGTGCCTCCTTGCGCAGGGGGGTACTTCATAGACCCCTGGTTCAAGATTCCTTTCAGTCTCAAACCTTACTTTTGAAAGGGAATGAGTCTCACATTTTTTACAGCGGAACCCCTGTCCCTGCCCTGCGGATTTCATGTGTTTTCCGCAGACGGGACATTCAGGGTTTTCTTCCCTGTAGACCGGGGCAAGATCTTTGATTTCGATTTTTTCTATGTTGAGGGTTCCGGAAGTAACACTTCCTGAAAGGAGGACAAGATCCCCAGGGACCAGCTTTCTTATAAGCGACCTGAAATTTTTTGTAGGTTCGAAGGCTGCGCAGTCGATTTCTCCTCCTTCCCTGTCCCTTATCGCAAAAATAACATGACCTCCTTCAAGGGTTTCAGGGGCAGCCGAAACCTGACCTTCAAGCCTGTAGGAATGCATGTCCCTGATCTCAGCGATATTCTGCGCTGGCAGGAGATGCATATCCGTTCCCTGGTTTGTCCTGAAAACAGCAAAGCGCTCGACAGGTTCTGCCCGGATAAAAGATGCAGCTTTGTTTACTATCTCAGGGCTTTCTCCTCTGATCCCGAATAAGACCGGGTCTGCCGAATGAGGCACACAGACTACAAGCCTGTTAGTAAGGTCCACAGTGTCCCAGGTTTTGGGGTAGGTCTCCCTGTCAGCTTCAAAAAAACTCTCTTTATCCACGCTGCGCTGAGTTCCCCATCTTTCTTTCTGCCTGTATGCCAGATGCTCGAAGGTGAAATCCCATCCCTCAGGATTGAGCATTGCACCGCAGGCTGCAAGGGCGCCTATAAGCCCCCTTCCATTTTTGTAACCCTTTGAGGCGATCCCCAGTTTGGAGATAAGATCCTTTGCTGTCTCTATTTCGATTACTTCTTTTACGGCATCTTCCAGAAAACTCATGAGGACAGGCCTGAGCCTCTCGTAATCTTTTTCCTGAATAAATACCGCGCCAGGGTTAGTCTTTTCGCACTCCATGCGTGCAAGTTCTTCTATTCTTGATGTCACGTGTGCGATTACCTTTTCAGGGCAGTCGGTTTTAAGTTTCAGGGCTACTGCTGCGTTTCCTCTAGTTTTATAAGGAATAGTAGGGTTCAGGCGCACAAGGATGGGAAGAGTTTCTATATTCCCGTATTCCTGCAGTTCTTCAAGCAGCAGGGCTCCCAGATATGTGGTGCACATGCCTTCATTTGAGTCCGTATCGTCAATTCCAATGATCATTTTTTCCGTATCCAGTTTTCTCCCTTATTATTTCTTCAATTGCGGTCCGGGGGAACCATCATTTTCGGGATACTCCGGCTTGTTTTTCCCCTCTAATTCCTGCCAATATTGGAGAAATATATATATAGATGTTCAAACAGAAATTAATAGCGGAATGACAAAAGAGGTTCTCATACATCAAATTATTGATGTATTGGCACGTGCGGGTTTCGCACTCTCTGACCGCTGTAATATACGCCCGAGGAGCTTTGACGTTGCCGCACGGAAAGATGATACACTACTACTTTGCAAGGTTTTATTTAATATTGACGGCCTGAACGAAGAAACAGCAAGGGAAATGAAATACCTTGCTGAGTATCTGGGAGGTTCCGCTATCGTTGTCGGAGCCAAAACAAGGGACCAGATGCTTGAAGACAGTGTTGTCTACATGCGTTATGATATTCTTGCCCTGAACGTCCAGACCCTCCATGATTACTTTGTTGAAAACGTCAGGCCACTGGTGTCGGCAGCACCCGGAGGTCTTTATGTCTCAATAGAAGGAGATCTGCTGAAAAAGGCAAGAATAGACCATTCCATGTCCCTCGGGACTCTGGCTTCCATGGTAGGGGTCTCAAGAAGAACCATCAGCAAATATGAAGAAGAAGGCATGGATGCGTCAATTGATGTCGTAATCCAGCTTGAAGATATTTTCGGGGTAGAACTGGCAAAACCCATAGATATCCTGAAATCCTGCGGAAGCAGAAAGCCGAGGAAGAAAACAGAACCCGAACAGAAAGAGCCAAAGGCAAAACCCAGCAAACTTTTGCCTGAAGACCTGATCCTCAATACAATTTCAATGCTCGGGTATGATGTTCTCCCTACAGCTCAGGCACCTTTTAAAGCCATCTCAAGGGATAAGTCTTCGGTTATCCTTACAGGTGTAAGCGAGTTCAATACAACCGTAATCAAGCGAGCTCACCTGATGAGCAGTATTTCCTTCATTACGGAAACTCAGTCCGTATTCATAATTAATGGGCGTTCCAAACTGAAATCCGTTGAAAACACGGTGCTTATAGAAAAGAAAGAACTCGACAGGATAAGTGATTCTCAGGAACTTCTTGATTTCATAGAGGAGCGCAAGGATACTCACAGCGAAGCATAAACTTCTTCTTTTTTCCGCTGGGTTGTAGATGAAACTGAGATAAACTATTTTTTTCTTTCTTTGAATTTACTCAGGTTTTTATGCGTTATAAAACTCCAAAAGCCTAATATATCACTGTTTCAATCTAAAAGCCTCGATGACGGTAAAGATTGCAGTGCTGGTCTCAGGACGGGGTTCAAATCTCCAGGCGATCATAGATAGCATTGAAAAAGGCTACATAAAAAACGCGGCAGTTAATGTGGTTATTTCCAATAAAGCCGATGCTTATGCGCTTGAACGTGCAAGAAAACACGGAATTAATGCTGTCTTTCTCGATCCCAAAGAACGGGACAGAGATGAATATGACAGGGAAATTCTGAAAGTGCTCAGACAGTACGATACTGACCTTCTTCTGCTTGCAGGCTATTTCCGGCTTCTGGGAACTGATATAATTGAGGCATACCGACACAGGATCCTGAATATCCACCCTTCTCTTCTTCCGGCTTTCAAAGGGCTCCACGCCCAGAAACAGGCTTTTGAATACGGAGTAAAGGTTGCTGGCTGTACTGTGCACTTTGTAGACGAGGGTCTTGATTCTGGTCCTATTATCATCCAGAAGTGCGTACCTGTGCTTCCGGGGGATACCGAAGAGACTCTTACTGACAGGATTCTCGAGCAGGAGCATATTATTTATCCTGAAGCTGTCAGGCTCTTTGTTGAAGGCAAACTTAAAGTTGAAGGCAGAAACGTAATAGCTCTTGATTAAACTTTAAACAGGCAAACAAACTGCAGTAACCCCCGATTGAATCAGTTTTATCAGGGTAAAGAAGGTCAAAATCCTGATCGGAAGGTGAAGTAGCATCGGAAGATAAAGTATATACTATCTGGTAATTCCAGGCTGGACGGATCCGGAGAACTTCTTTAATTAAAGGAAAGACGTACCAAAACGGAATAGATTTTACCAATTAGTTATTCATTAATACTCTGATGGTTATAAGTACATGAAATTATATTAATCACGCAAAACCACCCCTCAACCGAAAGCTTTCAATATTACATAATTTTCTGAGTCTAAGGATTCTCAGGAAATTTTTCATTTGCACTTATCGAAAAACTCAGAAGTTGTTCAGAACTTTCAGTCTCTACTTTCAGGTATGTGACGCAGTTCTTGAGGTTTCAACTTATTCATTCAAAGTTTCAGAATCGTAAGCAAACTTCACTTAATCAATTTACGTTAACAAGAAACCCTACATTCGAACACGTTTTTAATGCATGGATCATAAGGTGACAGTAATGTCTTATATAGAAAAAATCGACCCGGAATTGTTCGAGGCTATCAAAAATGAAGCCGATCGTCAGGAACACAAACTGAACCTGATTGCATCAGAAAACTATGCGAGCAGGGCTGTTATGGAAGCCCAGGGCTCTATCATGACCAACAAGTATGCCGAAGGCTATTCCGGCAAGCGCTATTACGGCGGCTGCGATTTCGTTGATGTTGCCGAAGACCTCGCTATTGCCAGGGCAAAGAAACTTTTCGGGGCAAAGTATGTAAATGTCCAGCCTCACTCAGGTTCAGGCGCCAACATGGCTGTTTATTTCTCTGTACTGCATCCCGGGGACACCATCATGTCCATGGACCTCTCTCACGGTGGACACCTTTCTCACGGCAGCCCTGTAAGTTTCTCAGGAAAACTCTTCAACATCGTGCCATATGGAGTCAGCAGAGAAACTGAAGCCCTGGATTATGATGAATTAATGAAGATGGCAAAAGAATGCAAGCCGAGAATGATCGTATGCGGAGCTTCAGCCTACCCCCGTGTGATTGATTTCAAAAAGTTCAGGGAAATTGCCGATGAAGTCGGAGCCTATCTTCTTGCGGATATTGCCCATATCGCAGGGCTTGTAGTCGCAGGCGTACACCCGAGCCCTGTTCCCTATGCGGATTTTGTTACCACAACCACCCACAAGACCCTGCGCGGTCCGAGGGGTGGAATGATTATCTCAAAGACTGAAGAACTTGCAACAGGCATAAACAAAGCAGTTTTCCCGGGTCTTCAGGGCGGGCCTCTTATGCACATTATAGCAGCAAAAGCAGTCGCCTTCAAAGAAGCCATGTGTGAAGAGTTCAGGCAGGACCAGGCTCAGACCGTAAAGAACGCAAAGGTTCTCTGTTCCTGTCTGAAGCAAAAAGGCTTTGATATTGTTTCAGGCGGCACTGACAACCACCTTATGCTTGTAAACCTTAATAATATGAATATTACAGGCAAGGATGCGGAAGCTGCGCTGAGCAAAGCCGGGATAATTGCCAATAAAAACACCGTTCCTTTCGAGACCCGCAGCCCCTTCATAACCAGTGGAGTTAGGCTCGGGACCCCGGCATGTACCACCAGGGGCATGAAAGAAAAAGAAATGGAACTGGTTGCCGACTACATCGAGACTGCGATTAAGAATGCAGAAAACGATGCTCTGCTGTCGGAAATCAATATTAAGGTAAGGGACCTCTGTTCGAAGTTCCCTGTTTACGGCTAATTGAGGAGATAGGGGGTTTACCAGTGTCAGATGAAAGCTATGAGTCCCGAATCATAGATGGAAAAGTCCTTGCACAGCAGGTTGAAGAAGAGGTGAGGTCGGGCGTAGAAGATCTTGAAAGCAACCGGGGAATCGTTCCCGGACTTGCTACTATCCTTGTAGGGGACGACCCTGCATCAAAGATGTATGTCCGCCTGAAACACAGAGCCTGCGAACGTGTGGGCATCAAAGCAGAAGACTACCTGCTTCCGGCAGACGCTACTCAGGAAGAGCTTCTTGCCCTGATTGATTCCCTTAACAAAAATAAGGATATTCATGGGATCCTGCTACAGCTCCCACTGCCGAAACACTTCTCCCCGCAGGAAGCAATGGAAGCCATATCTCCCGCAAAGGATGCAGATGGTTTTCACCCTTATAATATGGGAAAACTCATGATAGGGGATGAAGGGCTTGTCCCATGTACCCCGCACGGAGTAATAAGGGCACTTGAAGAGTACAATGTTCCTGTTAAGGGAAAAAACGCTGTTATTGTCGGGCACAGCAATGTTGTGGGAAAACCAATGGCTGCAATGCTTCTTAACAGAAATGCAACCGTTTCGGTCTGCCACATCTTTACCGATGACCTGAAGAAATATACCCTTGGTGCCGATATCCTTGTTGTTGCAGCAGGGGTCAAACACCTTATCAAAGCTGACATGGTCAAGGAAGGGGTTGTGATCTTCGATGTGGGGATTACCAAAGAAGAAGACGGCGTATACGGAGACGTGGATTTCGAAAATGTAGTTAAAAAAGCTTCTCTTATTACTCCCGTCCCCGGCGGCGTAGGTCCCCTTACAGTTGCCATGCTTATGAAGCATGTACTCATGTGTGCACAGAAAAGCCTTTAATCTTACTTTTAGGCTTTTTTATCTTTTTCATTTTTACTTTGGATTAAGGTACGAAAATAGTCTTTTTTATTTTTCAACAAAACAAGTAAATTTGTTTTTTCTCCTATTCCATTAGAGTTTACCTTGTTTTTCTTCGGCCTGCCAGTCCGGGTTATTTCCTCCAAATTTTATAAATACTTTTTATTAATCTGGATTTTATTTTCCCTTATTGTGATAAACTTATTTTACACATCAATATTTTTATCTATCATTGAAGCTTATTTTACCAATATACTTGTTTACCATCAATAAATAGTCAAAATCATTAATGAAATCTTAATAAATAGTCTGGCTCGCATAAAATTGCCGGGCTCTAAAATGAGTTGTTTATGATTCCCTGAACAAATCTATCGATGTATTGATGGTATACTGGTTTCATTTGCAGTATGCCTTATTTCCGTATAATTTGCATCTAACCCAAAGAATACAAAACCTCTAAATCCCCCGGTTTACATATTTAAGGTTTCCAGAAACCCTGAACTCCATAAATTATCAAACTTAATCTAAAATTACCCCCAGTCCCCTTTCAGATCCTACAGTCCTCAGTTTCGCAGCCTGAATTTTTTCTTGCCTGCAGAAAGTCTTCCATATGTGGAGTGGAAGACTTTTCAGGAATATTCCCGAACGACTGAGTAAGCTCTATTTGCGGTTTCGATTTAAGGTAATGATACTGAACGGTTTCATAACTTAAAAAATACCTTCAGGCTTAAATTTCATCGTTTAAGAGCACTGTAGAGAAATTGTAACTCTCATGTATGTTATTTCCCTGTCATATTTATCAGGCGCTGTTGCGCTAACCGATTTAATATCTATATAGCTTGGTTGTCAAAAATGGTAATTAATACTGATATCTGCGGTATAAAAGTGGGAGACCAGTATCCTGCGCATGTAATGGGCGTTATCAACCTGAGCCCTGAGTCTTTTTACGAAGGTTCGGTTATAAATCCGGAATCTGCACTTGAGGTTGCCCGGAAAATGGTTGAAGACGGAGCAACTTTTCTGGACATCGGTGCCCGGTCAACATGGCGCTTTTCAGAACCTATTAGCAAAAAAGAAGAACTTGACCGCTTACTGCCCGTGATTGAAGCACTTGAAGGTAATGTGGATGCGGTAATCTCCGTTGATACTATGTTCCCCGAAATCGCAGAAGAAGTTCTCAAAAGGGGAGCACAGATCATAAACGATGTTTCCGGTTTTACTGCAGATCCCCGGATGATAGAAGTAGTGGCAGATCACGGCTGCCCTGCTGTGGTTATGGCTTCAAAAAAAATACCTGGAGACCCACTGGGCATGGACTCCATTATTGAAGCTCTTGATTCCATTATAAATGCTGCCGAGGCTGGAGGGATATCATCTGACAGCCTTATCCTTGATCCTGCAATTGGCAGGTGGATGGACGAGAAGCAGCCAATGTACGATTTTGAAACCCTTGATGACTTTGAGCGCCTCAAAATATTTGAAAAACCTCTGCTTGCAGCCCTATCAAGGAAGTCCTTCATAGGAGAAGTTCTTGGAAAACCGGCAAATGAAAGACTTTACGGCAGCCTGGCTGCAGCGGCAATTGCTGTTTATAAAGGCGCACACATTATCCGTACACATGATGTACCCGAGACTTCTGACGTTGTCAGGCTTTCAGGAGCCCTGAGAAGCCGCCCAAGTGTTGTAAAGGAGGGCAGGTATGAGGTTTCAGTTCTTGAAGTAAAAACTCCTCAGGATGCAGGCATTGCAATGAGGAAAATCGGAGCTACAAGAGTTGGTTCGCAGGTAATGCAGGGAAAGAGCGTCCATCTCGTTTTGAAGATTAAGAACCTTACAACCACAGAAGCTCTGATTATAAAACAGGAGATGCTTGCAAGGGGAGGAGATGCAGCTCTTTCCAGGGATGCAGTTTCCCATGAAACGGAAGCTACCGATTTACTTGTTATGGGTACCCTGTTGCAATTTGGGCGTCTTGCACGGAAACTGGACGGGCAGGCCCGTTCTTTGCCGCTTATCGCAGAGATGATCCGCGAATGTATTTCAAATCGGACTAATCTGGAATACCGATATTTGAGGTAATTATGATTATAACTTCAGCAAAGCCCCTTGAAGAAATCCTGAGCATGTTAAAAGATGAAGACAACATCTTTGTTATCGGATGCAATGTATGTGCTGCAAAACTGAAGACAGGAGGAGAACCTGAAGTCCTTGAGATGTGCAGAAAACTTGAAGAGAGAGGAAAGCATGTAGTTGGCTGGTGTCTCCCTACCGCTGCCTGCAGTATCCGGTCTTTTGATTCTCTTGCCGAGAAAAACGAGAAAATAAACGACGCGAGCTGTGTTATTGTTATGGGCTGCGGTAGTGGTGTTTCTGCTGTTGCAAGTGTTGTGGACCTGCCTGTATATGGTTCTAACAATACTCTTTCACTTGGCGGCTCCAGTGGAGGGAAATTGCTTTCTGATCAGTGTGTTATGTGTGGGGATTGTACTATAAGTCAGTACGGTGGACTCTGCCCTAAGGCCCAGTGCCCTAAAGCGCTTCTTAACGGGCCCTGTGGAGGGGCTGTGGACGGGATGTGCGAGGTCAACAGGGAGAAAAATTGTGTGTGGGCTCTTATTTATGAACGCCTGAAAAAAATCAACAGGCTTGACCTTCTTTATGTTACCCATGCCCCTCAGGAGCATGGCTTTAAATAATTTTATTGGTAAGGCAGGAAGGTAAAGGCACATCTGTCTTTAAGAGCTGAAAGTAAAAGTGTGAAATTTCATTGAAATCCTTTTTTATAGTAATCAAGAGGCTCGATTTCTTTACATTATCAAGCTCCCTAAGGAGCATGGTTTTAAATAATTTCATTTCTAATATTCTTATTTAATGCTCTTTAATTTTCGTGAAAAACTGAATTCCAGAAAATTTCTGGTTACTGCTGAAGTTTCTCCGCCCAAGGGAACAAAATTTTCAGCTCATCTTGAGGATGCCCGACAGATAAAGGATATTGTAGATGCTCTGAATGTTACGGATAACCAGTGCTCAATTATGCATATGAGTTCTCTTGCTTTCAGCAAGCTTCTGCTTGATGAGGGGCATGAACCTATCATGCAGCTTACCTGCCGGGACAGGAATAGAATAGGGCTTCAATCTGATCTTCTGGGTGCATATGCGCTTGGTATAAGGAACATCTGCCTTATGACAGGGGATTATCCTACCTGTGGAGACCATCCGGGTTCAAAGCCTGTTTATGACCTTGACTCAGTACAGCTCATCGAACTTGTGAGGAAGCTCGATTCAGGAATTGATTTTGCAGGTAACAAACTGGATGGAGGAACTTCTTTTTGTGCAGGAGCAGTCTCAGGAATAGATCCTGAAAAGACGATGCAGCTGATAAAGCTCGAAAAGAAGGTAAGGTGCGGATCTGATTTTATCCAGACACAGGCTGTGTATGATGTGGGCATGTTCGAAGAGTTTATGGAAGCTGTAAACCATCTTGAGGTACCTGTAATTGCAGGTTTGATTCCTCTGAAATCCCTGGGTATGGCTGAGTATATGAATGAAAATATCTCGGGAATTCATGTACCTGAAGAAATTATGCTTCGAATGAAAGAGACATCTTCCCCTCTGGAAGAAGGACTTTTGATAGCTTCCGAAACTATAAAAGAACTGACAAAGCTCTCACGAGGGGTTCACATTATGCCAATCGGGTCTCACAAAAACACTCCGAGATTACTTTCGATGGCAGGTATTTCTCAAAAGTGATAATATAGAAAAATCAGCAAATTAATATAAGCGTAGTCTGACGCTCTTTTCATGCCTGGATTTATTATCCAATTCCTGCTCCCTTTCTTATTTTTTGGCTGTAAGGTCCTGATAGAGAAATACTGTTCGAAAAATATCGTTTCCAGATATTTTGAAGTCCCGCCTGACTCCGGCAGTTTTTGAGTATCCTCATATTTTAACTCTTTTTATTCTTCCCTACCCCCGAGGTCTTTGGATACATTTATCAATACCTTACGGTATTTTACGGTTTGATTCTATACATATTGGTTTTATTTTTTTCTAAATCGAGATTAATCACAGTTTTTTAAAGGCATCAAAATGAATCCAGAAATCACTTCCATCCAGATGTTCGGGATTAAGACCCCTATTATTAAAGCAGGAGCCGACATCGTACAGATCCTTGAAGCTTCGCTGCAGGACGCAGGCCTTGTTCCGGTCGACGGAGATATTTTTGTTCTGGCTGAATCTGCTGTTGGTACCGCAGAAAACAGAATTGTCGAACTTGCCAGCGTCATCCCCGGGGAAAAGGCGCTGTTACTTGGGGAAAAATATGGGATAGACCCGAGGGAGATGGAGCTTGTGCTTCAGGAATGCGACGAGGTCTTTGGGGGAGTTCAAGGAGCCGCACTTACAATTACAAAAGGAGTTCTCTCTCCTAATGCTGGAATAGATGCTTCGAATGCTCCTGAAGGTCATGTGGTCCTGCTTCCCAAAGACCCGAGAAAAAGTTCAGATAGCATTCGGAAAAGGCTTGAACAGCGGTATTCCTGTAAATTGGGAGTGATTATAGGAGACAGCAGGACCCAGCCACTGCGGCTTGGCTGCACAGGAATTGCACTTGGAGTTTCTGGTTTTGTGCCTGTGGAAGATGCAAGGGGCACTTTTGACATTTACGGTAAACCCCTCCGCCTTACATATAAAGCAGCGGCAGATAACCTGGTTTCTGCTGCCGAACTCCTTATGGGTGAAGCCGGAGAAAGAGTTCCATGTGTCCTTATCCGGGGGGCTCCGGTAAAAATGATTGACGAATCTCCGGAGATGCCGACAATTTCCATGGAAGGGTGCATGTACTTCGGCAACATTATTAAATACCGAAAAGAAGACAGCGAGTAATGAAATCCATAAATCGCTTGCCGTGGCTCCCTTTCTGGAATAAATTTAAATACCGGCTTGCAGAACTTAGAGAAGCGTTATATATACTCGAAGCTAATATATACAAATTGAGTCCCGACCCTGTATCTGGTAATTTACCTTAAGATCTCTATATTCAGGATTGGGTTTCGGTAGCTGTGCCGTACGGACCCATAAATACGATCCCTTTGTGCGCTGCCGGAGAAGATATCTAAGAACAGAAAAAGTCTCAGACGTTTCAAGTATTGCAGGTGATTTTATGAAACCGATGTTATTGGACTTTTCCGCGACATGGTGTGGACCTTGCAGGATGCAAAAACCTATTCTTGAAGAGCTCGAGAAAAAGTATGGGGATAAGGTTGAGTTTAAAGTTATCGATGTGGATGAAAACCAGGAACTTGCCTCAAAGTACGGCATACACGCTGTCCCGACCCTGATCATTCAGAAGGATGGGGCTGAAGTGAAGCGCTTTATGGGTGTAACTCAGGGCAGTGTACTGGCTTCTGAACTCGATAAGCTTCTCTAACTCCTTTATTCTTCTGAAAAAAGCTGCCCATGGTTCGGGGAACCTGAGGCCGCCAAACTTTTTCTTGATTTCTTTTTAGAAGACTTCTTTCAAGGTCTCCACAGACGGAAGTTTTATCCTCTGAATATTTTTCCAGGCATTTCTTCCACTCTGATTCCACTCTGATATTTCTTCAGGTATTTCTTCTTTAATCCATTAACATCAATAACTTTTTACCCATATTGATAGGAGTTTAGTTTTCCCTTCTTTCAGCAAAACCTCAGCTAAACTTTAAGCTAAAGACAGGAAATCCTGGCTTTAACAGGCTGAATAATTAAAATGATGCTATAAAAGTTTTTTAGCGAGAATATCTGTAAAAATTGCCAAAAATGTGAGAGATCTGCCTGTAAAAACAGGCTTTAATCTTTTTTAAGGCATTTTAATGTCTTTTTTCAGGAGAGCTATATTACTGAGTTTATCGTTAGACTATCTAAATAATATTAGTGCAATAAGATAACTATTTATAATAAGTATAAGTACTTTCTAATAAAGTAAAAACACAAAATAACTTAAAAATAAAACAACTTGAAACAAAAAAACAACTTTACAGTGGGGGAAAAAACATGAGAATAAGAGTGGTTAGTTCCAGGGAAGAAATCTTCACACTTAATCCGAATGAGCGTATTGTTCACCTGGCATTCAGGCCTTCAAATAAAGACATCTTTGGACTGGTTGAAACATGCCCAAAGATTGAGGTAATTCAGTTACCCAAATCTTACATGCGAACGGTTTCAAAATCCATAGAGATGTTCCTTCAGATGCAGAGGGTTCAGCTCCTTGAAGGAGATGTCTGGGGACACAGAAAAGACATCAACGAATACTACAGTATTCCATCCTCAGTAATTGATAAAATAAAGGAAATGAAGAACGAAGGAAAATCCACAGAAGAGATTGAGAAAAAGATTGCAAGGGAAAGTAAGCTTAATCCCGAAATGGTTGCTTATATCCTGAACAAGGAAGTTTCTGTCTGATTATCGGGTTGTGCCTTTAAGGCAATGGCTGGAGATTGGATCGTACATATCATCGATTCCACAAAATTCCTAGATTCCGCAATCATTATCTAATCTCCAGTTTAATTTTTTAAAATTAATCTGAAATTTTAATGTATAACGGATTACTCAACTGCTTTTCTGAATCGGATGTTTGTTGCTGTAGCTTCATCATTCTGATATCTCAATTTCAACATTCTCAAGAGTTTGGCCGCATTCTTCACAGCAACTCAAAGAATGTTCGATTATCTAATCGGGGGTATTAGTCATTTCAAGAGTTGTCCCTTGATGACCTTCTTAACCTCCAGGTTTTTTACCATTCTTTTTGCGGAGGCTCTTGGGATTAGGTTTCTCTTTGATAAAGAAATCAGTAGAAGGAGGTCTACTTCTGTTACGACTATTTTAATTTAGGCGAGCTTCCAGCGCTTGCAACCTTTCTGTGAGTTCTTTAATTTGAGATTCAAGACTCAAAATGTAATCAAGAACTTCGGGGTTTGAAGCAAAAGCAAGAATCTCTCACGTTTCACAAATGAAAAAAAAAGTCATTTTATATCCAATTTTTCCTCGGAATGGGGAAAATAGGGTAGCCTTCAAAAAGACACCTGAATAGTTACAAATAAATGTTTAATAAACATAAATAGACAATTAAAAATAAGAAGTAATAGAAATAAAACAGTAATAAAACTTTAGAAGTAATAAAGCAATATAACGTCAGACTTAAAAAGTAACACATAAAAGAAAAATAATAAAATTACAAAGCAATAAAAATTAAAAGAAAAAAAATGAAATGGGAACCTGAAAACACACTTTAGCGTATCAGGCAATAACATCCTTTCTGAGGATGTATGCAACCATTTCTGGGTTAAGCTTGCTCTCCCTTGAGACTTTTTCTTCAATAGCCTCTGTGGATTTGCCTTCAATCTTCAGTTCCTTTATCTCCTCAATTATGGAGGAAGGAATGCGGTAATACTCGTTTATGTCCTTTCTGTGGCCCCAGACATCTCCTTCGATGAGCTGGATGCGCTGCATTTCAAGGAACATTTCTATGGACTTTGAGACCGTACGCCTGTATGATTTAGGAAGCTGTATTACCTCAATCTTTGGGCAGTTCTCAACCAAGGAAAAAATGTCCTTGTTTGAAGGCCTGAAAGCCAGGTGAACTATTCTTTCGTTGGGATTCAATGTAAAGATTTCTTCTCTAGAACTCACAACCCTTATTTTCAAAGTTTGTCCTCCCGATCTATTGATTTTTTTTCATCTGAAGATAAAAAATTCTTCATTAAATATTTTTCTATAACTGCATGATTTATTTGCAAATAACTAGTATTTACATTCTTTCTTTTATCATTTCATATTTTTTAGACAGATAATAAAAATCATTATCTTGAACCGCATTTATTTAAACATAATCAATAAATTTAGAACATTCCGTGTTTTGAGAAGTATTGGGGATAATACCAGGAAAACCCAGAATATAGTGAAATTTTATTTCTTTTGTCGCAGGTCAGGGCATCTTTAATATTTTATCTCGTGTCTCTGTTAACTCCAGATTAACCCTTTTATTTTATGAAAACTCTCACTGGATCTATTTTTGCAGAAGTTCTCTATAGAAGACCAACAATCCAAATTTACATAGTAACTCATTTATTCTAACGCAAAGTATCCGGATTACACATACTCAACCTCCCGATAACCCAGATTAAACTAGACAGATGCTGATTCCCAGCGGAAGAAGCAATTCGTATATCTTCAGACATTTTAGAATCAGATTTTTCTGAATTCAATTGAATACTCTTTTTTGTTTGCAAAAAGGCAGGTATATGAAGAGAACGAAAAAATCTGTGCAGACGCTGGTTTATCGGGACATAATTTGAACATTTATCAACAAAGCAATCTTTAATAAATGTATCTATTTTGTACGATAGTCAGAGAGTTGCAGTACAGAAGGAACAGTGGACACAGGAAAAATTGATGAATTACGAAATGTGGGAAGCAGAATTCTCCTGATATTTCTCATTCCAGCACTGTTAAAAAGAAACTTGAATGGTAAACAAGTAAAACCGCATTAAAAGCACTGCAGGTAAAATCACTTTTCTCATTGAACTGGAGAAATAAGAGGCCCACCTGAAATATGTTAGTTTTCGGCGGAGTGAGGTTTTGACGATAATTGGAATATTGGTGACTTCCTTTCTGTTTTATTACATGTTTAAATACGCTGACGAGGGAAACCTTTTCATGGTAATTGCACTCCCACTATTAATTTCTTTTGTTGCGCTAATAGCAGCGAGATTTATGGGGTCTACAATTAAGGAGTAACTCATAACCGAAAAAGAAAACTGCCCAAAAAACGCATATGACATTCATGGAATAACAAGCCCAAAAAATTAAAGTTCCTGAGACACTTTCATGCCAAAGAAACAGAAATATAACAAAAAGGTTTGAGAGAAATTATACGTTTTACAGGATAAAACTAAAAATGGTCATTTCTTAAGGCAACTTTCATTTTTAATTTTTCTAAATAAGTTAAGTATTTAAAAACAGAGTCAATTAAAAAATTTGTCAGTACAATTTTTACAGGACATACAAAAACAATACCTTCAATAATATATATTAAATAATTATTCTTGCAGGACAAGCTACTTTTTTCAGAACTAATTTTTGATTTTATCCCAGCAGAACCTATCAGGTCAGATCTATTTATTTCTCCGGTTGTGACGTATTATACAGGAAATTAGGCACACTGCCTTCTTCTTCCTGAAAATGAAGATAATTGAACTTGAAATGTCAGAAAATCACACAACTTTTATAAAATGTTATGTTCATTATACTTCAGATACTACTTTAAAGAGGCCCATGCATGGAAGACCCTGTTGTTGCAAAAATCAAAGGTCAGTTCGATAAAAAAGGAAATCCAGCAAAGATTCCACTTATGAGCGGAAAACAATCCTTCGAAGCCAGAGCCGAAAAAGACGGAATCTATGTTGATAACCTGAAAAGCCAGCCGTTTCTCCCATGGAAAACATTCTCTGAAACCGTTAACTTTCTGCAAAAAAAAGATGGGAAGGCAAAAAAAGGAAATGCAACAAATTCCAGGCTGGGAGATCCAAACCTTGACCTGAATACCGTGGAAGGTTATATTGCCAGTGAAGTCTTCGGCTGCAAGACAGGAGACACCGTATTTAAGAGGGTTACACCATTAGCCGCAATTCTCGCCTGGGCTGAAATCTGTGAAAACACAAGAGGACATCTCCGCCTTCTTTCAGAAATAAAAGAGCCTCAAACATTAAAATCAGAAGAAGACATTCCTGAAACAGAAGCCTCTAAAATAGGTTCTTCTCTCATTCCAGCAGGAAAGGAAATTAAAGAAAAAGAAGAAGATATAAATTCCCTTAATATTCAGCTTGAAAAGAAGAATTCCGAGTTAAAACGGCTGGAAACAGAACTTTCAGAAAGCCTGCGGAAAGTTAGAGAAGTTGAGGAACTGTTTACAGGCAGAGACCGGGAAATTGGAGTTTTAAGGGAAGAACTTGAGGAAAAAACCGGAAGAATAAGCACTCTTGAAAAATACCTGTCGGATTCGGAAGAAAGTATAAAAAACCTTGAGGATTGCCTTGCTAAAAGAGATGAAGCTATAAAGGGGCTTGAAGAACAGCTTACTCAAAAAGATGAAGCAATTAAAGGACTCGAAAGCAGAATTACCCAGAATGGCAGTATTCTTGAAGAACTTAAAACCCGATTGAATGAAAGAGAAGAAACTATAAGCGTTTATGAAAAAGGAATTCAGGAAAAAGAGTCAAAAATTCAGGAATTGCTTGAAAGCCTTGCAGAAAAGGACGCTGCTACCGTTAAACTCGAGTCCAGAATTAATGAAAATGGACGTGAGAAGAATAATCTGGAGAGGGCTCTCAAAGCAAAAACCGAAGAAATAAAGAGTCTTCAAGAAAAGATCCTTGAAAAAGAAAAAGCCATAAAAAACCTTGAAGAAAGCATTTCAGTGAAGGACAGGGACCTTAAGACTCTTGCAGAAGATGTTATTGCAAAGAGCGGGGAAATAAAGAAAATTGAGGAAAAGTTCACAGGCAAGGAAAGAACAATAAATACTCTGGAAGCCATGCTCGCCGCAAGCGGAGAAAAATTAAGAAAGCTTGAAAAGCAGCTCTCAGAATACAGGGGCGAAGAAAAACTTGCAGAAGAGCTCAGGGAAAAAGACGAGCTGATAAAACAACTCAAAAGAACGATTGTAAGCAAAGAAGAAGAGGTTTCCAGGCTCAACGAGGAAAACAGAAAGCACAGGATGCAGCAGAGATTTTCAGCTGAAGGATTAAAGCAGATAGAAGAGCAAAAAGCCTCAAAGAAATGGTGGAAACGCCTGTAAGCGGATATAAAACTGCTGATATTAATTAAACTAAAAATCTGTTTAAACTTATCGAATTCAAAACCTTTTTAAACTTTATTCATGCCCGGACTTTCAGGGCCAGTTGAAAGGAAAGAACTGTGAAGCAGATGGAGGATCATATCAGGGCTGATTTTCCTGAGACTTGTTATCTCACCGATAATCTCTTCCTCAGTCCTCCCCTGGACCTCAAGTTCCTTTATTTTTTCAAGTACATAAGAAGGAATTACAAAATAATTATTAAGGTCATGCCAGTGCCCGCTGACATCCCCTTTCACGAGATGAATGCCTGAAGAAGTAAGGTACATCTTTATAAATTTTGATAGCCCGTCATAGGACGATGCCGGAAGCTGAAGGATTTCAATTTTAGGGCATGTCTTGACAAGACTGAAGAGATCCTTATCCGAGGGCCGAAAAGCGAGATGCACTGCCCTTTCCTCGTGTTCAAGGCTAGAGATTTCATCCCTGCTGGTTACCACTCTAATTCGTATACTACCTAGCCCCATTTTATGCTCCCACTCTAATGTAAGCATGGATCATTTATTTAATTTTGTATTTCAGTTTTTCGGATTAAATTTCAGTATGTTGAATGAGTAAGTTCCAGATAAGAACCGTCAAAAGCGGCGAATGTTGATTTCTGTCCTCCGGACTTAAATAGTCCCTTCATCATTGAGTTCCCTTTGAATCTTCTCTAAGCCGGCTGCTACAGCCTGCCCAAAGGAAATACACCCATCCCCGCAGGGGACCTGGCGGTGGCTCAGGAATTCAAAACCTGCCTCCTTTACAGTTCCTGCGATGCACGAAGTGATGTGATCATTGTAGGCGACCCCTCCACTCAGGCCTATCTTTTCAAATCCCCTTTTTGCAGCAAGAGACGCGGCAAGTTCTGAAATCCCTGTTGCAAGGCTTTCCTCAACCGCAAAAGCAAGATTTGAAGGGGAATACTTTCCGGAAAGTTCATATACCCCCATAAGAAGCTCGGTGGTATCAAGCACAGGAACTCCGGAATCCCTGTCTTTCTTAAAAACCACAGGCAGATCAACCATATGGGTGCTCGCCCTTGCGGCAGCTTCAAGTTTCATTGACGGCTCCCCGTCATAGGTCCTTACCGCGCATATCCCAAGCAAGGCAGCCGCTGCATCCAGTACTCTTCCTGTACTGCTGCTTCGTACAACATTTACACCCGTTTCAAGCTGTTTCATTACAGTTGAAAACTCCGCAGCTCCTTTCGGAAAAGTAAGGGGAAGTTTTTCAAGTTCTGTTCTTCCAAGTCCCCCGGAAAGGATCCCCAGAACCATCCTTGAAGGCACCTTCGAGGCAAGGTCTCCCCCGGGCATTGGCTGAGGAAGTAAATGCCCGGCACGCTCAAATCCGAAGTAAGAGGACTCAAAGAGTTCCCCTCCCCAGACTGTGCCATCACTGCCGTATCCGACTCCGTCAAGAGCGATTCCGAGAATTCTGGAATCCAGAGGCAGGGAATTGTCAGCCATAAGTGCCAGCATGTGGGCGTAATGATGCTGGACCTGAAGCGTATCCTCTCTCCCCATCTTCAGCGCGAAACGGGTAGTGTTAAATGCAGGGTGCAGGTCACAGCCCCAGTAAAGAGGATCGATTCCGGTAAGCCTGATAAGGTGCCTGACAACTTCGGAGTGGTACCTGAAGGTTTCTACGTGACTGGTATTTCCTATATACTGAGAAATATAGGCAAGCTTTCCTTTTGCCACAGTCACCGTGGAATTCATTTCAGCCCCTACCCCTATTGAAGCTTTGATTTCGAAAGGCAGATCTATGGGTTCAGGCACAAAACCACGTGAACGCCTGATAAAGGCCGCTCGTCCGTTCACGATCCGGATAACCGTATCGTCGTTCCGGTTTGCAATAACCCTGTTGTGCAGCAGGTAAAAATCGACAATTCCTTTAAGTTTTTCAAGCGCCTCCTTGTTGTCGACAACCATGGGCCTTCCCGGAAGGTTTGCAGAGGTCATAACATATACAGCATCAGGTACACGGTCAAAAAGCAGATTCTGTGTGCCTGTATAGGGAAGCATGACTCCTATATTGTGAAGGTTGGGGGCAACAGATTCCGCCAGGGAGAACTCCTTTGACCTGGGAAGCACAGTAATGGGGCGGCGATAGGATGTAAGGTACTCTCCACCTCCATCTTCGAGTTCTGCAAAAGACTCCACAATACCGGCATTTTTTGCCATGACCGCAAAAGGTTGTTCCGGGCGCCTTAACCGGTTTCTGAGCTCATTTACAGGCTCTTCCTTCCGTGCATTACAGGCAATATGGAAACCCCCAAATCCTTTTACAGCAAGAATTGAGCCCTGCTGAAGAAGATCCGATGCCCGGGTAATTGCTTCATATCCTTTTGCCAGTACATTTCCTTCAGGATCAGAAAGCCAGATCTCTGGCCCGCATCTGGGACAGCAGACAGGCTGTGCATGGTATCTTCGATTAAGAGGGTCAGTATACTCTTTTTCACACTCGGGGCAAAGAGGAAAATCTGCCATAGTGGTATTTTCCCGGTCATAAGGAAGGGTTCGGACTGTCGTATATCTAGGCCCGCAATTTGTGCATACTGTAAAAGGATAATGGTAATACCTTGAAGAAGGATCAAAAATCTCAGCCCTGCACTGCTCGCAAATAGCCGTATCAGGAGGTATTATAGAATTTTCAAAAACTCCGGATTCACTGGGAACGATAATAAATTTGGAATATCCTGAAAAAGGGACATTTTTTGTTTTGATTTCCGTAACTTTAGCAAGAGGAGGCTTTTTTTCCGGAAGTTCTTTAATAAAATTATCAAGGCTTTTCCGATCCCCTTCTATAAGAATTTCCACATAGTTTCCCAGATTTTTAACGTATCCAGAAAGCCCATTCGCTTTTGCAATCTGATATATAAAAGGGCGAAATCCTACACCCTGTACAGTGCCGGTAATATGGAGAAGCCTTGCCTCGTTTTGCATACAAGCAAAGATTGCCGTTTGTCGTTAAAATAGCTTTCTAAATAATAAAAGTATTCAGAAGGATATCATTCAGTAGATTTCAGAAGGATATCATTACAGAATATCACTAATAAGTAAAATTTGAACTGCAGATTGCAGGCATAGAAAATGTCAAGTCCCAATCCATGATACAGAGTAAATGGAGAAAAAAATAGACAACCTGACCTGCGCTAAGCTGATACAATTCAAACAAAAGCAAAATCTGTGACTTGATTCAGGATAGAATTACCCTGAAATTCAGGTCACATATATTCTGAAATTGTCCTTAGCATAATGATGAACCCCATGACCATCATTAAAAGGGAAATTCTCCAGGCCACCTGTAACAGGCGGGCCTGGTTTTGGGGTTCACCCAACTTCATTATTGCTCTTTCAACCAGATTAGGTCGATCGTCACATTCTGCCATGTTCAAATCAAACTTAATCTCTTATTTCATTCTTGCCTTGACTCTCTTCAGCCTGAAGGTGTTTTCCCTTTCCATTTCTTCAAGCATGAAACGGATGTACTTCATGGTCGCAATGAGTTCGGGAATGACCTTGAATTCGAGAGCGTTAACACGCCTCTTGGTCTTCTCGATTTCATCAAGGAGCCTTTTCATTGTAGTCTCAAGCTCTGCTGCAGTGATGATCTTTTCTACAAGGTCCTCATAGGCATCAGCAGTCTCATCGATATACGAGTTTGTCCCGATAATACCGTAGCCCCTCTCGTAGAGGGACTTGCGGACACCTGTAGAGCTGATCTTTGGCACCACAACACCCATGATGTTGTGCCCTGAAAGCTGGATTTCAGGAGACTCCTTTGCTGTAAAGGCGGTTGACTTGACTGCAACCATCCCATTAACAGCAGAGGCAAGATTGATTTTTTCAGTACTTTTTGCGAAGGCAGCATCCAGCTCGGTTCTGACGTTCCTTGCTTCGTTAAGGATCTTGAAGAACTCAAGAATCAGACCGTCTCTTTTCATCTTCAGGAGCTTGTGCCCGCTTTCAGAGAGCTTGATCTTTTTCTTGAGATTAATTAACTCCGAACGAGTTGGTTTTACGTCCTGCTGAGCCATGGCAATCACTTAGCCTTTCTGTGTGCCGGGTGATATTTCTGGATATATTTGTTGTCAATCCTACCCAACTGGTTCTCAGGAAGGTGAGTGAGAATCTGCCATCCGATTTCCAGAGTATCCTCGATTGTCCTGTTTTCGTTTCTGCCCTGGCGGACAAACTTATCCTCAAACAGGTCAGCAAACTCGAGGAACTTGGTGTCTCTTTCGGACAGAGCTTCCTTACCGACGATTGCCACCAGACCTCTCAGGTCACGCCCTTCTGCATAACCTGCATACATCTGGTCAGAAACCGCCTTGTGGTCTTCTCTTGTCTTGCCGGCTCCAATACCTGAGTTCATCAGCCTTGACAGGGACGGCAGCACATTAATTGGCGGGTAAATACCCTTTCTGTGCAGTTCTCTGGCAACCACGATCTGGCCTTCGGTAATATAACCGGAAAGGTCTGGAATCGGGTGGGTGATGTCGTCACCAGGCATCGAAAGAATCGGAATCTGAGTAACAGATCCCTTGGCGCCCTTGACAATACCTGCACGCTCATAGAGGGTTGCAAGGTCAGTGTACATGTAACCAGGATAACCACGGCGGCCAGGCACTTCGTTACGGGCAGCACCCATCTGACGGAGAGCTTCTGCATAGTTTGTAATGTCAGTCAGAATGACAAGAACGTGCATGCCGTGCTCATATGCCAGATACTCGGCTGCTGTAAGAGCCATACGCGGAGTAACTATACGTTCGACAGCAGGGTCGTCTGCAAGGTTGAGGAACACAACTGCCCTTTCGAGAGCACCTGTCTTTTCAAAGTCACTCATGAAATACTGAGCTTCTTCATTGGTGATACCCATTGCTGCGAAAACTACTGCGAAAGCAGATTCGGAACCGGGCACAGAAGCCTGCCTTGCAATCTGCAGGGCAATTTCATTGTGCGGGAGACCTGATGCTGAGAAAATAGGCAGTTTCTGCCCACGAACCAGGGTGTTTGTCCCGTCGATTGTAGAGATACCTGTCTGGATAAAGTCTTTCGGAGGCAGCCTTGCGTAAGGGTTCATTGCTGCTCCGTTGATATCCAGCAACTGGTCGGGCACAATCCTGGGTCCACCGTCTCTCGGGTCTCCGGAACCGGACAGGATCCTGCCGAGAAGGTCGATAGATGCGGGAAGCTTCAGGGTTTCGCCGGTGAATATTACACCGCAGTCCTTGTCAAGCCCACCCGTACCTTCGAAAACCTGGACAACCACAATGTCAGCGGAAGAGTCCAGCACCTGACCTCTGCGAACAGTTCCATCAGGCATTTTAATGTTAACGATTTCGTTATAACCTACAGGCTCTGTTTTCTCGACAAAGATAAGAGGCCCTGCAATCTGACTGATCGTCTTGTACTCTTTTGCCATGCTTACTTACCTCCCAGAGCTGCAAACTCCTTATCCATCTTTGAAAGGACAGCATTCAGAGAGCCATCGAAGTCCTCTTCGAACTTGACTTTGGGAAGATCGTTCTTCGACTGCATCTTGATAATTTCCGAAGCAGGTATACCTGATTTAAGGGCATCCATTGCAGCGTCTCCCCATTTCATGATGGCCTTCATGATCTTGTACTGTTTTGTGAACGGGCTGTAGGTGTCTATCGGGTGGAATGCATTCTGCTGCAGGAAGATTTCCCTTATCATACGGGTGATTTCAAGCAGAAGCTGCTGTTCTTCCGGCAGAGCATCGGAACCGACTAGCTGCACGATTTCCTGAAGTTCGGATTCTGTCTGCAGCATATCCATTGCCCTTTCCCTCATTGGGACGTAGTCAGGAGCCACGTTCTCGGTAAACCAGTCATTAAGGCTTTCCTTATACAGACTGTAGCTGTTCAGCCAGTTGATTGCAGGGAAGTGACGCCTCTGGGATAACTTTGCATCCAGAGCCCAGAATACCTTCACGATACGCAGAGTGTTCTGAGTAACCGGTTCGGAGAAGTCACCGCCGGGAGGAGATACCGCACCAATGGCAGTAATTGAGCCTTCCTCACCACAGAGAGTCTCGGCAACACCTGCACGCTCGTAGAATTCTGCCAGCCTTGCAGACAGGTATGCAGGATAACCTTCTTCACCAGGCATTTCTTCAAGACGGGAGGAGATTTCTCTCATGGCTTCTGCCCATCTTGAGGTGGAGTCTGCCATCAGGGAAACGTCATATCCCATGTCACGGTAGTACTCTGCAAGTGTCATTCCTGTGTATACAGATGCTTCTCTAGCAGCCACAGGCATGTTTGAAGTGTTAGCGACAAGGATGGTACGCTCCATAAGTGGCCTTCCGGTCTGCGGGTCTTCAAGTTCGGGGAACTCCCACAGAACATCTGCCATCTCGTTTCCACGCTCACCACAGCCGATGTAGACCACAATCTCGGTATCACTCCACTTTGAAAGCTGCTGTTGTGTAACGGTTTTACCCGACCCGAAAGGTCCTGGAATTGCAGCAGTACCTCCCTTTGCGACAGGGAAAAGCCCATCGAGGATTCTCTGCCCTGTAACCAGAGGTCTGGTGGGGGTAAGTTTCTTCTTTACAGGCCTTGGTTTCCTGACTGGCCATCTCTGCATCATTTGCAGTTCGGTTCCGTCAGTGAGGGTACAGATGGTATCTATAACAGTGAAGCTTCCGCTCTTTATATCGGCAACTGTCCCTGAAATATCAGGAGGCACCATAATTTTGTGTTCAATGTTCACAGTTTCCTGTACAACACCGATAACATCTCCGCCATTTACATGGTCGCCTTTTTTGACAACGGGCTTAAACTCCCAGAGTTTTTTGTGGTCAAGACCATCTGCAGTGACACCTCTACCAATGAAACCGCCCGTCCTTTCAAGCAGGACGTGCAGTGGCCTCTGAACCCCATCATAAATACTGGAAAGAAGACCTGGACCAAGCTCTACTGCCAGGGACATACCTGTAGTTACACAGGGTTCTCCAGGTTTGACGCCTCCTGTCTCTTCATAAACCTGAATGATGGTCTTGCCACCTACTATCTGGATGACTTCACCCATCAGCCCTTCGTTACCGACTTTGCAAAGGTCATACATCTTTGCATCCAAGCCGATAGCGGTGACGACAGGCCCAGCCACACGATAAATTTCACCTTTTACTTCCACAGATCAACACCTACCGCTTGTTTTATTTTGTCTCTTAAATTCGAGCCTGCTCCGCTGCCTCCTAGCGCTACTACTGTAGGCTGGACAGACTCGTTTAAGTTCTTCCTTAGAATTTCCGGCAGATTACTAATGTCATCATTATGCATTACAAGAATCCCAACACTTCTATCTTCAAGCACAGATCTTACAGCCGACTCAGTAGCCTTGATATCAGCGGTTTCATAAACTTTACTTATACCAGCCAGCCTGAATCCCGTAACAAATTCGCTCTTTCCGATCACTGCTAATTCCATTAGATAATCACCAACTGGTCTTTGATTAACTCATCACTGAGGCCAGTCTCTTTGCCCCTGAAAATGATCCGGAGATTGGTAGCCTCATTATTTTTATGAATGATATAGTCCAGAATAGGCACAACTGTGATCGGAGATACATGCGAAAGAATGGTTGAAGATTCAAGATAATATCTTGTGAGCCTGCTTTCAAGAGTAGTCAGAGAAGACATATCCGGACCTATAACACCTGAGATTGCATCCCAGTATTGAGTTCTTTGAAGCTCATTGACAAATTCGTCATATGGTAGAGCCGCCAGTTTCTCGGTCTTTAACTCAAGACCACCTTCAATCATGAGGGGCATGATTTCATCCGGCTGAGTAACGCCTGCTTTTTTCAGCCTGAAGAGGTTAATTAGATTCTTGACGTCTACTTCCAATCTGACAACTTTAGTAAAGAGCTTGCGGTCCTTAGATCTTGGTTTTCCGATTGCTTCAAACAAGCCTGTATAATATATCTTGTCAAGTTCGTTTTCTATGTATGCTAGGTTAGTTCCGTCAAACTTCTGCAGCAGGGGGTAGTATTCAGTATATTTCAGGGCCTCAACGACTTCCTGGTATGTGGCCTTGGCTGCAAGTTCTGACATAGAAGTGTAAGTAAACTCCCCGGCAGCAATCAGAGATTCCAGGATATCTTCAACAGACGCGTTGTAGATTTTACCACGGAGAAGTGTCTTTATGTTCCAGATGTCATATCTTTTCAGATATGCGACAATCAGGTAATTCAGTTCTCCAGAGGTTATTCTTACCAACTTATCATAGGTGAGCGCAAGATTCCTGTTCAATGCGTGTTCTGCCAGATCGCCACCACTGTATTTCATTGCCAGTTCGTCAACATCGTTTTTGTATTCAGACTCTTGGATAAAGCGGGTAATTTCATCAATCCCCATATTAAGAAGCCGGGGATACGATTCTTTAGGGAGTAACTTACTTTTCATCGCGCGGACACGGGTTACGGCATAAGCATAGTTAGAACTGCCTTTTTTCTTTTTATCGGATTTTCGTGAGGGCTTTTTCCCCCAGAGATTCTCCAAAAGCCGCATCGAACATCACCCGTATAATATATCAGATATCTGCTTCAAAGAACGTTCATATACGCTTTTCAGGATTGAATCGTATGTGAAATCTAACCTGACTGTCCCGTCCTCGTTTTCCAGAACAACTCCGCCAATGGAATCTATATTGCCAGCGTAAGATAGAGAGGTTAACTTCTTGACAGTCTCTTCGGACTCCTTAGAAGAATAAACTCTAGCACCGCTAGCTTCGTGCTTGCTGAGAATAGTTTTCAACAGCTCTTCTTTTTTGGATGCCGGCATTGACTTAATTTTTTCAACTGTCTGGTTATAAACTGTATCTAGAAGTTCCTTACGCTTGTTGAGCGTAATTCTTTTCACTTCCAGGTTTGCACTTGATATGACCTGCTGGTGCAGACTTTGGAGGTCCTCTTCCGCCTTGGCAAGGCTGTCTCCGAGCATTTTCTTCTGCATTTCTTTAGCTTCATTTAATATCTCGGAGGCCTTTGCATCGCCTTCGGCTTTTATACGGGAAACCTCAGCTCTTGCACCCTCTTGGATGTCTTTTACAACGATCTCTAGTCCCATGCTTACACCTCCAAATAAATTTAGAGCAAAAAAGTGCTCTAAAGCCTAGAGTAAATACTCTAAGCTGCTTAGAGTGCAACGATACCTAAGGGGGAACTTAGAGCATTATAAACGCTTCAGGTCTGTCTGGTAAGAAAAAAAGTCCCAGGCAAACTTAAAGCAATGCTCTAAGAAATTTAAGAGCAATAGCTCTTAAATTTAAGCAGAATTGATGAGCAATGCAACGACGAGACCGAAGATAACAATGGTTTCTGGAATGACAGTAAGGATCAGACCCTTACCGAATAATCCTTCGTTTTCTGCCATTGCGCCGATTGCTGCTGTACCGATATCCTTTTCAGCTATTGCAGATGCAAGACCAGTTACTGCGATTGCGATTGCTGCACCGAGTGCTTTCATTCCTGCTGCGTCCAGAAAGAGACCTGCTGATTCTTCTCCTACCATGTTTTTATTCCTCCGTGTATTTTCTTATATATCCGAATGGGTTGAATTTTCTGCCCCCGCCTTCATAGAATTTACCAAAGAATTCTACATACTGCAACCTGAGTGCGTGCAGTCCGGGAGCGATGATACTCAGAATAGTGTTAAGACCATGTCCGAGTATAAATACGATAATTGCAGCTATTGCTGCTCCGCCGATCTGTGAGTGATCAGGCCAAATCATTTTGAAAGCAATATCATTTACCGTACCTGCGATGTAAATCGAAGACAGACCGACTGCGATAATACGGGCATATGAAAGTGCGTTACCCATAAGAGATGGCAACTCGATCGGACCTTTGATACCTTCACCCATGGTGAGCATCACAACTCCGAGAACGAGAACAAGAGCACCTGCATAGGTGAGCGCTGAAATGCCGCCAGAATAGCCGAGAACTGCAACGAGCACACCGAGTTCGATAATGATCCAACTGCCTTTTTCGAGGACCGCGTGTTTCATCCCGTGGTGGCTGGCGATATTTGAAAAGCCGAACAGGAAACCAAGGTTTAGATGAATCAGTCCTACCAAGACACTTATTGCAATCATAGTCATTACCATGTGAGACCTGTGAATCGGGAAAGTAAATTCCTCGCCTCCGATACTTTCAAAGAGAGTAATCGTTTCCCAACCTGGAATCAAGCCTGGCGTTACACCGTGTACGGTATGCGAACTCGCAAGCGAGAATCCAAGGAACTCACCATAAAGAACTCCAAAAATAATTGACCATATCTGACAATAGATTAGAATATTCATAAGAGGCTTCACTGCATCTGACTTTACCAATGTTTTGATAGCCAGAGCCATTGCCAATAGTATTAATGCATATCCGATGTCTCCGAGAATCATTCCATAAATCAGCGGGAAGGTAATGAAAATCGCTGAGGATGGATCGAGTTCAGTGTACCTGGGTCTGGAATACAGATCCATAATTTCCTGCATCGGTGCCACAACTTTTGAGTTGTTGTATTCAACAGGGGCATGTTCTTCTTCCTCGTGATGAATTTCGAGGCTGGTAACATATGCCCTGCCGTTAGTGGCACTGTTAACTGCACTTACAACCTTATCAAAATCCTCGGTGGGGGTCCACCCGTCGATTATGAATGCGTTTGCAGATGTAGCTATTCTAAGAGGCAGTTCTGCTTTCTGACTCTCGATACTCAGAACCTCGTCGCTGGCAAGGATGAAATCGGCGTACCTGGCTTTCAAGGACTCGATCTCACCTTTTAAGGATTCGATCCTTCTGGTGACTTCGGCTTCTTTCTGTTCAATGAACCTTAACAGCTCGCTTGGGACACCACCTCTTTCCGGAACTCTAAGTTCTTTGAATCCAAGACCCTGAAGTAATTCGTAAGCTTTGTCGGCATCATTTATAGCTACAAACAGTACAACAGCCTTTGATTGAGGGTCATAATACAGTTCGTAAGCTCTGGTGATGCTCGAAATCTGACTTTCTTCCAGGCTACTTTTTACAGTGCCTGCGAAAACCTTGATGCTTTCGTAGCCACGGTAATATTCGAAGTCAAGATTAATGGACAGATAAGGCAGGATTTCCCTTTTCTGGACATCCAGGTCTTTTAATTCATTTTCAAGCTGGGAAATTGTTTCCGTTTTAGATGAAATTTCTCTGTCCAGTTCATTTAACTTCGAATCAAGTTCGCGCAGAACCGAGTCAGTTTTCTGAACTACCGGTTTTTTACTTTCAATCCCCAAATAATTGGCGATGGAACGGATCTTCACAAGCTTTTTCGAGACTTCTTCTGCGTTTTTAAATGGCTTGCTGATCTTAAAACCAGACTCGTCTTCGACAAAATCTTCTATGTGAAAGAGATTTATATCATGCAATGCTTCGATGGTTTCTTTTAAAATGCTTTTATGCCCGACAATAACGGCCCTTGTCATCTCTTTAGGTCTACTCATTAAGGACCGCCCTCTCAAACTCCTGTACTAGGTAATTGACGGATTTGTCGATATTAGCTTGAGCTTTTTGGGACATGGCTAATGCGTTTTTTTCACCATCGTTGACGATCTTATCTCTTTCCTCCAGGATCTTTTCTTCACCTACTTTAAAAGAGTCTTGTGCAGCTTTATGTGCATCAATTTCGGCCTGTTTCAGGATTTCCCTGGCTTCGGCCCTGGCGTCGGAGATGCGCTTGTTTTTCGCTTCAATGGCTTCATCAACCATTGATTTAGCACTCTCTTCCGCTTTTTTTATTTCGGATAAGATTTCATTTTTAGCCATGTGAATCTCCGTCTCTCAAAATTTAATATATAAATTAATAATTAAAAATCCCTACTCCAATGGAGGTAGTTAACAAATCCTTCGTGAAAGAACTATATAACAGCTTCGGTTTTGTCGGAGAGGATAAGAATAACTATAATGATTATTAATGACATATTAAATTTGAAGGAAATTCTTAAGAAATTTAAAAATATAAATAACAACATATATGGTTAAAATCCAAAAGATTAAATATAACAGTAAAAAATAGTTAAATAGAAACAGTAGAATATAATTAAATGGTAAAAAATACAAAATCTTCCCGAATAAAAGAAGAACGGACTCATGAAAATAACTTTTTTTAACTAATAATCGGGAGATGATTTAAAGATCATTTTGAAATAAAATATGAATTCCCCGATGAGATGTAAGACTTTATAAAATAAATTAAAAAATGTACTGAATCCAAAAAACACATTCAGTATTGATTATTTAAAGTAAGGAACTTAAAGCCAGTTTAAAAAAGAAAAAAACAAAATTATTAAGAGTGACGAATAGTACAATACCACTAAATTGGTAATGTAAAACTTGGGAGTACAATCTTATTTTCGCAGAAATGTAAGAATTATTTTAGGAAGAAAGGCGTCTTTTTTTAAATAGGTCTTTTAATCCGGAACAGACTTTAAAACTCCTAAAACAGGAATACTCCTGAAAATCCCGGGGTTAAAAAGCTATTTTTTGGAGAAGGAGTTCAAAATGAGGAGGAGAATATTAAACAAAATTTTATGAAGAAAATAAAAAAATAATTAAACTCGAAATCTTACATCCAGTTTCAAAAACAGAGAAAAAATACTGCGGAATAAAGAGGAAGAAAAAAGAAAAAAGAAAAGAATCGAGATAGAAAGGATCGTGGAAAACGGAAAAGAAAAAGAAAGTAAAATTCCTTTAAAAAGTATTTAAAAGAATATTACTCAATCCTGTAAGGGATTCTGGCTCCTTTAGGGATAGTATGAATGTATTTCTTTCTGAAATCCGGATTTCGCATCATACAGTAAGCTGCATCATCTTTCTTGTAAGCACTGTGCTTTCCCATACGCTTCCAGATAGTCTCCAGAGGCTCTTCGCAGATATTACCAAAAGAGAGCGGCGTATATGCACAGGGCATAACCTCTCCATCAGAGGCAACATGTATCCAGCGCCTGCCGGCAAAGCATCCGAAAAGCTCAGGACCCATGAAATAGGGGAAAGCCGTAACCCTGGGACCTTCAGGTTTGCTGTTCATGGCTTTCTGGAACGCCTGAAGCCTGGATACATCCCTGCTGCTTATTACTTCATCCTCATGTTCAAGCCAGCGCCCTACTGCAATGATCTCATAGATTGAGATCTCCTTCATATTAAGATCGGCTGCAAGGGAATAGAAATCGTCAAGGTTATCTATATTATGCGGAGAAACGACAACAAACATATCAGTGAGAATCCCCGCAGCATCCGCATTTTTAATTCCGTCAATAGCATCTCTGTATGCGCCGCTCCGGCCCCTGAAACGGTCATGTTCAGCTTCGAAGGGGCTGTCCAGACTGATCCTCGCAGCGTAAAGACCTGCAGCTTTAAGTGCAGCAGCCCGCTCTTCGGATAGTTTGAAGCCAGAAGTAAAACATGTAACAATTGCTTTTGTCTTGTCTACCCGTGAAACCATCTCAACGAGATCGTTTCTGAGCATTGTCTCTCCGCCGTCAAAGCCAACCAGATAGGACCCGAGGTCAAGGCTCTGATCCACAGCATTGCAGATTTCATCGAGCGTTAATTCCTTTTCAGGCTTTATACCGGCTGCTCCGCAGTGGATACAGTTATTTGGGCATCGGGCAGTAATCCCTATTGTAAATTGATCAGGAACACGTTTTTTCCTTATAGCTGCAATTTCAGCGCCTATGACCCGGCTGAAAACAGGACCTGGAATAGGAGGAATCCAGGTAGAAAATATAATCTCGTCTTCGTTTATTGAGATGGGTTTTTCTTCCGCAAAGATATTGTTTATACGTTTCAGAAAGGGTTTTGCAAGCTGGGAAAGGGGGCCTTCTGCATCGAGCACCATCTTTTCGTTTTCCATACTGGCATTTACCTTAATCACCGGACTATCATATACTCGCATGAATACACCTGATAAAGTTAGTGGCAAAAGCTGGAATTAGGGTTATTAAGAAACTGAATTCTATAATTTTTGACATCAAATACACGGAAATTCGGCCAAATAAATCATTTTTCAGGACAGGTTAAAGTGTGTCAGAGGTTCTCAAGCATGTCGATGGTTATATAATCGGTAATCTGGAAAAGCTTGTCCCTTGCCGGGCATTCTCTGAAAGTCCCGAGAGTTTCTTTTGCGGCACTGATGTGCATTTTTACACAGTCAATTGACTTCGCCAGGGCTTCTTCCTTTGACATGCTTTTCATGTAGATGTGCGGCAGGGTTTCAGATGTGAATTTGGACTCCTTGCCCTCCACAATCTCAAGAAACTCAAGTATATCATCAACAATCTGGTATGCTGTCCCAAGGGAATTCCCGAAAAAGCTAAAACGCTTGGCAAGCGCTTCATCAGCTCCACCCGTATAAGCCCCAATGGATGCACTGATCGCGAATAGAGAAGCTGTCTTTTTATATATGCATCTAAAATAATCTTTTTCTCCAAAGCTGCCATCTTCAAGCTTCAGGTCAAGGACTTCCCCTTCCGCCATGTCCATACCTGCCTTTCCAAAGTCCCGAACCACTTTCTCCCCATAAGAAGAAATAAAAGCAATTGATTTTGCAATAAGATAATCTCCGCAGAGAAGGGCCCGGGAAGGACCGAATTTTTCAGGAGCAGAAGGCAGGTTCCTTCTTATGAGCCCCTGATCCAGAAGATCATCATGAATTAAGGACGCCGAATGCATCATTTCAACAGCAAGGGCTGCATTAAGGCTTCGGGAATATGAGCCGGAACAGATCTCACTGACCAGAAGGAGGATAATTGGTCGAATTCTTTTTCCTCCGGAATGACAGACATGCTCAACCATTTTTTTTAAGCCGGAGTCCTCTATCAGGGCAATTGAGTCTTTAATTCCGGCTTCTACATATCTGTATTCTTCCCATTCTTCAATATTCATCAATATTACTCCGTGTGCTTTGACGGCCATCCTGTAATTATTTTATTTGCCTCAAATGTGGATTAGGAAAACTTTTTTCGCTGAGGATCACCTGTTTTCCTTGAGGGGAGGTTTCCTACATAATTCACATGTATCTTAAGGTTTTCATCGTTTTTATCTGTTAGATAGAATGATGTCACGCCAGGAGCTTTTTGAAGGCTCCCGTCCTCTACAACTCCCGGAATTTAATTCTGCAAGGAGCAGCCCTGAGGATCAGAGAGAAGCTCAGATATCGCAATGTATCCTTCCGAATAGTCGGCTCCGTATAATCTAATAAGGAACACACCAGCAATAAAAGCAACTGCAAGCAATGATTTCTTTTTTATTCACGTTAAACCCCCGTATAACTCAAACATTACATTAACCTTTTGTTAAACTCTGCATATGTCTTGAGTGCGAAAGGAAGGGCGCAAATATAAACATCCAGCTTATTGCAAATTCCAGAATAAATGGTTCTATCTGGATCACTCTTTTTCACTATCGGCCTCTCCTGCCTTGTCTGGAGCTGAGGCGGCGCAAGGGAAGAAAGCTGGTTTTGAGAAACTTATGCCTAGCCCTATATAAGAGTATATATTCGAAATCAAGAAAAAAGATCCCGGAGCAAAAACAGAAGAAAATCAGGTTTTCTCCTTAACATTAAAAATAATAATATTAGTTTCCCACATAAGAGAAGAATATTGTTTTTACAGTATAAGTATAAAGCCTGAACAGCTATAAACGACAATCTTTGCAAAGTTGGTACATGGAGGGTAAGCATTTTTCATTCAAAATGTAGCAAAAATGGAGAATTTTGCTGGAAAGCCCACTTATAGCCAGAACAAAATATATTGTGCAGTTAAAGATATATTTAGATTAATTTACTCCAGGATATTCGCATTAAAAGTTCAATTTTTACGGCAGGCGTGGTTAACAATAAAATAAAACCTTTTGAATAAAATCGAAATATACAATCATTGTGATAATTAGGCTGAAAATCCACAAACTTCAGAATAATAGATCCATACTTTAGTGCCTGAAAATCGAACCGGAGCAGGAGAGTAAAAGTATATAGTGAGAATGGGTAAAAATATCCAGTGAACGAAATAATAGAACATGAAAAAGCAGAGAAAACATCCTGGAAAATGGAAACTTATCACTCTGGCTGGAAAGATGGAGTCCGGGCGCAGGCGCTTGAAAGAACTTTTTCCGAGTAAGATCCCGCCGGTAAAAACTTTCCAGGCAACTGAACAAAAGAAGGAAAAAGGAGAAAAACCACAAAAATTCCAGGGTATATAAAAAGACCAGTGGTTTCAAGCGAAAACATTATATCTGACAAATACCTCTAGTGTGTTGCAGTTTGCGTTGATGGTCTAGCGGCTATGACTTGGGCCTTCCAAGCCCAAAACCCGGGTTCGAATCCCGGTCGGCGCATTTAACCTTTTTCAATTAGTTTTAAATTATCTTTTTTCTCATTTTATCACAATAAAGACAACAGTCGTGCGAGGGTTGCCCAGCCAGGTCAAAGGCGATGGGCTTAGGACCCATTTTCGTAGGAATTCGTGCGTTCGAATCGCACCCCTCGCATTTTCTTTTAGGGTAATAGAAAACTCAAAAAAACACAACTCTGTTTTGCGAGATTTATGCACAACATCTTTTTCAAAAGCGGTCATGCCCAGAATATCATTTGTATATTTTTTAGAATTATATCATATGGAAAAACAAATTAAAAAAAGAGAAATTTGAGGTATTTTCATTAATACCTGACAGGATTAGAACCATACCTTGAACCGATTCTTTTTTCGCTTTCTTCTTTTGGTTTAAATTCTTCTTCTTTTATTTTAAATCCGTGTACTTTTGTTTTGAATACGTGTACTTTTGTTTTAAGCTCTTCTGCTTTTGTTTTAAGCTCTTCTGTTTTTGTTTTGAGTCCTTCTGTTTTTGATTTAGATCCTTCTGCTTTTGTCTTTAATGAATTACACAAGCAGCATCCTTCTTTGCAATGTGCGATATGTATATGTTTTACAACACAGGTAAGTCCTATTACGGCTAAGATATAAACAACTATTTCCATAAGTTTATTCATAGTAATCCCCCAATCTATTATTGTATCTTATTGTTTATGAAGTTAATGAATGTGTTAAAAAATGAGAGATGTAAGAAGCCAAAAAAGCTGCCAGCTATACCTGCCATGAACTCACTGGTTATTATTGATTTTAGGCAGTGTGTTAGTGTTAGGATATTTACAGAGTTTTTCTTGCACAGTATCTCTCCGAATTGGAATGCTCAACAAGTTTCCCATTTTCAAGTACGGATATTGAACCGTGCCCGCAGCAGATAAGGCATCTTCTGCCTTTTTTAATAAGTTCGGAATCGAGTTTCTGTATGAGGGAAAGAAGAGCGTTTCGTTCCTCTTTTGCAAGGCTGCTGTCCACATTTACCGAGGTCATGAGGTAATCAGCCAGAATATTATATTCCGTTCTCTCAGGACTCAAACTTTTGAAATTAATCACCGCATCTTGAGGGAAGAGCAGACCTTCTTCGGGGCAGAGATAAAAGATCTCTCCATGCATATGCCCCCCAAGACCCAGAAGAGCCTCAAATTCAAGGTCTCCTATCCTGAACCGGGAAACAACAGGAAAAGCCCCCCTTTTTTCAGTTTCGTCATCAGTAGCGGAAATATCCGGGAAAAGGATTACATTTGAAGGAGGGGTGAACCTTGAGAAAAGGTTAATCATTTTCGTATAGACTTCTTCCAGGATGCAGCCCTGATTGGTAGACCCGTAAGCTCTGCTGGTTTCCCGGGTAATTTTCAGAGTTTCCTGATTGAGGTAAGAAGGGGCGGAAAAACAACCTGCTGCTCCGCAGTGGTCAGCATCTGCATGAGTAATATAGATTCTTTTAAGCAGGCTCAGATCTCCAAGCCCGTAGTGCTGAAGCATATTCACGACATCCGGCTGGTATATCCCGTAACCGGTATCAATCATGACCCTTTCTTCAGGAGTATCAAAAAGATAGATATTTCCCCCACAGGGAAGCTGGAAGCAGAAGAGTTCAATATTTTCTTTTACCCTGATCCTCTGTACATCGGCATAAAACCCTTCTCCTGAAGTCTTGCTCAGGGTTTCCCCGACTTTAAGGATGTTCTCAAAAACCTCGACAGGATCTTTCCGCAGGTTTGAGAGCTCCTGAGCAATATGATTGATGTCATGCAAAAATTTCATCAAAAAAACGTCTTCTGCGTTTCCGAGATAGTGCCTCAATTTCTGGGCAAGGCGGAGATAAAAGACCGTATCATCGAGCTTTTCACCTGTTGTATCGTATTCAACGATTTCAAGCCTGTATTTTGACTTTATCTGGTTAAGGAGAGTATCAACAAGGTCAGCGTTTTCAATATTCAGGCTAACGACAAGCCTTTCGGGATGCTGTCCCCGGTCATCAAAATCAAGGTAAGTGATATTTGCACCTGAGGATGTTGTGTGGTTAAGAAAATCGAATAAAGCTCCAGAGCAGTTGGGAAGATAAACATTGAATTTAAGAAAAGCTACAGGATGCAGAGAAGTCTGAAGGTAACCTATTCTTTCCAGCTCATCACGAATTTTCTCATAAGCCTGTGAAGAAGCTGCTACCTCAAAAAAGACGGTATTCCTGTCGATTCTCCGGTCATACTGGATCCGGTTGATGTTTCCTTTATACCGAGTGATAATTTCGGCTGCCCTGTGAAGCGCTCCCGGCTTATCGGGCATAGAGGCGATAAAAGAGAACTGTTCCATGAAACATCCTCTGATCAGGTTAAAACCGTTTTTCTGGTTGATTTAGATAAAATACTAAAACCGTTTTTTGGTTAATTTAGATAAAATACTGCCTTACTTTAAACTTTCCTGTTTCTATGGGAGAGAAAAATGCCAGAAAATAAAAAATTCAGTACTGATAATAATATAATAAAACTTAGCACTCCAGTATGACAGGGGATAAACCAAGTGATTTAAAAGCTTCTTTTATTTCCGTGAGAGGATTTTTCTTCCTGTAAAAAAGGTGAGATGAGCAGGAACAATCCGTGCACCCGAACCCAGGAACCGAATCTCCACCCAGCCTCTGTGCAAGTTCACACTCAAGCCTGTCAGAAGTGCCCGCACAGACTGCCCCGGACAGGCTGAATGAAGGGTCAAGGTGAAGATAATCCACATGCCATCTTGGGTTCCTATCCTTCTTTAAAGAAAACTCAATATGCCTTTTGACCCTTTTCATGCCACCGGAACCGAGAGCAGAGCCGACATAAATATGAAATCCTTCAGGAAACGAAAACATGCCCTTTTTCCCAATATTTATCACGCTGCCCGCGTTTTTAAACACCAGACAGTAAACCCCTCTTTCGGAAAAATCCATTTCAAGACCTCTATTCTTAAGACCTGTCTCTATTTCCGGAAATCTGACGTTTGTTTCCGGAAACCTCAAGGTACTTTTCAATCAGAGGTGATACCATTTCTTCCAGCACCTCCCTTTCCTTCAGGGCTTCAACCCAGGAAACCGGCACGGCCTCGATTCCAAGCCTTGCTCCAAGAATCCCGCCTGCAACACTGCCTACCGAATCCGAGTCCCCTGTTATATTCACTGCGGTCTGGACTGCTTTTTTATAGTTATCAGGGTACCGCAGGATGCAGAAATAAGCAAGAGCAAAAGTCTCATCCGCATACCAGCCCTGTCCTATTTTCGTGAGAGCTTCTTCATCACTCAAATTAGTGTGAGCAAGCTCATAAGAATGTTTGAGAGCTTCAGTAAACTCCTCAGAAATTCCTTCCGTGACCCTGAGAAGAGGCAGAAACATATCTTCTGGAGTTATCCCGTCAAGAGCAAGTTTCAAGGCGTATGCTCCTGCAACAGATGCAGCATCTGCAGTCGGATGGGTATGGGTAATTCTGCCGGAAAGTGAAGCGGCATCAATCAATTTTTCAGGGTCGTTTCGGAAAATGAAGCCAAGAATTCCAGCCCTCATGAGGCTTCCGCACGTTTTCGATCTCAGCCCTGAGCTGCTCCAGTGAACTCCATCCTTGAGATTCAGGGCTGCACCTCTTGTGGTTGCTCCTGCCCCAAGGTCAGGCTTATTCAGCCAGAGGACAAGCTCCTCTGCAATTTTATCCATAAGCCCGGGAAGTTTAAGTTCTGCTCCATCCAGAAGCCCCCTGGCAAGCACAAGCATTAGCTGTGTATCATCGGTCCAGGAAGAATCAGGAGGAACCTCAAGAATCCCCTGCTCTCCGTATTTCTCCTTTATCAGCTCAAGAGTCAGGTGTTCTACAGGGCGCCCGAGAGCGTCAGCACAGGCGGTGCCGAAAAGGTAGCCTCGAAGCTTGTTTTCGAGGTTTTGAGTAGTTTGCGTATTTTCCTTACTCATAAATTACATCCTATAGGTTTCTTGATTCCCGCTTTAGAGGTGAAAATAAAAACAGATTATATTTATTAATTAGAGCTGTTGTCTACTTTAAAGAAATTAGGAGCGGTGGCACGAACACCCCTGCTACTTAGAGCAGGGAGTGCCAGTAGCTTGATTACGTTAAAGGCTGTATACTTTGTCTTGAAATCTGTTTATGAGCTTTGACCGCAATATCTGGATCAACAAGTACAAAGTCTTTCTCTGATGGAGATAAACCAAATATCTTTTCGAATTCATCTTTTCCCAGCATATCTGGAAGGCTTATTAACAGATCTCCAAAAAGGTCGTTCACTTCTTTAACATACTTCTCAATGTTGAGGTCGACACTATAAAACTCATTATCCATTTTCCCTTTTTCCTTGAGAAAGACAAGTTGTTGTTTTAGAACCTGACTGGTTATCTGAGGATCCAGATTATCACCAAGACAAAATTCTATCATCAGTTCAAACTCTTTCCCAAGTAGAGAATACCTTTCTTCATTCTTAATCGTTGAACTGAAAGACCCAATTTTACTTCCCTGAAGAGGAGAACTTTCTTCACTCATAGTTGCAGAATTAAAGCCAGGTAATATCTTCATCTGTTCAGTATACAGGTCCACTACTTTTTGAATATATGCCTTTTCCGGTTCATCTATTGAATTTGAATATACCCTCATATCCGAATCAGAGGATTCTGTAGAGACCCTACTTTTTGATGCACAAGATAATGATTCACAGATTTTGGAACTTTCTATGAATTCAAAGGAGGAGGTCCCATATGTCCCATAAACGTAACTAGATGCTGCATAACCTCTCGCCTTTGAAACAATCACCCTGGCAGGATATAAAATTCTATTTGCCGTTTGGTGGCATACACCAGTAACTCCATATTCAATACCTGCCTGACTATTTGGTTGAGAGATATAATCTGCCAATGAGTATTTGCCATATCCTCGGCAAATCTCTTTCCCGCCAGATCCCCTTCCCCAGCAGGGCCAGGATTTGCAAGGATTGTTACTTGTCACATAGGTGTGATCTAGTCCACTATCTATATCTATAAGACCCGCATCAATATCTATTGATATAGCATAACCAGTCAATAAACTCATTTCATTCAGACATCGTACCGAGATGGGTGGTTGGAGTGATACCCTATGTGCAAGATGCCTCATACTTATTACTTGAGAAGATGGATCCAACGTCCTAGTTGTGGATCTTAATGATAACATAAATATTGCTCCTTATGTTGAGATTACTGAAGCGCTACCAGAATAGGTATAAGACCGCACCCACTTTCCAGAGGTCTCAAAGCCTTGCCGATTATTGCACCAATTGATTTAACATGGTCGCTTACTTTCATTGCATGCCCATATGTTGGCGACGTTGTTAACAAATCTCCTACTTCAACTGCACTGCAATCGGCATCGACTTTACAATATACCTTCCCATTCAAAGCAACAGGTAAGCGGCTAGATTTATTAGTTTGTTTGTCCAGGGTAATGCCAGGACGTAAATCACCACCTCCTGAAATCACACCAGCTACCCGTTTATCATATGCCTTCTCACTTGCTTTCAGCACTCCATCGTTATCAATTACCATTACGGTACCAGGCTCTATAGACTCCGCATTAACAACATCGAATTCTTCGGCACAATCTCCACCTCCAACAACAACATCGGCTGAAGCATTAATAGTGCCATTAACATCCAACTGATATTTCGGAGATGTCACCCCAATACCAACAAAGCCGTCACTACCTCGTATAAACAACCTCGATACAGGACTGATGCTGCCATTTTCAGTTGTATTGCCTCCTGCTGCATAAAAATGGATGTTACCCCAGGTAGTGTGTATTCCTGCGTATCCATAGTTTGCGTTATGTGTGCCAGCAGTTTTTAATTGATTGTTCGAATTCATGTAGATATTAGTACCAAAAACACCATGCCCTCCATTTGAACCTGAAACTAATCCCCCGAAGCTACTCTGAGCCATTATTGTTGGCTTGTCTGTTGCTTCTACATGCAACTTCGCTTTAGGATCACTTATTCCTATGCCAACGTTACCATCCTTGTTCCAGGACATTGCCACCTTTTGCCCACCGTTAGTCGTTCCGAGCACACCACCACTAAAACCAAATAAGACAGGACCATCAACATTGTTATTGGCAAAGAGCTTACCAGAACCGAACCAGCCGAGACCATGATTCGGATCGTTATTCCTTCTTAAATAGAGAGTATTGTCATCAATCCTGACATCTCCCTGAACTTCCAGCTTTACATTCGGAGCAGATGTTCCGATACCTACATCGCCAGCACCATTTATTCTCATTCTTTCGAAAATACGGCCCAGAAGATCTCGGGTCTCAAATGTAATGGCGCAACTGCCGCCTTTATTTGATCCGATAGTATACATTGCTGCAAATCGATTCCAAGTTTGTATACCAGTAGTGGTACGATCAGCTCTAACGACACCGATTTTCTTTGATAAATCAGGTTCATCCAAAATCAGACTTTTAGCCATAAGGTTATTAAGTTCTAATAGTTCTTCGAGAGTATTTTGAGCATTTTCAGAAAGTCCTGGCCCGCCATGGACTTCTTTTCCAAGAATATCAAGATCTACACCTATTTTGCTAGTATTAGATGTTGGGGAATATTGACCATCTGGCATAATTCTTCCTCTATATATCAAAATTTTCAATTACTGTCTTGATTTTTATTGCCCTTGATTTTTCAAATCAACCGCATAAATCTATTAACAATTTTTTTCAGTTAACCGAGCTAAAATAGAATACTCATTCATGCGTCTTCGGTTAAGTGAGGAATCATGATAAATTGCGTCAATTCCCTCAACATTTGTCAAATATTTGATTTTATGTAGGTAGGAGCAAGGCATCGATTTCATGTAAATTTACCAAAATTTAAGATAGGCTTATTATGCAAAATCGATAGCTTTTGA
>Ga0208825_1000092_pt1 | contig 87284 bp, 72 predicted proteins | sample AD_UKC113_MetaG_FD_184450 | JGI IMG/M metagenome (GOLD analysis project Ga0208825, IMG submission 184450) | Active sludge microbial communities of municipal wastewater-treating anaerobic digesters from Hong Kong - AD_UKC113_MetaG (SPAdes)... | ecosystem: Engineered > Bioreactor > Anaerobic >...
TTAAAGCCGATAAAATAGATAATTATCATTAAAAGGATTGAAAATACTAACACAAAAATAATTTCATTCATATATTTTTTAGCTTTTGAGTAATCTTGTGCCCAGCATTATTGATGCTATAAGGCAAACAAAGCCACATGCGACCAAAGATATTGAAGCTGTTAGTTTTTCAGCAAGGAATCCTATTATCATAGACCCAAAAGGCATTATCCCTCTAAAGGCAAATGTATGAAGCCCCATGACTCTTCCCCTATATTCATCCGATATTGTTATCTGAAGAAGCGTATTTGTTGAAGCACTTTGAAGAACCATGGCTCCTCCCGCAATGAATATCATAATTATACCAAGAGCAAAATTGCTGGAAATAGAAAAAAATATTAGAGATATACTGAATACTACCGAAGCGTAAAATATTATATAACGTATCTGGCCCATATTTCTTCTTGAAGCCAGATAAAGTGTAGAAATCATAGCACCACATCCAAGACTGCTCATCAAAAATCCAAGAGTGCTTGAAGAACCATGATAGATCTCTACTGCTATTACTGGCAATATTGTCGTGAATGAAACACCAAACAGGCTGAAACAGGCTAGTAAAATAAGTGAATTTAAAATATATGGATTTTTTTTAACCTGAATAAATCCCTCTTTTAGTGATTGAAAAAAGGGTTCTGAATCATGTTGAGTCCTGTGGGGTCTTAGCCTTAACATAAATAAAGAGATTAAAACTGCTGCAAAGCTTATGCCATTTATTAAAAAACAGACTCCCTCAGATATCTTTAACAAAAGAACTCCAGCTATTGATGGACCAAGCAATCTTGCAGCATTGAATAAACTGGAGTTTAATGCTATAGCATTCGAGAGATCTTCTTTATTGTCCAGCATCTCGACAAACATAGATTGCCTGGCTGGTATTTCTATTGCATTGCAGATGCCTAAAATAGTATAAAGTATATATATAAGTTGAACTGAAATAAGATTAGATAAAGTAAAAAAAGCAAGAGTAAAAGCTAGAATCATCATCAAAGCCTGCATAACCTTTACTATGGTCAATTTGTTTACCTTATCTATATATGCTCCTGCAAGTGGAGATAAAAAAAGAGCTGGAATCTGTGTTAAGAAAGTTGAAAATCCAAGAGCAATGGCCGAGTTTGTCAACCTGTATATGAGCCATCCAATAGCGACCTGTTGCATCCAGGTTCCTATAACTGATATCCCCTGCCCTATAAAAAAGATTCTAAAATTTCTATTCGATAACGATCTAAAAGTATGAGCTATCTTTTGATTTAAGGTTCCCATCTATTTTCCTGATTAAACTTCTTGATTATTATATTTCTTTCCAGCAATGCGGATCAGCTGCAAGGTAGTTTTTAGAAACAGCATAAGCCATCGCTCTACAACCAAAACACTCGGTACTTTCACATGTACTGCACTTACCTTTTATCAAACTTCTTTTTCTGAGATTCTGATATATCTTGTTTGATTCTAATATCTTATCAAGGCTTGCATCCAATATGTTACCAAGTGGTAGAGGTAATCTTCTACAAGGAAATATTGAGCCATCTGGCATGACAGCAACTCCATCAGAACCTGCTATGCATATCCCTTTTTTTATCTCCATTTTATCCTTATAGTAGTTCTTTCCTGAAAAAAAAGGGAATATTTTATCTTTATGGCTATTCCTTTTTATCATCAAGGCTCTGATCTCAAAACTTCTATCAACTGAATAATGATATTTTGTAAGATAATATTCATATAGTTCTTTCAAATGAATCTTTGTAACAACATTTTTAAAATTTTTATCATGATTTCCTAGAGGAACGAACTTTTCAATAATAGCACCATCAAGATTACAAGTTTTTATGAACTCATCAAGAACAAAAGCATCTTTAAAGTTAGATTTCATAAGAGTAAACATTAAAAAAACTTCAAAACGATCTCTATCTATATTTGAAATCCCTTTAATCACCTTTTCAAATACGCCATTACCCCTGATGGAATCATTTGAATCACTGCAAGTTCCATCGAGTGAAATAAATATTTTCTGGCATTTCTTTATTTTGCTTAAATCTGCAAGTTTTTCTTCCAGTAAAGTGCCGTTTGTAATTATATTCGCCTGATCTATAAAAGATAGATTATCTATATATTTCATAAGTTCAATCAAATGATCGCTAAGTAAAGGTTCACCTCCGGTTATTGAAAGATTAAGGTGTCTATGCATATTTTTCATGGAATAATTAAGATTATCAGCTATCCTGGTAAGAGAATTTAAATCTAGTTCCTGGCTATTTGAGTAATTATCTTGATAGCAATGTGTGCAGCGTAAATTACATCTATCTAAAATATGCCACTGAATATGGAATTGTTTCATATTTTCTGATCTTATCACTCTTCATTAGTTTTCAAAACCTTGCCATACAAAGAAAAATTGCGAAGAACCTATTTTTACTATTCGCTTCTTTTTCAGGTTAAGTCATAAGGATTTATACATTTCTTTTTTTAAATAAGCATACACTTACCGGATGAACGAGTATGCATATACTTTGATATACAAATATCGCTTTAATGTTAAAAAGTAAGCATTAAGCGGAAGTATTAAAAATTATAAGTTCAGGAAAAGATCAATAAGCCTGTAAGTCTCAAAGTAACTTATAAAAATATTGGTTCCAGACTTTAGATTGTTGTATTTTCGACTGTTATATAAAAATATTATTCCCCGACTTTCGACTGTAACATATTTTAAAAATTTTTATCCCTCATTTATTGAGCACCATTTTTTTAATAATATCAAAGCTAAATAATTTGTAAAAATTTTTTGAAAAAAATATTAATTTTGATTTTCTAATAATTTTCTTTATACTATGTAAAAATATGAGGTAGCATCAATAATGAACAATTTTAAACTATCTTCCCAAAAAGTACTTACAGACCTGCCTGCAGAGATATCCAGACTTTACCCGGATAGGATTTCTCATAAATTCAGGTTCAATGGTAGTTGGGTTGAGAAAAAATACAGAGATTTTTATCTTGATATTCAACATCTTGCCTGCGGTTTTTTCAAAGAAGGTATAAAGGAAAATGATCATGTTGCTTTTTTTTGCAATAATAGATATGAGTGGATAGTTACAGATTTTGCCTTGATGATAAACAAGACTGTTTCTGTACCAAGAGCTTCAGATACTCCTTTTATTGAAACTTTATTTATACTTAACCATAGTGATTCTAGCTACCTTATCATAGAAGATTTTAAAAGTTTAAAGGGGCTCATCGATTATATTGAAAAAGTTAAGGATTCTGCTGATATTGATGATGAACTTAATATACAGCTTCAAACTTTCAGTTCATTAAAAAAGATATTTATAATAGACCCCTTTTCTGATAACGACATTTCCTATTTTAAATCATTATATCCAGATATCCCTGTTGTTTCTTATACTGAACTTTACATACAGGGAGAAGAGATTCTAAAACAGGAAAAAAATATTATAGAAAAACTTTCAAAAGATATTAATCCAGAAACTCTTGTTTCCATAATATATACTTCGGGAACGACAGGTAACCCTAAAGGAGTCATGCTAAACCATAGAAATTTTATGCAAAATGTCAGGGCTAATACTCCAAGATTGAAACTTAATAAGGAAAAAGGTGATAAAACTGTTCTTATACTTCCATCATGGCATGTTTTTGATAGAGCCTTTGAATACTGCGGGATATCAAGTGGTATGACATTTTCTTACTCAGATACAAAGCATTTCCCCGATGATATTGCAAATGAAAAACCTGATATTCTTATATCTGTTCCTAGAATATGGGAGTCGATCTATCAAAAACTTATAAAAACAATAAAAACTCAAAAAAAGCTAAATCAAATTCTCTTTAAATTTTTTGTTTCCATAGGAAGATACTATTTATTTTCACATCAATATCTTACAAACTCTACCATTATTTTTAGAAGAGAACTTTTTATTGAAAAGGTTAGCAAAACAATTTTCCATATCCTTAGAATGCTTATACTTTCTCCATTGAAATTCTTATCACTGCTTATTTTTAAACCAATAAAGGAAAAAGTTGGAGGAAAGCTAAGAGGAGCCATCTCTGGTGGAGGTTCTTTGCCTGCTTATCTCGATGTTTTTTTTAACTCCATTGGCATCACTCTTTTAAACGCATATGGTATGACAGAATGTGCTCCTGGTATCTTATCTAGAACTTATGAAAAAAATACCATCGGTGCCACTGGAACACCGTTCGATAACACGGAGATACTTATAGTCGATGAGGATGGGAAGCAGGTAACAATAGGAAAAAAGGGAGTGCTCTTTGTAAAAGGACCTCAGGTGATGTCGGGTTACTATAAAAATCCTGCTGCTACAAGAGCAGTTTTAACTTCAAATGGATGGCTTAATACTGGAGATCTTGCTATAGAATCTTACAACCATGATATCGTAATAGTTGGAAGAATGAAAGATACTATTGTGCTTTCAGGTGGCGAAAATGTAGAACCTGAAAAGATAGAAGATAAACTTAAGGAATGCTCTTTGATAGCTCATGCAGTGGTTTTAGGTCAGGATAAAAAGAATCTTGCAGCTCTACTTGCCATAGATGAAGAAGAGCTTGAAAACCTTGCTCATATTTATCAGATACCAATATCAGAGATACTAGATGAGGGAGTTATAAAACACCCTAAAATATTACAGGTTTTAAAAAGTGAAGTAAACAAACTTATCTCGAAAGAAGCAGGGTTCAAACCATTTGAAAAGATAGCCACAATTATTCCAGTTAAAAACACATTTGAAATAGGAAAAGAACTTACGCAGAGTCTTAAGATTAAAAGAAAATATGTTGAAGAAAAGTATCAAGGACTTATACATAAGGTTTTTCATAAGGAAAAAGGTACCGAACAATAGAGAGCTTTTTATTTTAATATTTATTTTTATTCTTCCTTAAAAAGTATAGGTCCAAGATTTCGAGCAAATCTTCCAAATAATAGATTTAAAAAAGGAAGAACTGATAATATCGATGGGATATATACTATTTTATCTCGTTTTTTTATACTCTTTATAATCTTATTTACAACTTTTTCAGCCTTCATCTCAAAAAGCGGTAAGCCTATCTTTTGAGCTCCTTTATTCTTCTCTGCTCTATCGAAAAATTCTGTCTTAATGGCTCCCGGTAATATTAATGTAAAATATATTTTATCCTTTTTTCTCTTTTCAGCTTGCAAAGATTTTGTAAAAGTATCAATATATGATTTTGTAGCACTATAAATGGCTATTCCCTGGTTAGGAAGAACACCAGCAACAGAACCTATGTTTATTATATGCAATAACCTTTCAGAGTATCTATTTTTTACTCCTGAAGCCGAAACCTCATTATCAGCTTTTATTTCTGCAATGTTATCAATATTTTCATTAATGAATCCATTATAAAAATTCTTTACAAAATAATTTGTAATTATCGAAGGTGTAACAATATTTAGATTTATCATACTGTATATTATTTCTGCATCCATATTTTTATATAGACCAAAATGCCCGGATCCAGCATTATTAATAACATGTGTTATCTTATCTTTATATGGTTCAATCTGCATCAAAAGATTCTGTATGCCTTCTTTCGTTGACAAATCTGCCTCTATAGCCTTGATTATATTATTGGGAAAATTTTCTCTTATTTTTTCAAGTATTTCTATCCTTCTTGCAGTAATTATGCATTTTCCTCCAAGTGATGCAAGCTTTATGGTAAGAGATCTTCCTACTCCACTTGAGGCACCGGTTATAAGAAATGTATATTTTTCAAAATCATTTAAATGATCCTTTTTAAAACTCATCTTCTTTCCTTTAAAAATAACTTATCGATCCTTATTTTGTGAATCTACCATTGAGAAGATTGCACCAAGCATAGTTTCGATAAGCTTCTGATTCAAAACTTTTCCATCGGTGACTATATCCATCTTCCAGAGTAGTTCACCAGCTCCCCACAAAAAATATGCTCCTATAAGAGGAAGAGGAATACTATCAACATTTTGTGAATCAAGAGGTTTAGAATTTTCATAAGAACAAAAAAGGTTTTCTATCTTTTTTAAAATTCGCTCATAAATGTTACTGAATTTTTTCTTAACATCATCATCCGATATTTCTGAAAATACCTTAAATATGACCTTATAGAGACTTACAAGTTCATTTTTCTTCTCAAAAAAGTTCAAACCTATCTTTTGAAAATTTTCCATTAATGATACCGAGTTATCGATACCTTTAAAAAAGGTTTCAACAAAGAAATCATTTACTTCATCAAGCATTGCAAGCAAAATATCTTTTTTGGAATTGAAGTATCTATATATTGTTCCTTCAGCAATCTGTGCACGTTTTGCTATGGCTGCTGTGGTCATACTCTGATAATTTGTTTGTTCAAGAATCTGCAATGCAGAGTAAATTATCTTATCCTTTGTAGAATCATTATCGAAAAAAGATTTAAAAAAACTATCACTTTCCATAGAATCCTTTTTTTAGTAAAGATACCAAAACTACATGCAATATACATAAAATAGATCTATTTTATTGTTAATACAAGCTCGTACAATCTGCATTACTTATTAAGCAAGATGAATTGATCCCTTTCAGCACCTGTAGATACAATATAAACAGGAAGGCATGTATAATCTTCTATAAACTTTATAAAATCTAAAAATTCTTTGCTATCGAAATCCTCAAATCCTTTAAAATCCTGTAATATTGGAGTATGAAGATGAATACTTGCAGGAGGGTAATCGTCTATTATCTGTAATGTTGTATTATTTTGATAACCAACACAAACTTTGAAGGATTCAAACCCCTTAAAGATATCCGCCTTTGTTATTATAAGATGAGTTGTCCCGGTTAAAGTTGAATAGTACTTTATCATAGGAAGATCAAGCCATCCTATTCTTCTTGGTCTTCCTGTAGTTGACCCAAACTCAGCACCGCTTATCCTTATTTTCTCAGCAAGTTCTCCATTTAGCTCTGTAGGGAAAGGACCATTCCCAACCCTTGTCGTGTATATCTTAAAAATACCAAATACATTTCGTAAAGATCGAATGGGAATTCCACCACCAGAAAAGACAGATGAGATTATAGTATTTGAAGATGTAACAAAAGGATAGGTACCAAAATCGATGTCTAGAGCAGCTCCCTGAGCTCCTTCACAAAGTATTGACTTTCCTTCTTTTAAAACACTAAAAACCAGCCTTTCACTATCTTCAATAAAAGGTAAAAGTTTTTCAGCATACTGATCGATGAATTTGAAATTTTCTTTAAATACATCTTCATCATCAATCCCATAATACTGTAAGAGAAGTTTCAGCTTTCTAACCCAATCACCAGTAATAAGGTCAAATAGCTTTATTGCAACCCTGGCAACTTTACACTCATAAGCTGGACCTATCCCTCTTTTAGTTGTTCCGATCTTTAAAATCTCATCTCTCGTGATATCTATTTTTTTATGGATCGGTAAAATCAAAGTCGCTTTATCAGATATGAAAATCCTCTTATCAACATTTTTATCAAATGATTTGAGGGCACCAAGCTCTTCAAAAAATATTTTAGGATCAAAAACTACGCCATTACCAATAATTGATATGGAATTTTTATTTAAAATAGAAGAAGGAATGAGATGAAAGATGAACTTCTTTTCTCTATGCACTACAGTGTGTCCGGCGTTTGCACCACCCTGAACCCTTATTGTATAATCATAGTTGAACTTATCACTTATAAGGTCAACTATCTTTGCTTTACCTTCATCCCCCCACTGTAACCCCATCACAGCGTCTGCATAACCTTTTGAGTTAGTCATGATTTATCCTTTGATATATTACTTTTATCTTTTTTCCTTTTTTATCAAACAAAGGTAAAAAAAAATTAAAGATAAATAAAACTTAAATGATATAACTTTATCTTCCAGTAAAATAATATCTTATCATTAAAAGATTTCAATTAATTAATCGTTTTTTATATAAATAAAGATAAATTATGATAATTCAAACATATCATCAAAAAAGTTACAGTAGCAAACAAGTATTATTTTGAACAGGTTACTTTGCAATCAGACTATGATTTACTTTACCAGTAAAGCATGATGTTTGCCATTACATTTATTCATAATTTTTACTATTAAATTAAAAAAAACAAGCCCTCATTCGAGGGCTTGCCTCCCTGCAGATCGGCTATCGTAAAAGTTCTAAGACGAGATTTGGGATCAGGTTTGCCTGTGCCAGTACCGCAGTTGAACTCTGAACGAGAACCTGGTTCTTTGTCAACTCGACAATTTCTGTAGACATATCGGTGTCTCTTATCAGAGATTCTGCTGATTGCAATGACTCAGCAGCCTGTGATACTGATGCAGCTGTGTGCATTAACCTGTTCTGGGTCGCTCCTAAAGATGCTCTTTGACTTGAAAGATTGTTCACTGCAGCATCAACTTTAGCTATAGCAACATTTGCGCTATCAGGAGTGGAAAGAGAAACTCCATTTACTCCCAGGGCTCGCGAGGTCATTGTCGACATCTTCAACGTTATGAACTGATCGGCATTAGGTCCAACATGTAAACGAACCGATTGTAAAGTTCCATCGAGAATCTTAAATTTGTTAAACTCTGTTGATGTTGCAATTCTATCGATTTCATCTACAAGTTGACCAACTTCAATCTGAACCAGCATTCTATCATCCATGCTGTATATTCCATTTGCAGCCTGGATTGCCAGCTCTCTGATTCGATGAAGTATCGAGTGAACCTCCTGGAGAGAACCTTCTGCAGTCTGTAAAAAGGATATGCCATTCTGGACATTCTTTTCCGCCTGCTTTAATCCTCTTATCTGTGAACGTAGTTTCTCTGAAACCGCAAGTCCTGAAGCATCGTCGCCAGCATTGTTGATGCGCTCTCCCGATGAAATCTTTTCAATGGATTTCCCAAGCATCCCCAACTGCGACTTAAGTAGTCTATTAGCGAACTGAGCAGACATATTGTGGTTGATAATCATGGATAGCCTCCTCCCTATTACTTTTCACCAGCATCCCTGCCAGTGTCCGGGCTATGGGACAAGCGGCCGATCCTCGCTTCCAGGCCCTAAGCCCGGGCGATTCAGACTATCTTGGGTTTCTGAAATGTACTGCTCAGAATTATTGTAAAAGCCGAAGAACGAGCGCTGGCATGTTGTTTGCTTGAGACAGCATTGCGGTTGCAGTTTGTGATAAGATCTGATTCTTAGTTAAGTTAACAATTTCAGAAGCCATATCAGTATCTCTTATCTGAGATTCAGCAGCTGTCATGTTTTCAGCAGCAATAGATACACCAGATAGTGCCATTTCAAATCTGTTTTGATAGGCCCCAAGCATTGCTCTTTGAGTTGTAACCTTTCTAAGTGCATTATCAACCAATCCTATAGATAGATTAGCTTTATCTGGATTGGATATAGAAAGCATTTCACCATTTGCTTCATATAGACCTAATGCTCTTGCAGTCATAGTTCCAATAGCAACTGCCTTTCTCTGATCAACATTTGGGCCAATATGAAAGAACAATAATGTCTGGAGATTAGAACCACCTTCCAGGCTTTCAGCAGCAAATTTACCTGTGAGGATGTTGTATCCATTAAATTGAGCATGTGAAGCCACTCGATCAACTTCATCTACAAGTTGATTTAGCTCTACCTGGATCTGCATCCTGTCATCATCGGTATAAATGCCATTTGATGCCTGAATTGCAAGTTCTCTTATTCTTTGCAAAATGTTTGTAGTTTCAGCGAGATAACCTTCTGCTGTTTGAAGAAAAGAAATAGCACTTTGAATGTTATTAGCAGCTTGCTTTAATCCTCTTATTTGTGACCTCATTTTCTCTGATACAGCAAGCCCTGAAGCATCATCTCCAGCTTTGTTGATGCGCTCACCGCTGGATAACTTTTCGATGCTTTTGTTTGTCTCAATCCCAGTGAATTTCAATTGACGATTGGCAAATAAACTGGAAATGTTGTGATTGATAATCATAACCACCCTCCTTGAAAAAAACCCTTCCTCTTTTTGATTGCACCACAACTTGCGAGTAAAGTCGAATGCAACCAGAAAAATATAAATCCTGCGATATGCCTTTGCAATATACTTTTCTTGTTGCACTCAAATGTTTTAAAATTAAATAAGTAAATAGTCGATTTAACTATTAAGGGAACCACCCTTGATAATTAAATTAATTTCAACTTCTTTTAATCTATTTATCCTCCTCTAATAAAAAATAAAGATAAGCACTGGCAGCTATACCCACCAGTGCTAAATCTATATTTTTAACCACCTCTTTATAATCCTAAACCACCCTTAGCTCTCATAGATAAAATATCCTATAAAAATCTTATCTTAAAAGCTGAAGAATGAGCTGGGGCTGCTGATTTGCTTGTGCTAGCATAGCTGTAGCTGTTTGAGAAAGAATCTGGTCTTTTGTGAAATTTGACATTTCCATGGCCATATCTGTGTCTCTTATCCTGCTTTCAGCAGCTTGCATATTTTCAGCACCTATCAGAACACCTTTTGTTAAATATTCAAGTCTTTCCTGATAAGCGCCAAGGTCTGCTCTTTGTCTTGCAACTTTCATAAGTGCTGTATCAATGAGTCCGATAGTCATATTTGCCTTATCAACATTTGAAATCGAAAGAGCTGAACCTGTGATTGTTCTGACACCTAAACCTTTAGAACTCATAGTTCCGATATAAACTCTGATTCTCTGATCAATATTTGCACCAACATGAAACCACATAGAGGCAATAGCTGAACCAGCAGTTGGAGATGCAAATCTTCCAGTTAAGAGATTCATACCGTTAAATTGTGCATGAGAAGCGACACGATCAATTTCATCGACCAGTTGCAGTACTTCAACCTGGATCTGCATTCTGTCGTCTTCAGAATAAATGCCGTTTGCAGCTTGAACAGCAAGTTCTCTTATCCTCTGTAAAATATCTGTGGTTTCCTGCAAATACCCTTCTGCAGTTTGAATAAAAGAGATGCCATTTTCAGCGTTTCTTGCAGCCTGTGTCAAACCCTTAATCTGTGATCTCATTTTCTCAGAAACAGCAAGACCTGATGCATCATCAGCTGCCTGGTTAATCCTTTCACCTGAAGAAAGTTTCTGGATTTCTTTGTTCGTGTTCAGTTGATTGAATTTCAACTGTCTACTTGCAAAAAGAGAAGAGATGTTGTGATTGATGATCATAAATCCTCCTTGAATTTTTTTCCCTCAATCCGTGAGGAAAATTTTTAAAAAAAGCTAAAGAAAATTTCAGACTTCCGAAAATGTAATTAACAGATAGAAATTGAACTTCTATCCATACTTTTTCAGTCTTCTTTTTTCTTATTATAATATATCGAAAAATAAAATCCATTTCTTTAAAATTTTAATTGATTTTTAACCACAATTAACTCTTTTGGATTTAGCCTTATTATGCTAAGCTCTACCGAACCGAAAAAATTATTTTGCAAAATACTTTCTTTTCAAGATAATCTAATAATCCCTTTGAAAATTTTTATTTTAAATTTATCTTAGAAAAATAATAGGCTCTAGCCTGCAAAAGAGAAAAGATGTTGAATAAAAAAAATATAGAGATAGATATAAATAACAAATAATTTAAATCCCAAAAATTAGAAAAAATGAAAAATATAAATGACAAAAAGAGTAACAAATTAACATATAAAAAAAGTAAAATATAAAAATAACTAAATTAAATAGACTACCAATGCCAGCAAATTTTAAAATGTATAAGAAGTAAAGAGGTGATTATGGCTTTTGAGTTATCAACATTACAATCATCTGTTGAGTTTTTTAATTTGCTTTTCAATACTATCCCAACAGCGATTTTTGTGGCTGATGAAAATATAAAAATTACTCATTTTAATAATTCACTGGCAAATATTTTTGGGAAAGAACCATCTCAAATATTATGTAATCTGTGCGGAAATGCTCTTGGTTGTTCATATCAGGTAGAAGAAAATCTTAACTGTGGTGAAACCGATAAATGTGATACCTGTGATTTACGATCATCAATTATTGGTGCAATAAAAAATGATAAAAGAACAATTAGCTATGTTCTTGAAAAAGAATTTTTTGTTAATGAAAAAAAGATAAAAAAATATCTTGATATTTCCGTGTTCCCTTTAAAGTTCGAGAACAGTACACTGGCTGTTATTTTTATCGAAGATAAGACGCAACTTTTAACCTCAAATATCGAACTTCAAAAAGCAATAAAACAAAAAAATGAACTTTTAGGGGTAGCAGCTCATGATATTAGAAACCCGCTGACAATATTCAAACTCTATATTGATTATATAAAAACTCATATAGCATACGATCAAGACCCAAATTTAAAAAAAGCTTTTTCGGTGATAGATGAAACTATATCTCATATGATAAACCTTTTGAATGATATACTTGATTTTTCTAATATCGAAAGTGGAATTTTATCACTTAATATGATTAAAGTTGATATAGTTCATCTTATTAGAGATATTGTATCAACGCAGCAACTTATTGCAGTTGACAAAAATATAAAGATAAAATTTGAAAGTGATCAAAATAGTATAATAATAAATTGTGATATTGATAAAATCTCCCAGGCAATTATTAACCTTATCAATAATGCTATAAAATACAGTTTTATAAATAGTGAAGTAACAGTTAAGGTAAGCTTTCAAGCTTACAGTGGAGGCTCTTCTGTAAAGATAGAAGTCATAGATAAAGGACCGGGGATACCTGAATCCGAACAAGGTAAACTTTTTAAACCATTTTCGCGTACAAGTGTTAGACCGACCGGCAAGGAAAGCAGCACCGGTCTTGGTCTTGCTATTGCTAAAAAAATAGTCGAAGCACATAATGGAAAAATCGGTGTTGTAACAAAAGAAAATGAAGGATCCAATTTCTGGATAGTACTTCCAATAATGTAAGAAAACTAATCTCTTTGATTCCTCTAACAATTATCTTATTTTCTTCAAAATTCATCAGCATAACAGATAATGCAAATAAAATTTATAAGCCTGAATATTATAGAATCAATTTTTAACAGTATCCCGGTTTTCTGCAGGTAGTTAGTGGCAATTCATCATATCATAAATTAAAAATAACAGATAATCTATAAATCCAATTTCAAAATCCTTTAGATATGTTATTTTTCCTTGCAATTCTATTTTATGTTTGCTGAATTTAAATATTATTCACTTTAAATTTTGATGTATTTAAAATTCTGCTGATTTTTAAACTAATCTGACTTAAAATCTGGAGATTATTATGCACAAAGAAAATACCGATTTGCAGAGAAATTCATTCAAGCATCTTGACACTATAGCAGTACTATTTGTTTCCATCCTCCTTATCTCAAACATTGCATCCTGCAAACTTGTTAAAATATGGATATTTGAATTTGATGGAGGTACCTTGCTTTTTCCATTATCCTATATTTTCGGAGATATTTTAACTGAGATATATGGATTTAAAAGGTCAAGAAAGGTAATATGGCTTGGTTTCTTTTCAGCAGCATTGATGTCAGGTATCCTTGCATTAGTTGGAGTACTTAAACCTGCATATGGCTGGAATAATCAGCAAGCATTTATTTCTATTCTTGGACAAACCCCAAGAATTGTTTTAGCAAGCCTTATAGCATACTTTTCAGGAGAGTACTCAAACTCAGTGATACTTGCAATCCTTAAAGTTAAAACGAATGGCAAGTACCTATGGGTCAGAACGATAGGTTCTACGATAGTGGGCGAATTTGTCGATACTATTTTATTTGTTTTCATAGCTTTTTCATTTAATTATCCTTTCGAAACATTAAAAAATATATCTATCTCTAACTATATATTTAAAGTTGGTATAGAAGTGCTTTTTACACCAATAACCTATACAGTTGTAAAGTATCTTAAAAAAATCGAAAATTATGATCATTATGACAGAGATACTGTCTTTACTCCAGTTTGATTTTTTTTATTTGATTTAAATGAATTTAGTTCTAAACTATTTAAAATTCTTCAAAAGGTATAAAATGAAGTTAAATTTTAAAATAGCTCTAATAGTTATTTTTTTAATTTCAATATTGCTAATGAGTTTTAACTTTCAAATATCATATTCTCAGATACTTGATATAGAAAATATACAAAAGCTAAAATATATAGAAACTGTTTATGATATTTCTGGAAAAGGAAAAAGTTCTATTGAAACTATTAAGTATTTTATAGATGATTCCATGTATATAGAAGAAACCTGTGTCGGTGAGTTTGGAACTGGTTATTATACGATATCAACAGACACAAGTTATCGACCTCTTATCACAGAGACAAAGTACATCTCAGAAGTTGAAAAAAAAGATATTTTAGAAAGATACATATACAATTACAATGATCTAACAATCACTTATTATGATCTTAAGAAATCCAGTTCTAAAATATTTGATATGAAAAAAATTTATGGCGATTCAATAACACTTGGAGAAGTAATAGTTTTTATGAACATTGCAAAGCTGAAAAATTATTCAACATATGGACTTGTTGTTCCGGGAGCGATGGAAGTACCATTTATTTTTAAATATATAGGACAGGATTATTTCCAGGTAGAGAATGATAATATGATAGAAGAGATATATAATGCTGATATAAACCAGCCTTTTGTCCAGTTTGTAGCTTCTTTATTTGGAAATAAGGCAGAAATTCATATAAATAAAGCATTTCCTCATATTAGAATACGTTCTTTTTATAGTGTCAGAACGATAATTCTGAAAAAGTACATGATCTTATACAAATAGATAATTATCAGGGGAAAATCAGGAATATTTCAATATATTTTTTAAATAAATTTTCAATTTGCAAATTTTGAATTGGAGAAAACATCAATAATTTATTTTTTTCTTTAATTTTTAAAATAATGAACTTTTTATTTGATAATAACCGAAAATATTTATAAGAGTTTATCAAAATGTTATATAGCAATTTATTATAATATCAATTGTAATATCTTATCTGTTTTACTGGCTTTTTACAACTTAGATACACTACGATTAAAAGTTAACTGCATATTTTGCAAATATAGGGATTTTGATTTTAATAATAACTTTCAATTCCAAGTGTTTTTTTTCTCTTTTTACCTGGGAAAAGCCTGCTTTTATTAAAGTAGTTTATGAAATTTTTTAGTTCTTAGTTAGATAGGTCTTTGATAAAGGTTCACGCGGCAAATTATCTTCTAGCTCTTCGTTATTTATCAAGGTTTTGCCATACAAAGAAAAATTGTGAAGAGCCTATTTTTACTATACAATTCTTCGTATATCTAAGTTGTACAAAGAAAAAAGAGAAATAATAAATCGAAAAGACATTTTTTATCTTTTTTCCCGGAGAAGGAGGCTATATGACAATGGATGCCATAGTTAATATGAATGCAAAAAGTTCTTGCAAAGCCTGGGTCGTTTCAATAAGCATGGGGCTTGGTCATATGAGAGCTGCTTATGCACTGAGAGATCTTAGTTACAATGATATTCAGATGATAGGGGATCCTTCAAGTTCCTCGCCAGGTGAAATGAACCTCTGGAAAAATATGAGAAATTCGTATGAGTTGCTTTCAAGACTAAAAAATGTCCCGATCATAGGGAATGCTCTTTTTTCAATAGTGGATAACCTTCAAAATATTCCCCCCCTTTATCCTTTGAGAGATATGTCTTCACCATCTTATCAAACAAATCTTATTTATTCATATATTAAAAAGGGAATTGGTAAAGAATTGTACGAAAAAATAATAACTCATCCTCTTCCAGTAATAGCTTCCTATCCTATAGCTGCGTTGATTTTTGATTATTACAATTACCCTATTATATATAGTATCGTTTGTGATGCTGAGATAAGTCGAGTATATGTTGCAAAAGATCCCAAAAAAAGCAGAATTCACTATCTTGCACCTACTGGGAAATCGGTACAAAGACTTAAGCAATATGGAGTACCAGATGAAAGAATATTTTTGACTGGTTTCCCTTTACCTAAAGAATGCCTCGGTGATGAGAGTTTAAATGTTCTAAGAAATGACCTGGCTCAAAGACTTTTCTACCTTGATCCAGAAAACAGATTCTGGCCTTTACATAAGATAAATGTTGAGTACTTTCTCGGTCCTGAAAATATGTCATTTAAAAATGATAGGATTTTTACTATAACTTATGCTGTTGGTGGAGCTGGAGCATACAGAGAAGTTGGATATGAGATAGTCAAAAGTCTAAGAGAAAATATTATTAAAAAGGAAGTAAGGGTAAATCTTATAGCAGGAATGAAAAAAGATGTTAACGACTACTTCAAAGAAGCATTAAAAGACCTAAATCTCACTGAAAACGATGTACCGATTATTTTTTCGGAAACTTTCCCGGAATATTTTGCAAAATTTGCACAGTGTATGCGCACTACTGATATTCTCTGGACAAAGCCATCGGAGCTTTCTTTTTACGCTGGGCTAGGCATACCTATAGTAATGTGTCCTCCTCTCGGTTCACAGGAAGTCTATAATAAAAAGTGGTTACTTGAGATTCAAGCAGGCATAGCACAGGAAGATCCAAAATACACAAACCAGTGGCTTCTGGATTTATACAGGTATGGAAGACTTGCAGAATCAGCGTGGGACGGCTTCTTGAAAGCAAGAAAATTTGGCACATATAAAATAGAAGAAATAATCAAGACAGGTACTTTTCTAAGAGAAACAAATCCGCTGCGAAGATAAACTAAGATTTGAAATTACTCAGGAAAAGATGATTCGTTTACATAAAAAAAAGAACGATTTTGTAGTCAAATGCGCCAGGCTTAAAATACTTTCAAGTATTTTTTACCTCCATTTGATAAGAAGATGAAAAAGAATAAGGTAGGCAAGCACTTCTTTATCCATTGTTGAAAATGAAACTTTACCTTTTTTAGAAATCAATGTTATTTCATTTTTATCCTGATTGAATCCCTTTTCATCCTTATATACCTCATTAACACAGATAGCCTCGATCCCTTTTTTCCTTATCTTTTCAATGGCATGTTCTTCGATGTTGTCTGTTTCAGCAGCAAAACCGATGATTTTAAGATCAGGAAATTTAATTTTGACCTCGGTAATAATATCGGGATTTTTAACTAGCTTTAACTCGATAGTTTCGCTTCCTTTCTTGATTTTTGACTTTGATTCCGTTTCAACCCTGTAATCACCAGGAGCGGCTGACATAACAAGCCAGTCTAAAGCTGGCGCAATATTTAGAACCTTTTTACACATATCTTCAGTGCTTCCAGCACGTTCGTATGGAAACCACTCTACCCTTTCATCTGTATGGCTAGCAGCAATTATCTTGAGGTTCCCTTCAAAAGAATTTATAGCATTAATAAAGGCAAAACCCATTTTACCTGAAGAACCGTTTGAAATATATCTTACGGGATCTATATATTCTTTAGTGGCACCAAGTGTTACACCAAAAGTTTTTCCTTTAATAACCCTGGATAGCTTATCATATCCATCTTCTTCGTATGAGTTGAGTAATGGTTTTACATAGAGAAGTTCAACTATTTTCAAAATTATTAACTCCTCTTTTGGAAATCTACCCTTTCCTATCTTACCTGTTGCAAGTTTTCCATACTCAGGCATAACAAAGTGGACTCCCCTGTTTTTCAAAACTTCAATATTTTCTACTGTTGCCGGATTTTCAAGCATATTGTCGTTCATAGAAGGAACTACCAGTATATCTTTATTGAAGGCAAGCAACATCGTTGAGAGCATGTCATCTGCAATCCCGGTACGCATTTTTGCAAGACAATTTGCCGTGGCCGGTGCAACTACAAAAAGATCTGCTGCTTCCGTTAAGGATATATGCGTCACATAGCCTTTATCATCAAACATATCGGTTATTACATCGTGCTCTGATAATGTTTTCAAAGTTAAAGGAGAGATGAAGGCTTGTGCATTTTCTGTCATAACAACATAGACTTCGGCTCCTGCTCTTCTTAATGTAGAAACACAATTTGCTGCTTTATATGCTGCGATACCACCTGTTATGGCAAGAATTATTTTTTTCCCTTTGACATAAGAAGAAAGATCCATAGTAAAGCCTCTTTGTTATTTTTTTCTTAAAAAACTTCTTTCAAAATCTTCTTTTTTAATAATATAATAGGTCGGACGCCCATGTGGGCAAGAACTGTAATTTTTTTCGGCAAAAAGTCTCTCAAGAAGTCTTTTTATGTCTAAAAGTCCAAGTATATCTCCACTTTTGATTGCCAGATGACATGCATTTCTGGCTACAATATGCGAATAAAATGATTCGACAAACTTCTCTATTTGACTATTTTCAATATCTAAAAAAGTTTTCTCTGCTGCTCTTTCGGTAATAAAGGAGATTAACCCATCTATAAATAAAGACTCCTGCTGTTCAGGTATAATATCTGGAATTGTCAGTATTTGATAGAATTGTTTAGAAGTTTGTTCTATTTCTATCCCTATCTTTTCAAAAAGATCAAGGATGGTTTCATTCTGAATCTCTTTTATTTCAACTATCTTTGGAAAAAGTAATCCTCTTTTTTTCTTATTGTAAAACTTAATAAGGGTGTTAAATGTTATTCTTTCATCTGCAGCGTGTTGATCGACCACCATCAGTAGATCATTGTACTCAACTAAAATATAAGTTTTAAAAAGTACACCAGATATATTACCATACTTTATAAAATCGAAAGGATTTTGGTAGAAACTTAAATTTTCAGTTTTATTGTCTTTTCCCAACTCATCTTTTATGCCTGAACTTGCTTCATGTATAATGTCTGCATTTGCTTCATAAATATTTGAATTTGAGTAAATTCCAGAAGATAAAAAGTCAGTCTTATCAATGGAATTGTTGCATTGCAAATTTTGATAATAAAGAGAATTTTCTTCTCTTTGATAAGTTATATTATCTTTATTGAGAGATATAAAATCTGGTAGATCAATAGAAAATGATTCCTTCGATAATTTTTTGTATATGATATCGAGTATAATCTTACTAAATTCTTCTTCCTTGACTATCTTTATCGTCTCTTTAGATGGATGAACATTGAAATCGATAAATTCAGGCGATAATCTTATCTTAAAGAATAAGTAAGGATAAAACCCTTTAGGTAAATAAGATGAATAGAACCCTTTTACTCTTCTCTGGAGAGTTTCGCTAACTGTTGCCCTATCATTAAAAATAAAATGATATATAGGTTTGAAAGAAGAACAATAATTCCTGGATGAACACAGTATCAAGAAGTCTTCTATCTTATAATTTTCTAAAAGTGCTGGATAATCTTCTTCTATCGCTTTAATATCAATATGGATAAGATTTTTAATATCGATATTAGGATAAACTTCGTTAATTCTATCTTCAAAATTCTCTTTTTTTGAATATTCAAATACTTTTTTTCCTTCATTAAGAAATGTAAATGATACTTCAGGATTTGCCAGGGCTTTTTCTACTATAATAGTTCTAATTCTATCATATTCCTTTCTATCTGAACCTAAAAAAGAAAGTCTTGGTGGGGTATTAAAAAAAAGTTTCTGAACTGTAACCGAAGTTCCTTTTGGTATTGAGAGATTTTTTTCAAGGATCCTTTTTGAACCATTTGCTATTACCTCAAATCCAAGATCATCGGCAGCATTTCTCGATTGAAGTGTGATATAAGAAACAGAACAGATAGAATAGAGAGCTTCACCTCTAAAACCCATAGAATAAAGGTGCTTAAGATCTTCAAAATCTGATATTTTTGATGTAGCATGATTCATAAAAAGCAATTTGCTTTCGAAAAGAGTTATCCCATCTCCATCATCTTTAACAGTGATTGTCTGTTTTCCTCCTTTTTCGATTGAGATTATTATATTTCTACTATTTGCATCGATTGAGTTATCTATAAGCTCTCTTACAACAGAGTAGGGACCAAGTATCACCTCACCAGCTTGAACTTTTGACCAAACTTCTTTTTCAAGAACTTTTATTGGCATCTTTTTCCCGTTTTTATATAAATTTTTTGTCAGTTTTAGATCTTTTCAAAACTTTTCGACTTTCGACCGCCATATAGCCAGGTTTTTACTTTTAGACTTTAGACTGTTGCTCTTTTTACTGCATCATAAAATAATTGATGTAAGACCATTAATAAAAAAAGAAACTACAAACGAACAAACTGCGCCACTATAAAAGGATTTCAAAGTAAAAGATTGACCACTAAACTTCTGAACAAAGGGAAGCATGACATCCATAGATGTGGCACCACCTAGTAAAATAGGAAGATGAGGGTCTATTCTTGCAACAAAAGGTGAGGAAAGTATTGCTATAATTTCTCTACATACATTATGTATAAATGAAAGTATAGCAAGTAGTTCAAACCCCTTAACTGAAAGCATGACAGAGGAAAGGGAGTACCATCCCAGGCCAGCATAGATAATTTCACTTTCAACAATATTTTTTCTAAAAATCAAAGAAAATAAAAAACCAGCAAAAAATGTAACTAAAATGGATTCTACTGGCAATAAAAAACTTTTTAGGTCAAGCTTCTGAGATTTAAGCTTAATAATATTTCTTCCAAGATCAACTCCCACAAAGTAGACCAGTATATATAGTATATAAGAAGAGATCCTATCAAGTAGAGTCCTGGAAATCTCTGGAACTATAAAGAAAACGCCAAAACCAGCTAAAATTGCAAGGATATTGATAGAAACTGATATTATTTCACCTTTAAAGGATAGCGATTTTCCTAAATTATCCGATTTCTCACTATGTAAATCAATATCTAATGAAGATAAAGTTTTAGCTTTTTTCTCTTTTTTATGAATATTTTTTAAAAACTTCTTAAAATAAATATATGCTATAAAAGAAACAAAGAGAAGAATAGATGAAAATATAGCCTGGAAAAACAGAATTTTATTTTTAATAAAAAGAGTTCTATTTAAGGCTAGCTTGTACCCCATTGAAACTAAAAGCAAAATAACTGCTGATTGTATTGATAAACCAAGTAATTTCGTAAGTTTATCTACATTTCTTAGAAAAAAACCAGAGATAAATCCTATAGCGATTGCAATCAATATCTCAAGCATACTTACCTTTATATTATATTTAAATAAAAACAAGGTTTTTTCAATTTTTTCACCAAGTTTAAACATTATTTGCATTATTTCATTTTTAATATAAACTTTTTACATATATTACTTCCTTTAAAAAAGGGGCAAATTTTATTTTTTATCCATCAAATGCATATTTATTTAAGAAGGAAAAAATAAATTTATTTTATAAATAAATAAAAAATAAGTTTTTCTCTTTTTTTTGTATAAAATTATACAAATAAAACTATGTGTAAATATTTAATAAACTTAGAATAGAAATTTTTAAACTTTAATATGTAACTGTTTTATTACTTTACTCTATGTTCACTGTACTTTTGACTTCAGCCAGGCGAATTTAAACTTTCGGCTGATTTAAACGGTAAAGGGCGAAAAAATATGATTGATAAAGAGGGAAAAATTTTAGATATTTATTTTCGTTTAAGAAAATCTGGTATATAGCTTTTACCGCTTTTCTCAAGTTTACACTGGGGAACTGGTTAAAATACAAATTTAACCTAAAACTTGAAAATAAAAGCTTTAAATTTCCCGAACCTCCATATTTTGTAATATCAAATCATATCCAATTCTGGGATCCCTTTATAATATCATATTTTTCAAAATACCCTCTATTCTGGATAGTCTCAGATGATTACTTCCGCAGCAAAACATTAGCAAGTTTATTAAAGCTTGTCGGTGGAATCCCCAAGTCTAAGTTTGTTGCAGATAGGTTAGCTACAAAGAGAATCTTTAAGGCTATTAAAGATGGATATTGTATCGGTATATTCCCTGAAGGAAATAGAAACTGGGGAGGAACGACAGGTGGTATCATCTCTTCAACTGCAAACCTTATAAAATATAGCAAAATACCTGTAGTTTCTTTCGTTTTGAAGGGAGCCTATCTTTCATATCCAAGGTGGGCAAAATACACGAGAAAAAATGTTCTGCAAGTAGAAGCTAAGACTATACTCACATCCATTCAAATCGAAAATCTATCGGTCCAGCAGATAGAAAAAACAGTATCTGATTCTATTTTCTTTGATGAAAATAGATGGAATGAAGATTACAATTTCAAATTCAAGGGAAAAAAATTAGCAGAGAAATCAGAACTTGCAATATTCATCTGCCCGGTTTGCAAATCCTTTTCTTCCTTAGTTTCTCAAGGTGATATCCTTCAATGCAAAATATGTAATTTTTCAAAAAACTTTTTGGAAAATGGAACATTATCTTCAAATTTTTCAAAGATAAGTGAAATATATAACTTTAATATTGATAAGGTAAATGATATAACAAAAAATATTCATAAGTGGCTGAAATGGCAAATAGAATATTTAAATAAAATTATAAATGATAAAAAAAATTCACATGATACTGTAAATCCTATTTTTATAGATGAGCAAATGCTGCTTTTAAAGGGAAAAAAATTCGAAAAATTGCAATTACTAGGGGAAGGTAAAGTTCTTTTTTTTATCGATAGATTGGAGTTCTATTTAAATGGTACAGCTAAAAAATATCTATTTTACATAAAAAAAATGTACGGTGAAAATGTTCAGCAGAATGATAAATTTGATTTTTACTATGAAAACGGAGATATTTTCAGGTTATTTAAACCAGGTAAGCTGATAAGTGCATTTAAGTACGAAAGTACATGCAGACTTATAAAAGAAATAAGTCCAAATGTTTAGACTTTAAATACTGGAGGAAAGGATGAATCATCAGTGGAGTTTTGTTATCGTTTTCTGTATCTTATCTGTTCTTCTAGGTATAAGTACCTTCTTAAAACGTATGATTCCTATTTTTAAGAAATATCTAATACCTGTATCTATAATAGCTGGATTTCTTGGTCTAATCCTTGGAGATGAGGTTCTTGGTGTTATCTCTCTTGATCCACAGGACCTAGAAAACATGGTTTATCATTTTATGGCTATTGGTTTTATCGCTTTAGCCTTAAAAGATAGAGAAGTTCATAGCGGTTCTGATGTTCCTAAAACCGCTCTTTTTATCGTGGCAACTTATCTAATCCAGGGTATTCTGGGATTTGGGTTGACTTTACTTTTAGCTTATACTATTTTTCCAAATCTGTTCCCACCCATGGGTTTACTTCTACCACTGGGTTATGGTCAGGGGCCAGGACAGGCTTTTTCAATAGGCTCTTCATGGGAGTCTTTTGGGTTTAGCCACTGAGGCAATATTGGACTTACCATAGCAACCTTTGGTTATCTCTGGGCTATAATCCCCGGTATTGTTATATTAAATTACCTCATTAGAAAGAAAAAGATGCTCCCAGAGGCTAAACCTCCACAGGAGGAAAAGGTTATTATAGAGCAAGATATGGCTGGTGAAGCCCCTCTCGCTGAATCCATAGATAAACTTACTATCCAGATATTTTTGATAGGTATAGTATACCTTCTTACATATTTAACTCTAAAAGGCTTATCCGCAGTACTTTTACCTCTTGGCGATTTTGGTAAAACCCTGTCAGATACCCTGTGGGGTTTTCAGTTTATTTTTGGAACAATTTATGCAATAGGACTTAGATTTGTATTTAACCTTTTCAAGAAATCTAAGATTATGATTTACAATTACCCTAATAATTATCTTTTATCTAGAATCTCGGGTTTTTCGTTCGACTTTATGGTAGTTGCTGCAATTTCTGCTATTTCGATAAGAGTTTTTGTAGCAAATTACATACCAATACTTATTATAACTACTCTTGGTGGATTTGCCACTTATTTTTTCTGTTACTGGCTATCCAAAAAGGTATATAAACATTATACTTTAGAGTATTTTATCTCTCTTTATGGTATGCTTACGGGAACTCTTTCAACTGGTCTTGCCTTACTTAGAGAGGTCGACAGTTCATTTAATTCACCAGCTTCTGAAAGTCTTGTTTGGGCTTCTGGAGTTGCTTTGCCAATCGGAATACCACTACTTATCCTTTTAAATGTTCCAATAGTTGGATATAAGACATCGAACCCATCTTTATATCTTATTACCTTGCTAATACTGGTAGCTTATCTTTTTGTTTTGCTTCTATTTTTACTCCTGCCAGGATTCAAAAACCGTAAAAAAGCTAATAAATAAAATAAAGAATGAAAATATTTGACTTTCACTTTTTTTCTGTAATTTATTTATAAAATGAAGCACCTTCGGTTAATCAGTACTTTTTAGGCTCTTCTCAAATAAGTATAGCATAGACTTTTTCTTTATTATCCGCGATTTTAAGATGAAAATAATTAATCATAAAAAACATCGAAGAGCAACTTTTTAACATTAAAGTATTAACTGTATAGCATGGTGTATACTTACTCGTCGATCCGGAAAGTGCTTACTTATTTAAAATTAACCTTTGAAGCGTGATCTATTTTTATGAAAATTGAAAGAAAAAATTGAATAAAATGGCTTTTATATTTTAAAACAACAAAATTAGTCGATATTTTTATATTGATGGACTGGTTGGTTATAAAAAATCAAGATACTAATTTGTCAGATTAACCTAAAATGAAATGGCCTGATCAGGTATTTTCATGATATTTCAATAGGGGGGAGTTAAAAAGATGTCGGACAAACTTATAGTTCTTTTGATAGCAGCATTAACATACCTTTTGATAATCATTTTTTCGAACAAAAAGGTCTGGATTGTCCTTAGTTCATCAATATTGATACTTTTATTAGGTTATGTTTCATTCAAGGATGTTATAGGCGAACTTATAAACTGGAATGTCCTGCTTATATACATTGGGACTCTTATACTTGCAGATCTTTTTATTTATTCAAAAGTTCCAGCAATGATTGCAGATATTATTGTTGACAAAGCTCCAAATACTGGTCTTGCAATCGTTTTATTATGCATTTTAACGGGCTTCATCTCTATGTTCGTTGAAAATGTTGCAACTGTCCTCGTTGTTGCCCCGCTTGCACTTGATATTGCCAAAAAACTTAAGGTTTCACCAGTTCCGATACTCTTTTCAATAGCAATCTCTTCAAATCTTCAGGGAACTGCTACCCTTGTTGGAGATCCACCTTCAATGATATTTGCTGGCTTTGCCGGTTTTAGTTTTAACGATTTCTTCTTTTACAATGGGAAACCATCTATATTTTTCATAGTTGAAGCTGGTGCTGTTGCTTCCTGGATTTACCTCTACTTTCTATTTAGAAAATATAAGCGAAAAGAAGTTGCTGAACCTGTTGAAAAACCAACAAGCTGGGTACCAACTATACTGCTGACTCTTATGGTGGTTGGACTTGCAGTGATCTCCTTTGTTGAGAAAGGATTTACAATAAAAAGTGGTTATTTCTGTTTGATAATGGGTGTTATTGGACTTCTATGGTTTATCATATTTGAAAAGAAAGATAGAAAAGAGGTTATCGGTCTTATAAAAAGGCTGGATTGGGAAACGATTGTTTTTTTGATGGGTATTTTTACTGTTATTGGAACCATTTCAAAGGTTGGTATACTTGATGATTTTGCCAGCTGGCTTTCTAAAAATCTTGGAACAAATGTACTGCTTTCATTTGTCGTAATAACTGGCTTTTCAATGATTTTATCTGGATTTATAGATAATGTCCCATATATTATTATTATGTTACCTGTTGCAGCACGACTTGCAGAGGCGATGGGCACGAATGCTTTTTTACTTTACTATGGGCTTCTTGTAGGATCCTGCCTTGGTGGGAATATAACTCCTTTTGGAGCATCTGCCAACCTCGTTTCAGTTGGACTTTTAAAAAAGGAAGGGTATCACACAAAATTCTGGGATTTTGTAAAGATAGGTCTACCTTTTACCTTGATAACCACAATTACAGCATCTTTAGTTTGCTGGTTAATACTTGGGTGATATTTTTTTAAGCCCATCTGGCAAATCATCCACTGGTTATTCGTCCACGGTGAAGAGCCTATTCTTGCTATTCGCCAGTTTGCATGGTTAAACCATACAAAGAAAAACTACAAAGAGCCTAAAAAGCATACATGTTTGAAAGTACCTTTATTCATTACTTAACAAAAAGCCTTCCTTGTTAATTTATCAACATACTCGTTGAAAAAATTACCGGTATGAGATCTCACCTTATTAAAATTTATAGTAATTTTTTCATCAAAAGTTTTTAATTCACCTATCATTAACTTAATTCTTTCAACGATAATAGATACATCCTTATCCTTAGCCTTCCACTCACCATTTATCCACGATTCTAAGCCCTGATAATCATAGTATATATTGATATTTTTAACTATTATGTTATTTTGCATAACAATTTTACTCTCGTTTTTGTTCTGAATAATGTACTCAAGCGATTTTAGCAATGCAAAAAGTTCACCGGCTACCTGATGAAGTCTTGCATATTCTTGTTCTACCAGCCCATAATCTTCAAATACTATAGTTTGATCATGGACTATACAAAATGCCCAGGATACCTTTTCTAAACCTGTATTATAAGAACCATCAACATAAACATCTATATCAAAATACTTTTTATCAAGCATGGCTTCTTTTTCTTTAGATAAAATATTTTTAAAATCTCCAGCAGAATTATTACTTTTAGCACCAATAATATCTTTTCCAATACTATTTTTTTCAGTTTGATCTTTGTAAATAAAAGTTCTTTCCCAATATTTAAACTTTTCAATAAGTTTATCATCAAGCTTATCCTTATCAGACTGTAAAAAGATCTGCTGAGAAAAATATGCTCCAGTAATTTCAAAAGCATCTAAAATTTTTTTATCTATATCAAAAGAGCCTGCTGGTAATATTCTAAAAGTTGAAGAACTCGGTTTATAGTATATTTTTATGCTTATTTGCTCCACTTCACCATTTTTCTTTAGCTTTAGTATCATATGATAATCATGAAACTTTGCATCTACTATGGAATATCTTCTTTCTTCGATACTATATGTGAAAACAGATAAAAAATGCTCTAAAATATCCTGCTCTTTTGCTTTAATCTTATTTTCTATTTTATCTTCCATTTACTTTCTCACTTTTTTTTTATTATATATTATATGATTCTTATCCAAATCTTAAAGAGATTTCATATATATAATATGGATATGGAGTATTGGCTTGCTATATTCTGTTTGCCGTTTTTAATATACAGGTTTAACAAAATTTTCCAATAAAATATGTGGCGCTATTCAGTTGTTAAAAGTCCAATTTTTCACTTTAAGTTATTATTTTGCATGAATTAACAAAAAAAGGGAAAAATGATTTTTTTGTCTTTTATTAAAAAAATATTATATATATATCAAGGATAAACATTACCCTATTAAGGAGTAGTATGAAAAAGATAATTTTTGCTTCACATGATGCTGGAGGAGGTCATAGAGCACCAGCTGAGGCTATAGAAACTGCATTACATGAACTTTTCCCTGGGAAATACGAAACAAAAGTTCTAGATTTTATACATTATTTAGGATGCCAAAAGCTGGCTGAAAAATCCAAAAAAAGCTGGGATGTTATGCTAACAGTTCCAATCATTAACAAGTTAGGGATCATACTATTGGAAATTTTTCCATTCGTACCAAAACTATATTTCAATTTTTATTTAAAAAATTTTTTCCCTAAACTTGAAGAATATCTTAAGACTGCGGATATTGATTTGATTTTCTGTACCCATTTTTTTAACACTCACTCACTGGCTAAAATGAAGAAAAAAGGACTTGTAAAGTTCCCTGTTTTGCATTTCATTGCTGAAATATATGATGCCCCTATAATATGGGTTTTTGGTAATTCTTTTCCTTACATAGTCTGTTCAGAAGACGCAAAAAAAATGCTAATAAGAAAGAGAGTTAAAAAAGAATTAATACATGTTTTTCCTTATCCAATAAAGCCTCATTTCACTGAAATAAATAAAAGTAAGGATCAAATAAAGAAAGATATTGGAATAACCAATAATCTACCTACTCTTTTAATTTCTTTCGGAGCACAAGGTATTGGGAACATTGAAAAATTTATCAATATACTCAAAAAAAATGAATTATCATTAAATATAATAGTTGTGACCGGTCGAAATCAAAAGCTTTATGAAAGATTGAAAAATACTTACATAGAAAATTTGAATTCAAAAACAAAAATAATTATCCTTGGATTTTGTAAAAATATGAATGAACTTATCTTTGTGTCAGATTTTTGTTTTATCAAACCAGGTCCAGCGACTACGATGGAATGTCTTTCTTTTGGAAAACCAGTTATTTTTTATCTGTCGGCAACTTTCTCGGAACTCATGAATGTTCGTTTCGTTATAAAACAAAAAGTTGGTTTTTATGCTCTGAATAATGAGTTTCTATTTTTAAGATATGTAAAAAAACTTTTAGACAAAGAATATTACGATCAACTAAAAAAAAATTTTGAGCAATTCTCTGTGACAAACGGAGCTAACCAAATTGCCAGATTTATCGATTATCATCTCGAGAAACAGGAAAATTGATAAACTTTTTATTTATGCTCTACAATGCAAAATGAGGAATTCTCGCTTTTTTGTGCGTTAATACATTTCTTTTTATACGCTTAGCTAGGCCGAAGAATTAATTTTTTTCTTATTAAATCATACTTAGTTACGAAGAAGCATTAAAATTAACCTTTAAAACATGATTCATTTTTATAAAGGTTGATCATTCTTCGCTAATTAGTTGCAAAAAACGGAAAAATAAACATCCTTTTTGTTGAGAACCATAAATAAAAAAATATGCTTTCATAAGGAAGAGATATGGAAAAAGAATTTCAAGATTACTTGAATTTTCATCTGGAGCAAACTACAAAAAATTTTAAAAAGAAAAATTTCAGAGCTCTTATCTTTGACAATAAAGAAAGTGCTGTTGAGTTTTTGCTGAATGAAGTCAGTAAAAATGAATCCATAGGTTATGGAGGCTCAAGAACTTTGCAGCAGATTGGTATCTTAGATCTGCTTAGAAAAGAAGGGTACAATCTTCTCGACAGGAACAGGGACGGTATCTCTTTTGAAGAAAGATCCATGATAGAACGACAAATCTTTTCCTCAGATATTTTTATCTCATCGGCAAATGCAATTTCAGAGTTGGGTCATATTGTTAACATAGATCTCTGGGGAAATAGATTATGTGCTATAAGTTTTGGTCCAAAAAGAGTATATCTTTTTATCGGTTATAACAAAATAACTGCCAATCTTAATGAAGCTATCTATAGAGCAAAAAATGTTGCTGCTCCTTTAAATGCAATAAGGCTCAACAAGGCAACCCCTTGCACAAAAACAGGAATCTGTTATGATTGTACAACACAGGAAAGAATATGTGGAACGATGTCGATAATAGAGTGGTGCCATCCAAAAGATAGGATAACTTTGCTTTTCATAAAGGAAGAACTTGGATTTTAATAAAAACTTATCCCTATAAGAATAGTGTCTCCTTCATCCTCTGTTCTTATAATATTTCCTTCAAATTTTAAGTAAGAACTATCGGAAGCTAATGCAAAAGTAACGATATCACCTAGAATAACTGGTGAATTAATATCTGTTTTTTTTACAGTCAACGATGCACCACAAGCTGATATATCCTTCAAAAAACCATTGATAGTTTTATCGTTTATATCTATAACTATTTCATAAGATAAAGATACCCTTTCATGTCTTCTTCTATTTTCACTCTTCACTTTGAACTCCTTTCAGTAAAGAAAAGTTTACTATTTTACCTTGCTTAAAAATGTTAAAACTCGTTTTAGCATTTCTAATTTAAAGTAAAGGTCGAATTTAAACCAGATCAATCTATAAGCATTGAAGCTAGCTGCAAATAGTAATCGGTTACAACCCTTCTCTTTTTTATTGCATCTTTTATAGGATAAGGATAAACCCGACCATTTTCACAACCAATAATCAAACCTTTTTCTTTTTTCTCAATAAGGCTTACAGATTCAAAAGCGAAGCGGTCAGCAAGAACAACATCATATACATCGGGAGTTCCACCTCTTTGAATATAAGAAAGTATTACTACTTTCGGTTTTTTATACATTTTTGATGCAATAATATCTGAAATTGTAAATGTGACTCCAGTTAGATCTATATCTGAGTATATCTCATCAAATACTATATCTCTTTTTATTTCTTTGCAATTTATGCCCTCAGAGATGAGGACAATATTATCTGAGTAACCTCTTTCCCGTCTCTGAGTGAATCTTTCTATTATTAAATCAACAGATATTTCCCCCATCTCTGGTATGTAAAATCCCTCGACTTTTGTTGTTAAAGCTGCAAAAACGGTTAACCAGCCAGCCTCTCTTCCCATAGTTTCTATCAATATATCTCTTTCATGTGATTCATTTGTAGTACGGATTGTTTCTATAGCATTAACAATATTTTTAACAGAAGAGTAAAAACCTAATGAAAAGTCAGTTCCACAAATGTCATTATCTATTGTTTGAGGTATTGTTATAATCGGGATCCCATAATCATTAAGTGAAGATGCGATTTTATGTGTATCAAATGATCCCACTGCAATTATTGTATCTATGGAAAGTTGATTGATTAGAAGCATTATTTTATCAAGATGTTCTTCATTTTTTAAAGGATTGACTTTAGAATTTTTCAGGATGGATCCGCCAGTAAATGCTATGTTTTTAACATCAGATTCTGTTATTAAAATATAATCACCATGGATTAAACCTTCCCAGCCGCGAATTATTCCATAAAGTGTATGCCCTTTTTTTGCACAAATATAATACAGACTTCTGACAAAAGCATTTATACCCGGGGAATCTCCGCCGGCAGTTAAAATTGCAATATTCATCAAAATTGTCCTTTAATTTTAATCGTTTTTTCTATGTTTTATTTAATTATAATTTAAAAATCAAATTTTTCAATATTGAAACTTTTAAATGATTAACTATATTTATTTTGTATTGATCAGATAAATATTTTTATTTACAAGGGGGCTCAATGAATTTCAAAACTCTCAATGAAAGGATTTTATCTAAAAACAGAACCAAAAAGATAATATCGGTAGCAGGAGCTGAGAATGATCATATAATAGAAGCCTGCTTCAAAGCCTATAATGAAAAAATTGCTGATTTTATATTAATCGGTGATAAACAAAAAATTATTTCCACATTAAAAAATCTCAATTATTCACCTGATACTTTCGAGATAATAAATTGCACTGATGAAAAACAAAAAGCAGCCATGGCCTGTAAACTTTTCAGTGAGAAAAAGGCTGATCTCGTGATGAAGGGTTCAGTGAGCACAGGAACCCTTTTAAAAGAGGTTTTAAATGATTCATATGGTTTAAAAGGAAATGGTTTTTTGTCTCATATGGCCTGTATTGAATTTGAAGACAGATTGCTTGGCATAACTGATGGCGGGCTTAATATAAGTCCAACTTTAGAAGAAAAGGTAAAAATAGTTCAAAACTCTATAGATTTTTACATAAAACTTGGAGTAGATAAACCAAAGGTTGCACTTACATGTGCACTTGAAGTTCCAAATCCTAAAATGCCAGCAACCATTGATGCTGCTATTATTGCAAAAATGGCTGATCGACAGGATATAAAAGGTGGAGTAGTGGATGGTCCTTTTGCCTTTGATAATGCAGTAAGTAAAGAAGCAGCCAGAATAAAAAAAATAGACTCACCTGTTGCTGGAAGCGCAGATATAATAGTAGCTCCAGATATTGAAGCAGCAAATATCTCGGCTAAAGCCATAATATATACAAGTCATCCAAAAAATGGAGGGGTTATCATTGGTTCAACTTCACCTGTAATACTATTGTCCAGAGCTGATGATTCAGAAACCAAATTTAACTCAATAGTACTGGCTTTAAATGTTCTGGATTAATTTAGACACTTGCCTCTTGATGAGTGTTTTAATTATTTAAGTGATAGTTATGGAGCATACATATGCTAACTTATTCATCTTAAAGATGATAATTATTTTAAAAAATAGATTTGCTCATGTTTATTAAAGTCGAAATCCAAAAATCCAAAGTAGCAAGTCCTGAAAAATACTTTTGTAAATGTTGTTGAAAGTTCAGGAATAAAGCAGGTCATTTGCTTTTTTATTTGATGGCAACTTATATCAAGAAGATACAAATTTTTTCATTTTTATTAATTTTGTTACAAAGAGAGAAAATTTATTTGCCAGATAAACCTTAATTTGTTTCTATTTTTGAAAATAAGAGTTTTTCTAATTTCTTACTTACTACCTTATTATCCCCATAAGTATATCATACAACTCATTCTGCTGGGTAAGAAATTTTGCAGCAGCCTGGTATGCCTTCTGGAATTTTAACATGTTGGCGAGCTCCTCATCCATATTTACACCAGAATAAGATAACTTCATATTCTTAAAACTACCTAGAGTGAGTTCGTGTGATGCCAGGTTGTCTGATACTTTTCTTCCATTTGCTGCTATATCCATAACCATTGATGAGTAAAAATCCAGAAGGCTCTGCGAATTTCTAACTAAAAATTTGCTATCCATTAAAACAGAAATCTTTTGTGCAATTCTTCCATCGCCTTCTTTAAGTTCCTTATAATTTTCAGCAGCTGCTATGTTTAAAGGATCCATGGATATTTCCTCGGAAAGATCTATCCAGGCTGCTGCATTTTTCTCAAATGAAAGTGTGTAGATTTGATCAGTGGAAAAGAGACTATCAATTGCAGAAAGATTATCTTCCGAAAAGGAAGAGCCATAACTCAGAACACCGGCTATATTTGATAAAAATTGACCTGAATCCGAAAGATTTTTTATTGAATAAATTCCATCTGCCGATGAATTCCCTTTTATTTCCAGTTTTCCATTTTGAATATATAAGTTGATACCGGTATTAGCCATATTTACTTTTTTTATAATATCCATAACTGTATCAGATGGATTATAAGATATTTCAACTCCGTTTACGACAATTTTACCTTCAACCATAACCTTTTGATCGGGCTCAATTGTTTTGGAGCCAACAATTTTGTATATTACAACATTATCATTTATTCCATCCTGGTTCTTGTCATATTCACCATTTTTATAAATTGTCAAAGGAAGTTCTTTGAAGAATGCTATGCCACTTTCTCCTTTTGCATTCATACCCTGTAAATGTATAGAATTAACGCTTTCTATAATGGATACTGCAAATTGATTTAATTTTTCTAAAAATCCACCATATAGTTCATCCCTGGCATCTATCAGCCCTTTTAGACTTCCAGAACTCACATCAAGTCTGTCATTTTGAAAATAGAGTTTATACATTCCTTCACTATTATCCGATACAAGCTCAATTTCATGATAAACATCGTCCTGAACAGCTATTTTGCCATTTATATATAGATAAAATTTATCAGTTTCTTTAAAGGTCACTGGAACAAATTTAGATATCTCACCAACAAGCATATCTCTTCTATCTTTAAGATCATTCGCCTTTTGCCCGGTAGCTTCTATTCTTTTTATCTCTTTATTTAAAGAAGCTAATTCTTTGAAAAGATTGTTAACATTATTTGTCTCAATCTGTAAAGATTCATTTAGTTCCTTTTGAACATTTTTCCCAAAGTTAAAGAATTGATGAAATTTATCAACAAGATTTCTGGCTTTTTCAGTAACTAAAATTCTCTTTTCCATACTTTGAGGGTCCATGGAAAGAGAGTTAAAGGAGTTAAAGAAATCCTTCAAAGCTGTATCAAGTGTTGCTCCCGCTGGTTCACCAAGCACCCCTTCAAGCTGTCTTATATACTTATCAAGTATATTAAAGTATGAAAAAGAAGATGTTTCCGAAGAGATCTTTCCATCAAGAAACATATCTTTTACTCTATCGATAAGAGCAACAATGCTTCCCTGACCTACCTGCCCCGTTATTGAACCCATGGTTGACACTCCGGGAAGCCAGAGAGGTGGAACTTCTTTTAATGTTACAGTTTGTCTGTTATAATCTGGATTTTCTGAGTTTGATATATTATTTTGAGTTATGTATATTGTCTGCTGACTGTTTTGTAATGCTCTTTTTGCTATTTCTATTCCCATAAAAGTGGAAAACATTGTTTCCTCCTTGAATCAGAAAAATTTGTGTTATATTTAATTTTGATCTGTCTAAATATTATAAGAGACTGTTGAGTAACTATTATCCTTTATTGAACCTTTATCTGTATACAAAGATTCGCTGGAAGTCAAACCTTCCAATATGGCTTTTGATACTGAGTATGTGGTATCCAGAAGAACCTTGTTTTTTTCATTCAAGCTCGATAAGGCTTTAAGGATACTTTCGAGATTATGCCTCAATCTATAATACTCTTCTACTCTTTTTTCAGCTACCCTTTTTAATATCTTTTCTATATTAATATCAGGATCATCAAATTCTTTTGCAAATTCATCAACTATTGCACGTTTTTCTTTTATTTTTACATCCAGAGCATTAATTATCTTTCTTGAAATTTCATTTCTTTCATTAAAAGATTCAAGCCTATGACAGAATAGCAAACAACCTTTATCAAATTCATTAAAATATAGATCCTGATAAAGCTCAAGTTCTTCTTCAATAAGTTTAAATAGTTTTGCTATTTTCTCACTCATAATAAACCTTCCTAATTCAATTTTCGGTATATTTTAAAAAAGTTTATTCTTACTTTTTTCATAAAAAAATACAAAAATATAAATTCTAAAAATTTTTTTTTATCTTTAGATTCAGTTTATTTATATAACCAGCTGACCGGCAAATTATTAAAATCTGATATGGAAAATAAATCTATTTTTCTTATTAAATTTCAGCATAAAAATTTAAGATTGATGTTTTATTAAAATCTATTAAATTAAATGGAGAAATTCTCATCATAAATAAATAATAATGAAATAATTTTGGAGGTATTATGAGACTTAAAGACAAAGTTGCTATAATCACAGGAGCTGCATCAGGAATCGGTAAAGAAACAGCTATCCTTTTTGCTAAAGAGGGTGCAACAGTTATTGGTACAGATATTCAACAAGATCTTCTTAAAAATTTAGAAAGTGAAAATCCTAACATTCATGGTTATCTCCTAAATGTTACAGATAGGCCAGCCATAGCTAGTTTTGTTGAGGAGATTAAATCAAAATACTCTAAAATTGATATTCTTATAAACAACGCTGGTATTACTGCTGATGCTCTTCTTATCAAGATGTCTGAAGAAAATTGGGATAAAGTTATAAATATTAACCTCAAAGGCGTTTTTAACATGACTCAGGCAGTGGTTCCTGTGATGATCAGTCAGGCAAAAGGTGTAGTATTAAGCACTTCTTCAGTTGTTGGCAGATATGGTAATGTTGGTCAAACAAACTATGCTGCATCAAAAGCTGGAGTCATAGCAATGACTTATTCCTGGTCAAAGGAGTATGGTAAAAAAGGGATCAGATTTAATGCTGTAGCCCCTGGTTTTATAAGAACTCCTATGACAGAAAAACTACCAGAAAATGTTATTAATATGATGGTTGAAAAGACACCTTTAAGAAAATTTGGAGAACCTGCTGATGTTGCAAATGCATTTCTGTTCTTAGCTTCAGATGAAGCCACCTATATAACAGGGCAGGTTTTAGGTGTTGATGGTGGTCTGGTAATGTAATTTCAAATTTTTTACAATAATTTAAAATAGCTACCTGTATTCTTTTACATATTTGTTTTATTCTCTCAAATTAAGATATTTAAGCCTATTCGTATATGAATAAGGATTAAGATAGAACTATCACCATCTATATGAGTTTTTTTATATAAACCTCATCCGATATATTATTAATCCAGATTTATTTGCTTAACTCTTAATTTAAATTTAAATCATTTGCAAAAATTTCAATCCCGACTTGATTTTATCTTTAATACAACCTATATTATAATCAAATTAGCTTAATAGGGGCTATGTATGAATAAAACAAAAATAACGATGTTTGTTGTTTTACTCTTTTTATTTTCGATATTTTTCAGTTTCCAAACAGCTACCCAATACAAGGAGGTTTTCGTCTTTGTAAATGATCCTGTAAATGTCCTTCCAAAAATTGCCCAAAATTATGCAGTATCAAACATTGTAGATTATTTGAAGATAAAAAATGTCAGAGCGCAGGCAGATTTTCCTCACTCGCTGGAATCTGCATTCAAGGTTGCCAGAGAGAAAGATATACCTTACCTCCTGGAAATTAGAGCAAGCCTCATATCGATGGGTAGATCGGAAAATGGTTATTCTGTTCAGTTACAGACTAGCTTAGCTGTTTATGAACTCTCAAATTTTACGCCAAAACTTTCAAGCAGTGCAAATGAAAGTTCTGAAAATTCTATCTCTTCTGAAATAGCTTTTTCTTATGCATTATACAATGGAGCTATAAAGGCTTTTCATCAGATAGAATCTTCTTTTTTTGAATTAATAAAAAGGTAATCTTTCAAATATTTTGATAAAATTGAAACAGATTAATGCTTGACAAAATTTTCAAAGCAATTATTTTCATTACACGAGGCCCATTCGTCTAGTGGTTAGGACACTAGATTTTCAATCTAGCAGCGGGAGTTCGATTCTCCCATGGGCTATTTGCGGCGATTTTCGCCGCTTTTTTTTATATTTATTCTCTATATATAAAAAAAATACCCTGCCATCAGGTTATTAGGCAGGGTTTAGGAGGGTGGTTATATCTTTTCTAAGAGATATAATCAATATTATTATCGATTTATATTTATTTTCTAAAGCAAAATTTGATGTTTTTTTTTAGATTTATTATTAAATAATTTATGGGATTTCTAATTTGTGAGCGAAGATGCAAAGTATATAAAGGCAGTGTGTGCAATCATCCTATCAACAGGACGGCATTGCCCGCTTTTTATCTTCCACTTTCTTTCCATTATTTCAAAGCATTCAAGATTGATAAAGTTGTTTAAACTAAGTGAATCAAATGATTTTGCAACCTGTTCAACTGTAGGAGATAAAAATCCGGCTCTATAACCTTTTTTAAGTATCTTTTTTACAAATGGGATAACAGTCCATGGCTGTGGGATATCTACAAAAACAGCATCAAATTCATTCTCATAAGGTGCCATCTCAAAAAGTTTCCTGTTAAAATCCTCTTGTTGCTCGCTCTCTGTTTTCTCTACACGCATGGTATAATCTATTCCATCAACGCTTGCTTTTCCCACGTTAGAATGCTCTTGAAGATTATCTACAATATTGCTATTATCGTTCCCAAATTGTCCATAGTTTCTTTCCAGATTTTTATTTATCATATCGCTTTTGTTGTTTTCATCTATCTTTTCAGCCTTATTCAGTGGATTTCCGATAATCTTTCCACTTAAATCATTCTGTAGACGTAATTCTTTTCTTTTTTTTAAAATATTCATCCTCTTATCAAATGGTGTCTCTTCTTCATCTGCTAGCAATATAAACTTTATGCGTTCTATAGGATTTGATACGCCATATTTGATAATATTGTCTTTAGCATTTTCATGAGATATTTTACTGATATCTATCGTTACAACTTCCCCTTTTTCACCAATGGTTTCAGCAAGAATCAAAGTCATAGCTCCTGAACCAGTCCCTATTTCTGCGACTTTCATACCAGGTAATATACCAAGTTCATAGATTATACGTGGAGCTTCCTTCGGATATACTATTGTATGTGATCTTTTAACTCTCATAGCTCTATCTTTAAGCTTTGGTTTAAGAACATAAAACTTGTATCCTTTATTTGTAACAAGGCAATCGCCAAAATTCAGATTTTCAGGAAAAGTTATACCACCTTTATGGCAGTTAAATGAACTACCACTTTCGTATTTAATAAGAAACTTAGTATCTTCAGAATAAAAAAGCAGGATAAATTCGTCATTTAAAATCATGGATTTATTTCTCTTCCCTTTCCCTTAAAGCGACATTTATCTCGATGGTACCAAATCGAGAGGAAAAGTATACAGCGATAGTATGAATTTTAATAAATTGAATATTATAATCCTTTCCCACAACTATAGTTGGAGGAGTAATACTTAACATCTTGCTCTGACCTGATAAGCTTATAGTTGCTCTTCCAGTTATTATGTTTGCAAGTTCAGCTATGGCACTTTTTAACATTTCAGGGTCATTTCTTTTATTATCATCATTGATCATACATTGAGCTATCCTTTCTGCTGTATGCTCTTTAAAAGAATAAATAACCTGTCCTTCGATAAAACCAGCGACTCCAACAATAATAGAGATATCGTTATCTGGAGTAGGGTCAGCTTTTAGCTTCATATCAGATTTGGTTAACTCAACTCCAGCAAGTTGATCAAAAACATCTATGGCATTACTGATAAATGGATTAACATATTCTGCCTTAATAGTCTTCATAAAAACCCCTTTTGGTGGTTAATATTTATGCATTTATAATATATAACAACTTTAAGATATTTGCAATTTTTTTTTACTATTCACAGAAAATCAGGAGCAGATTGTTTATATACTTATTAAAAGTTTTCTAACTTTTGCCATCTTTATTGCTTTTATTATTTTCTTTTTCTCTATCTTCAAAATTTTTCAATATTATCTCTACTGATCTATTTAAATCTGGTTTATAAATATAATAATCAAAATATATACCATTTTTTATTTCATCTGTTGGAAGTCCTGACATCAAACAAATCTTCGGTCTATTATTTATAGATAAAAGATATTCAATTATCCTTTCACTTTCATTTTCCTTCAAAGTATAATCTAAAAAAATAGCAGTAACAATTTTACCTTCCAAATTTATATCATTAAATATTTCTATAAATTCATTATAATTTGATGCCTCAAAAGTCACAACATTTTCTTTATTGAGTAGTTTTTTAATAATTTTTCTAATATATTCTTCATCATCTACTATTATTGTATTTATCATTGAACTACCTCAACTCACAATGTTTTTAAATTAACCACTTCAAAAATAAAAGTGGCTAGATACAAAAAATTTTTCTAACCCCTGACTCCTTGTAAACAAGCATAATTAAATATAAAAATACAATAAGAAATTCTATCTTTTCCGATGATTCTGAAAATTTCTCTTCATAAAACTCAAAATTAAAAGAAGCCATAAATGCTTGATCAATTCATCTTCCATGCTAACTCATAATCTTTTAGACTTTCGACTATCGTACTTTCAACTGCATTAATAAAAATATTTTTCCCTGACTTTCAACTGTAGTATAAAGCTCATTAGAAAAGTTTATTTGATAGAAGAACTATCTGTAACATTATCCTTATTTTCTTCCAGTGAGGATCTCGTTTTATATTTGCTTACATACTCTGTAAGATCTGCTATGACTTCTCGAGTTTTCAATGAATCTTGTGTTAGTTTATTGGCAATGACCCTAAAATCTTCAAATTTTAAGTTCATATTTGTTATAGATTCAGCTATTCTATCGAGACTGTTCTTTTGACTTTCAGATGCATTATTAACAAAAATATTTGTATCAGATATACTTGCAATATCATTTTGAATTTTAATGAAAGATTCAAAGAGTTGCTGAAACTTTTCAAGAAAATCCCGCAGTTCATTTTTAAGTTGTTTGATAGTTTTTGTTATATTTCGTGTAATTTTATCAGATTCATCAGCAAGTTTTCTTATTTCTGAAGAGACTACTTCAAAACCTTTACCTACTTCTCCGGCTTTTGCGGATTCGATAGCTGCATTTAACGATAAAAGATTGGTTTGATCAGATATTTCAGAAATAGAAGTTATAGACAATGTCATGTTTTCAACCTGTTTAATCAAATTCTGAGTCTTTAACTTAAATTCATTTAAAAGCTCAGAACCCACTCGTACGGTTTCAAGACTCAACTTAGATTCCTGCGCAACTTGATTTATCTTTTCAACTATCTCTGTGTTGTGTGCAACAGTTTCTTCGATTGAAACAATAATTTCCTTGATTTGATCTGAAAAATACACAACATTTTCTTCAATCTGTTTAACAATCATTTCGTTGTTTTCACTATGTTTTTCAAGAGTATAGAATTCTTTGTTGACCCCATCGATTATATTTGAAAAACTTAATATAAGATTATTTATAAGAGAAACTAAGTCATCAACCTCATTTACTCTAGTTTTTTTTATGTCTATTGGCACAAAAACATTTGTTTCCATGATATTCAAGACTGACTTTTGGAGTTTTGCGACTGGTCTTGATACCTGATATGATATTATTGTAACTACTATTATTGCAATGAATATTATGCTTCCTAAAATTATACTGAGATATTCTATCAATCTATCTATAGGTGAAAGATACTCCTCATCTGATGCACCAACTACTATATACCACTTCCAATTATCTATCTTCAAATATTTTCCATGAAATTTTTCGTTACTGAATATAAAAGAAAAGGTTTTTCCAACCTTCGTATTTTTAATATCATTAAAAATTGGACTATTGGTATTTTCATCTTTTATCTTTGAACTTGTATTCTGGTAAATAACTTTTCCATCATAATCTATAACCGCAACATAACCTTTTTGACCTATTTGCAAAGATATAGCATAAGTGCTTATCATGGCCTGCAAAGAAGTTTCAAAAATATCGTAGGTTTGCCCAATATCGAATATTCTTATTATAAATGAATCTATATCTTCATATTTTGATTGTAACGAAAGTTCTAGAAGATCTAAAGCATAATTACTTATCATTGTATAAAGTAGAATACCAGCCAATATAATAAGAATAACAATTACTGGAATAATGCTTGAAAGCAATCTTGTTCTTAATTTCATAAAATATCTCTTATTTAAATAATTTATCTCAATAAAATTAATACTATTTGATTTGAAAAAGTAAAACAAACCTCAACTATTTTATCGAAAAATAATTTGAATAAGTTTATTTAAAATTTATAGAAACAAATAATAAAGGTTATTAAACATCGCTTTCCTTTATTTCATAAGGGAAAAAACCATGAATTAGCTCAATCCATTTATTTGCTTTTATTTCATCCATCCTGTTTTCCAAAATAAAGTATTTGCCAGAAATCTTAAATCCTAAAGTGTAAACATATTCATCTTTTATGTTAATATTTAAAAAACCTCTTTTTTTAAATATCTTTTTTAAATAAATTGAGTTTAGATCTTTAAAATAATATTTTTTTGATCTCCAGAGGAAAATTAACCCTTTCATTATTTTTATCTCTTCAGTATCTTTATCAAACACATAAGTATCCTTATAAAAACTTGCAAAAAAAAGCAAAATAAAAATTATCGCAAAAAAAATGTACTGATATATATAATAATTTTTTATCTCGTTAAGAGATCCAGGTAATAACATTGCAATTACAACTGAGACAAAAAATATAAAACTTAAAATTCTATTAAATATTCGCATTCTAAATATCAATTTATTTTTTTGTTTATTAAGCAAAATCTCGTAGAACATCCAGATCTCCTATCTTAACTTTCGTATATCACAAATTAAGATATATTTTCCTTTAAAGTAAAGAAAAAATATTAATTCTCAAAATAAATTTAATACAAAAATACAAATATATGGCAATAAAAATTGAGCCTATTTGTTTATACAAACAGGCTCCCGGGGTTTATTCATTATACTAATATAGCTTAAACTATATTGAAATATATAAAACACGTTGATAAGAATAAATTTTCATCATTTAAAATTTGATTAACATAATTTAAATGACATATTAGACACATGTTTCAACACCAAGTTACAATGGGCAAATTAAAACATCAAATAAGATTTATTTTCTATAAAATCATTTTTCAATAATATTTACAACATATACTAGTATAACCAGCAAGAAACAAAATGATCTTTTTCAACTTCTTTCATCATCGGTTCTTGTTGAGTACATTTTTCCATTTTATGAATACATCGAGGATGAAAGTTACAACCTTTTGGAGGATTTATTGGGGAAGGAACATCACCACTAAGAATTATTCTTTCCTTCTTTCTTTCAGGATCAGGTACCGGAACAGCAGAAATTAAAGCCTGGCTATACGGGTGTAATTTATTATCATAAAGGTCATTTTTTGATGCAATTTCAACGATCTTTCCAAGATACATAACAGCAATATCATCCGAGAAATATTCAACGACAGATAGATTGTGTGCTATAAAAAGATATGTAAGGCCAAACTCTTCTTTTAAATTATTAAGAAGCTTGAGTATTTGAGTTTGAATTGATACATCAAGAGCTGATACTGGTTCATCAAGTACCAGAAGCTTTGGTTTCAATGCTATTGCTCTAGCAATGCCTATTCTTTGCCTCTGTCCACCAGAAAACTCGTGAGGATATCTATTTATGTAATTTGGGTCAAGTCCAACATGTTCCATCAAATCCTGAACAATAAGTTTTCTCTCTTTTCTTGAAGAATATTTTTTATGAATATCAAGTCCTTCAGCAATAATATCACCTACAGTCATTCTTGGGCTAAGAGAACCATATGGATCCTGAAAAACCATCTGAAAATTGACTCTTTCTTTTCTAATCTTTTCCTTGGTGTAAGCATAGATATCATATTCTTTTCGTAAACTGGAAAGCTGTTTTAAAATCTCTATTCCTTTCTTACTTTTCTTTTTCTTCTTATCCATTTCATTATAGCTGGTTTGAAGATTGTTTATTTCTGCTACTATTTCTGAAGGTACATCAAAAAACATTTCACCATCAAATGGTTTATATAATCCAACTATAGTTCTTCCGACTGTAGTTTTACCACATCCTGATTCTCCAACAAGACCAAGAGTTTTCCCACGTTTAATTTTAAATGATACACCATCAACTGCTTTAACGTAACCAACAGTTCTCTTTATTATGCCTGCTTTAATTGGAAAGTATGTTTTTAAGTTATATAATTCAACAAGATAAGGATTATTATTTTCCATGAAATCGCTCCTTTAGATTATTGAAACAAAATTATTGGTATAAAAAACATCTAACAAAATGCCCGGGTTCTACCTCTTTTAGAGAACAATCCTGTTCATCACATATAGGAATCCTTTTATTGCATCTGTCTGCAAAGTAACATCCTTTTGGTAAATCTATAAGATTTGGAACTCTACCAGGAATTTCCTGTAACTCTTTTCCACGTTGGCCGAGTATTGGAATGGATTTCAGAAGACCTATTGTATAAGGGTGCATTGGTTTTTTAAAAATGGATTTTACATCAGTTTTTTCAACTATAACACCTGCATACATTACAGCAACATGGTCTACAGTTTCCGCAATAACAGCCAGGTCATGTGTAATAAGGATAACAGCAGAGTTAAATTTCTTCTGCATTTGCTTTATAAGATCAAGAATCTGTGCTTGTATTGTAACATCAAGTGCTGTTGTAGGTTCATCTGCAATAAGAAGTTGTGGATTACATGTTAGAGCCATGGCAATCATAACCCTTTGCCTCATACCACCCGAAAGTTCAAAAGGATATTGATCAAACCTTTTTTCTGCCTCTGGAATACCAACTATATTAAGAAGTTCAATGGTTTTTTCCCTGGCTGCTTTTTTGCCAAGGTTTTGATGTAATGTAAAGACTTCAGAAATCTGATGGCCGATTGTGAAAACAGGATTAAGTGCGGTCATAGGTTCTTGAAATATCATAGCTATCTTATTGCCCCTTATTTTGTGCATTTCAGATTCAGATTTGTTTAAAATATTCTCGCCATCGAAGAAAATTTCACCATCAATGATTTTTCCAGGTGGATTAGGAATTAATTTCATTATAGAAAGAGATGTGACGGATTTCCCGCATCCTGACTCTCCAACAAGTCCAAGTGTCTCTCCATTGTCAACTTCAAATGAAACATCATTGACAGCTTTTACAACACCTTCTTCTGTATAAAAGAAAGTTTTTAAGTTTCTTACCTCGAGCAATTTATTTCGAGTATTATTTATTTCTTCAGATGGTTTTTTTTCTTGATTCTTCTCAGACATTATTCATCTCCTTAAAGTTTTAAATCTTAAACTAGTTTTTATTCTATTTATTCAAAAATATATGCTGCCATTAAACTGGTTACAATATTCATAAAAAAAATTGAATAAATAAAAAATTAACGTTTATTTAATTTTTATTTATTAATTACACTCCTGAAATAAGACATTATAATAAACTATTTGATAGTTATATACAGGAGCATGCAAAACCTTAAAAGTCTTTTATAGTTCTAACCTGTATAGAAGAAAAGAAAAATAGCTTTTAAACAGCCAATATGGCAAATCACACAAATAGAAAATGTGAAGAGCCAAAAAGATACAGATTTCATCTTTTTCAGGAGAACCATTTAATTCATTTATATATTAATTTTATAAATTTCTTAATCTAGGATCAAGAGCGTCTCTAAGTGCATCTCCTATAAGATTTAAAGCAAGAACAAAAACCCATATGAAGGGAACGGCACCCAGGAAATTTTGCCATCGTCCCGCACTTACTTCTTGAGAGGCATCAGCAATCATAGTCCCCCAGGTAGGGACACCTACTATTGAAAGCCCAAGATAAGCAAGAAGAACCTCTGACATAATAACACTTGCAAAGGTCAAAATTGCAGAAATGATAACATAATGAAATACATTAGGAAGAATATGTTTGAAAATTATTCTTCCATCTTTAGCACCAAGTGTTTTAGCAGCAAGAACATATTCAAACTCTCTTGCTTGCATAAAAGAACCTCTTATGACCCTTGCAAGGCCAACCCAGCCTGTTAAAGCAAAAGCAAGTGCTATATTTAAAAAGGATGGTCCAAGTAGTAAAACGAATGCAAGTATTATTATAAGTCCTGGCACTGAATAAATAACAGACATAATATACTGTATTGCATCATCAAGAATTCCACCATAATAACCGGCAATCGATCCGAAAAAGACTGCTATAGGAACCATCAAAGCAATAGTTAAAAAACCAAGGTACATGGATATCTTTGTTCCATAAACAGCTCTTATAAGAACATTTCTACCAAAAATATCTGTTCCTAAAGGATTAGCTCTATCTGTAAATGGTGGAACAAATGACATATTCACATCTTCAACATGTTGTGTTGCTAGAGTTTCTATATTGAAAATATTGAAAACAGAAATCAAAGCCATAATTATATAAATAAATAAAATAACGAACATTACCATGGCAAGTCTATTTTTATATAATCTTCTGGCTGCATCAGCTAATAGACTTCTTCCTTTTATCTCTTTTTTATTTTCAAGATCCATTTTGCTCTCCTTTTTATAAAAACAAATATCTTTAGCTCAATTTAACCCTAGGATCAACTATACTGTAACTTATGTCTGTGATTAAAGAAAATACTATGAAAAACAATGTGTATATGACTACCATAGCTTTTAGTACAGGTAAATCATAACTCTGTACTGCAGTTACAGTTAAATCACCTATGCCAGGGATAGAGAAAAACCTTTCTGTCAACAGAGCACCGGTAAATAAATAAGGAATAGATATTATTACATTTGTCAAAATAGGTATTAAGGCATTTTTAAGAACATGAGTAAACATGATCTTTCTTGTGGAAAGACCTTTTGCTTTTGCAGTTCTTACGTAATCCTTATTTACTTCTTCAACAAAAACTGTTCGATAGTATCTTACATCTCCACCCAAACCTGAGATTATTATAAGTATCCATGGAAGAATAAGATATCTTATTGCAGAGAGATCATTTGCCCATCCAGAAATGGGGAATAGCCTTAACTTACCAGCAAAAAAAGTTTGAAATAATATGATCAGGGCAAGGTAAGGGAAAGCAATAAATATCGTTGATAGCACTGTTAAAAGTTTGTCAAGAAACTTACCTCTATTAAAGGCACACACAAGTGCCAATGCCGTGGCAAATATAAAATCCAGGACAAAAGGAGGAAAAGTAACAGCCAGTGATACAGGGACACACCTTTTGATGAGCTTATTTATAGGCTGTTTTTTCGATAATGATGAACCAAAATCCATCGTGACTGCCTGTTTTATATAATCAAAATACTGTAAATATAGAGGCTTATCAAGACCATATTTATGCCTTAAAATTTTAATCTGTTCAGGTGTACGTGATTTAGAAGGTAGCATATTGTATAGAACTTTATCCTGTCCACCTATAACATTGAAAAGTAAAAAGAAAATAATCATACATCCTAGCAATATAGGTATTAAATTAAGAAGTTTTCGTATAATATAGTTTACCATATATTGTGTCTCCTTATTTCTTTATGCTGATTAAAATTACCATAATTTTATCACTTATGCAATAATTTTTATATTTTCTGTTTATAGCCTTCTTTTTCATGAAAAAAAAAGTCATAAAGCATGGTATTATATATGTTCGTTCATCTTACTATGACAAGATCCTTACCATTAATAAAAAAATATTAACTAATTTTTATAATTGGCTTAACTTTAAAAATTATATAGATCAGGTCATTTATTTACATAAATTTTATCCTTATTCAAAAAGTATGAATCTTTTTTATTTATCAGATAAAAATATTTGAACTTTTCCTTATTAATATTTACAAATAAATATTTAGGTATTATGCTATAAACAAATACAGTGTTTGTCATCAAAAAGTTACGGAATCAAAATATAGCTAACAGCATCAATCTGGTCTTATAAATATCTTATTATATAAACTTAAGGAAAATTTTAGAAAAAGATATGAAAAAATTTTATGTAAAAAAAAATGAACTTGAAATAGTTCTAAAACTTTTTAGCAGCTTCTCCACCTGCAAAGAACTTGATAAACTTTTTGACAAAATACTCGATTCATCAAGAGAACTTACAAACTGTGATGCTGGCACTTTGTATATTAAAAATGATGAAGATTTTCTTGAATTTAAATTATCCAGATCTTATTTTTTATCAAACAAGTTTGGGGAGGAAGGTGTCAATGATCTTTTCAAGACTTTTACTTTAAAAATAGACGAGAATTCCATAGCTGGTTACTGTGCAAAGACTAAGAAAATGATAAATATAGGTGATGTCAAAAATCTCGATAAACTTGTTACCTTTACTTACAACGACTATTGGGATAAAAAATATGACTATAATACGATTTCTATGCTAACATTTCCACTTATTAATAATCAAAATGAACTAATCGGCGTTTTGCAACTTATAAATGCAAAAGATAGAAAAACTGGAGATATTATACCTTTTTCCAGGAAATCAGAATACCTTCTCAGCCTTATTGCCATGCAATCTGCCATGGCGATTGATAATATTCAACTTACCACGAGACTTCATGAATCACATATAGAAACTATCTTAAAACTTGGTATAGCTTCTGAATATAGAGACAAAGAGACATTTAACCATATAAGACGAATGAGTGAATATTCCAGTCTTCTTGCCCTAAAAGTCAAGAAGTCTCAAAAATATGCCGAAAATATGCGGCTGGCTTCAATGATGCACGACATCGGGAAGATTGGCATACCTGATGCAATACTTTTAAAACCTGATGTGCTAACTGATCAGGAAAAAAAACAAATGCAAAAACATACTATATTTGGAGCCATGATTTTGAAAGAATCTCAATCTGACATCCTGCAACTTGCAGCGAAAATAGCTTTAACTCATCATGAAAGATGGGATGGCGCTGGTTATCCTCTCGGATTAAAAGGCAATTCTATACCTATTGAAGGAAGAATAGTTTCTATAGCAGATGTTTTTGATGCTCTTTCATCTAAAAGAATTTATAAAGAATCGATACCCATTGAAAACTGTATCAACATGCTTAAAAGTGAAAAGGGGAAGCAATTTGATCCAGAACTTGTTGAGATTTTTATTGAATCTCTGCCTGAAATTGACAAAATTAGAGAACTTTACAAAGATACTGATGAAAGTGAACCTGAAATTTTTACAATCGGTGATATTATTGTTGATCTTTCCTCTTTATAGTATATCAATAAATTTCATATTTCATTTAGTATTATTTTCTCTTCACTTTCAATTGAAGTTTCAATTGTATATCCATTTAGACTTAGTAGTTAAGTAATAATTAACAATATTCACGATGCAAATAATAATACTTTTCTATCTATAAAGAAAAATTACTTTATCCTATAAACCATAATTCCGCTATTTATTATGAATTGGAACTAGCATATATCCATAGATAAGCCATGTTTGATTCTTTAAAACAAGATAGAATTCAGAATCGTATCTTTCAATAATATCTTTATATTTAAACTCAAGGTAAACATTAACTACTGCCTTGTCTTTTTCAATAACTGTTTTTTTTATTTCATAGTGAATTAAATCATTATAGAATTCTGAAATCCTTTCTTTTTTGAAATCTTCAATTATTTTCAACCTATCCTGCTCAGAGGCATAAAGATATTTTGTCTTATATTTTGTATATTGGATTATATATGAATCAAAATCAAAAAAGGAAAAATATAGATCCCAATTTCTATCAATCCTTGCCTGCAATGCCATTTCAACTATCTTATATGGAGGTAGATCTCTTATATTTTGTTGTACCTTTTTTGCTTCAACATATTTATCTGCAGTAGTAGCAGAAGGAAAAAATGTTTTTGGAGGATTTAATTCTAATTTTAAAACATTTTTTGAGATAATCTGGCTGTCTCTCTCTATGGAAGGATAGAATATTCCTTGAATGAAGTAGAGACCAGAAGTTTGAAAATCATACCATTCGCTTATATTTATTATATATGAAACACTCTGGAATGGAGCAATCAAAATGGTCCTTGTGTACACTTTTTCCCTGGTAGATTTTGTTAAAATATATTGTTTCGAATATGGTACTTCTTCCCCAGCAGATGTATATATTTTAAAATCAACACTAAATATTATATCCTCAGCTACTTCAAAATAATAATTTTGAGCCGTTTTATTTATTATTTCAAACTTAACATCTATGGGGGAATTTAAGAAATATATCTGTTCAGAATCAAACTTAATATCTACTTCAAGACTGTTCTCTATATCAAAACTTAAAATCAATGAAATAAAAATTAGTAAAATGGTAAAATATAAGATTTTTTTAATTTTATATTTCATAATTTAAAATAGTTCTCCCTTTTAAATATCTTGATAAACAATTTTATATTTAAATAAATATTTGATTTTTTGCAAAAATCGTAAAATTTATATTATAAATATACTCAGGAATATAAAATAATAAATTTGTTTTATACATAATCTTATTTTATCTATAATTTCGGAAATAAATGGAATTCTTAAAATTTTAATTTAAATTTTTAAATTGGAGGAATAATGAGATTTATATTTCTGGATGAGTACAAAAGGGATGATAAATACTTTAAAATAAATGGGGATGATTATCGACATCTTATAGCAAATAGATATCAACCCAAAGATATGATAAAGGCAAAATATGGTGATTATATTGGAAATTTTGTAATTTGTAAAATAAGTTCCACCTATTTATCTGGTGAATTCTTTCCTGAAAAAAAGATAGAGAACCCTGAACACTATATATCATTAATCCTGGGACTTCCAAAGGATAGAGCATTATTTCCAACCCTTGAAAAATCTGCTGAAATTGGGATAAAAGATATTTTTATTACTCCAACAGTTAACTCTGATAGAAAAGATATTAATGAAACTAAATTTGAAAGAATGAAAAAAATCGTAAAGGAAAGCTGTATGCAATCTGGAAATTACTTTATACCCTGCATTAACTATTTCAACTCTCTTTCAATAATATTAGAAAAAATTAAAGATGACTACACTTTAAAACTTTTGCTAGACGAAGGTTACATTGAGAATATTAACCCTTTTGACATCTACTCCAAATACTGTATTGAAAATTTTTCAAGAGTAGTTATATTTGTTGGACCAGAAGGTGGTATCAACGAAAATGAAAAAAATAATCTGATCAAATCAGGTTTTATTTCCATCAGTCTGGGATCAAATATTTTAAGAACTGAAACTGCAGCTATTGGAACTATCTTTTTTTTAAAACAGTTACAAAATTTTATCTACAAAAGGAGTTTTTTTTAAAATGCTTAAATCTTTTAAACTTTTTGGAATCAAAATTATAACAGCAACTCATGAAGAAATTTCTTCCTATGCTTTAAAAAGGTTGGATGATGGACTTTTTACACATATTGTAAGTTTAAATTCAATTATTCTATTCAAAAGTCTTTTCTCTAAAAAATACAGGCAAATTCTTAAAAATGCAGATCTTGTTTTCATCGAAAGTTTTGGCGTTGAACTTACTTGTCGGCTACTTGGAATAAAAACAGAAAAAAGGGTAAATGGTATAGACCTTTTAAGAGAACTTCTCTATTATGCTAATATATATAACAAAACCATCTATCTTTTAGGTGGCAAATTTGATGTTCTTACAAAAGCTGAAAGAAATATAAAATTTTCCTATCCTCAAATTCGAATTGTTGGAAGGCATCATGGTTATTTTGATGCTGCAGAAGATGAAAAGATAAGTATCGCTATCCAGAAATCAGCTCCAGATTTTATTTTTGTGGCTATGGGTGCACCTAAACAGGACTTCTGGATAAATTCTCATCGTGAAACTTGCAACCTTAAAGTTGCAATGGGTGTTGGTGGAAGTTTTGACATATTCGCCGGAACAAGAAAAAGAGCACCTGAAACAGTACAGGAGCTTAACCTTGAATGGTTATATAGATCTTTATTTCCACCAAAGAGAATTTTTAATCTTATTCCATTATTTTTTTATGGCATTTTTATCATTTTTTACTCTCTCGGCTTTAAACTGGTGAATCTTATTAAAGGGAAAAAAATAGAACAACCAGAGACTATTGAACAACCCAATATTGTTAAATAGATAATCTTAAGGAGTTAGCATGATTGAACCAAAAACGCTAAAAGGGTTCAAAGACTCTCTTCCTTCTGAAGAGGTTTACAGAAAAAATTTAATCTCAAATATTGAAAAAACTTTATCTTTGTATGGCTATTATCCAATAGATACTCCTGCTCTGGAGTATAAAGAGATTCTGCTTGGAAAAGGTGGAGATGAAAATGATAAGCAGATATTTCTATTTAAAGATAAAGGAGAAAGAGATGTTGGACTTCGATACGATCTCACTGTCCCTCTTGCACGATTTGTTTCTCAACATTTCAATCAGCTAACTTTCCCTTTCAAAAGATACCATATTGCAAAAGTCTGGAGAGGTGAGAAGCCACAAAAAGGTAGATTTAGAGAATTCTATCAAGCAGATTTTGATATAATTGGAACTAACTCATTATCTTCAGATGTTGAGATAATTTTTCTTGTGTTTGATCTGATAAGAAACCTTGGAATAAGCGATTTTAGCATAAAAATTAATGATAGAAAGCTCATGCATGATATTTTTATGGCTTTAAAAATTGAGACTTTTGAAAAGCAGATCCTTTCTATACTCGATAAGTATTATAAAGTTTCTGAAAAAGAGATTTTGCATGAGCTTGAAAGCTTAATTAATAGTAAAGCTACTATAATACTTGAACTTGTCCAGAAAGCAAGATCTTATGATTTCTTTGACTATTTAAAAGAAGAATTTGGCATAAACAAAAGCAGACTTGAGGAAGTTTTTGAATTTTTTCATAAGATGCAACTTTCAAATTTTATTAAATTAGACCTTGCAATCACAAGAGGATTGGATTACTATACCGGCCTTGTATTTGAAACTTTTATAAATGATGGCTTAGAACTTGGATCTATTTGTTCTGGAGGAAGATACGATAATTTAACAGCTCTTTTTTCTGATATCACCCTTACCGGTATTGGTGGATCCATAGGACTTGATAGACTTATAACATATCTTACAGAAAAAAAACCTGTAGATGAATCTTTTTCTAATAGATGTTTGATCGCAAATTTTTCTGAAAAGGATCTCCCAACCTATTTCGATCTGGCATATGAACTAAGGAAAGAAGGCTTAACAGTGGAAATCTATCTGGAACCAGCCCGACTTAAAAAACAGTTTCAATATGCTGAACAGAAAAAATTTAGATTTTTACTTTTGATGGGGGAGGAAGAAATCTCCCGGCATGTATATAAACTTAAGGATATAAATAGCGGTGAAGAGCAAGAATATGAAAATATAGAAAAACTTTGCAGTTATTTAAAAAACCCGCAAAAATCAACCAATTTGTGAAGAATTTCGGCATAATTTTTATCTTTTTCCAGAATTTCAATACCAATGTCATAAAAATTTTCATTGATATCTTTATTAACTCTCTTTACAAGACCAGTAAAATGAAGCGTATCCCCTTCATTTATCTCTTTTGGTAGTTTTATACTTAATTTTAATTTACGACCTTCAGGAATTTCAGACTCAGACATCATCAAAATACCACCTTCTGAAATATCAAGAAGATAACCAAGTAAAATATTATTTTCATCGAATATCCTTAGATAAAATATAAGATGTCTTCGAGTGAATTTTCTTCTATCCATCATTATTCCCCTTATATAGAATGAAATTTTATAAAAAACTGGTAAACTAGCTTGGTATGTCTTGAAACTTTTTAATAATAAAATTATTTCAATAAACAGATCATATTTTTTTATAGCTTAAAACTAAAAATAGTCAAAACATCTAAAATAAAATCATTTATCCTTAATTTACAATAATTATAAAATAAAACTTTTAAATGACAAATGCAAAAAAGTAGATAAATCTGGATAATCATCACAGTACAGCATCATTATTTTGAATTATTATCTGTTGTTCTATTTTTTTCCCTGATATTGATTCGATAATATCTTTTCTTGTAACTATTCCAACTAAAATATCATCCTGTAGTATAGGTAAATGACCGATATTATACTTTTGAAAAATCTCTTCAACTTCTTTAATATTCATAGAAGGAGTTCCAGTTATAACTTTCTTTCGCATGTATGCAGAAACCGGACTGCTCATCTCTGAAGATTTTCTAGCTTTCATTATATCTCGTAATGAGATAAATCCAGTAATTTTGAGGTTATCATCAACTACAGGAGCTCCAGTCTGGTTTATTGACTCTAAGAATATAGAGGCTTCTTTTATAGACCACTTTTCTCTTATAGTATTGACTTCTTTTGACATGATATCAGCAACAGTTCTAGCTCTAACTATAACTGATTGTAAAGTCACAACAAATGAATTATAGAGCTCAAAAATTTCACTCTTTTTTACTTTCGCTGAACCAGCCAGGTCGTGCCCGCCTCCCCCAAAAGCAGAAAGTATGGCATTTATAGAGATCTCTTCTGTCTTACTTCTTCCAATGATTATAGCCTTTTCTGAATCATCAAATGAAAAAAAACAAAAAATAGCATCTGGATTCTCTATTTCAAAAACCTTCTCAACAACAGCAGATATTCCTGATTGTTGTGATGGAAGTTCCATAAAAGAAAGTACAACATTATGACCATTTATATTCTTAAAAGTAAGATGATTTAGTAAATCATGAAATATAGAAATCTGGCCTTCACTTTGAATGGATTGAACAGAACTAATGACTATCTTTAGATCTGCATTACAGGAAAGCAAGTATTGTCCAACTAAAAAATCATCTTTAGTAGTGTTAAGATGAGTAAAATTACCGGTATCAGCATATAATCCAGCAAGTGCAATAGTAGCATCTTCTCGACTTATCATTATTTTTTTTTCAATAAGTTTAAGCGCAATAATGGTAACATTTGCACCAGTATCCATGGAGATAAGTTGTGCATTTTCCAAATCGAAACTATCGTTGATATGATGATCTATTATATCGACAGGTACTGAACTTTTTGATAATACTTTTTCATACTCTAAAAGTCTATTTCTAGTTCTTGTATCAACGACAACAATTTTTTCAATATCATCGATATTTATTTCGCTTAAAGTCTTGAATTGAAAGTAATCGGAATAAAGAGAATATAACTTTTTTGCAGCTGGATGGATAAGTCCACTTTTTATGAGAACTGCATCGTTATAAAGATACTTACACAAGATCATTGATGCAAGACAGTCGTTATCTGTGTTGGAGTGACCAATAATAACAATCATAAAAAATATCCGCTTATTTTTCTTATAATTTGATTATAAATTAACAAATAAATAATTCAAATTTGAATTATTTTTGATGTTTTAAATAATAAGATCTATGATATTTTTTCCAGTACTTGTGACTTTTGATTTTAGCATCTTTTCCCAGTTTTTTCTACTTTGAACTTTAGATCGTATTATCTTTTTCTGTATTTTTATATTATAATATTTATATTAAAAAAAATGAAAAAACCAGAACTTTTAGCTCCTGCTGGGAATATCAACTCAGCCATTTATGCCTTTAAAGCAGGCGCGGACGGAATTTATTTTGGATTAACTTCTTTCTCAGCAAGAAAATTTGCTCCAAATTTTGATTTTATAGATTATCGAAGGCTTTTGAATCTCACTAAAAAAGAAAACAAGAGATGTTACCTTACACTAAATACGATAATTTTAGAAGATGAGATAGATTATTTTATTCAAACACTTCAATTCCTTTCCTATTATCCCCCTTCAGGAATAATTATTCAGGATACTGGGATCATTCCTTTGATGAGATACTTTCTTCCAGATATAAGTATTCATCTTTCAACTCAAGGTGGTACATATTCAGGTTATACTTTTGATATATTACATAAACTTGGTATAAAGAGGGTAATTATTGCAAGAGAGACGACCATTGATAACCTTTCTTTGATTAAATCTGAAGCGTTAGAAAACGAAATCGAAATCGAAGCATTCGTACATGGAGCTTTATGTTATAGTTTTTCTGGTTTTTGTCTGGCTTCAGGTATACTTTTATCAAGAAGCGGCAATCGAGGTGAATGTGCTCAGATATGCAGAAACCTCTATAAGATCGATCCAATATCAATATCTAAAAACTATCCTGACAATATTCTCAAAAATTTCGCAAATAACTGTGTATACACCTCCCTATTTTCCTGTAATGATATCTGCTACTCTGATTTTATACAAAAATTAATGGAACTTGAAATAGATGCGTTTAAAATTGAAGGAAGAATGAAAAGTTCTGAATATGTTTATAATACGGTAAGATTATATAGAGATTTAATAGACATTACTCTTGAAAACTCTCATAATAATTCATTTAAACAGATAAATTATAAAAAAGATAAAGAGAGTTTAATTACAAATCAGTTTAAAAAGAGTATTGTTTCTTTTTCCAGACAGTTTACAAGTGGATATTTATTTGATAAAAATTCAGATAAATTAACAAATCCTTTTTTTCCTGCGCACACAGGTATAGTCTGTGGAAAGATAATGATGATAAAAAAAGACGGTATTCTAATTAATTTAAATGAAAATGTTTTTATAAGAGATGGTATCCAGATAATCGCCTCTATAAACTATAAAGTGTTCAATTACCAGGGAAGTATAAAAAATATAGTAAAGAACAATCAAAAATGTAAAAGTGCAAAAAAGGGTGAACTGGTATTTTTACAAACAGATATTTCAAGCAAATTCCTTGCTGATTTCCCGGAACTCGAAGGTTTAGATTTTGATAATGAAGGGAAAAAAACCATAAACTTAAGATCAAGTACCGAACTTGAAAAGGAAATAAGCATTGAAACTAAAGAATGGTTTAATAATTTTGTCAAATTTTTTAGCTCAAAAGATAATTTAATAGATTTTCTTGCATTTAATTCTCAAAAGAAAGCCGCACTGTTGATCCAGAAAATTTCAGATAGGACTCTTGACCTTCCTTTAATAAATCCTGCAAGTTTAAATCCTATATACCACCCTATAGATATTCATATAAAGTCAAAAGATCTCGATATAGAAATTTTAAAATCAAATAATCAATCTTTTAATATAGAGATAGAACTTAAGATGGAACTATTTATGAATTTTTTTAAAGAATCCTTTGAGTTTTCTGCTCTTTTAAAAAAGGGAGACGATTCATTTTATGATATTTTTATAGAACAGTTAAGTTTAAAAAAGAACTATCAATTTAAATATAACTTTATTTTTGATGAAAATACCAGGGAACTTTTCAATAAAATTTTCGTAATACCCTCCAATAAAAAAGAATTATTTCATAAAATCCAGCAGTGGATAGATAATTGTATTGAAGCATCAAAGAGCGAAAAATTCATTGAGAAAACAAAAAAAGATATACTCTATAAGATCGAATCATCAAAAGTTATTGCAAAGAAGAATTATGATAAAGGTAAAAGAATATTTACTTTACTGGAAAAGTATCATGTTCTTTTATTTGAACAAAATATTAAAGATAAAACTGATAATAACACTGGATTATTAAAAAGAGATGAATTTTCCATAAAAAAGAAAATAGATCATCATCGAATTCCTTTTGCACATTTAAATTGCTTTGATGATATTGAAAATTTTGCCACATTTGAAGAACTTGTAATAATACCACTGCATCCAATTATTTTTGAAGAAAAAAAATATGTTGAAGCACTTGAAAAATTAATAGAGAAATACAGTGATAAAATCTTTTTATTAGGCTTAAATGCTACCTGGCACTTCCAGGTATTTCGAAAATTATCCATAAGAGAAAATATATTTGGTTTTCTAGATTTCTATATATATCAGGCAAATAGATTTTCAAATTATTTTTACTCAAATTTTGATAAGATCCTGTTTGGTTTTTACTGGATAGAATATCAAGAAAAAGTCGCTAAAAGCTTGAATTCAAAAGATTTAAATCTTCCACTTTTAAAGATAAAAGATTTCAATCCTCCTTTGTTTTTAAGTAGAGGATGTATACCAAAAAATCTTATATTTAATTGTTCATGCCCTGAAAATTGCATAAAACAGCATATAATTAAACTTTCCAATCAAAAAAGAATCTTCACATATATAGATTTTGATTGTATTTCGTACCTATTTTTAGAAGATAAAAACTAATTAAACCAGATCAACTTCGTTTAGTTTTTTCAAGATTGACTTCTAATTTATTATAAAGTTAATAACATCTACATGGCTTTAATAGTTATGTTTTTATTTTTATCTGATTAAGTACAAAGCCAATTTTTAGTAAAAAAAATAAATATCTTCTTAAACAATTATATATTTGTGAGTTTTTAAATATTTTAATTTACAAGTAATTTTAATTATATTAACTCTTTTATACTATCAAATACTCTTTTTTAGCTAATTCTAACTTTCATTATTATTCGACAAATGGATATTTAACTTAACATATCCAGCTAAGTTTTCCGAATTTTGAGCTTTTGACTTTAAACATTATACTGTTATACTTTCGACTTAAACTGCAGCATAAAAATTTTAGTCATTATTAACTTGATGGATCAGCAAATATTAAAGTCCAGGGAATTCTATCCCTTCTATCTTTTGTACCAAGTTGACCATAATAGTTATAGCCAGTAGCCCAAACAGAACCATCATCCTTTATCAACAAGCTATGAAAGCCACTGGTTGATGCTGTTTTCACTTTATCAAAAACCTGAGTGAATATATTAATACTGCTATTTTTTGCCACTCCAAGTTGACCATAAGAATTGTAACCAGTAACCCATAAAGTACCATCCTTTTTTAGTGCAAAACTGCAGTCTCCCATCGCTGAAATTGCTATAACATCTGTTAATACTTTAACAAATGCTTTTTTATCAATAAAATCAGAAGTACCAAGTTGACCATTTTTATTAAAACCAGTTGCCAGCAAAGTCCCATCTTTTTTTAGAACAAGACTATGAAAACTACCACAGGCGATGGAGCTGACATTCGAAAGAACTTCAACAAATCTATACTGAACCTGCACATTTTTGTAACCAAGCTGGCCACTATCATTGAGACCGGCTACCCATAAAGTCCCATCTTTTTTTAATACAAGTGTATGGTACTTACCGGCTGCAACAGCCTTTGTATCTGTTAAAACCTTATAAAAAAAATGTATATCAACATCATATCCAGATCCCAGCTGACCATGTTCGTTATAACCAGTTGCCCATAAAGTTCCATCTTCTTTTATTGCAAAGCTACTGTAAGTACCACATGCTATGGCTATTACATCAGATAAGGATTCAATCTTTGTAAAGCTCATCTGATCATCAACATATCCAAGGCCAAGCTGCCCATAACAATTGTTTCCAGCAACCCAAACAGAGCCATCCGCTTTCAAAGCCACAGAATGATATCCACCTGCAGCAATATCAACAACATCAGATAGTACCCTGGTAAATTGATATCTATCTTTATTATCAGAAGTTCCGAGCTCACCATGATAGTTGTAACCACAAGTCCACAAAGTTCCATCAGATTTTAAGGCTAGAGAATGATAGAGTCCACAATAAACTTTTTGCGCTTTGAAAAAAACCTTAGCTTTTTCTCTCATCAGTAAAATTCTATTAAAAATCAGAGAAACAATAACACTTAAAATTAAAATTGAGATAATTATTAAAATAAGCTTTTTATTCATTACCTTTCCTTCTAATACCTCCACAGATTATTTAAATAAAAAATAAGAAAAATTTCTTAAAATGCGAATTCAATATATCCATTAGAAGTTGTATGCCAATAAATTTGGATGAGGTTTCATAAAACTTTTGGTCTCTGAAATATTTAATATAGACATTCACCAATCTAGACTAATGGTAAGTTTGTTACTTTATTTCATTTGAGATGTCCACTACAAGTTGTTCACAAGAACCAAAATATCAATGCTCTTCTTTTGAATTAATCTTAATTACTAGTTAAAAACTTTCTCACCCACCCCAGACTATATCATAAAGTTCAGGATATCTTTGCTTTACTTCAAATCGAGGATTTTGAAGCCTATGAATGGCATGTGGATAGATCAAATCTTTATTCACAGTAGCTATATAGTAATGTGGTTCTTTAAAATTAGGTTTTGTAGTCCATGTGTATTTAGAATTTTTATCAAAGTAAACAGAAGCAATACGAATGTTTTTATGATTTAGATTTCTTCTTAACCCCTCTTTTAACTTATCAACAACTGGATTTACATAAATACCTGCCCTGAAAGTTGTATCTATTATCAATATTTTTGAGTTATCCTCAATTGTCTCCAGAAGGTAGGGAAGACCTATTATATTGCTCTTATATGAAAGATGTGATGAGGAGGTGTTAATAGCAACATGATCAGGATTTTTCTTGGGATTTCCATGTCTTTTATTGAGATATTTATATGTTTCATGTATATAGATACCCGAAATAACACCACCAGGCCACAGAGCTATAAGCATGTCTGGTTCAAAGTCAGAGTAAAAAAGATTTATCCCGAGCTTTATCGAATCCATCTGGATCTTTTCAGGAGTGAGCCAAACATATGGGGCTTCCGTATTAATTTCTTCAACCGGGAAATTACATTGATTGATAAGTTTATATATTTCTGGTTTTTCTTTTTTTAGTATCTCTTCATCTGGATCAAGAAAAAGATCTGAAATCTCATGAGGGTAATTTACCCAACAATCCCGGGGATAATCATTTAAATATATAAGATTTGTCGTAAACAAGTTTTTTTCCGGTTTTCTATCCAGCGTAGCAACTGTAACAGTAGATGGCATGTTTTTTTTTGTTCTATTTGATAATAATGAAATAAGGGCTGAAATAGTTTCACCTGTGTCATAAATATCATCAATTATCAGGAGACTATCTTCAGGAACTACAACTTTTATAACATGTTCCAATCCTTTTACTATTATTTCCTTCTGTGTGAAATCATCCTGATAAGTAGAAGTTGTTATTGCAGTATGATTGATAAATATTCCCTGCATTCTAAAGTATTCATTTATACCCAATCCTACCACTGATCCACCTCGCCATAAAGATATAGCGTGATTTGGTCTTATGTTATTCTCATATATTTTTTTGCCAAGCTGAAAAGATTCTAACATAACCTGCTGGGCTGATTTAAATGCAAAATTCATATCTTATCCTTTATAACTATTTGCAAATTGGCTAATCTAAAAGATTGATACTTTCATCTTTTTATATATTCATTATATTCTAAACTAAGATATACTTCCCCAACTGCTGATTTTAAACTGTTGTATAAAATTACTTTTCCAGAACTTTAGACCATTGCTCTCATACTAACCAGTAAAAAACCGCCTGCAATATTATTTTCAAGATCTATTCATTTCTTTTTATATTAAATAAATACTAAATTATCGCATGAACGAGGATGTAATTATAGGGCTAAAAATGCATTTCTTGTAAAAATAAAGAGCATCGATTTACTGGAAGAACCAAAAAATTAATCTTTAGTAAACATATTAATTAATTAAGAATAGGTTCATCCGGTCAATATGTGCTTTTTAATATTAAAGGAATAAACATATAGCATATGTATATACCTGTTCGTTCATTTGGTAAGTATATGCTTATTTTAAAAAAAAGAAATGTATAAATCCTTATAACAATAATAAGCAAAGATAATTATATTTTTTTATTTTTTGCTTTTCTTTTTATGACTTAACCTGAAAAAAAAGCGAATATCAAAAATAAACTTTTCGCAATTTTTCTTTGTATGGCAAGGTCTTGAAAAATAACGAAGAGCGAGAAGGTAATTTACCGGATGAACCTAAAAATATTGTCAACTAAAAATAAGGCGAAATATTTGTTTAAAAAATAATGAAAATAATTTAAGGTCTTAGTCTATTTATTAAAGTAGTTTGACAATAAGTATTGACTAATTTTGCAATTATAGTTATTAAATATATTGATATTACAAAATAGTCAAGAGGACGAAAAAATGGCAAATACCTATCTTTTTACTTCAGAATCAGTTGGTGAAGGACACCCGGATAAACTTTGCGATCAAATATCCGATGCTATCCTTGATGAGGCTTTAAAACTTCAACAAGATGCCAGAGTCGCTATAGAAACATTTGCATCAAATGGTGTTATTATTGTTGGTGGTGAGATGACTTTAAAAAAAGGTTATATAGATATACAGGAAGTTGCCAGAGGTATAGTCAAAAAAGTAGGTTATGATAACCCGGATTATGGTCTGGACTATAAATCTTGCGGTATTATGTCAAATATTAATCATCAATCTCCTGATATAGCTCTTGGTGTTGATGAGAAAACTGATCATGAGATGGGTGCTGGCGATCAGGGGATGATGTTTGGTTATGCCTGTAAGGAAACTTCTGAGCTTATGCCTGCTCCAATAATGTTTTCTCATAAGATAATGATGAAAGCTTCGGAAGTTAGACACAATGGAGATATGTCTTTTTTAAGGCCGGATGGAAAATGTCAGGTTACTGTTGAGTATAAAGATGGTAAACCATTCAGGATACACACAGTTGTTTTATCTCATCAGCATGATCCTGATGTTTCTTATGATGATTTGAAGGAAGAACTTATTGAAAAGGTTATCAAAGTTGCTTTACCAGAAAAATTGCTTGATAATAAGACAATATATCTTGTCAATCCAACAGGCAGGTTTGTAGCTGGTGGACCCATGGCAGACACTGGCTTAACAGGTAGAAAAATAGTTGTAGATACTTACGGTGGGGCAGGAAAAGTAGGCGGTGGTTCCTTCTCTGGTAAAGATCCTTCTAAAGTTGATAGATCAGCCGCTTATGTCGCAAGATATATTTGTAAAAACCTTGTGGCTGCAGGTATCGCTGAAAAATGTGAGCTTGAGCTGGCCTATGCTATAGGAGTTGCCATGCCAGTTTCTATCAACCTCAATTTTTTTGGCACTGGTAAATATCCTGAGGAAAGTGTTGTCGAAATCATTAAAAAAGTCTTCCCTCTAAAACCAAAAGATATAATTACTGTGCTTGATTTGCAAAAGCCAATCTATCTTTCAACTTCAATCTATGGACATTTTGGCAGAGATAATTTTTCCTGGGAAAAAACCGATAAAGTAGAGGAGATACTAAAAGAATTGAAAAAATAGGCATAAAATATGGCAGCAAAAATCCCTTCTCCAGAGCAAACTAAAAATGTTGGTCTGGTCACAAAAGAGCAGAAAAAATTTGACAAAATAAAAGCTAAAGAAGAAAAAAAAAGACTTAGACCAAAAAAATTTTACAAAAATGATAAAAGTGCATTCGATAAAAGATATAAGAGAATCAAAAGAGCATTAGAAGAAAGAAATCTCAATAGAACTTTCTGGAAAAAAGTTAATGAAATAGTTAAAGATAGACTTGATGCAGAGTCCGAAGATGATTTTGCAGATTTTGAAATACTAATACTCAACAGAGCTTATAAGATAGCCAAACGTTATGATTATTTTTCATACTTTATCAATATAATAGTTGGATGCGGGATTTTAGCGGTCATTTATCTTATATTTAAAGATATAGAACCTGTTAGTTCACTTTTTTTTAATTATACTGCAAATAAAATTGATATACTTTTTCTATTTTTTCTGGCCAATGGGATTATTTTCAACCTGAATCAGATAAAGGCATCCTCCTATGAGACTTTTTCACTGGATTTCTCCTTAGTTGTACCGTTGACATTTTTTTACGGTCCTGTTGTAGCTTCTTTATCTTTTGCTTTAATATACTTTATCAAAACAATAAAAGATGCTCGAAATGCTTATATTAAAAGAGGCAAAAAATACAGATTTGAAAATTTCTTCCAGACCTTATCGATATTTTTTTCCAATACAGGATCAAAGATTGCTTCTATTTTAGTAGTTGCCTGGATTGCTTCAAAATACAATTTACCAGAACTTTCGATGCAGCCTGTGCTTATTTTATACCTTTTTATATTGTTTATTTTAGGTCCAATAGCACATGATCTAATTGCAATTATAGGTATTAGTGCCAGAGGAATATACATAGGGAAGGTAATAAACCCGGCTTTCTTTGCCGCTCTTATGATTGATGGAATAATTCTACTCAATGGTTATCTTTACTTTTTAATATCAAAATCATTTGGCTACTATGGTTTTGGATTTTATTCAATAATCCTATATGGAGTTTTAATAGCATTTATTCGACTTTCACGTATTACAAATATGCTGCAAGAGCAGACAAATAAACTTGATGAAGAAAAGAAATCTCTTAGCGCTTTTTACAGCGAGATGCATAAGACAGCTGAAATTGTGCAGAGCAAGAGTAAAGATAGTGTCGATATAACCAAAGTCATAAGCATTCAGGCTGAAAATATATCCGATATTTTTTCAAACGTTAAAGATAAACTTCAAGAGCTGGTCGATAACCTTTCAGACACAAGTAAAAATATTGAAGGCATTGGTGAGAAAATCATACAGGCTTCTGAAAGACTTGATAAAACTAAAGGAATACTGACAGAATCTGACAAAATGTTAAAAGATTTTACAGAATCAACAGATGTTGTTGAAGAATCTTTAACTTTAATAAATGAAATTTCTGAGCAAACTAACCTGCTTGCACTTAATGCATCTATCGAAGCTGCACGAGCCAAAGAAAGTGGAAAAGGTTTCGCTGTAGTTGCTCAAGAAATACGAAAGCTTGCTGAAAAAACTTCTGAATCAACACAAAAGATTTATTCATTTATCCTCACAAACTATCAAATAGCTGAAAAGTTTAAAAAAGTATTTAAAGATCTATCTTTATTATTTGTAAACTATCAAAACCAGATTCTGAATATAAAAGATGAAATAAACAAACTCTTATCTAAGTATGGTAAAGTCGATTCACAGATTAGCAGCATTGATGTTTTTATTGATGATTCGATACAATCGCTTTCCTTGTTTAACAATGTAGTATTTGAAATTGAATTAATATCAAAAGAACTTCAAAAGATAAATGAAGAGATTCAGGCAAAACTTGGCGAAAATAAATTAAATGAGTAAAATTTAGATGAGTAAAAATTATTTTTTAAATTCTGGAACTTTCTACAATCTCTATCATTTTATTTAAAGCCTTAGATGCATTTATCTTTAAATTATTCTCAACTTTCACCTGATATTTTTCAGCTTTATTATCAGATATAGCCTGCAAAGTGTCAAGCAATTTGTCTAAATTTATTTTAGCCATATTAAAACAACGAGCATCTTTAAGAGGAATTACTTTTTTATCAGGATTTTCCAAAGCTAACCTTTGTACAAATGTTCCTTCAGTCCCAACTCCCCATACTGAACCTTTTTTTGATTTTTTTATCATATCATAAATATATTCTGTAGAACCATAGTAATCTGAATTATTCACAACTTCTTCCTTACTTTCTGGATGAACTATTACCTTAATTTCAGGGTAATTTTTTCTTAAAACCAAAATATCATTTAGTGTAAATTGCTGATGAATAGGACAAAAACCATCCCATAAAAATATATTAATTTCTTTAACATAATCATTGTCAAAATCCTCAATTTCCCCATTTTCGATAATTTTTCTAGCATTAACATCTTTTATAGCATTTGCTGTATTAGCACCAAGGAAGTAATCTGGTAAAAATAATATTTTTTTATTCTTTTTTAGATAATATTGCAAAATTATCTTTGCATTGGATGAGGTACATGTGCTTCCTCCTTCTCTGCCAACAAAATTTTTCAAATCTATATATGAGTTAACATACACAACAGGAACCAGATCAATATTATATCTGGATCGCAACATTTCATATACTTTCTCGACAACTTTAATATCAGCCATTTCAGCCATCGGACAAAGAGCATCTGAGTCAGGAATAAAAATTTTCTGATCTTCTCTGGCTAGTATTGCTGCACTTTCAGCCATAAAATTTACACCACAAAGAATAATATTTCTTGCACTACTCTTTGAAATAAGATGTGCAAGTTTATATGAATCACCCACAAGGTCAGCACATTTTACTATTTCAGGGTTTTGATAATGATGTGCTGCTATCAATGTATCTCCTTTTAGCCTATCTTTAACAGTATTAATCTTCAATAATTTTTCGTTTTCTATCATATATGCCTCCGTTTATCTCTCTTTTGCATACTTCATGGTAAAATCAAAATTCTTGACTGAGTGGGTAAGGGCGCCTATTGAGATATAGGTCGGTTTTAAACTTGCAAGAGATTCTATCGATTCCAATGTAACATTACCAGAAACTTCAACTTCAGTTTTATTTGATATTACTTCCAGAGCTTTTTTTATATTTTCAATACTCATATTATCGAGCATAATTCTATCTACATTGCACTCCAAAGCTTCCTTCACTTCTTCAATACTTGCAGTTTCAACTTCTACAAGATATTTACTCCCATATTTTTTTCTTACCTTTTCAACGGCATTTTTAATACTGCCTGCGGCATCAATGTGTCTATCTTTAATCATAATCATATCGTAAAGTCCAAATCTATGATTTTCACCTTTTCCGCAACTCACAGCATATTTTGCCAGGATCCGATATCCAGGAATTATTTTTCTCGTATCCAGAATGATAGTTTGAAATTTTGCTGCAGAAACAAACTGGTATGTCATGGTTGAAATTCCACTTAAATAGCCCAGAAAATTTAAAGCTGTTCTTTCTGCAGCAAGTATATTTTTAATCTTTCCTTCGATAGTTGCAACTATGTCTGTTTTTTGTAAACTTTCACCATCTTTAAAATTTGGTAAAAAATTTATGGATCTATCAACTCTTTTAAAAACAAGTTTTGCAACTTCTATGCCACAAAGAACACCATTTTGTTTTGCCATTATGTTATATTTCCCGGTTTCATTTGAGAAAATAGCATTGGAAGTTATATCCTTTTCTCCATCAAGATCCTCATTAAGCCCAATATCAATAAGTCTTTTTATTTGCATTAGATTTTTTTGAATAATTTTTTCCATTTTAACTCCATATCATAATAATAAAAGCTTACTAAAAATATTTCATCATGGCAATGCAGGGTCATAAAATATCTCTAATGGACTGAAAAGCAAAAAATAAATTACATTTTTACAGATTTAAAACCGAAATTAATTGAAATAGAATGAAAATACCTTATAATTTGCGCTATAATTTTGTATAATGAAAATGTTTTTATTAAATAATGCAACAATAATCTGACTTTTATTTATTTTTTCAAATCTATGTTAAAAGTAATAATTAATGATCTAATAACAATTTTGAGGCAAAGATGGAATCTTCAGAGTATCAAGCTGATTTTAACCAGAATACAGAAAAATTGAACCAGAAACTGGAAGATTATAAATCTCTACTGGAAATTGGTTTAATTATTTCATCTGAAAATGACATAAATTCTATAGCAAAAGAAATATGTTATGGACTTGTTACAAAATATCAAACAGAATATGTTTTAATCTTGCTTTTTCAAGATGAGATCCAGAAGGAGATGAAATATTTCATTTTTGAAAACTTTCAGGAGATAAAAAAAAACCTTTCTTTTACTGAAATTACACCTATCAAATCCTTCTTTCATTCTCATCCTAATCAGGTTGATTTTTCAACATTTTCATTTTTAATGCCAACAGAAATCATAAATCAACTTATACAATTTAAACCAGAAATACTTTTCCCTTTAAAAACTACAGATAACATCTTTGGTTTTATGATGCTATCTTCAAACCAGGGGAAACAATATTCTCAGGATGATATTGAGTTTATATCTTCTATAGCATCGTTTGCATCTGTTGCAATACAAAATAAGAAAAATTACTTAAAGGCAATAACAGATCTAAAAACTGGTTTATATATATATACCTATTTTATGCAGAGGATGAATGAAGAGATAGAAGTTTTCAAAAGATACAACGATGTGTTTTCAGTAATAATGATGGATATTGATTCCTTCAAAGATGTGAATGATAACTTTGGTCATATGATAGGAGACCTTGTACTTCTAGAACTTGCGAAAATCATTAAAAATTGCATACGTTTAAACATCGATATACCAGCTAGATTTGGAGGAGATGAGTTTGCTGTTCTTTTCCCAAGAACAAGTAACTATATTGCCTTTCAGATAGCTGAGCGGATTAGAAGTAAAGTTGCTCAATCAACATTTTTCTTCGATGGTAAAGAATTAAAATTCACTGTTTCCATAGGAGTTTCGACGATATATTCCGAAATAAATACTCCGGAAGAATTCATTAATGCATGTGATAAGGCTCTTTATTACTCAAAAAATAGTGGTAAGAATAGAGTTACTTCATTCTACAAGAATAAATTTGGTAAATATCCAATCTCGAAATAACTTCTACAGCCTGAAGTCCGGAAAAAACTTGCCTTTAATACAGTCAAAAGTCACAAATCAAGAAAATGTTTATTAACACAATAAGTACAGATATTCCCTGAGAATCTATTCTAAACTCATAAGAAATTCCTGAAAAGTTAAAAAAAACTTAAATTATCTAATGATCCAGAGAAATCTCTTCAGCTTTTCCGTATTTCCCCTGAAGTATAAGATCTTTTAAAACTATGGTTGCGTAGCATCCCCTATCAAGTGTAAACTCAATTTTTGTCTTTTTTTTTCCTTTAAAAAAATCATCATCCTCAAAATCATAAAGGTAAAAGTTTTCAGGCTTTATAAAGGCTTTTCTAAGTTTTGCAACTATAGAAATCCCAACTTCTTTACCACAAATACTATTTATATCTATATTTTCCTCCTTTTCTATCTTTTTTATCTCTTCAATTAACCAATTTACAAATGAAAAACTATTATCGCAACTTTTACTTTCCATATTATTAAACGTTAAATCTCTTTTATTATCAATATTATTTTCTCCATTGACGCTATAATTTTTCTCTTTAACCTGAGCAATTTTTTCCCAATTTTTTCCTAATACTGGAAGATAAAGTGTCAAAATATCATGCTCTTCAGCCTCTTTAATAAATTCAGGAAAAACATAATTTCCAGATTCTCCTTTTATAGAGTATAGACGTCTATCAATACTCAGGTTTTTAAGAATATACCTTTGTAAAATGATATTGAATAGATGAGACTGATACGCATGAAAAATAAGGATTAGAAACCTTCTATCTATTTTCTCCAATGCTTTTTTAAAAGTATCATTTGAGCAGTTATCTATTGAATAAAGGTATGCTAAGGCAGTTTTAAGCTCAGATGGGATAGATTTTATATGTTTCCTGAATTCAATATCCATACATTTTTGATTTTTTTCAGCGATATTAAAATTATATTTTCTCAAAATACTATCATCGAAGAAATTTTTATTAAAATAACCTTTACACTTAAAAAAAGAAATGAAAAACATTTTTGCTTCTTTAACACTTTTTTTATCATATTTTGATGGCCATAAAAGCTGCATAAAAGCAGTTTCATAATCATGCTTTAATATGTACTTTACAGAAAAATCAAGCTTATTTCTTACGCTTCCAAATCTCTGATCATCAAAATAATTTGGAATAAGGCTATCTTTAATGAGTTCAAACCTTCGATTGATAATTTCACACTCTTTTTCACTTATGCTTCTTATGACAATTGTAAACTTATTTTTTAGAATATCGCTTGAAGTTAATTTTTTATCAATTCTTCCAAGATATTCTATAGTGACATCTGGTAATTGAATCTTTTCTTCATCTATCTTTCCAGAATCTCTTCTAGATAATTTTGATTCAATAGATATGTACTGAGTTGTTAAGCCATGCCTGTCCTTTATACCGGCAATATTAACAGCAGAAGAATTTATTTTTAATCTACTCGAAATTGCATCAATAAGATCAAAAGTGCTCCAACCAGATTTGGTGACTTTAAATACACTATATTTTCCATTGGTACTAAAATGCAGGTCTGCTATCTCAGTAACCTTGAAATCATCTGCAAAAGTTTTAATCTTCATAATTTTACGCTCTTCGCTGTTTATAACAGTCAAAAGTCTAAAGTACAAAGCTAAAAGTCCGGGAAAAAGAATTTAATTTTTTTTCCTTATTTACTCATATTTAGCTGCTAAGAGCTTGATTTTACTTTAACTGATAATCTTTTTCAATAATATCTTGTATATAAGCCGCAGTGCCCTTTTCATCATCAAAATTTATATTTGAATGAGGTATTGGATCATGAAATATAACATCAACAGATGGAATCCAATGAATAAAAAAGCTCCACTTTGGTTTTACATGATAAGTTCCATTTAAAGTAACAGGTAAAAGGTCGAAGTTTGTGTATTTCAATATCGTTAAAAATCCTCTTTTAAAGTTGTGTATTTTGCCATCCATTGTCCTTGTGCCTTCAGGAAAGATACATATTGACCTTGTCTTTGTTTTCCCAACTCTATAAGAGATTTTCTCAATAGCACTTTTAGATTCTTTAAAATTATTTGGATCCACTGGAATAGTTTCCATAAGCTTCAAAAATGAACCAAAAATTAGAACATTAAAAAATCTTTTATTTGCCACCCATACAAGATCTGGGATAAAATGCATTATAGCAGGTATATCATAGTAACTTGCATGATTTGCAACTATAAGATATTGCTTATTCTTATCAACTTTTTCAAGTCCATGAGCCTTTAATTTTATTCCTATAATACTAAAAAATAGCTGGCACCAGATTCGTATAAGAAATGTTAATATACCATTTAGTTTCAAGACTTTTGCAAGATAACCAGCAAAAAAGATTATTGCAGCCAATGGTAAGGCTACAAGATATGTTATAAAGGAACAAATAAATGTTGATATGAATTCAATAATTTTTTTTATTTTTTTTCTCATATTCCAATAAATTTTCCAACAAAATAAATTTTCTTGCAATTAAATAAAAAGTCAAAACTCATTTTAATCTCAACAAAAGAGATCCCGATTAAAAAAATTGCTCTGTATTCACACAGTTTTAACCAGCTAATTAAAAATAAAAATTTAGAAATGTAAATAGAATTGCAAAAATGATATTCTAAATTATTATTTTAATGGAATATGACTTTTATGAAAAATATCAAAATCTAAATTCAGGATATCTATGGAAAAAGGAAAAAATAAGTCAATGAAATTTAAAGGTATAGGGATTTCTGGAACTATAACCATTGGCAAAGTCTTTCTCTATATTCAAGAACCATACACTATTCCAAGATATCTTACATCAGATCCAGAGAAAGAACTTGAAAAATTTAACAATGCACTTAGAAAAGCTATTCAAGAATATTCATCTGTAAAGAAGCATCTTGAATCAGACATCTCAGAAGATGAATTGCTTTTATTTACTTCATTCGATCTTTTTTTGAAAGACGAACAATTTAAATCAATGGTTGAAAATGAGATTAGAAAGGGAAATAAAAATGCTGAATGGGCTTTGTATGTGGTTATAGAAGAGCTGGTCTCGCGATTTAAGAATATTTCAAACATTAATCTCGCCCAGAGGTCAGAGGATATTTCTGCCATAGGTGAGAAAATTATGATGAACCTTATATCCAAAACATATTTACCAGAATTAAACAATATTCCGGAGAATGCAATAATAGTTGCAAGAACAATATCTCCAACAGATCCTATACTTATCCAGCATAAAAAAATAGCCGGGCTTGTTACCGAGCTTGGTGGTTTTGCTTCTCATACGGCGATAATGACAAGAGGCTTATCGATACCTGCTGTTCTTGGAGTTGAGTTCATAACATCAGAAGCTCAAAATGATGACTCGATTATAATTAATCCTTTAAAGGGAGAGGTAATACTCCGCCCAGATGAAAAAGAGATTAAAGATGCTATGGAACTTAAGGTAAAACAAGAAAAACTACTTCTATCCTTTAACGAATTCTCTAAAAATGAAACATCTACAAAAGATGGTTTTAGCATAGATATATTAGGTAATATAGAACTTGTCGATGAGCTACCCTCCCTTTTAAATACTTCAGCTAAAGGAATAGGACTTTATAGATCAGAGTTTCTTGTCCTGCAGTCGAACTCCTTTCCTCCTGAAGATGTTCAATATAAGCATTATCTTAAGATCTTTTCCACCTATGGAAATGACAGGGAAATAACCATAAGAACTCTCGATCTAGGCGGTGATAAGATAATACCTGGCTATGTTTCAGCAAATGAGAAAAACCCTTTTCTTGGCTGGAGAGCTATAAGATTTTGTCTTTCACGACCTTCTCTTTTTTTAGAACAACTCAAAGCAATTCTTAGAGCTGGATCCAATGCAAAAAATCTTAAAATTATGGTTCCTATGATTTCCAACTTTGAAGAAATAATAGAAACGAGAAAATTGCTTAAACTAGCCGAGGAAAGCCTAAAAGAAGCAAATCTTCCGTACTGTTCAAATTACAAATTTGGTATAATGTTCGAAATCCCTTCAGTTATGTATATACTTGATGATATTGCCTCAAAAATAGACTTTATTTCGATAGGAACAAATGATCTCATACAATACTTACTTGCCTGTGATAGAGGAAATGAAAAAGTAGCATATCTTTTTAAATATATGAATCCGTCTGTCTTAAGATTTCTTTCAGAGCTTATCTCAAAGGCAAATAGCCTAAAACTTGAAGTTTCTATGTGTGGAGAAATGGCTTCGGATGTTCTATCGATCCCTTTACTTTTAGGTATGGGACTTAAAAGATTCTCTATCCCTCCTTCACTTTACAATATGATAAACAAACTAATATCCATGCTTTCAATGACCGATTGCCAGAATCTCTTAAAAGAGGTGATTTCATTATCAGAAGCTAGTGAAATCGAGAATATCGTTGTTCCATGGTTAAAAAAAAGAGCACCGGAAGTTTTAGAGTATTGCCACCTGATCAAATAATTTTTATGATTTCTTCAAAGCTGTTATTCTCGCTTATGACCTTTTTCTATGCTTTTAATTTATAAAAAATGGAAGAATCTCTTTAGATTTAGCATTAAATTTTCAGGTCACTTAGATAATTCAGGATATAAAAAATGAAAAAAAATATAGAAGATAAAAAATTTGACAGAACACTTTTAGATAAATATTTTACCGTTGTGCTTGCCGGAAGATCAAATGTAGGTAAATCTACTTTATTCAATGCTCTGTGTTCAAAGAGAATTGCGATAGAATTTTCAAAACCTGGAACCACAAGAGATCCAGTTGAGAAAACTGTCAGGATTGATGAAACTGACATTCTGCTCGTTGATACAGGTGGGTTTGAGTTTCAAAGCCATGATCCACTTTATATTGATGTTGGTCTAAAGGCTAAATTCTATATACAGAACGCCGACCTTGTTCTTTTCATGGTTGAGAAAGATAAGATTATCGATGAAGATCTTGCTTTTTTAAGATATATAAAAAGGTATTCAAGAGATTATATTCTTGTCATAAACAAGTGCGAAGGAAAATACCCTGAACTTTTCAGTAAAGATATATATCAACTTGGAGTTCCTGTGATGTTTCCCATCTCTGCAGTTCATAGAGAAAACATAGGCGAACTGGAAGATTTTATTTTAAATAAAGCAAATAGTTCTCTTAAAAGCAAAAAGATTGAGATCCCCGATTCTATAAAACTTACCATTGTTGGAAGACCAAATACCGGCAAATCAACTCTTTTAAACAGCCTTTTAAAATATGAAAAGGCAATAGTTTCGGATATCCCGGGGACAACCAGGGATTCAATCGAAGCCACGCTTGAACTCGATGATGGAACAGTATTTACCATAATTGATACTGCAGGAATAAGAAAAAAAAGTAAGGTAAATGAAGATCTCGAGTACTTTTCGATCAAAAGGAGTTTTGCTGCAATAGATGAGTCTGATATAGTGATACATCTTATAGAACCAGAAAGTCTTGTCACAGCTCAAGATAAAAAGATATCTGATAGAATAATTCAAAATGGGAAAGGATATATTCTTGCAGTAAATAAGATTGATATGATAAGTAAAAACTTACAAGATTCAAAACCTGAAAAATCAAGATCCATATCACAATATTCACACAACGAGTTTAAAAAATTGGAAAATATTATAGATCAGCAGTTTCCCCACATAAATTATGTGAAAAAAATATTTATATCTGCTAAAGAGGATATAAACCTTGATAGTCTTATTTTGTATGCAAAAGATCTGTATTATCGAATAAAAAGTGAAAATAAAACATCTCAGCTGAATAAGATACTTCAAAGCATAGAAGACAAAAAGCCAATCCTTATAGGAAACTCATTTTTAAATATGCTTTATATGATAGAAGCACATAAGGTACCTCGAATATTCAAGATTTTCACAAATAAGGATCCATCACAGATACCATCCTACTATCAACAGTATATAATAAATGAACTAAGGGAGCAATTAAACCTTGAGTCTATACCTGTTCGAATAAAATTTGAAAAAAGAAAAAAAGAGAAATAATTTTAAAGGAAACAATTATGACATATTTTCTTTTGATTGTTTATGCATTAATTAGCATCTGTGTTGGAGCAATACCAACCGGTTTTTTGCTTGCCAGGGCTAAAGGGATAGATATAAGACAAAAAGGTTCCGGAAATATCGGAGCTACAAATGTAACGCGAAGTCTTGGATTACCCTTAGGGATACTAACGCTTGTAATTGATGTTTTAAAAGCTTTTTTAACATTATATCTGTTCAAATTCATCTATTTTAAGTATACCAGCAATTTTCAGCTACAAGGTTTAAATTATAATATCCTCATAATCTTCTATAGTATCTTAATATTATCTGGTAACATATTTAATCCCTTCCTTGGATTTAAAGGAGGTAAAGGGGTTGCGACATCAAGCGGGATTTTACTTTTTCTCGATCCAGTATCGCTGCTTTTTTCATTTATAATTTTCTTTATTGTAGTTCTTCTCTTTAGATATATCTCACTTGGTTCAATCCTTGCCGCAGTTTCCTGTGCTATTTTTTCTATCATTTTAAAAAGAGATATCATTTTAACTATTGGTATTGCAATAATAGCTATACTTGTAATAATAAGGCATAGACAAAATATCTTAAGACTTATAAATAAAACAGAATCAAAGTTTAGTTTGAAAAAAGAGAAATAAAAGTTAAAGATCTTTTAAGAGGTTTCTTATGGATAACGATAAGATTTATTATACAATTTCTGAGGTTAGCAAAATCTGCAATGTCAAAACACATATTTTGAGAAGCTGGGAAGAATGCATAGTTGCGTTAAAGCCAAAGAAAAACAAATTTGGACACAGAATTTACACTCAGTCGGATATTAAAAAAGTTGAGATAATAAAAAAGCTTGCTTATGTTGATAAACTTTCATTAAAGGGGATCAATGATTACTTTCTATCACAAAACCACGATAGAAAAAAAACACGGGCTGTAGAAATGGAAACATTATGGTATGAAATTTACGAAAGGTCATTAAGACTAAAAAAAATTGTTGACAAATTGGAAGGCTCTGATATGTTGCTTAGTGACAAGCCTTAGTTGTTCACTGATAAGCCTGGTTTGTATTTTTTTATGAGCCGAGATAGCTCAGTCGGTAGAGCAAAGGACTGAAAATTCTTGTGTCGGCGGTTCGATTCCACCTCTCGGCATTGGCAGGGTTTTACCCTGCTTTTTTTTTATCTATTTTTTAAATTCCTGTTTTTTGTGCTTATCTGCACATATTTTAAAGTTTAATCAATTCCTTTTGATAATTCTTATGTATATATTCAATAAATGGAGAAAATAAGATGGATCTTTTATCTTCTGCTTTTAAGATCCTGGAAGCTATTCAACAATCATCAAATCCCAGAAAATTTGTTAATGAATTTGTAAGCTACGATAACAAAAAGAAAGAGCTTAAAATCTTTGATACAAGACATAATATCACAGGAAATCTATACATTTTATCTGTTGGAAAAGCTGCTGTTTCAATGACAGAGGCTTTACTAGAAATGCTGAAAGATAATTTTGATCATGGGATAATTGTGATTCCTCATGAATACACTTTTTCAAACCCTAAATTTGAGGTCTATAACAGTGGTCATCCTCTACCTGATGAAAATGGTATCATAGCTTCAAAAAAAATACTATCATTTGTTGAAAATACTGATATAAACGATACAATCATATGTCTTATTTCTGGTGGAGGTTCTGCTCTTTTACCATATCCTGAAGATGGTTTAACACTTCAGGATAAAATCAAAACAACCGAGCTTTTACTAAAATGTGGTGCTAAAATTGAGGAAATAAATACTGTAAGAAAACATCTCAGTAAGATAAAAGGTGGAAAACTTGCAGAGAAAGCGAATGGAACTTTACTTACTCTTGTTTTATCTGATGTGCCGGCAGGATCAACTACCTGTATAGCTTCTGGTCCAACAGTTGCTGATCCTACAACCTTTAAAGATGCTTTTGAAATTTTATCAAAATACAACCTTTTAGAATTTATCCCAAAAAATGTTCTTAATCATATTAAAAAAGGTGAAAATGGACTTATCGAAGAAAGTCCTAAACAGGTAGACACTCGTCACAAGACATATATAATTGGTAGTAATGTTTATCTACTAGAAGCAATACTGAGACAGACTAAAAAGGAAGGCTTTAATTCAATGCTTTTAACTTCAACTATGGAAGGTGAAGCAAGAGAAATTGCACATCTTCTTGCATCTATTTCAAAGGAAATTAAGCATTTTGAAAGGCCTATTCAAAAACCTGCAGCTATAATATGTGGAGGAGAAACAACTGTTACTGTTAATGGTAAAGGAAAAGGTGGGAGAAATCAGGAAGCTGCTCTGTCTTTTTTAATAGATGTTAAAGGTATAGAAGAGCTTTTGATCTTAACTTATGCAACTGATGGCAGGGATGGGCAGACTGATGCAGCAGGTGCTATTGCTACAGGACAAACCTACTTTAAAGCGATAAAAAATGGGTTAAATCCAGTTGAATTTCTGCAAAATAATGATTCTTACACTTTTTTTGATAGAATGAATTTGCTTATAAAAACCGGTCCAACTCATACGAATCTTAATGATATCTTTTTAATACTTATAAATTAGGTTATTTCCCCTATTTATGGCTCACAACAAAAAGTTTTTACTTTTCTTTTTTTTGTTCTATAATTTTATTTGAGCATAAAAACAGGATAGATGATGAACAAGGTTGTACAACCCAATATTTCTCTTGATGTACTAAAAAAAGCTATAGATATATATATAAAAATAGCCTATAAAAATTCAGATATCCCTTTAAATGTTAAAGAAAAGATAGAAAAGATTAGAAAAAGCGCTACTATAGATGAGGCTTTAAGTATTTTCAATTTTGAGATGATAAATCAAATCGAATCTTATAAACTGCAACTTGGAAGTTCTCAATATCCTTTTTTGAAACTTGTTCTCGAAAAAGCCTCTTTTGACAGTTCGTCTGAAAATAATTTCGGATTTTATATTGACAGACATTCCGAATACATTGCTGTTGATTCTTCTTCTCCAACTTTTCAAAAAGAGCTTGAATTAAAGGAAAATACATATCAATTGAAAAAAGAAATAGAAAATGATTTTGAAAAGAATGGTATATTAACATATCGAAAAATGGTTCGAAATTATGTTGATAGTTTTAAAACAAATCTTACCGAAAGCTCTATTTCAAAAAAAGGAAAGTTTATCTTACTTGTTGAAGATGATATAGATATTAACGAAATGCATAAACTTGAACTTATGTTTCTTGGCTATGATGTTGAAACTGTATTTAATGGATATGATGCATTAAAAATGGTTGAAAATAAATATTTTGATCTTATGTTTCTTGATCTCATGATGTCTGGCATTTCCGGGCAGGAAGTCATAAAACGAGCTGGAAAAGAAATAGATATAGTTGTTCTCTCAGCTCTTTCTGATAAATTTACTAAAGATACCTGCCTATCACTGGGTGCTAAAGCATTTTTATCAAAACCTGTATTTAAAGAGGACTTGAGAAAATTTTTAGATGATTTCTTTAAAAACAAAAATACAAAAGGTTAATATATGTGTGGCATTGTTGGTTATATCGGGAAAAATGATGCAAAGCAGATACTTATTTCAGGGCTTAAAAAACTGGAGTATCGTGGTTACGACTCAGCTGGGCTGGCTTTGGTGAACAAAGATACTCTTATTTATGCTAAAGCTGTAGGCAAGGTTTCTAAACTTGAGGAAAAACTTACTCCAGAGTTTGACAATTATCACTGTGGTATTGCACATACAAGGTGGGCAACTCATGGTGAGCCAAACGAAATAAATGCTCATCCGCATTTTGATTGTTACAAAAATATTGCAGTTGTTCACAATGGAATAATCGAAAATTACGATACTATAAAGAAGTTTCTTTTAAACAAAGGGCATAAATTTGCTTCTGACACAGACACAGAAGTTTTTGCTCACCTTGTTGAAGAAAACTATAAGAATGACCTTATTGAAGCAGTTATACTTTCCATCAGAGAAATAATTGGTTCCTATGCATTTGCAATCGTTCATAAGAATCATCCAGATTTATTGATAGCTGCAAAAAAAGGTTCGCCTCTTGTTGTTGGAGTTGGTGAAAGCGAGTATTTTCTTGCTTCAGATGTTAATGCTTTAGCTTCTTACACTCGAAACATTATATATGTTAATGAAGAAGAGATAGTTGTCTTAAATAGTAAATCGTATCGTTTTCTTTCATTTCAAAACAAAGAGATTGAAAAAAAAGCTCAGAAAATAGAGATTGATCTGGAACAAATTGAAAAAAGTGATTATCCTCATTTTATGCTTAAAGAGATCTTTGAGCAACCTTATACCATTTCAAATGCTATAAGAGGAAGAATAAACCTCGAAGAAGCTTCAGTAAGACTCGATGGGTTGGATGCGGCTATTCCCGCCCTTAAAAATGCAAATCTTTTTATACTCTCTGGTTGTGGGACATCCTGGCATGCTTCTCTCATAGGAGAATATCTTATAAGTAACTTCGTTAAAAAACCGGTAAAAGTTGAATATGCATCTGAAATGAGGTATAAAAATTGTTATATTGATGATTCGACAATATCTTTTTTCATATCTCAGTCAGGTGAAACTGCTGACACCATAGCTGCACTTAGAGAAGCTAAAAGAAAGGGGAGCACATGCCTTGGTATATGTAATGTTGTTAACTCTACAATAGCTCGCGAAACTTCATCAGGAGTTTATTTGCATGCCGGAGCCGAGATTGGTGTTGCTTCAACAAAGGCTTTCACCTCACAGGTTACTGTTTTAGCTTTAATATCAATATTTATAGGAAGACTCATAGGCAAGTTATCTTTTGAAGAGGCTTATACACATCTTAAAGAAATTACTCAACTACCATCTAAGATTGAATCTATCCTCCAAAATGCAAACATTATAGAAAATATTGCCGAACAATATTATAATGCTAAAAATGCCTTATTTCTTGGAAGAGGAATAAACTACCCGGTTGCCCTGGAAGGAGCTCTCAAACTCAAAGAAATCTCATATATTCATGCTGAGGGTTATCCAGCAGCTGAGATGAAACATGGTCCTATAGCTTTGATAGATGAAAACATGCCAGTCTTTGCCATTGCAACAAAAGATTTTCTTTATGATAAAGTACTCAACAATATTAAAGAAGTAAAAGCCAGAAAAGGAAAAGTTATTGCAATAGCGACAGAGGATGATGATCAGATAGCTGAGAATGTTGATCAGGTTATCTATGTTCCAAAAACTTTACCAGTTCTTTCACCAATTTTAAATATTATTCCATTTCAGCTTATTGCATACTATACAGCAGTTAGAAAGGGCTTTGATGTAGACAAACCAAGAAATCTGGCCAAATCAGTAACTGTGGAATAAATTTATCATATTTTTAAAGCGATAAAATCGTCAATAAAATTATTTATAACTTTATCACATCATTTAGTGAAGGATAAAATCTATGGAAAAGAATAATTTCCCAGATATCAATAAAAGTGAAGATCTGAAAACTAAGATTAAACATCAAAATAAGACAAATGAATTTGTTTTTTATCTTTTCGTTATAATCGCTGTAAGTGCTATCATTTTAATATTTACATTTTTAATAGATACATTATCCAGAATAAAGATTACAACCTTTAATATAGTAAGTATAGCATGTTCCATCCTGCTTTTTTGCTTACTCTTTCTCAAATATTTGAAAAATATAATATTTGCTATTTTACTAATATTGCCAATCTTTTTGCTTCTTTTATTGGCTAACTCAAAACCTTTACTTTCGTTGATTCTCTTCATCTTTTATATTTTTTCAATAGTGGTATTTACTAAAAGAAAAAGCCTGTTTATGTCAAAAAAAAGCATGTAGCATTAATAAAAAAACCTTTAGATCCATGAATTTCGACTGTCTGGATCTGTCCATCCAGCCACAATCCAAGGTCGAATTAATAAAAAATCTTTAGATCCATGAATTTCGACTATTTACCATTTTATTTATAAAGTTTATCTCTATGATTTCTTTCTATAGTGATGATAAGGAACCTTTTTATGTTAAATCGCTTTTCACTGTTTACAACAGCTAAAAGTCTAAAATCAGGGAAAAAAAGTTAGATTTTTTCTTTATCTAACTATATTTAGCTGCAAAGAACCTCTAAATTTTTAAGTTGGACATCCGCTGTGGATGAATTCAGCACTAATATTTTATTATCAGTAATTATTATTAAAGAAGTGTAATGATTATCTATTGTTTCACCCTGAAATCATTTCTCTAATTCTTTATTATCAATATTTACTTTTAAATAAAATCAACGGCAAGCAGGAAGTAAATCAGTGGAAACATTGACTTCTGATTTATAATATATAAGATCTTCACACTTTTTCGCTTCTTTCTGGGTCAGATGCTAATATAATTCTGATTTATAATATATAAGATCTTCACTCTCACCCACTTTTAAAGAAGAAATAGAAACGATTGGTAATCCTATAAAATTATATCCAATTTCATTGCAACAAGAGATATAGTATAAAAAAGAATGATAAAAAAATAGCAAAAAACTCTTTTTATAATAAATTCCTCAAATTACTAGTTCAAAATAGATTTTTATGTAATCTCTTTAATCTATAGATTACATTTTTTCTAATATTTCTTATGGTATGTTTACCTTTTTTTCTGCATTCATAATATGAATTATTACAGATTAAACATTTTTTTGCTGGAATATCTAAAAGTTTTGAATCTATCTGATTCCCGTTAATAAACAGGTCAATATCAAAAACCTGAAGAACTTTTTCAAAATCTTTTAAAAAAACCTTTGCAAGTAAAGGGAAAGTTTTAATTTTTATGATTAAAAATTGACCTGCAAAAAAATTAAGAAAGCGAATATATTCTATATTTGATGGTAGAAAAATATCAATGATTGAAATTAAAATATACCTGTAAAGTTCTGTTATTGTCCAGTGATATTTTGGAAGGCCAGCAATATTTGTAGAAATTACAATTAAAATATTGTTATCTTTATAACTTCCACATTTTGACAGTGAAACAATTTGTTCATATGCAAGCAACCTTGAATCAAGTAATTTTTTTTTAATTGTATCATCTTTTATTCTCTTATTCATAAAATTTTTATATCCTTTATCAATTATACTACAGTAAAACCTAAAATACGGGGAAAGGATACCGCAAACTGAAGAAAAAAACGAACCTGCCAGTACATCAGCCACAGGGCTGGTAATGCTTGATTCATATCATTTTTAATCTCCCATACTCACCATCAAATCCTTGCGGATCAAAACAGAATTTACCATTTTTAACTCTTAAAATGTCATCCTTCAACCTATCTGGAATATCAATATCTGTAATCAAAGCTTTGATTTGCTCATCAGATTTTAAAAAAATTGAACTTTCAAATCCAATTTTATTTATAATTTTTTCATAGTAATTTAAAACCTTTTTTGAATCACTTTTAATTTTGAGACTTGCAGCAATAATATCTGCTAAAGGTATTGAATAAAAAAATTTCTGAGGATTATCCATTTTTTCAATTTCATTTTTTTTATTTTTACCTGATAGCTGAAAAACTCTATACTCAACTCCTGCAGTCATTTTCTTACCGCATATAGGGCAAATTAAATCTTCAGGTACATCCTCTGCTATAAAGTGGATATTTTCTCCATTATTATGCCTCTTTTCACTGTGTCCTGTATGAAAATATCTACCATGTTCTGGCCTGAATTCAACTGAAAAAGCGACCTTTCTCGTTCTTATTGCATTTATAAAATTTTGATAATCTAAATAATCCAGATTTAAAGCGAAAAATTCCCTTCCAACCCTATTTAAACCCTCACTGTGAGCATCGGAGTTTGAAATAACTGTTAGATTTCTTAAAAATGGAACCTTTGCAATCATCAATGGATCTGCAGACAAACCGGATTCTATACATCGTATTTTATCTTTGAAATCACCAAAAAAATCTTCAAATCTATCGATAGGGTTTTCACCTCCAAATATCCCATCTGGTGTAAATATGTGAGCTGGTATAACTTCTAAATCTCCAAATTGAAGACAAAGATTTCCAAAAAAATTTTCACATTCAGATATAGAAGAAAATCTAATAAATGGCCTGCCAATATTAAGCTTAACACCTTTATTCTCAAAGATTTTATAGACTTTTTCTACAATTTCAAAGTCTGGAAATAACAAAATAAGATGTGCACTTTTTCTTTTTTTTGCATCAAAAATATATGGGACACTTGCGACAATTTCAGTTTGTAAGATTATTCTTGGTCGATTTAAACTACTTTGCTCAAACAGGTCAAGTTTTTGCCTCACGGTTTCACTTCCAGATAATTTACTTTCAGAATCAAATAAAATTTTATCTTGAAATTTATCGATAAAACCAGCACTATTTCCTTGCCCTGAATTTTCCTCTGAATCTTTAAAAACAAAAAGACCAGCTTCCAATTCCTGTAATGAGTCCCTTAGTGTTTCCCTCCACTTTTTATGCAGAATATCACCACTGGAAAATATATTGATACCTTTTTTAGTAAGATTTTTTGTCAACCTGAAAAAATCAATTTTGCCAACACCTCCGGAGTAGCCTGAATGAGAATGAATATCAGCTGTTACTATCACAAACATTCCTTTAATATATAAACTAAAATATAAGTTTCATTCCTTTCGATTGCATGGTCTGTCATAAAATTACTTTTTTGTAGCGTTTTTTCAAGAATTATACTTGATGAAATTTTATAAAATTTGTATATTATGAGTGGCTTAACTTTGTATGATTCATCTTTTCATAGTAACTTAATATAAATAAGGAGAATAAATTGAAAAAAGATTGGGGTTCAATGAATATTATGGAAGTACTTTCTATACATCCAAAAGCTGCTGATATTCTTGCTAAGTACAATATTGGTTGTCTTGGATGTTTCGCAGCTAGAGCAGAAACTCTGGCGCAGGGACTCGCTGCACATGGACTTGATTCTCAGAAGATCATAAACGAGCTTGAAGAAACTTATCCAGCTTGATTTTTCTGGTTTGAAATAAAATTTATCGAACATATTCTTTTTATGGATAGTTTTGAAAATGAACTCAGATATGAAAAAATTTAAAACTTTTGATTCTTTTTCTTTTTCTTCGAATCTGCTAAATAATATCAATAGTAAGTGGTTAATGATAACAGCGGGTAATCTTGATTCGTACAATATGATGACTGCAAGCTGGGGTATGTTTGGTATTTTATGGAATAAGCCTGTAGCTGAGATATTTGTGAGAAATACGAGATATACACATAATTTTATGGAAAAAAATGATTATTTTTCTTTATCATTTTTTGATGAAGATTATAGAAACATTTTAGACCTTGTTGGATCAAAGTCTGGAAGGGATTTCGATAAGATGGCAATTAAGAATCTAACTGCATTAAGCTATGAAAATAAAACTGTTTATTTTGAAGAGGCAAATGAGGTTTTAATCTGCAAAAAGTTACTTGCCTATCCTTTGCATAAAGATCTTCTTCCAGAACAGATTAACAAAAATTTTTACAATACATTTAACGAAGAGCATCACACCGCGTTTTACGGTGAAATTATTCAATACCTTAAAAAAGTTTAATCTTGAATATTTGAAAAATGTTTTTTTCCATTGAATTTGTCATTTTGAATATGAAAAATGAGCAAGAAATCTATTAAATCCATAGTTTTTAAATCAAAAAAAGACTCCAATAAAGGAGTCTTTTTTTATTGTCATTCACCGTTTTACTGGTTATCTCTACAAGACAAAATTTATAACCATCAAAAAAGAAAATTTAGCTAAATATAAAAATTTTATCTTACTTCTTTTCCACAAGTTCGGAGAGAAGATAAGGTTTTTCTGTAAAGAAAGTTTTTATTGTTAAAATAGAGATGGTAAATATTTCTTTTGTATAGCTATTAAATGCGTAAAATAGTTCCTGAGTGTCATCGGGACTTTTTTCCTTTTTTGCAATTTGAATCTTAACAGTCGTATTTTTGTCTATCGAAATAAGAGTTATTTCATACATTAACTCTGGATTTTTGGGCATTTCATCCAGCACATCAACAGCAGAAAGGTAAAAAACTCTATCAAATATTGACTTTATACTCTCATCCGGGACAAGAATATTCTTTATTTTTTCATCATAATTTGCGTTCCACTTCCAGGCGCCACCTTCTTTAATGAGTTGATTTTGACACCCATTTTTTAGGTCTGTAAAAACTATTGTACCAACATTATCTTTATTTATAACTGTAAAAAGGTTTTTATTTCTTAAAGCCTGTGCATCAAAATCAATAAGCTGTATAGCATCTAAAGTTATAACATAAACTTCTGGCTTATCAATAATCTTTAAATACAGGCCATCCATTGTAGGCGTTCTCTCACCAAAGATAACACCTGTTGTATACTCTTTCCCATCTTTCTCAATAAGAAATCTGAATGTTTTATTTGGATTATCCAGTCCATAATATTTTAACTCAGATACTTCATCAGCGTTTATCTTATCACGAAAGTATAATTGCTGGAAGCCTGTTAAATATGAACTAATTATCTGGTTATCAGTTATGTAATTTGAAGGAGATTTAAATTGCCAGTTACCATTTATCTTTATGAGTTCAAAAGTTTTTTGTCCAATTGTATCTTCAACAAAGATTTCTTTCACAGAATCCGGGTCAAAATTATCAAGAATTTTATATGAGACAGTTTCATGTTTGCCATATTTATTTATGAGAGCCTTTACGCCAAGATAACCAAAATAAATGGCAAGAATAGCAACAAGTATTACAGCAAGAATAACTAATTGTTTATCAGACTTTTTCATCGAATACTCCCTTTTAAAATAGAGTTCAACCTCTTTTAAAACTTATAAAAGATTAGACTCTTCACTACAAAGAAAAAAGCGAAGAGCGAAAAATTATGGTTCATCCGTTTAATCGGTACTTTTTATCATGAAGGTAATAGCTGTACAGTATATTCACACTCGTTCATCTGACAGGTGCTTGATTATTTAAAAAAAAGAATACTTGCTATGTTTATAAATAAAATAAAGCAAAGTACTGACTTGCCAGATGAACCGAAATTATAATCCTTTTTGAGCTTTTATGTTCTTAGAGATCCTTAAAGCTAAAATGATTATCAAAACTATGGCTTCAAGCAAAATAAAAACAGTTACACTTATCCATCTTTGAGCTGTGGCTGTAATATTGATTGCTTCAGAGTTAACATCTTTCCCAGGTATATCGAGAAGAAGAGTATCATCAACCATAAAGTTTACACTGCTATCCAGAAGTAAAATGTTTCCTGTGGAGTTACCAAGTTTTAATATTTTATTTGATAAGAGATCTGAATCACATAAAATTAAGCCGTAAGGGATATTATCACCGTTTTGATTTTTCTTTACAGCATCTTCAACTACAAAGCCAAGATGTTTAACACCCTTTGTCTCTTTATTTTCATCGTATTGTGGCTCTTTTTTAAAGTCATTATCTTTAGTTATTTCATTCCAGGCTGTATCATAAGTTGTACCTAAAGAAATAATATTAAAATCAGTGCTTTTTGGAGTTTGAGGATTTATAATAAGAGGAGCCGCTGTTGAAACAAGCACCGGTTTATTGTATTCCTGAATTTTTTGTGTTATTTTATGATAGCTAAGTTCAATAACAGGATAAAAATTACCAAGACCTTGATAATAATGACTATCATCGGCTACAACTCCCTGTTGTTGGATGATATCGAATTTTTTCAAAATCATCTCTATAACATTAACATTGTAACATTCAAAATCGGTCAAAAGTAAAAATTTTCCACCATTATCGATATATTTTTTTACTATTTCAAGTTCAGACGGACTATAATCTTCTTTTGGTGCAGCTATAACAAGTAAAGAGGCATCATCAGGAATACTACCCTTTTCCAGAAGATTTATATTTATTACTTCTCTATCAATTTTACCTAGATACTCGGCAGCTGTAGAGATTCCATCATCCTGATAATCATTCGTATACTTTTCCTTATGACCAAGTATAAAGTATATTTTGACTCCCTGACTTGCCATAAGATATCTTATGGCTGAAGATATAAGTTTTTCAGCTATAAAAAGCTGTTTCCCCTGACTCATCTGATCTGCTGCTTCTTTTACCTCCCAGAAATCCATAGATGATAGTATCTTGATCCTATCTTTATAAGATAAATATACAGAGCCATCCTCGTTTATACCATATTGGGTAGCAAGCTCTGGTCTTTTATTTAGATCTATAATTTCAAATTTGATATTTTTTGAATTCTTCTTATAAAGTTCAAGTATTCTTTTAACTATCTGCCCCTGTGGTGATTCCAGGTTCTGGCTTGTAGTAAAGTATATTATAGTAAGAGGCTCATTCAAGCTTTTTACAAGTTCTTTAGATTCTTTAGATATCGAATATATATTAGCAGAAGTCAAATCTATCTTAGGAAGTTTTCCATTTAATATTATCATAAGAGCAACAACTATGGCAATAGCAATAATTATACGAAGTCCTACTGAAATTCCTTCCCTTCTTTTTTTATCTGAACTTATTTCAGCAGCTGTTTCTTTAAACATTTGAGGATTCAATAAAAAGTAAAATATTATACCTAAAAATCCTACACCTGAACCTATTAAAAATAATTTAGTCTTTGTTATCCAGGTAACTATTATAAAGGCAAGTGTCACGATACATGAAGCCCAGAAGATTATTTCCTGAGCTACTTTATTTTCTCTTAATGGTTGTAAACCATCATTTATTTTTCTAAAGAAATTTTTCATCACAGGCTCCTTATTTCTTTGATTCAATCAAGGTTATATTTATATATATAAGAACTCCAATAAACAGAACGAAGTAAAGTAATGCATTTAAGTCAAGAAGTCCCTTAGACAAATTGGAAAGGTGCTCCGAATATGAAACCATAGAAATTAAATTTTTAAAAAAGGGTAGATTAACCATATTCTTTATCCAATCAACCAGAGATAGCAAAAGCAAGACCAGAAAAGATACAACAGCAGCGACAGCTTGATTCGATGCAATATATGAAATTAACAAACTAAAAGTTGTAAAAAGAACAGTTAAAAGTATGTAAGCAATTAGTGTAAAAATAAGCGGAAGAACATCTGGCTTACCAACAATAAATAAAATACCTGTATATACAAAAACTGGTGCAATCATGATGATTGAAAAAATATTGTAAGCTAAAAATTTACCAAAATAGATCTGGGCGTCAGTTAAAGGAGAGGTGAAGAGAAGTTCAAGTGTATTATTTCTTTTCTCTTCAATAAATGCTCTTGCTGTAATTATTGAAATAGTTAATGCAAGAATAATAATCATATTTGGAATATAACCAGCAAGATTGGCAACTCTTGCGTATGTAAAATAAGAATAAAAAAAGAAACCACTTGCAAGGTAAATGATGACAAGAATAATAGGAGCTATTGTAGAATTTAAAAATAATGAATTCAGATCTCTTTTTGCCAGCAACCAACTTTTTTTCATATAACTATTCTCCTTTAATAAGTTTAGCAAAAATCTCTTCCAGAGAAAGCTCTATCTCCTTAACTTCAAGCAAAGAAAATCCATTTTCAACTATGCTTTTTGTTATAACAGCTTGAATGGAAGGAATGTCATTAGTTCTTATAATGTACTCTTTAGGATTTTCTGATGTGCAGGAGATAACACCATTAATTTTTTCAACAATTGTTGAAATATCATTCTCTTCATTGATCTTAACAATAAAAAGTCTGTCTGGTTGTAATCGTTTTCTAAGATTTTCTGTGCTATCTTCAGCGATTATCTCACCATTATTTATTATAATAACTCTTGAACAAACTTCTTCTACCTCTGCAAGTATATGCGAGGAGAGAATTATAGTCTTTTCTTCTGCAATATCTTTTATGAGATTTCGAATCTCGATAATCTGTAAAGGGTCAAGGCCAATAGTAGGTTCATCAAGAACTATAACTTTAGGATCATGTATCACTGCAGCAGCTATCCCAACTCTCTGTTTTAAACCCTTGGATAGAGTTTTTATTTTGCTGTAGTATTTTTCCTGCAAACTTGTTTTCTCTATAACAAAGTCCAGCCTTTGCTTAATGTTGCTTCTGGGAACACCATTTAACTCTGCAACAAATTTTAAATACTCATTAACTGGCATTTCGGGATATA
>Ga0208825_1000097_pt1 | contig 84764 bp, 86 predicted proteins | sample AD_UKC113_MetaG_FD_184450 | JGI IMG/M metagenome (GOLD analysis project Ga0208825, IMG submission 184450) | Active sludge microbial communities of municipal wastewater-treating anaerobic digesters from Hong Kong - AD_UKC113_MetaG (SPAdes)... | ecosystem: Engineered > Bioreactor > Anaerobic >...
CGGCTACCCGGCCGATGGAAGGCACAAGAATAGTCAGGCAAAGCATATAGCCCATGACTATCCACATAATGACAGAAAAGCTGGTATTCAAGCTTCTCATAATATCGGGCAGAGAAATCATCAGCATGCTGCCGCTTAAAACAGAAAAAAGAGCACCGAGAGTGGTGCAGGATAAAGCCAGCCATTTATAGGGAACTTTCTTCATCAGACCTCTTCCTTTTCAACCTTATCTTCCAGGCTGCTCAGCTGGGACAGGAGATTTTCAAATTTTTCCTGGCTGGCCCTCAATTTATTAATTTTTTCCTCTATTAAGTTAATCTGCCTTCTTATCATCTCAATATAATTTTTGAGGGTGGCCAGGTCGGCAGTTTCAGTTGACAGTATTTTTTTAACCTCATTATCGAGTTCAAGAGCATTCTTGATTTCGGCCAGGCTAAAGGCCAAGGATTCTTTTAACGAAATTATCCTCAGGATTTTCTCTATGTCTTCATCAGTATAGAGCCGGTAAGCAGATTCAGTCCTCTGAGGCGAGATAAGATTCAAATCCTCATAATACCGGATAGCCCTTTTAGTCAGGCCTGTTTTATTAGCAACTTCCTCAATTCTATAGTATTTGTTATCCATGGCCGTCCTGTTAATCCAGGCATTTTACTCTCGATTAACATTAACGTCAAGGTTAATCGTTAGCTTTTTTTCTGGCATTTTTTGGAGAGAAATCTCCTCAATAGACAAAACTTATTACCTGTAGCCAATTCTTAGTATAATTATTATGAGTTACCTATCTACCAGTTATTCTTTTTGACGTCAGGAGTTATGAATAGAATTTCTTGAGTCTGGTTCAGGCTTTAAGTATAATTTTCTGGAATAATTATTCTAAGTCAGAGAAAGATTGACCGGATTGTTATGATGACCGACAATTTAGATTACATCAGGGAGAATGTAAAATCAGTCTTACAGGAGCTTCCAGCCGGAGTTGAGCTGGTGGCTGCCGCCAAACAACAGAGTCCAGAAAAAATCAGAGCGGCGATTGAAGCCGGAATAAAAATTATCGGCGAAAACTATCTGCAGGAAGCTGTAACCGCCTTTGAAGCCATCGGGCGGCAGGTCAGCTGGTCTTTTATCGGGCACCTTCAAAAAAATAAAGCAAAAAAAGCGATAGAGATTTTTGATCTGATAGAGACCATAGATTCAGTTGAACTGGCCCAAGAAATCAACAGGAGAGCCAGTCTTCAGGGGAAGATTATGCCCGTCCTGATCGAAGTTAACTCAGGTCGTGAACCGCAGAAGTTCGGGGTCTTCCCCGAAAAGGTGGAAGAACTCGTCCAGGTGATCATCACTTTTTCGAATCTCAGGCTGGCTGGATTGATGACGATGGGACCGGCCGAAGGCAACCCGGAGGAAGCCAGGCCCTATTTCCGGGAAACCAGGCAACTATATGATTATCTTAGAAACCTGAATTGGCCCCGGGTTGATCTGTCCATTTTATCAATGGGCATGACTAATTCTTATCAGATAGCTATTGAAGAAGGGGCCACCAGAGTGCGTCTTGGCACGAAGATCTTTGGACCCCGCTCATAAATTGATTCTTAACTATTAAGTTTAAAAAGCTGAGGTGTTGAATGAAAAACAGGTGGTGGGTAGTTTTCGGCGCCATTATAATTCAGGTCAGTCTGGGAGCTGTTTATATCTGGAGCGTTTTTCAGACTCCCCTCCTTGCCCATTTTCCGGCCTGGAATGAAAGGCAGGTGACTTTGCCTGCCCAGATTATTCTGGCCTGCTTTGCCCTGGGCGTTATTATTGCCGGACGGATACAGGATAAAATTGGGCCACGGCCAGTCGCTCTGGCTGGCGGCCTGCTGCTGGCGGCCGGTTTAATGCTGGCCAGCCTCACCGGTCATTTTGAGCCGGCTAAGGCTTTGTCCTGGCTGACTTTGACTTATTCGGTTCTGGGCGGGCTGGGTATTGGCACAGCCTATGTCTGTCCTATTGCTACCTGTGTTAAATGGTTTCCAGACAAAAGAGGGCTGATTACCGGTCTAGCCGTAGCTGGCTTCGGGGCTGGAGCTTTCTTTTTTGCCCCGCTGGCCAAAGCCCTAATCGATGGTGGTTATTACCAGCTTTTCGGGAAAAACCTTTTTTCTTTGCCGGCAGCCGGACTATTTAATACTTTCCTGATTTTCGGACTCATTTTTCTGGTCGCCACGATGGGAGGAGCGTTCTTCCTGAAAAACCCGGAGACTGGCTATAAGCCGGCTGGCTGGAATCCAGCTAAGGAAGCGACTGCGGCCAGCAGTCAAAAAGTCAACTTCAGTCCTTCCCAGATGTTTCGTAGCTGGCAGTTCTGGTTACTCTGGTTTGTTTTCCTGATTGGCTGCGGCGGCGGATTAATGATCATCATGAAAGCTGCGCCTATCTGGCAATCGCTGGCCCTTTCCAGCTTGAAGGAAGCCAGCCCTATGAGTCTGGAGCAAATTGCCTCGGCTGGTGCTTTAGCCGTCTCCATTCTGGCCATTTTTAATTCCTTAGGAAGGATTATCTGGGGCAAAATATCTGATCTGTCAGGCCGGAAGTCAACCCTGCTGGCCATCTTTTTTATTGAGGGGCTAACCATGTTGCTTTTGCCTCAGATGAAGGCTTTTTCCATTTTTCTAACCGGTATTTCGATGATTGGCCTGTGCTTTGGCGGGCTGCTGGCTGTCCTCCCGGCCATCACCGCTGATTTTTTCGGGACCGAACACTACGGAGCAAATTATGGCTGGATGTTCAGCGCTTATGGAGCAGGTGGAATTCTCGGTCCTTATTTAGCCGCCCGGCTGATGAAGACCTCAGCCATCGTCAAAATCAGACAATTCCAGGCCGGTCAGGAAAATCCGGTTCAAACCATTGTTGTTGGCGATTACCGGCAGGCTTTTCTCCTGGCCGGTGCTCTCTGCCTGGCAGCGGCTGCGGCCTTAGTGCTGCTTAAAAGACCAGGGGCCGAGGAAAACCAGTAAGGCGCCTTTTTAATTTTGTCCTGGAATCGTGACTCATTTACCATAAGTCAGTCTATTAGAAAACCGGGCGCCGCACCACCTCCCGGGCCGGACAATAGCCAGGGTTTATTTCCTTTTATCCGCGCCGGCAAGAGCAATGAAGTTAACAATTACTTACCGGCTGATGGTCAATCCTGTTTGACTCCAGGATCTGGCTGCTCCTCCCTATCTTCTTTCTCTTCTTTATCTTCAATGATTTCACCTTCGACCTGAACTAGACCTGCTTCCAGCATCTCGGGTTGAACCTGCTTTTTTATAGTCTCAATCTGGCGCAGAGGCTTTTCCAGCTGATTTTTACGGGTCGAATTTAAGAATTGAAACTCGGCCTGAGCTTCATCAATTTTTTTGCCGACCTTTTCTAAGGACTTAACAAAGGCCTGCCACTGTTTATAAAAAGATTCGAGCAAGATCAGAATCTGGCCGGCGGTATTTTGCAGATTAAAGTTCTCCATGGCCTGGCGAATAATGGCCAGAACTGCATAAAGGGTAATAGGAGAGCAGAGAATAACTTTTTTTTTCAAGGCTTCATCCAGCAGGGCTGGATCACTTTCATTAATAAAGGCATAGACCTGCTCATTGGGAATAAAAATCAGAACATAATCAAGAGTGTTGTTTTCGAGATCGATATAATTACGAGTTGTCACCTCTTTTATTCTGGCCCGGGCATCTTTCAGAAACCGCTGCTTATAATCTTCTTTTTCCCGATCATTGGAGGCTTCCAGGTAATGGAGATAATTATCCAGGGGGAATTTCACATCCATGTTAATTTTCTGGCCCTGAGGCAGAAAAAAGGTGTAATCAGGGCGTGACTCGCCGCTCTCACTGGTGGCCTGTTTCTGATAATTAAGCCCCTCGGAAAAACCCATCAGCCGGAGGATATCCTCAGCCATTCTTTCTCCCCACTGACCACGGGCCCGGGTATTAGACAGAGCCTGCCGGAGTTGATGGGTGGTTTCCTGAAGCCGGCTGGTTTGTTCCAGGGCCTGGCGGAGCTGGTTATCGAGCTGACCGAATTGAGTGGCCCGCTCGTTCTCAAATTTAGTTATTGTACTTTGGAAATTAAGAAGATCGGCCTTAATTCCATCCAGGGTCTGGTCAATCAGCTGCTTCTTTCCTTCCAGTTCTTTTTCACCCAGCTGGGTTTGGTGGCTTAAGACCTCATTGGCCAGTTTTAAAAACTCGTCGGTATTTTTTTTGAGGGCCTCCAAGGAAAGAGAGCCGAAAGAATCACGCACTCGGCTGAGGAGTATTTCTAATTCCTGTGTTTTTTCAGCCTGGGCTTCGGCCACCAATTGCTGGGCTAAAGTTTTGTTCCTTTTTTGATAAAAATAATTTATGACCAGAACCAGAATGGCTCCAAAGGCAGCCCCGATGGCGAAAGCGATAAATAAATTCATTAAACTGCTCCTTTGCTTCTATCCTTAATTTCAGTTTTGAATATTTTTAAGCATTCAGCTGTCCAGTTTAGCTTAATCTTCTCCGGCCGCCGGGTCAGCCTTTTGGCCTTTCGGACTGGCCTGAGGCTGGTAGAGAAATCTGTCCTGTTTTTCAACCCTCATCAGCCCCCTGGTCGGCATCTGACTGATCAGCGGCGGGGCCAAGGTCAGATTCATTGTCTGAATAAGATGGCTCGGGCTCCTCGCCAGGAAATTCCCCACCCGCTTCAGCTTTTTCCGCTTCAGCCATAGCCCGGTCTACCTCTTCATTAAAATCGGGACCAAGCTCATCCCCCATTTCCCGCCCGAACTTTTTCATCCAGCGGGCCAGGCTCTCAGGATCGTTTTCATCCAGGTCTCCTAGCCGGGAAGGATCAGCCAGGCTTTCCAGCCGTTGTTCCTCTGATCTGAGGACCGCTACTCTTGAGACCAGCCTGACCAGATCAGTACCGCCGCAGTGCTGGCAGCTTGGTTCAAACTGGCTTTTAACCGACAGAAGAAGAAAGGACGATTTCTGACCGCATTGCCGGCAGCGATATTCATAAATTGGCATGGTTTCTTCCTCCGCCTATCAGCTTTTCCTCTTAATATAATTTATATAAAAATTGCCTGGCTGGCAAACGCAGCTTTCGAAAGATGGAAAGATGGGGTCGGGCCAGCCGATTTGTTTTGTTTTCAATAACTTATGTTGTCTCCGTGACTGACTGACTGACTTTAGCGAGTCAGGATCAGGTTACTCCTCTGTTTATTTATAGCCAATAAACAATTTAAACTTTAAAGAACTTCCGAGACTTGATATTTTACAATTACTGTCCGGTTCAATGCCTTTCTGATACCTGGTTGAATTGAACGCCGCCAACAGCCAAGCTGTTATCTTTAGACACCAAGTTTTAGATTAATTAATCCACGGTGGCCAAATCAAAGTCAGCCAGATCGCCAAGGTGCTGATAATAATACAAATCGGCTGGCCCGACCCCATTATTCAACCGCTGCTTTCTGCTGGTTGACCTTGAAGAAGAAAGCCGGATCAAATTTTGGCTGCCGGTCGAAGGTATAAAGGCCGTTGACTTCCTGTTCAATGTCATATAGCTGGGTATAGCAAAATCCGGCTACTTTCTGATTAAACAGCAAGGCTTCAGTTAGAGCTTTATAGCGCTCCAGAAACTCTTCAGGGCTTCTTGGCCGGTCGCCATAACCCCAGGCTTTTTCATCCTGCTGGCCCGGGTTCCACCAGATGCCACCATATTCGCTGACAAAGTAGGGCTGCCCCCGGTAAGCGGTATGCCGCTCTCTCGCCCCGTTGACAAAAACCTTAGGCGGGCTGGCCAGAAGACCATCGTAGGCTTCTTTAAACTTAGCTACATTTTGCTCATAATTGTGTGAATCATAAACATCCGGTTCGACCACATGATAACCGCCAGAAGAATCAATAACTAATCGCGTTGGATCAAGAGCTTTGGTCAGGTAGAAAATGCTCTCCATAACGCCAGGATAATTCTGCCCCCAGCGCTCATTAAACGGACACCAGCCGACGATAGCCGGATGACTGAAGTCCCGGTCGATAGCCTCCAGCCATTCTGATTGAAAAGTGATAAGAGATTCAGGCCGCCCTAAATCCAGACCCCAATCAGCAAATTCACCCCAGACAATATAGCCTAAGCGATCCGCCCAGTAGAGAAAACGCCGCTCAAAAACGCGCTGATGCAACCTGGCCCCATCAAAGCCAGCGGCCAGAGAAATTTCAATATCATGGCGCAAGGCTTCATCGGAGGGAGCGGTATAGATCCCCTCAGGATAAAATCCCTGATCAAGCACCAGGCGCATAAATAACGGTTTTTTATTGAAATAAATCTTATCTCCCCTGGCTTCTATTTCTCTCAGGCCAAAATAACCCTGGACTTTATCCGGGCTGGTAGCCGGGTCACCAGCTCCAGTCTTTAATTCCAGAGTAAAGTCATAAAGATACGGTTGCCTGATTTGCCACAGTTTTGGATTCTTTATCCTGACCGTAAAGGCTGTGAGCTTAGCTGCTTTTTTGGTCTCCCTAAAGATTATTTTATGGCTATCAATCACACTTAGAGTCAGTGACCCGGAAGCTGGTTGCTCATTTAAATAAACCTGAATGACGGCCTGCTGATTATCCAGATCAGGATAAACACGGTATTTTTCGATTCTGGTCGCCGGCACGGGTTCCAGCCAGACCGTCTGCCAGAGGCCAGTCGTTCGACGGTACATGCAGCCATAGGAATAATATTGTTCACTCTGCTTACCGGACGGCTGACGGCCGCTTCTGACCTCGTCCCGGCATCTTACCACTAAGATATTTTCCGGCCTGGTGCAAAAATCAGTCAGATCAAAGGAAAAAGGCGTGTAGCCGCCGGTATGAGTTCCAACTTTCTGACCATTGACCCAGACAGTAGTCTCAAAATCAGCCGCTTCAAAATTTAATTTTATTCGCTGTCCCTTCCACTCCGCCGGAATGGAGACCAGCCGTTTGTACCAGGCAGAGGCAATAAAATCGGGAAAACCAATTCCCGATAGCTTGCTCTCCGGGGCAAAAGGCACTTCAATTTTCCGGTCAAATCCTTCGCCAGCCGGTAAACCGCGTTCTTCTCCGGAATCAGATAAATCAAGAGCAAAATCCCACTGGCCATTAAGATTCAACCAGGTTGACCGGTAAAACTCCGGCCGGGGATATTCCGGCCTTGGGACTGAAAATTCGGCAGGCTGAACGCCCCCCGCTATTTTTGCTTCCATCTCAAAAGAGCCCCGGCCTGCGGGCTGTTTCAAGAAATCCCGATCGCTGCCAGCCATGACGCCTGATCCATAGAAAAACATCAGGGCTGCTGCCGCCAGGCTAAAAGCCAGGACCGGGCTTTTTCTCAAGCTACCAAATCGAAGAAGTGCCCTCAATTTTTTACTCATAATATCCTCCGCTCTAATTCGTTTTCAGCTGAATTTTAGAAAATTTCCGATCATAAATCACCTGAAAATATTCAATTCCGGCTGAAGACTAAAATTATTTGAAATCTGGTCCCGGTCTTTTTGACCGCCCGGCTCTATCCCCATCATACCCGAACCGGGCCCTAAGTTCTTTCCTACTGGCTAACCGGGTCAGAAATTGACTTTAAGTTTTTTGGAGAAAAAAGAGGTTTAAAAAAACTTCCCCCCTGGACTTAGCTCCTTAAATTGCCACCAATTTTTTCATCAAGCTCACCGCCCGGTCGCAACGTCTGAAAACCGGCAGGCCGTTTTTCTCCAGGTAATCGGCTAAAGGATCAAACAGCCGGCCGGCATCAATATTAACGATCATTGGTTTATCGGTCTTCTTAAAAGCTCTGACCAGAAAGCCGGCTAAACTATTGTCGGCATAAATGTTTTCCTGATGACCTTCTCCAGGCGGCAGGGTCTGAAGAGCGGCTGTCACCGGCACGATGGAAACAATTACGCAATCAATCCCTTCATCTTCAAGGAGAGCCTCCACACAGGTCCCGAAGGCCATATCATCGGCCATAGGCGTGACATCAAGCGGATTTTGAATATCCTGCAGCCGGTCAATGCCCAGAGGAGCTAAAGCCTTATTAATTTTCCCGGTCGTCGTCTCAGAAAATTCCCCCAGAATCAGGCCGCCGTTATCATCTCTTAAATTATCGGCCATAATCACTGATTCGAAACCGGCGTTAGTTATAAGACCTATCCGGTTCCCCTTGACTTTCTTATCTGCCAGGTAAGCCAGACCCTTGATCAGGCTTTCAAACTCATCAATGGTTTCAGCCACAATCATTCCGGCCTGAGACATCAGGCTGGAAGCTACAGCATAGTCACCGGCCACCGAAGCGGTGTGACTGGAAGTCGCTTTTCGACCTTCCGGACTCCGGCCGGCTTTATAAACAACTATTTTCTGGCCGGCCTGGATAGATTTCTTAGCTGCCTGAAGCAGATTGAGTCCGTCACCTGGCTGAAGGCCCTCAAGATAAAGAGCTAAAATTCTGACTTCCGGCCGGTCTTTTAGATATTGCCAGTAATCACCGGCAGTCAGGTCAAGCTGATTGCCTATCGAAATGGCATAAACGGGCTTGATCCGGTCTTCATTGCTCATTCTGGACAGCATAAAAGCCCCGCTCTGAGTGACGATGGCCAGGCCGGCTTCAACTCCAGCCGGTCTTTTTAATTTATAATCAGGGATAAAGATACTATCATACCTGCCTGGCACGGAAATGACCCCTAAACAATTGCCGCCATTGACCACCGGCACAATTTTACCTTCCCGCCTCTTCTCTTTTAAAAGATTTCTCAAGCTGGCTTCCAGGCCTTCGGTCCCGGCCTTTTCTCCTAAGCCGCCGGCGATAACAATGACCGAATAAGCTTTTTCGAGCTCAATCAGGTCTTTCATTACCGGATAAACCTGCTCGGCTCCTAAGGAGTGAATAAACAGGTCGACAGTGACCGGCAGCTCAGCGATACCGGACACGCAACGGCAGCCTTCTATTGATTGAGTTCCAGGCTTAACCACATAAATTTTTTCGGCCGGAAAACCATTTTTAAGCAGGTTATTTAAAATAATGTGGCCGGTGTTCATCTTTTCCGAGACGCCAATCAGGCCAATAGTTTCGGGCTCAAGGAGTTTTTTAATCTGGCCGGTCGGCCTGGTTGAGACTTCAATCTTCCGCCGCGAAAAACGGCAGAGACCATCAAGTGGCAGGAGCTGGTCAGCCGTTATCACCAGAGGGTTAACTTCCAGTTCCTCAATAGTATAGGTCTCTTTCCGGTTAAAAAGTGAAAAATTCCGGCCAATAGACTGGAAAATTTCAACCGCCCGAACCAGCTTCTCCGGCTCAATCAGTCGTTTCCGTCCCCGAAAGTCCTCAGCGATTTTCCCATAGATGGCTGTTTTCCCGAGAGCAGTTCTAATCGCCCGGGATGAAACCGGGGTGGAAGGCAAAATGGCCAGGCTACGACCAGGCTTCAGGTAGGCATTCAGATATTCAACATCCAGGCCGCCTCCGCCGAAAGTCACCACCGGTCCAAAATCATTGGTCGTTCTCAAACCCAGCAGGATTTCTGAACCGAACCCGGTCTGAGCATAATCAACCAGCTCAACAATTAAGAAACCCTGAATTGAAGCCTCAACCTCAGCCGGAGAAATCCGGTCATGACCGGCAACCGCCGGCCAGGCCTTTATGACCTGCTGTTTCATCTTTTTAATAGCCAGGTCAATTTCCCGGACAGAATTCTTAACAATGGCCACCCCGCCCACCTCTGATTTGTGCTGAATCAAAGGTGAAACAACCTTGACCACCGCTTTAGAGCTGGTGATTTTCCTTAATTGTTCAGCCTGAAGTTTTTTACCCGTCTTAAGAAAAAAATGGGCTGGCACTTTAAAGCCAAACAATTTTAAAAGGGCATATACTTCAGGTTCAAGCAGAAAATTTCGCCCGGCAGCTTCGGCTTTTTTAAAGATATCCCTGGCTAAGCCCGGATTATTTTTTCTCACGTTCGATCACCTCACCCTTTAAGCCCCATAGTCCATGATCCAGCCCGGAAGCTTACTGTTCGCCCCTCGCTGCCTGGCGACCAAGGTCAAAGGCTTTTAGATTGGTCATAACCACTTTCTCACCCTTAGCCCTGAACAGGACTTCAATGAATTCTTTAAGATTCTCTTCTTTAAGCGGCAGGTAAACAGAAGCTGCTCCCAGGACAACCATATTTTCAGCCCGGAGGCTGCCGGCCTCTTTGGCCAGTTTATCAGCTTCGAGCAGAAGGCTGGATGGAACTTTTTTAATCTCCCGGTAAATATCTTCCAGTGGCGGATAATCCGGAATATTAAGATAAGGGCTGCGGCTGGAAATCACCGTCCCCCGGGGTTTGAGATAAGAGAAATATCTCAAGGCCTCGAGTGGTTCAACGCTCAGAATCAGATCAGCTTCTCCCCGGGGAATAAGCGGGCTGTAGATTTTCGTATCTGATAGGCGAAGATGGGACTGAACTGCCCCTCCCCGTTGAGACATGCCATGAACTTCAGCTTGAAGGAAATAAAGCCCCTCAGCCAGAGAGGCCTGATCTATAACAAAAGCAATGGACAGAATCCCCTGTCCGCCAACTCCAGCCAGAATAAGGTTATAAGTCATCCTTAGCTCCTTTTCTTATCACCGAGAATCTGGACACATTCCCGGCGGGCAATAATAACGGAAAGGCCATGATAAGCCAGTTCTTCTTTGATGATACCGGTATTCAGTTGATGGTTTTTGGGCAAAGGAATAATTACTCTGATATGCTCCGGGCTGACCCCTAAACCAGCCAGCATCCGGTCTAAAGGCTCACCGGTACCAAAGCTCGGCTGAGCTCCGGTCATGGCCACTGTCCCGTTGTCCAGAATAATCACCGTTAGATCACTATTGGAGTAGACCGCATCCAGAAGAGGAGTTATTCCCGAATGGGCAAAAGTCGAATCGCCGATAACCGCGACCGATGGATAGACACCAGCCTCAGCTCCTCCTTTGGCCATGGACACGCTGGCCCCCATGCAGACACAGGTTTGGATAGCTTTAAAGGGAGGAAGAGCGCCCAGCGTATAGCAACCTATATCAGAAAAGACGTTACCCCGGTCATAGCCTTGAAGTGCTTCGTTTAAAGCCTTAAAAGTATCGGCGTGAGGACAACCAGGGCAGAGCTGTGGCGGCCGGCCAGGCAGCTGGAAACCGTCAGCCTTCAGCCCGGTCTCAACTGGCAGGCCCAGGGCTCTGGCCACCGTCTCCGGCGTCAATTCACCGGTAGCCGGGAGAGTCTCATCCAGCTTGCCTTTGAGAACTTTACCTGGAATGCCGGCCACTCCCCGGATAAATCTTTCCATAAACGGGTAACCTTCTTCGATGACTAAGATTTCGTCGACCTCTTCAATGAGCTTTAAAAGCTTCTTTTCTGGAAACGGGTAGGTTGAAATTTTCAGATAAGCAGGTTTGGCCGGCAGCCGGTTGTAAACTTCACGGAAATAGTTAAAGGCCAGCCCGGAAACCACCACTCCGCGGCGGCTCCCTTTTTCTGCTGGCAAAAATTCATTAAAGGGACATCCCTCAGCATAATTTTTTAATTCTTTTTGCCGCTGGAGCAGGTCCTGGAAACGGCGGCAGGCGTTGGCCGGGAGCAGAGTCCAGTCCGGTCCGTTACCATATTCAAACTGCTGATTCTTCTTTCTTGCCTCTCTAACTTCAACCGGGGCCCGGCTGTGGGCCAGCCTGGTAGCTAACCTGATCATAACCGGCAAGCCAAACTTTTCTGACAGGTCAAAGGCTTCTCTGGTCAGATCATAAGCCTCCTGATGATTGGCCGGCTCAAAGGCTAAGATCCTGGCAAAATCGGCATAGAAACGGCTGTCCTGTTCGTTCTGAGAAGAATGAAAACCAGGGTCATCGGCCGAGACTACCACCAGGCCGCCATTGGCGCCAGTGATAGCCGCATTGATAAACGGATCTGCTGCCACGTTCAGGCCAACATGCTTAAAGGAAACCATGGCCCGGTGTCCGGCAAAAGAAACGCCCAGAGCTTCTTCCATGGCTACCTTTTCATTGACACACCATTTAGCCACATAATTCTTTCCGCCATTTGACTGGCTGATCAAAAATTCCATGATCTCGGAAGCCGGCGTTCCCGGATAGGAATAAGCCGCCGTCAGACCGGAGTGGATGGCTCCCAGAGCTACGGCCTCATCGCCCAGAAGTATAATTTTTTCCATTAGCCTGTCCTTTGTTTTTATCATCCCTGAATTAAACTAAGTTCTGATTTAGTTTTCAGCATACAATTTAACCATTTAGCCTGTCAAGAAAATTAAATTTGTCAAATTACTATAATTCCTATAAAATTATGGTGTATTATGGTCAGGCCAAAACGGTAGAGGTCCTGGCCGGGAGGCGTCCAATGTTTAGAATCTCAACCAAAGGCCGTTATGGCACCAGGCTGATGCTTAACCTCGCCTTGCATTATCAAGACGGCCAAAAAGCCCGCTCGCTCAAAGAAGTAGCCGAAGAAGAGGCTATTTCCATCAGATATCTCGAACAGATTATCATTCCTCTCCGGGTTCACCGGCTGGTTAAAAGCGTCCGGGGGGCAGGCGGCGGTTATACTTTGACCAGAAACCCGGCTGCTATCAGCCTGAGCCAGGTTCTCCTGGCGGTCGAAGGCAATTGCTGTCTGACCGACTGCCTGGAAGAGGGCGCCGAGTGTCCAAGAATGTCCACCTGTGCCACTTATGAGATCTGGAAAGAAGCCACCAGGATAATGAAGGAGTATTTTGATTCGGTCAGTCTGGAGGACATGGTTATAATAGCCAGGAAAAAAAGCAAGCGGCCGGTCAAGGCAGCCAGGCGTCCGGCCCAATTTAAATAAAAATCAGGGGTTTCGGTTGATAAAGTTCTTATCCTCAATCAAGCTGACTATCTCTCTTCTGATTTTGATTATTGTTCTGTCAGTCATCGGAACACTTATCCCTCAAGGAGAAACGCCTGGTTTTTACCGGCATTATTCCCCGGGCTGGTCAGGCATTATTCTGGGCCTGCAATTTGATCATCTTTACCGGTCACCCCTTTTTCTGAGCCTGGCTTTCCTTTTCCTGCTGAATATTCTCTTTTGTTCAAGCCAGAAGCTGCCGGCCAAGTTCAGGCAGGTCAGAGGTCAGAATGAATTTAATCAGGTTGAAGGCCAGTCAGGCAGTGATAAAAAATTCGTAACCGGTTTTTCTGACTGGTTAGGGTTTGAGCCTGATTCCTTAGCGGCCGGACTCAAGCAAAAACGCTACCGGGTAAAAATAGAAGAGGCCAGCGGTCAGAAAACCCTGCTGGCTCAAAAAGGCCGGCTGGGGCTATTTGGTCCAGAAATTGTTCATCTGGCTTTAGTTATTATCATCATTGGCGGGCTGATTTCCGCTCTTTTCAGTCAAAGAATAAGCCTGGCTTTAAGCGAGGGCCAGACAGCTGAACTGCCCGGCAAAAATTTTTCAGTGAGACTGGATAGATTCACGACCGATTATTATCCTGATGGCTCGGTTAAAGGCTGGCAGAGCCTGGTTTCAATTATTGAGCAGGGCCGGGTAAAAAAGCAAAAAACAGTGGAAGTCAACCGTCCCTTAAAATATGGCGGGTTGAATTTTTTTCAGATGAGCTATGGTTTTGACTGGGACCAAACACAGGTCGAGCTGGAGATCAAGGGTACTGATCTGGCCGCCAGCAACCTGAGACTCAGAGCAGGAGAAAAAGTGCAGATAGGGCCCGGACTGACTCTGAGCCTTATAACCTTTATCCCTGATTTTGAGCTTGACGAAGAAGGCCAGCCAGCCAGCCGTTCAGCTGAAGCCAACAATCCAGCAGCTCTGGTCCAGGTTACCAGAGAGGGACAATCAGTTTACCGGGGCTGGCTTTTTTATTACCAGCCCGATTTGAACCGGATTCAATCTCAACCGGACTTCAACCTGGAAATTAATTTAAAAAAATTTGAAGCTCCGGTCTTTTCCGGCCTGGAAGCAGCCGGTGATCCCGGGATGAATTTTGTCTGGTCAGGCTCTATTCTTCTTTTCCTTGGACTTCTGGCCTGTTTTTATGCCGGTTATCGCCAGCTGGCTATCAGAGTCCAGCCGGCCGGGAAGCCTGTTCTGGTGGCCCGTTGCCGGCATAATCAGGCTGCTTTTTACCAGGAACTGGAAGAGCTGCTTGGCCAGAGGCCGGTTGGCCGGATAAATTCAGCCAGAAAAAAATGAAGGGAAAAAGGACGTGAACGAATTTCCTCTGCTGCTCATTTCTTTTGTTATCTATCTACTGGTGATGTTAACCGGCTTTGCCTCTTTTTTCGGTTCGAAAACTAAATGGACCAGGATTTCTTACTGGCTGGCCATGGCCAGCCTGATAGTTCAGTTAGCCAGCCTGCTGGTTAGAACCATGGTCAGCGGCCATGCTCCCTTTACCAATATGTATGAGTCGATAAACTTTCTGAGCTGGTCCTGCGCTCTGGTGGTTATTATTTTTCAACGGACCTTCAAACTGGAAAAAGCCTGGCCCTATCTCTGGCTGATTATCGTCGCCCTGATGGCCCTCGTCTCCTCACCTATCCTGCCTAAAAACGTCACTCCGCTTGTGCCTGCTCTCCAGAGCTACTGGCTCTGGCTTCATGTTTCAGTTACCCTCCTTGGCGAGGCTTTTCTGGCTGTGGCTTTTGTGGCCAGTCTTCTCTATTTGACTGCCGGCCGGGACTCAGCCGGAAAATTAGAATCACAGAAAAGACAGGAAAAATATGACCTCATTGCCTACCGGGCAGTGGCTGCCGGTTTCCCCCTCTTTACACTCGGGGCTTTAGTTTTTGGCATGATCTGGGCCAGCCGGGCCTGGGGACGCTACTGGAGCTGGGATCCAAAAGAAGTCTGGTCCTTGATTACCTGGCTTTTCTATGCCCTTTATCTTCATACCAGACTGGTCATGGGCTGGAAAGGAAAAAGATCAGCTCTAATTGCCATTATTGGTTTCCTGGCTGCTCTTTTTACCTTTTTCGGGGTCAATTACCTGCTGTCCGGGCTCCACAGTTATGTCTGATCAATAATTAATAATCACCACTCAACAATCAGACTGTCATTTTCCAGCCAGGCTCCTGGAGCAGTAGCCGGCCGCTATCAGCTCTTTTTATTGAATGGTTCTTTCTGCCGCCTCAATGGTATTCATCATCAGCATGGTGACCGTCATCGGTCCAACGCCGCCTGGAACGGGAGTAATAGCGGCTGCCTTTTCTTTAATCGGTTCAAAATCGCAGTCCCCTACCAGCCTGAAGCCTTTAGCTGCCGCTGGATCAGGAACACGGTTAACGCCAACATCAATCACCACGCAGCCCTCCCTAACCATGTCAGCCGTAATAACTTTGGGAGCACCCATGGCCGCTACCAGGATATCGGCCTGCAGGGTATATTTTTTCAGGTCTTTAGTGCCGGTGTGACAAACAGTCACGGTGGCATTAGCTCCCGGTTTTTTTTGCATCAGCAAGGCGGCCAGAGGTTTGCCGACAATATTGCTTCGTCCGCAGATAACTACATGCTTCCCTTCCGGGCTATAGCCGCTTCGCACCAGCATCTGCTGAATCCCATAGGGAGTACAGGGCAGCGGGCAGGGCTCGCCCCGAAGCAGCTTGCCGACATTGACCGGATGGAAGCCGTCAACATCTTTTTCTGGAGAGATAAAATTTATAACTTTGTCCGGATTGACCCATTTAGGCAAGGGCAATTGAACCAGCACGCCATTAAAACGCCGATCACTATTAAGCCGGTCAACATTTTTCAAAATCTCGTCTTCAGAGGCATCTCCGGGAAGGCGGACAGTTTCTTCCAAAATGCCTATTTCTTCAGCGGCTTTGGCCTTAGCCGTAACATAAGAGACTGAAGCCGGATCTTCACCAACCAGAATCACCCCCAGGCCGGCAACCACTCCTTTTTCTTTGAGCTTTTGCGCTCTCAGTTTTAATTCTTCTCTAATGGCTGCTGCCACTTCTTTCCCGGATATTATTTTTGCCGGCATTTTTTCTCCTTTCTAACTTATAGATAATTAATAATTAAATTAGCTGAAAAATAATCTGAGGTCAACTGCCAGTTCCAGCCCGGTCAAACTGAACCAGCCGCTCTGATTTTAGCTTCAGCCTGTTCAGGCTTCACCCCTGGCTGCTGATTTTATTCCGGCGGTTTTTCTTTATTTCTTTCCCGAGAAAATACCAGTTGATCAAAAATATTAAGACCAGGCCGGCAGCGGTTATAATGATTTTAATTATCATTGTTTCTTCCCTTTATTTGACCTCGCCTTTCTCTCCTATTTTAAGCCGGTGGAGCCTCAGTGAGTTGGAAACAACCGTGACTGAGCTAAAAGCCATGGCCAGCGAAGCAATCATCGGATTAAGAGTTATCTGGAAAAAAGGATAGAGAACTCCGGCTGCCACCGGCAGCCCGATCAGGTTATAGAAAAAAGCCCAGAAAAGATTTTGCCGGATGATGCGCCTGGCCTGACGGCTGAGTTTTAAGGCGGTGGTCACCTTTCTTAAATCGCCGCTGACCAGATTAATATCAGCCGATTCGATGGCCAGATCGGTGCCTGAACCAATAGCCAGACCGACATCGGCCTGAATCAAAGCCGGGGCATCATTTATTCCATCGCCAACCATAGCCACCACTTCGCCTGATTCCTGAAACTTTTTAATCAGGTTGAGCTTTTCTTCAGGCAAAAGTCCGGCATAGACCTCGTCCAGGCCCAATTCTCTGCCCACGGCCAGAGCTGTTTTTTCATGGTCTCCGGTTACCATTGCGGTTTTGAGTCCCAGGTCTTTAAGTTCTTGAATAACCGGAGGCGCTTCCTCCTTAAGTTCATCAGAGACAGCCAGCAGTCCAAGAAGCTGGCCGCTTCCGGCTGAAGCCACTCCCACCAGAGTTTTCCCCTGATTTTCCAGCTCTTCAATTTCCCGATTGACCGCCTGGCTCCAGTTGATGCCGGCCGAGCTTAAAAAACGGAAATTACCCAGCAAGATTTTCTCTCCGTTGACCTTAGCCTTTAGACCCTGCCCTTCGATATTAGAAAACTCCTCAGGTTCAGGAATGGGCAAGCCCTTTTCCTTAGCTTTTCTGACGATAGCTTCTCCTAAGGGATGTTCTGAAGCTTTTTCCGCCCCGGCCGCCAGCTCTAACAGCCAGTTGCTGTCAACACCGGGTCTCTCCCGGAGGTCGGTGACCTGAGGCTGGCCTTTGGTCAGAGTACCGGTTTTATCAAAAAAGACCAGGCTGACCTCAGCGGCTTTTTCCAGAGCTTCACCGCTCTTGATCAGGATACCATTCTCGGCCGAACGGCCGGTAGCCACCATGACCGCGGTCGGGGTGGCCAGACCCAGAGCACAAGGACAGGCAATAATTAAGACTGAGACGAAGCTTAGCAAGGCTCTGGTCAGAGCCGGCTGAGGGCCAAAATCAAACCAGATGATAAAAACCAGTACGGCCAGTGACATTACCGCCGGCACAAAATAGCTGGCTATTTTATCGGCCAGGCGTTGAACCGGGGCTTTGCTGGCCTGGGCTTCCTCCACTCTTTTTATGATCTGAGCCAGAACAGTCTCTTTCCCCACTTTGGTTGCCCTGAATTTAAAATAGCCTGTCCGGTTAATGGTGGCTCCGATCACCTCATCTCCCGGCTGTTTAAAGACAGGCAGGCTTTCACCACTGATGACTGATTCATCAACTGAACTTTGACCTTCAACTACCTGCCCATCTACCGGGATTTTCTCACCGGGTTTGACCACGACCAGCTCACCGGCTTCGACTTCCTTAGCTGGAATTTCCACTTCCAGTCCGTTTCTGATCACCCTGGCTGACTGTGCCTCGAGGCCAGCCAATTTTCTTAAAGAGAAAAGCGTCCGGCTTTTGGCCTTAGCTTCAAGATACCTCCCCAGCAGGACCAGAACAATAATCACCGCCGAGGTATCAAAATAAACGTCCGGCTTGAGCCCTGCCCGGTAGAAAAGGCCGGGCCAGAGAGTGGCTGCTATCGAATAAATATAAGCTGATAGGGTTCCGACACTGACCAGGGTATTCATGTCGGCTGCCCGGTGACGGAAAGATACCCAGGCCCCCCGCAAAAAATTCCGGCCAGAATAAAATTCAACAATTGTTGCCAGAAACCAGAGTAAATAGTGATTGGAGAAAAACGCCGGCAGCCAGGGAAAGATGGATTTAAAACTGCCTAACAAAATAGGCAGGATCAACACTGTCCCCACTGCCAGCTGGCGTTTTAACCAGGAGAGTTCCCGGGCAGCTTGCTTCTCAACCTGGCTGACTGGCTCTTCACTAACCACAGCCGGAACTTCATAGCCGGCCTGCTCGATGGCTTTTTTCATCTCAGTCAGGCTGACTTCGCCTGGAATAAACTCAACTGAGACCTTAGCCAGGGCCAGATTAGCAGAAGCTCCCACCACGCCTTTCAGTTCCAGGAGGGCCGTTTCTACCCGGTTGACACAGGAGGCACAGGACAGACCTTTGACCGGAAGCTCAGCCCGGTCAGTGACAGATTTATAGCCAAGCCCGTCAATTTTTTTGACCAGGTCAGACTCACTCACCTGCTGCCGGTCAAAGACCACCAAAGCGGTATTGCTGGCCAGGTTAACTGATGCCTGCTTCACTCCGGGGGTTCCGCCCAGAGCCTTTTCTATTCTTAGAGCACAGTTGGCGCAGTGCAGGCCGGAAACAGGCAGATTAATTTTCTCCAGTTCCTGGTTCTGGCCTTTTTTATCTTTTTCTTCTTGTTTGGTTTCTTGGACTCCGCTCATCTTTTGCCATTCCCGGTTATTTTTAATTTATCATCCACCTAATCTATCATCTGCTCAGAATTTTCATAAGTCTCAGGATATTATACACTATTCATATCGGCTTAATATAGTTTAAGCCGAAGTTGATTGACCGGTTGATAGCTGGCAGTCAGGCCGGTCAAACTGGCCAGCCCGGCCGCTCCAGTCACGGCGGCGGAGGGGGCCGCCCGCCCCCTGTCTCTGCCTGGTTGGAGGCAGTTTGCTTGCCTGTTTTAATTGTGATAAAATTTTGACCGGATTCGATAAGAGGAGAAAAGCATGTCTGGACATTCAAAATGGCATTCTATAAAACATAAGAAGGCAGCCATCGACGCCAAGCGCGGCAAAATGTTCACCAAGCTGATCAGGGAAATCAGTGTGGCCGCCCGCCAGGGAGGCGGTGACCCGGAGAAAAACCCGCGCCTGCGCAAGGCAATTACCGAGGCCAAGGCAGTCAATATGCCGGCCGATAACATTAAAAGGGCGATTATGAAGGGCACTGGCCAGCTGGAAGGAGCCTCTTATGAAGAGGTGGTTTATGAGGGCTATGGACCGGGGGGTGTGGCTATTTATATCACGGCTTTAACAGATAACAAGAACAGAACCGTCGCCGAGCTTCGCCACATTTTTTCCAGGCTGGGCGGCCGAATGAGTGAGTCCGGCTCCGTCGCCTGGTTATTTAAGAGGCAGGGCTATGTTGATATTGAAAAAGACAAGGTCGATGAGGAAAAGCTGCTGGAGATTGCTCTGAACGCCGGGGCGGAAGATGTTAAGGCCGATGGCAGCAATTTTGAAGTTATTACCACACCTGAAAAATACGAAGCCGTCCTGGAGGCTCTCAAGCAGAATAACATTGAAATTGCCGATTCTAACGTTGGCTACCTCCCCCAGAATTATGTTAAGCTGGAAGGCAAACAGGCTGAACAATGTCTGAGACTGGTCGAAGAGCTGGAAGACCATGATGATGTTCAAACAGTTTCAGCTAATTTTGATATTGATGAGGAAGAAATCGCCCGCTTCTCGGCGGCCGAATAATTCTGAAATGGCTTGATCAATGAGGTTGCTCGGGATTGACCCCAGTCTTCAGTCTTCGGGCTTCGGTATTATTGACGATGGGGCAGAAACTTTGGCAGCAGTTGTTTATGGAGTTATCAAGCCGGAGCGAACAGCCAGTTTTCCTCAAAAGTTGAATGACATCCGGACTGAACTGGAAAAGATCATTGACCTTTATGGCCCGGAGGAAATTGCCATTGAAAATCCTTTTTACGCCCGGAATGTCCGGACAGCCATCTCCTTAGGCCAGGTCAGAGGAGCAGTTTTGATTGCCGCCGCTTCCCGTCAGTGTGAACTTTTTGAATACTCGGCTCTCGAAATAAAAAAGGCTGTTACCGGCTATGGCCAGGCCGAAAAAGACCAGGTTCAGCGCCTGGTAAAAATATTACTTAACCTGGAGGATGAGCAAATGCCCTTCGATGCCTCCGATGCTCTGGCCGCGGCCATCTGTCATTCCTACCACCGGCGGGCTAACCCTGGCTTGAAACAGGGGCGGAAAACAGGCAAGTCATGATTTCATATATCAAAGGAAAAATTCTGCACAAAAAACCGGGAGAGGTGGTAGTCGAAGCCAATGGCCTGGGCTTTTCTTTGCAGATCCCCCTTTCCACTTATTTTAAGCTGGGTGAAGCTGGCTCACCGGTTGAGCTGCTGGCTTACACTCATCTAACCGAAAACGCTTTATCGCTCTTTGGCTTTGCCAGCCAGGAGGAAAAAGATATTTTCTTGAAGTTGATCAGCATCTCGGGAATCGGGCCTAAGCTGGCTCTGAATATTCTTTCTGGCATTGAGGCTTCAGAGCTGGAAGAAGCGGTCAGGAATACCAATGTCAGCCGGCTGTCCATGGTTCCCGGCATTGGCCAGAAGACAGCTTTGAGAATAATTATGGAGTTGTCGGATAAACTGGATAAAAAAGAAAAAGTTCTGAGCAAGAAAGGCTCAAAGGAAAGGGAAGACCTGGTCTCGACTCTGGTCAATCTCGGTTTCAGGCGAAAAGAGGCCGAAGAAGTCGTGGATCAGACTCTGGCCGCTACCGGCCGGGAGGCTGGCTTTGACCTGCTGCTCAGAGAATGCTTGAAGAGAATGTCAAAGATATGAGAACCAGCGCTAAGAATCAGGCCAGAGGACAAAGATCGGCAGACAAGGAGCACCCATGCCGGCTATTCTGACCCCGGTTAAAACCAGAGAAGATATTCTTTTTGAAGATAGCCTCCGGCCGGAGAAATTTGAAGACTTTATTGGTCAGGAAACCATCAAAGCCAACCTGAAAATTTTTATCCAGGCAGCTAAAAAAAGAAATGAGAATCTGGATCATGTTCTGCTGTACGGACCGCCCGGGCTGGGCAAGACCAGCCTGGCCTATTTAGTCGCCAGAGAGCTCGGAGTTGGGATCAAACCCACGGCCGGTCCGGTTATTGAAAAAGCTGGAGATTTATCAGCCATTCTAACCAGCCTGCAGGACAAAGAGCTGCTGTTCATTGATGAAATTCACCGTCTCCATCCTTCTCTTGAAGAGATTTTATATTCGGCCATGGAGGATTTCAGCCTGGATGTAATTATCGGCCAGGGACCAGGAGCCCGCAGCCACAAACTTAAAATCAAACGATTCACCCTGGTAGGAGCAACTACCAGGGCGGGCAAGATAACTGCTCCCCTCCGGAGCCGCTTCGGTATTGTCCACCGCCTCGATTACTATCAACCAGAAGATTTAAAGAAGATCATTTTAAGATCAGCCAGAATTTTGAAAGTTAAAGTGGAAGAAGGCGGAGCCGGGGAAATTGCCAGGCGGGCGCGCGGCACACCCCGTATCGCCAATCGCCTGCTCCGGCGGGTGCGGGATTTTGCCGAGGTTAAAGGAGATGGAAGGATTGACGATAAGGTGGCCAGGCAGGCTCTGGATCAAATGGAAGTTGATACCTTAGGCCTGGATGATGTTGACCGGAAGATTCTTTATACCATTATGGAAAATTTTAACGGCGGGCCGGTTGGGATTAACACCATAGCGGCGGCTATCGATGAGGAAAAGGAAACAATTGAAGCTATTTATGAGCCTTATCTTATGCGGCTAGGCTTTCTGGAAAGAACGCCCCGCGGCCGCCAGCTGACGGCTAAAGCCTATGAACATCTTGGTTTTAGGCCGCCCGCCAGCCAGCACCAGAAGAAGCTATTCTGATCTTGACTGATGACTGACAAAAATCTTTTATCAGATTACGATTTCGAACTGCCCCGGGAGCTAATTGCTCAGGAACCCCTGCCCGACCGGGATGCTTCGAGGATGATGGTCCTCAACCGTCAGGAAAAAAGCTTTGCTCACCGCCGCTTCCGGGATCTGCCTGAATATTTTGGCCCCGGAGATGTTCTGGTTATCAACGATTCAAAGGTGGTGCCAGCCCGGGCCTGGGGCCGGTTAGCTGATCAGCCGGAAGTCTATATCGAATTTTTATTTGTTAAGGAAATCGAGCCCGGTGGGTGGGAAGTCCTCTGCCGGCCAGCCCGGAAAGTTAAGCCCGGAGTCAGGCTGATTTTTGATTCTGAACTTGAGGCTGAAGTGACAGCCTCAGGCCAGCTGGGACACCGCTTTCTCCACTTCAATTCCAACCGGGTTAGAGATAAACTCAAGGAAATTGGCGTCCCTCCCCTTCCACCTTATATCAAAAGGCGAAAAAATGATCCGCGCTTCAAAACCATTGACCGTGAGCGCTATCAAACAGTCTATGCTGAGCAGGAGGGCTCAATTGCGGCGCCAACCGCCGGTTTACATTTTACTCTGGAGACCCTTGAAGCTCTGAGGACCAGAGGAGTGGACATTCTCCGGATTACCCTTAATGTCGGCGAAGCTACTTTCCAGCCAGTTAGAGTCCAGGAAATAACTCATCATCAGATGCTGACCGAGTCTTTTTATATCCCGGAAAAGACAGCTGAAGCTATTAACCTGGCGAAAAAAGAAGCAAGAAAAGTTACTGCAGTCGGGACCACCACCGTCAGAACCTTAGAAGGCGCCTGGTCAGATGGCCAGCTGCCAGCCGGAGCCGGCAGTACCAGCCTTTTTATCCACCCCGGTTTCAAATTTCATGTTGTTGACCGGTTGCTGACCAATTTCCATTTACCCAGATCGACCCTGCTGATGCTGATCAGTGCCCTGGCCGGCTACGATCTCGTTATGGCTGCTTACCGGGAAGCGGTAGCCGAAGGCTATCGCTTTTTTTCCTATGGCGACTGCCTGCTCATTCTTTAAAAAGAAGGGCCCGGCCTCAAAGCAGCCGAGCTTATATTTAACCTTCAATAATCCCGAGGGGTGGCGTTGTTGGCCAGCGGCCCCGGGTAAAATCAGGAAAAGGTACCGGCTCCGATTTCCGGGCTACTGATTTCTCAGTTAGAGCCGAAACGACGCTCCAGGCGGCGGCGTCATAAACATTCATATCGGTCGGCTGGCCGGTGCGCAGGCATTCGATCAACCGGTAATCTTCAATATAATCCATACCGCCATGGCCTCGCCCCTCTCCTTTCTGGGCTAATTTTTTCCAGAGAGGATGTTCAAATTCAGCTGCATATTTTTCGATATCTTCCCAGTCATCATTGGGGCTGCGGCCTTCGACATAAATCCGGTCAGGCCACTTCTGTAAAAGGCCTTTGGTTCCCTGCAAAAAATGAATCCGGCTGTAAGGCCGGGGCAGATTGGTATCATGAATCAAAATAATTGTCTTACCATGCTTGGTCTTGATTAACGAGCTATTGACATCGCCCAGCGCGAATTTCTCTTTAGCCTGAGGCGAATCAGGCCCGAATTTATTTTCGGCATAAAGATGAAGCCCAAGAGAAGGCGAACTCATTGAGACTAAATAATCAAAGGCATCACCCCGGTTGATATTCAGACACTGAGCAACCGGGCCGAGGCCATGAGTGGGATAAAGGTTCCCGTTCCGCTTCCAGGAGTGCTGCCGCCGCCAGAGTCCTTCACCTTCAGTGGAGAATTTCACGCCCCGCAGGTCATGAAGATAACCACCGGCGGCCTGAACAATTTCACCGAGAAGACCCCGTCTCACCATATTAAGACTCATCAATTCTACCCGGTCATAACAGCAGTTTTCCATCATGACGCAATGCTTCTTATATTTCTCAGCAGCCTCGACTAATTGCCAGCTTTCTTCCAGAGTCACCGCCGCCGGGACTTCGGTGGAGGCATGTTTACCGTTTTTCATAGCAGCCAGACAAACCGGCACATGCCATTCCCAGGGGGTAGCGGTCATAACCAGATCCAGGTCCTGCTCCTCGCACATTCTCTTAAAATCCCAGGGACCAGCTGAATAACCTCTGGGCTTAGGAAAGCCGGCCGCCTCAACCCATTTTTGAGCTCTGACCACTTTTTCTTCGACAATATCACAGATAGCTTTTATTTCTACGCCATCAATATTCAGATAGTTCTGAACATGAGCCGAACCCATTCCGCCAACTCCGACAAAACCCACTTTTACTACCTCCAGCGGTCTGGTAGAAAAAAGCGGCCCGTAATCAGCAGGTGGTCTGGTCTGAGCTTTGAGGTCATGATCTCTGGCTGTCAGCCAGAGGCCGGCCGTCCCGGCCAGACCAATTTTTAAAAATTCACGCCGGCTTTTGAGGCTGGCCTGGGATTGATCTTTTTCATCCATAACTTTCTCCTTCCTTTTTTTTCAGCATAATATATTTTTTATTTTTCAGCAAAGAGATTATGGCCAGAAGGCCGGCCGGGCCTTTAATTAGCCATTTTTTTATTTTTTTATTCTCAAGTCTCTTGACAGTTTAAAGTCTGGCCATTAGAATTACTGCGAAATGAGTAAGGATTTGAGCTTCTGTCGGATCAATTTAAGCCCCGAATCTTTTCTCTCTTTTTCCCTTCTTTCCTGGTTCTGGTGGGCGGACTAACCCGCCCGAGAACTATCTTTTACCCGCAATCTATTAATCTTTAATTATTTTATTTATTTTTAAACAAAAAAATCCAAGGAGGATTAAATGTTGAGGTATGCATCCAGAGATGAAAAACATTTGCCAGCCAAATTTTATAATTTAAAGGCGGATCTGCCTGAACTACCCCCGCCCCCTTTGCACCCGCTGACCAGGCAGCCAATAAACCCATCTGATCTCGAAGCTATTTTTCCCAGAAGCTTCATTGCTCAGGAAGTATCGCTGGAAAGAGAAATACCTATTCCGGGAAAGGTCCTTGAAGCTTATTCAGTTTTCCGGCCAACCCCTCTGATTCAGGCTTCTAAACTCCAGGCTTATCTCGGGACACCGGCTAAAATATTTTATAAATTTGAAGGAGTCAGTCCGACCGGCAGCCACAAGACCAATACTGCTCTCATGCAGGCCTATTTAGCCAGTCAGGCTGGAGTCAGCACTCTTTCGACCGAAACCGGAGCCGGCCAGTGGGGCACGGCTTTAGCCTATGCCGGTTCACTCTTCGGGGTCAAAGCCCGGGTTTATATGGTCAGAAGCAGTTTCCGCCAGAAACCTGGCCGGCGAATCATGATGGAGCTCTTTGGAGGTGAAGTCACCGAAAGCCCGAGCCCGACCACTGATTCTGGACTTAAATATTATCAAGAAAACCCCGATCACCCCGGAAGTCTGGGCATTGCCATCTCAGAAGCAGTGGAGGTGGCAGTAAAAAATCCTGACATAAAATATTCCTTGGGCTCGGTGCTGGACACGGTTCTTATCCATCAATCAATTATCGGCCTCGAAGCTCAGTCCCAATGCCGTGAAATTGGTTTTGAGCCGGATCTCGTTATCGGCTGTATTGGCGGTGGCTCTAATTTCGCCGGCTTAAGTTTTCCCTTTGTTCGCCGCAATTTGAAAGAAAAGGCTACCACTAAATATTTAGCTATTGAACCGGAAGCCTGCCCTTCCCTCACCGGCGGAGAGCTAACCTATGATTCTGCTGATAGTGCCGGCCTGACCCCCTGGCTTTATATGCATACCCTGGGCAAAGATTTTATTCCGCCAGCTATTCATGCCGGCGGCCTGCGCTATCACGGGATGGCTCCTTTAGTCAGCCAGCTGGTCAAACTGGGTTTGGTTCAGGCTAAAGCTTATGCCCAGGACAAAATTTTCCAGGCGGCTGAACTTTTTCTCAAAACAGAAGGCATCCTGCCTGCCCCGGAATCAGCCCACGCCATTGCGGCCGTGATTGATGAGGCTCTTCAGGCCAAAAAATCAGGCCAGCCAGCCAGCATTTTATTTAATCTGTCAGGACATGGCTTTCTGGATATCAGTGCTTATGACCGGCAAAAATAAGGCTAAAGGCTCAATCAGATTGGAGGGGAAAAGGCCTGAGCCCTTCTCCCCTCTAAATATTTTTGATTTAGATTTCTTCCATCCTGATAGTAAAATGCCTCAATTGGGGAGATTCACGGACAATTCTCATCCCCCGGACTTCATCTCCCTTTTCGAAGAGCCTGATAATCGACTCCGCCACATATTCGATTTGAGCACTGGTGTAAACCCGCCGGGGTATAGCCAGACGGACCAGTTCCAGCTTGGGGAAAATCTCGCGGCCGGTTTTTGGATCTTTTTTGGCAAACATCACCGCTCCAATCTCTGAGGTTCTGATGCCGGCTTGCCGGTAAAGAGCTACAGTCAGAGCCCAGCCTGGATATTGATGACGCGGGATGTGGGGTAAAAACCGGTCGGCTAAAAGGTAAATGGCGTGGCCGCCAAAAGGCTTGAGGACCGGCACCCCTGCCTGGTCAAGCAATTGCCCGAGATAGGCCACCTGACCTACCCGGTAATCAAGATAATCTTCTTCCAGAACTTCTTCCAGCCCGCGGGCGATAGCTTCCAGATCACGGCCGGCCAGACCGCCATAAGTTGGAAAACCTTCACCTAAAATTAACAAGTTTTTTACTTTGTCAGCTAACTGATCGTCATCCAGGGTGACAAAGCCACCGATATTAACCAGAGCATCCTTTTTGGCGCTCATGGTTGCTCCCTGCCCGTAGGAAAAAATTTCCTGGGCAATGTCGAGGAGGCTTTTGTCCTCATAGCCTTTTTCCCGCTTTTTGATGAAATAGGCATTCTCGGCAAAGCGGCAGGCATCAAAGAACAACGGAATCTTGTGCTGCTTGCAAATCTGACTGACTTCTTTAATATTTTTAAGAGAAACCGGCTGGCCGCCGCCGCTGTTATTGGTAATGGTCAGCATGGCCAGCGGAATTTTTTTTGTTCCCTTTTTTTCAATAAATTTCTTCAGCCGGGCCGTATCCAGATCTCCTTTAAACGGGTAGTCAGAATCAGGGTTGTAGGCTTCATCGATCACCAGGTCCACGGCTGAAGCTGCTCTGGCTTCAATATTGGCTCTGGTCGTATCAAAATGATTATTACTGGGGACATAGTCTCCCTTTTTAACCAGAGCTCCAAACAACACCCTTTCGGCCGCCCGGCCCTGATGAGCCGGAATAACATGTTTGAAGCAGAAAATGTTTTTGACCGCAGCTTCCAAATGATAAAAACTTCTGGCTCCGGCATAGGACTCATCTCCCACCATCAAGCCAGCCCATTGATTATCACTCATGGCCGATGTCCCGGAATCAGTCAGCAGGTCAATAAGGACTTTTTCGGCTGGAACATTAAAGACATTAAAACCGGCTTCTTTAAGAATGCTTTCCCTCTCGCGGCGGCTGACTGGCTTGATTCTTTCCACCGTTTTAATCCGGAAAGGTTCAAGCGGCGGTTTCGGACTTTTAATATTCATGCTTTCTACTCCCCAAAAATTTATTTTAAGCTTGACACCAAGATTTTATTATATTTTTCCCCTTAGAATGAAACTATTTTTTTAAAATTCTTATATCTCTGGATGAGATCAAGCTGGGAAGCCTGGAGCAAGCCGGTCAAGCCAAAATCCTCAATGGCTAAGGAAGCCACTAAATTGCCATAAACGGCGGCCTTTTTAATTTCAGACCGGTTAAACTTCCCGTGACTGGCCAGGTACCCGAGGAAAGCCCCGGCAAAAGAATCACCGGCGCCAGTTGGATCTATCACCTGCTCGCAGGGATTGGCCACCACACTGAAAACAAACTTCTGGCCAAAAACTATAGCTCCATGCTCGCCTTTTTTGACGACGATTATCTTTGGTCCTGAGGACTGAAGCTTACGGCCGGCCCGGACCAGATTAAATTCACTGCTCAAAAGGCGGGTCTCTTCATCATTGGCAAACAGAATATCCACTTTCTGGATTGCTTCAAAAAGAGCTTCAGGCTTGGTCTCTATCCAGTAACGGATAGTATCCATGGCCACCAGTTTGACTGCTTTCATCTGAGACAGGATATAATCGTGACTTTCCGGATCAAGATTAGAGAGAAAGAGAATTTCAGCCTGGCGGTAATTTTCAGGCATAACCGGCCGGAAATCCTGCCAGACATTGAGTTCAGTTTTAAGGGTTGTTCGCTGGTTTGGATCAGAAGCATAGAGTCCGTGCCAGGCTAAGGATTTTCCTCTTTTGATTTTAACTCCGGTCAGATCAATGTTCCTGGAGCGGAGAAGAGACAGGCTTTTCCGGGGAAAATCCTGCCCGACGACCGAGACCAGCCCTGGCCTGGTAAAAAAACTGGCGGCGACGGAAGCATAAGTACCTGAGCCACCCGGTAGCCGGTCTCGCCGGCCAGCCGGTGTTTCGATGGTATCAAAGGCTACCGAGCCAACAATGACCAGATTCAAAGGAGGCCTCGTTTACAGGTATTTTCCAATCAAAGGCCACAAATTTTTAACCGTCTGCGGATTCCTGAACTGAGGGGCAGTAATGATAGTATTTTTAAGGCCTTCCTGGCAATCACAGCTTTGGCCTTCGAGACGGCTGATAGTGGCCAGGGCCTTTTTGATGATGTTTTTGGCATTAGCAATATTAGCCTGAAGATTGGCTAAAACCAGCTCGACGGTGACTGATTCTTCCTGGCTTTTCCAGACATCATAATCGGTGACCAGATTCAGGGTGACATAGCACATTTCTGCTTCCCGGGCCAGGCGGGCTTCAGTCGCTGCCGTCATGCCGATAATGTCGGCTCCGAACTGGCGGTAGACTTTCGATTCGCCTATAGTTGAAAAAGCCGGCCCTTCAATGCAGACATAGGTTCCAGCCGGATGAACTGACAGGCCAAGTTCCTTAGCCAGGCCGTATATATATTTCGATAATACCGGACAGACTGGACGAGCTAAGCTGATATGAGCCACCAGTCCCTGACCAAAAAAAGTATTAGGGCGATGGGTCCGGTCAATAAACTGATCAGCCAGGACAATATCCCTCGGCTTAATTTCTTCCTTTAGCGAGCCAACCGAGTTAACCGAAATAACTCTCTTTACTCCCAGCAGCTTAAAGCCATAAAAATTGGCCCGGTAATTGACTTCAGACGGGAGATAACGATGTCCGCGGCCATGACGGCTTAAAAAAGCCACCATTACTCCATCCAGTTCGCCGACAACATAACTATCAGAAGGCTGGCCGAAAGGAGTTTCTAAACTGATCTCCCGGGCCTCGCGCCAGCCATCAATCTGATACAGGCCAGTCCCGCCCAAGATCCCGGTATTGACCACAGGTAAATCTTTTTCATTCATTTCAGGCCACCTCTTAAAATAAGTCTATACTATTTATCCTCGCTGATAGTCAAGATACTTTGATTTTTTTGAGATAAAAAGCTATGCTGATATCAATATTTTAAGGGTAAAAAATAATGAACTATGTTTATTTCGACTGCTTTAGCGGCGCCAGCGGTGATATGATTCTGGCTTCCCTTCTTTCTTTAGGAGTTCCTGCTGAAGACTTCCAGGAAGCCGTTAAGGGATTAAAACTCCCGGTTGAAATCAAAATAACCAGGGGAAAATCACTGGGCCTGGCCGGGACCAGAGTCCAGGTCAGAACTTCAGTTGATTCTTCCGCCCGGAATTTCGATCAGGTTTCAAAAGTTATCAAGAGATCAGGATTTGAGCCGGAAATAAAAGAGAAAGCGATAAGTGTTTTCCGGCGGCTATTTCAGGCGGAAAGCCGCGTTCACGGCACAGGTTTCGCCCGAACTCATCTCCACGAGGCAGCTGCCGACGATGCCCTGGTAGATATTACCGGCAGCTGCTGGCTGCTAAACAAGCTCAAGGTGGACAGGATCTATTTTTCTCCTGTTAATCTGGGCAGCGGCAGTATCAAGACCAGTCACGGTCTTTTGCCTGTGCCGGCCCCGGCGGTGGCTGAACTGATGAAGGGTTATGCGGTCTATAGCTCAGGAGAGAAGACCGAACTCCTTACTCCGACTGGAGCCGCCATTCTGACCACTCTCGGCGAGGGCTGGCCGGAGAGACCGCAACTGGTTTACAACCGCCTGGGTTATGGCCTTGGCCAGAAAAAGCTCGAATCGCAACCGAATATCCTCCGCGCTTTCTATGGTCAATTAGATTCGTTAGAACTGCCGCCAGCTGTTTTTCAGATTGAGGCTACTCTCGATGATGCTTCTCCTCAGCTTCTTGGTCATTTTATTAATAAGGCTCTGGCCGGGGGAGCTCTTGAGTCCTATTTAACGCCCGTTGTTATGAAAAAAAACCGGCTGGGAACCAAATTGACCATCCTGGCTGAGGCTGATAAAATGGAGGGCCTGATCGAAGCTGTTTTCAAAGAAACAACAACCATTGGCTTGAGATATTTTCCAGTTGCCAGACGGGTTTTACAGAGAGAAATAACCGAAATCAGGCTTGGCACTCAAAAAATCAGAATCAAGCTGGCCTTTCTGGGCCAGGAAAGGGTAAATGTTCAGCCCGAATATGAAGATTGCCAGAGAGCGGCTGAGGCTCTGAAGGTGCCGCTCAAGAAAGTCATCGGCCTGGCCTTAGAGAAATTCAAGGAAAGAGGTTAAAATGGCTAATCACAAAATCAACCGGTCAGGAAAAAAAACGGGCATGGATCAGAAAAAAATAGAAGAGGCCGTTTATCATTTGCTGGAAGGCATAGGTGAAGATCCGGACAGGCCTGGCCTCAAGGGAACGCCTGGCCGGGTGGCCAGAATGCTGGACGATATTCTGGGTGGAACGCAAGTTGATCCATCGGAAGATTTAGAAGTTTTCCAGGACGAAAGGCACGACGAAATGGTTCTGATCAGGAACATTCCCCTTTACTCGGTCTGCGAACATCACCTTCTGCCTTTCGCTGGAGTAGCTCATGTGGCTTATATCCCCAAAGAAGGCAGAATCATCGGACTGAGCAAAATCGCCAGGCTGGTTGATACCTTAGCCAGAAGGCTCCAGGTGCAGGAAAGACTGACCAAGCAAATAGCCGACACGCTCAATGCCACCCTTAATCCCTTAGGAGTGATGGTGGTCATTGAAGCCGAACACCTTTGCCTGTCAATGAGAGGTATAAAAAAACCAAAAGCTATTACTGTGACTTCAGCTGTCCGGGGTTCATTCCGGAATAATCCCGCTACCAGAACTGAAGCTATGATGCTAATAAGAGGAGGTCTGCCCGGTGGAAGAGAAAGTTAAAAAGACATTCTATGTTACCACACCTATTTATTATGTTAACGATGTGCCCCATATCGGTCATGCTTATACAACTATTATCGCCGATGCCCTGGCCCGTTATCAGCGGCTGACCGGGAAAAAGGTTTTTTTTCTGACTGGCACCGACGAACATGGGCAAAAAATAGAAAAAACCGCAGCCGAAAAAGGGCTATCGCCGCAGCAACTGGCTGATCAGGTGGTTGTCCGGTTTAAAGATCTGTGGCAGAAGCTCAATATTTCCTATGATTATTTCATTAGAACCACGGAAAAATTTCATGTCGAGGGAGTCCAGAAAATTTTTAAAAAGCTGCTCGACCAGGGTGATATCTATAAGGGCAGCTATCAGGGCTGGTACTGTGTCTCGGAAGAAAATTTTCTGTCCGAAGATGTTTCACTCGAACCAGACGGTTATAAGATCTGCCCCGAATGTGGCCGGAAGGCGGTGCTGCTTCAGGAAGAAAGCTATTTTTTCCGCCTGTCCGCTTATCAGCAGGCTTTGCTGGATTTCTACGAAGCTCATCCCCGTTTTGTCCGGCCACCAGGACGGATGAATGAGGTAATCAGCTTTGTCCGCCAGGGGCTAAAAGATTTAAGTATCACCAGGACTTCAGTCAAATGGGGCATCCCTGTTCCGGATGATCCGAAACATACAATATATGTCTGGTTTGATGCCCTGCATAACTATGTCACTGCTATCGGCTATGATTGGAATCCTGAGCTATTTGCCAGCTTCTGGCCGGCCGATATCCATCTGATCGGGAAAGATATTCTCCGCTTTCATGCTATTTTCTGGCCAGCCTTTTTGATGGCAGCTGGTTTTGACTTGCCAGCCACAGTTTATAGCCACGGCTGGTGGCTCAAAGATGAAGCTAAAATGTCTAAATCAAGGGGCAATGTTCTTGATCCGCATTTTATCATTGATAAAGCCGGGGCTGACGCTCTCAGATATTTTCTGCTAAGAGAGATTCCTATCGGCCTGGATGGCAGCTTCTCTCATCAGGGTTTTGTCCACCGGATTAACTCTGACCTGGCTAATGATCTGGGCAATCTTGTCCAGAGAACTCTGACCATGGCTGTCAACTATTTTGAAGGACAGCTGCCGGCCCTGGCTGAAGAAAATGAAGCTGACCGGGAACTGGCCAAGCACTGGACTGAAACCAAAAATAAGGTTTATGACCTTTATGATGATCAGGCGCTAAACCGGGCGCTGGAAGAAATCTGGTTCTTCCTGAATGTGGTCAACAAGTATTTAGCCGACAATGAACCCTGGAAACTGGCCAATCAGCCTGAAAACAGGGCCAGGTTAGCCAGAGTCCTGTATCAAGCTCTCTGCTCAATCAGAGGAGCCAGTTATCTTCTTTACCCGGTTATGCCTGAGACTTCCGTCAAAATCTGGGAATTAATGGGAGAAAAGAGAAAGCCTGCCGGTCTGCTGACCTCAGATCTTGATTTTTATGATTATCAACCGGGCGGTAAAATTAGCCGGACTAAAGCTATTTTCCCCAGGATTGACCTGAATGAGTTTATCAGTGAGACCAATAAATCCGGAGTGGTGGCTCAGCCGGCTCCTGAAACCGGGGCCAAGGAGAAAAAGATGGACTACATAACTTATGAAGAATTTAAAAAGATGGATTTAAAGGTGGCCAAGGTCATAGCCGCTGAAAGAGTGGAAGGAACAAAAAAACTTTTAAAGCTGCAGATTGACCTGGGGAGCGAACAAAGGCAAATTATTGCCGGCGTAGCTGAAACTTATTCACCTGAAGATTTACTGAATAAAGAATTTATCGTCATTGCCAACCTGCAGCCGGCTGTGATTCGTGGAATCGAATCCCAGGGAATGCTGCTGGCTGCCGAGGTTGAAGGGCTGGCCATTATCCCCTTCTTCAACCGGGAAATTCCGCCTGGAACCAGGGTTAAATAAAACCCGACAGCCAGAAACTCAAGCTTCAAAAAGAATTGACCAGATTTCTGAGAAGGGAATTTTACCTTCCCGCCGGCCAACTGGCTCGGGTCCGGTCAGGTCAATAATTGTTGAGGGTTGCTCACCCGGAGTCTCGCTGCCATCAATGAAAAATTCGACCCGCCCGGAAAAAAGGCGGTAAACTTCATCAAAGGAGGCTAAGGGCGGCTGGCCACTTAGATTGGCACTGGTGGAAATTAGTAGAGCCCCAGCTTTTTTTATCAACTGTCTCAACCAGTCAGGGGAAGGCACCCGAACCGCCATGGTTTGGACCTGACCCGGGAACATTTCCGGAAAAAGACCTTTTTTAGCTGGAAGAACCAGAGTTAGCGGGCCGGGCCAGAAAGCCCTGGCCAGACTGAAAAAGGCGGCTGGCGGCCTGTCCATAAATTCCAGGACCATGTCGGCATCAGCCGCACAAAAAGGCAGCTGTTTGCTGGCTGAACGGCCCTTGAGTTCAAAAATTTTTTGATAAACGGAAGGAAACCGGCCAAGCCCTCCCAGCCCATAGTAAGTTTCGGTGGGGAAAATCAGCACCTGTTCCTGTCCCAGAATCCGGACCAAACTTTCCTCTTCATCAGCTTTCAAGCCTGAATCAGTCAATTTAAAGATTCTCGCCAATCAGTCACCTCGCCAGGGCCAAAAAGTCTCATAACCGCCTTTTTTTATTAAAATAATCTAATCCAGGCCAGCTTTCAAGGCCAGGGGCAAAAAAGGACAGATGTCGCCAAAAAAGAACAGTCCGGCGCCAGTTAACAGGTATCCGGTCTGGCACAAAATTTGCTATAATAGCCCGGTGAGGAGGTAAAAATGAAAAAGAAACTGGTTCTGGTTTTAATTAGCTTGATGTTGATTCCGGTCGCGGCTTCAGCTGATATTTTCACTTTCAGGTATGGCTATTTTGTGCCCAGGATGAACGGCGGGGAAAATAGCCTGTGGAATATTGAGTTTGCCAATATGAGTTTCAAGAAGTCGGATTATCAGACAGGCATGATCGGTCTTGGTTATGAACTCTTTCTGAACCGTCAATTGAGCCTGGTTCTGTCAGTTGATTTTTACAGCCGGGATAAAGCTGGCTTTTACAACGACTGGTCCAAGTACACGATCGACGATCTGGATTATGCCTTTCCGGTTGGTGATTTTCCTCTGGGCGACATGATCATCCACTCCTTCAGTGTGTCTCAAACTCCCTTGCAGGTCTCACTAAAGATTACTCCTCTCGGCCGGCAGGTAAGATTTGTCCCCTATTTCGGCGGCGGCCTGGGTGCTTATTTCTGGTCGGTTAAACTCAGCGGGGACATGATAGATTTTTCCGATCCTTACATTTACACCGATGGTAACGGCGTGGAGTCAACTGTTTATCCTGTCTTCTACACTTATGCCAGCGAATCGAAACGAATCACTCTTGGCTCCAACCTCTTTGCCGGGGTCATGATTCCTTTAGGCAGGCAGGTAACTCTTGATCTTAATTTCCGTTATCAATTTTTAAAACCAGAGTTTCACGACTCTTTTGAAGGATTTGAAAAGTTCGATTTAAGCGGCTATACCTTAGTCGCTGGTATCAATTACTGGTTTTAAGAGCTTAGCTCTCCATTTCCACTATCCATCTATTTGCCGGGCTCTGGGGTCAGGGCCCGGCAGTTTTTTTTAACCTGGCCTAAAAAATTAAATGGCTAAAGAGTCGATTAATCGCTCATAATATCCGGCTTCACTGCTCTTGCCTCTTTTCCTGAAACCCCGAGCCAGAACCGCCGCTTTCTTTTTAATTTCTCTTTTAATCAATAAGGCCTGGCTTTCATCCACCCCTGAGCCCAGATTTTTCAGCAGGGCCTCGACCCGCCACCGGTCGTTTCCCCAGTATTTTTTAGACAGTTGATCCGGATGCCCTCCTCTTTTAACGACAAGAGGAGAGGAGAGGTAATAATAAGGATAGTGTAAGGCAATTCTAATCCCCAGATCATAATCCTCGCCGACCGGCAGGCTCTCATCAAACTCACCGAGTTCGGCAAACAGCTCCCGCCTGAAAAGGGCCGAAGATAGGCTCAGCAGGCAAAGTGACAGGACCCTCTCCAGAATATAGCCTGAAGATTTCTGATGTTTTCTGGCTTGATTAACCCTTTTTCCCCCTCTTATCCAGATTTCTTCTGCTAGGCAAAAAGGGGCCGAAGGGAAAGCCCGCAGGAAGCTCAGCTGGGCCTCGATCTTGGCCGGCAACCAGAGGTCATCGGAATCGAGAAAGGCGATAAACTCGCCACGGGCTAAAGACAATCCCAGGTTGCGGGCCGCGCTCACTCCCAGGTGAGGTTGACGATAATAGCTGAGGTTAGACCAGCTGTCGAGATATGGCTTGATCAGAAGTTCTGTCTCATCAGTTGAGCCGTCATCAATAATCAGCAGCTCCCAGTCCCGGGGGTTTTTAATAAAAAAGGTCTGGGCCAGGACAGAATCAATGGCCTCGGTCAGAAACTGGCGCCGGTTATAAGTCACAATGATGGCAGTAACCATGAATTCAATGGCAGCGGTCAGCGAGCCTGTTCTTTTTTGACGGCCGCTGATTTTTCCAGGCTGAAGGGCAATGGTCCCCAGGCCGAATCAGCCGTTAGATCTGCTTTGAGGTCAAACGGCACTGAGTCTTTTTCCAGATTATCCCGCAAGTCCCTGCCCATCTCGAAAAAATCGAGCATCAGCGGAATTTCAAAGCTCTTAGCACCTCCTGGCTCGAGAGCCTGGTCGCCAGCTATCACCCCTTGATAAATGGCCCGCCCTCCCAGAAACAGCTGGAGCCGGATGTTTTGAACTAATAAATCATAAGGATTGGAATTTTTAAGTTGAAACCTGAAGGTAAACTCGGCTCCACCCAGAGTCAGATCTTTAACAGCCAGTGGAAGAAAAGCTACTTCCGGGAACTCAAAAAGAGGAAATTCCATAGAAAAGGTAAATGGAACTTTTTCCATCTTATTTTTTTCATTCCGTAAAAACATCTCCCCGCTGACCAGACAGGTCGCTTGTTTTTGCCCTTCTGTCAGAGCTGCCGGCAGGTATTGATAACTGATCTTAACCGGAAAATGGAGGCTGGTGGCTTGCCGGGCCTGGATATTGATTTCTTTCTCGAGAGATAATTGCTGCTCAAAAAAATTCTGGCCATTAATCATTACCCGGTAAGAATAGGAAACCAGGTTGTAATTCTTATCAGAATTGTTCCTGATAGAGGTATAAAAGGATAAGGTCAAACCTTCCGGGCTGAGACTGGTTATCTTTTTATCCTGGAGGCTGATGACCAGATTCCTGGCGGCTGCGGCCGGAGAAGCCAGGCTTAAAAAAACGGCTGGCCAGAGAGCCAGAGCCATTAGAAACAAGCGGCCTAATTTATTGTTTTTCATTTTACCAGTTCCAAAAAAAACTAAAATACCCTAAAAACTCAGTATTTACAAGTCAGCTCAAAATTCCTCTGGATATTTTCGGGCGATTAGATATACTCATAAAAAGAATTTAAAGAAGCAAGGAGGTCCAATGAAATTTAATCGCCATCAGGCTCTGATCAGACTGGCTCTGGCCTTCTTTCTTTTGATGTCCGGCCAGCTCCAGGCTCAAGACAAAAAAGCGATTTTAACCTCCTGGACGGTGGATGATATTATCAATCAGGAAACTGCCTATGATTTTAATCTATCTCCTGACGGGCAGAAAGTCGCCTGGGTAAAATCCATTCCCGATAAAGAGAAAGATACCAAGCTTTCTCATCTTTTTTTAAGCTTGACCGGTAAGGAACAGACCGGCCAGTCTATTCAGTTAACCAGAGGCGATAAGTCCGAAAGCCGGCCGCGCTGGTCCCCCAACGGTCAGTTAATTGCTTTTATTTCGGGGCGCCAGGAAGAGGAGGAAGATCAGCCAGCCGGGGCCAAAAGCGGTAACCAGCTCTGGCTGCTGGACCTGCGCGGCGGCGAGCCAACCAAAGTGACTGATCTGGAGTTCGGGCTGATTGATTTTGCCTGGATAGATGATAATCATTTCCTGATCCTGGCCCGGGAAGATAGAACTTTTAAAGAAATCAAAGAAAAAGAAAAAAAGGACGATTCAATAATTTTTGAAGATCAGGAACATCTGATCCCCCAGCGGCTCTTTACCTATTGCCTGAAAGAAAAAAAATGGTACCGGTTGACTGAAAACAGCGACCAGATTACTGATTTCTACCTGTCACCTGATAAGAAACTGGTTATCACCAGAAATAATCAGAGTTTGAGTTATCAGACGGATAAAAAAATAAAGCCAAAATTTTTCTTGATCAAGCTGGCAGATAGAACCAGCCAGGAAATTTTCCCTGAAAACTTTTTTAAGCCCGATGGAATATTCTGGGATAAAAACAACCAGGGATTTTATTTTTCGGTGATGAGGACCGTTGATCCGGTGAATGAAACCGCCGGTGCCGATTTCCTTTATTATTATGACCTTAATTCCGGCCGCTACCAGGAAATCGATCTCAACTGGGAAGCTGGCCTGATGGAACCATATCTGCTGGTCAAAAACGACGGCTTTATCGCTCCCCTGGCCGCCGGGGCCAGGCCAAAATGGAGAAGATACTACCGTCAGGCAGCTGGCTTCAGTTTTGAGGAAATCCAGGGCGAACATTATCCTCATATTTATAGTCTGGCCGGTCAAGAAAACGGCGACCAGGTGGTTTACGCTCACAGCACAGCCTCTCAGCCGCGAGCCTGGTATTCTGGCCGGGTAGAAAAAAACAAGCTGATCATTGATAAGCCAATAGCTGAAATTAATCCTGATCTCAAAAACAAAAAAGTAGCCAGAACTGAGGTCATAAAATGGACAGGAGCTCTACAGGAAGAGGTTGAAGGCATTCTTTATTACCCTCAGGACTATCAACCCGGGAAAAAATATCCCCTCTTTTTGAATATCCACGGCGGGCCGACCGGTATTGATCTGGATGAATTTGACGAATCCTACGCTTATTATCCGAACATTTTAGCTCAAAAAGGTTGTTTCGTTCTCCGGCCAAATTATCACGGTTCCAATGGCTATGGGCAGAAATTCGTTGAATCAATCAGGGGCCATTACTACGATTATCCTCTTGAGGATATGCTCAAAGGAATTGATTATCTGATTGCCAAAGGACTGGTTGATGGCGACCGGCTGGGAACCATGGGCTGGTCAAACGGTGGAATTTTGAGCATTGCCCTTCTTGTCTGGACAAACCGTTTTAAAGTCGGCGGCATCGGTGCGGCTGATGTTGACTGGACGAGTGACTACGGAACTTGCGCCTTTGGAGTCAGCTTCGACAATTATTATCTTCTGGGAGCCCCCTGGGAAAAGCCTGATTATTATCAGCAAATGTCACCCCTTTTCTATTTCAAAGACATGAAGACTCCGACCATCATTTTCCACGGGACAGAAGATACCAGTGTGCCTTTTGGTCAGGGTCTGGAGCATTACCGTGTCCTGCAGCAATTAGGTCAGGCGCCTGTCAGGTTTATCGTTTTCCCCGGTGAACCTCATGGCCTGAGAAAGCTGTCACATCAGCGCCGGAAAATGGAAGAAGAGCTGACCTGGTTTGACCGTCATTTTTTTAAGACGGCTTCAGCCGAAAATGAAGCCCTGAAACCTCTTTCCCCCCTGGATTTAGCTCTAAAAGCCAGGTCTTATGCCCGGTCAGGAGCCAGTTATGGGCTTAAAACGAAAGGCAAACTGATTCCGGAAACAGTTCAGTGGGAAGACCTGCAGGTCGGGCGCTTTGAAGTTACCAGAGCTCAGTGGCAGGCTTTTCGCCCGGATTATAAGTTTCAGGCTGGAACAGAAAACTATCCGGTCAGCGGGATTTCCTGGGAGGAGGCCAAGCAGTATATTAGCTGGCTGAGTCAGCTGACCGGAGAAGACTACCGGTTGCCAACCGTGGCTGAAGCCAGGAGGCTGATGGCCGCGGGAAAAGCCAGTCAGGACAATATCCTCGACTACTGGGCAGGCTACCCGGTCAACTTTGACGAAGCCAGATCGCTCCAGGCAGCTATAAGCGGCTTGAAGGGCCAGGGCGGGCTTCTTCTGCCGGTAGACAGGTTTTCACCGGCTGGAGACAGTCTGATCTACGGGCTGGCCGGTAGCGTGGCTGAATGGGCGGTTGAGGCCAGTGGCCAGGGTAAGGTCACCGGCTTGAGCGCCGTTCACCGCGCCCGGGCTGAGAATGAAGGAGATTATACTCCCCCTCCTTCTGACTATACCGGCCTGCGGGTCTTTAAGACCGACAAAAAATCAGTAAAATAGGTCTTGATGAAAAGATTTCTCCAGGCTAATTTTGAACACAAGGAGCTGTTCGTCCGCCTTTTTGGCCCTGATATCTATGCCGTTGGTGGCTTTGTCCGGGATCTGCTGCTCAACCGCTCTCCGCATGAAGTTGATCTTCTTATTCAGGGCCACCCCTTAGAGGAAATTATCACCAAGCTCAAACCAGCTGGCCGCCTTGATCTGGTTGGCCGCAGTTTTGGAGTCATCAAGTTTACCGTTGATGGCCGGACCTATGACCTGGCTCTTCCCCGGAAGGACCGGCTGGCAGAAAGAGCTCAGGCTACCGGCCGCAGCCATAAGGATTTCCTGATTGAAGCCGATCCTTCCCTGCCGGTAGAAAGAGACCTGGAAAGGCGGGATTTTCGCTGCAATAGCTTAGCTCTCCGGCTGGTTGACGGGAAAATCATTGATCCTTTTAACGGCCAGGCCGATATTGAGCAGAAAATTATCCGGCTGACTAACCCCCGCTCTTTTCCTGATGATCCTCTGCGGGTGCTGAGAGCAGCCAGATTTGCTTCGGTCCTGGAGTTCAAGATTGACCCCGAAATTTATTTAGCTGCCAAAGAGATTGACCTGACCGGACTGAGTGTGGAAAGAGTCAATGAAGAATTATTTAAAATACTTCTTGATTCGTTCCGCCCCTCCCGAGGTTTGCAGGAAATGCTCAGGTTAACGGTCATCAAACAGCTTTTCCCCGAGCTCTATCGCTCGAGCCTGGCCATTCAGGATTCATACTTTCACCCGGAAAAAGACGAAGCCGGGCATCACACCGTCTGGTCTCACCTTCTGCTGACGGTTGATCAGGCTAAAGTTATCAGCCGGGTAGCCGGGTTGGAAAGGCCGAGAGAATTAGCTTTACTTATAGCCGCCCTGTATCATGATAGCGGCAAACCGGCTACAGCTAACTGGGAGTTTAAGAAAAACAGGCTGGTTATTACTAATAACGGGCATGACCTGCTGAGTGAAAAAATTGCCCGAAGATTCCTGGCCAGGCAAAAAATCTTTTCCTGGAATGGCTTGAACCTCCCGGTGATTGTTCCCATCCTCATCCGTTACCATCACCGGGTCTCAGAACTCTGGCTCAACCGGGCCAGCGTCACCAAAAGAGCCTTTAACCGCCTGGCGGCCAGGGTGAAGGGTGAAATTGATCTTTTAATCTACCTGGATGCAGCCGACCGGGCCGGCCGGAAGAAGAAGCTCGTCTCCGGGCTTGACCGGCAGGCTGTCTGGCTATTCAAAAAATTCGAAGAGCTAAAGGTTAACCGGGAAACCATCAAGCCTCTGATCATGGGCCGGGACTTGATCCGGCTGGGGATTGCTCCCGGTCCGGCCATGGGCCAGCTGCTCAAGAAACTCTATCAATATCAACTTGATAACCGTTTTGAAACCAGGGCTGAAGGACTCAAGCTGGCTAAGAAATTGATCGCGGAGAAAAGGTCATGAGAGTTCTGGTGACCGGAGGAGCTGGTTATATTGGCTCTCATACCGTCAAAGAATTGCTCAGCCGGAATTACGAAGTGGTTATTTTTGACAATTTTAGCTCCGGCCGGGAGGAGCTCCTCTGCGGAGGAGAAGTGGTTAGAGGAGATCTGAGGTCAAGGGAAGACATCAAACAGGTTTTAAAAAAATACCGGCCCGAAGCTGTTCTGCATTTTGCCTCTCTTATTCAGGTGGCAGAATCTTATGCTGATCCGGCCAAATATTATAACCATAACCTGCTGACCACTCTTAACCTTCTTGATTCAATGCTGGAGGAAAAAATTAAAGCTCTGATCTTTTCCTCCAGTGCGGCAGTTTATGGGCTGCCCTCAACAACCCCGATTCCTGAAGACCATTCACTTAATCCCATAAATCCCTATGGCGTCACCAAATTTATGACCGAAAGGATTCTCCAGGATTATGACCGGGCTTACGGTCTAAATTATATTTCGCTGCGATATTTTAATGCTGCCGGTGCCGACCCGGCCGGTCAACTGGGCGAGTGGCATCAGCCGGAAACCCATTTAATTCCCAGCCTGCTTCTCTATTTTCTGGGGAAAAAAGAAGATTTCCTGATTTACGGCCATGATTTTCCGACTCCGGATGGGACAGCTATCAGGGATTATGTTCACGTGACTGATCTGGCTTCAGCTCATGTCCTGGCTCTGGAAAAGCTCCTGGCCACTAATTGCAGCCAGGTTCTTAATCTTGGTTCGAACCGCGGCTATTCTGTTCTCGAAGTGGTAAAGGAAGCCCGCCAGGTGACGGGTCTGACCAGGCCAGTTAAATTTGGCCCGAGAAGAGAAGGAGATGTCCCTGTGCTTCTGGCCTCAAGCGAGAAAGCAGAGAAATATCTCGGCTGGAACCGGAAATATTCAGACCTGAGAACTATCATCAAGACGGCCTGGGACTGGCACCAGGCCCATTGACCAGCTCATAGCAGGTCAGGCCGGAGTTGATTTCAAGGCAGTTTTGGTGCTATAAGTTTGATATTATCATAATCTTATTTAGAGAGTGTGTGAGATGACTGACAGAAAATCAATTATAAGAATTTTTTATTTAGCCATCATAATTTTGTTAGCTGCGGGTTGTTCCTCTCAAAACCGCCAGGCGCCGGTTAAACAGGTGCCGGCGGCCGTTAAAACCAATCCGGCCGGGGCCCCAGTTAGCCCGGACCAAGCCAGAGAAGGCCAGAAAGAGCAGGGCCTGCCGGCGGCTGCCGAGGCTGAATCTGCCGCTGGCCTGCCAGCTGAAATGGCCGCTATTGAAGCTGAAGGTCAGGATAACAGTCCGGCTACCGAGGAAGTTTATGCCCTTTATCAGGAAGCTCAAGCCGCCCTGGAAAAAGGAGAAATAGCCCAGTCGTTAGCCTGTCTCGACCGGGCCTACTCGGCTTTGCTCAAAATCGAGGCTTCTCCCGATTCTCCCCTCAATCAGGAAAAAAATGATTTGAGGATTTTGCTTGTCCAGAAAATCCAGCAGGTATATGCTTTCCGGCTTATGCCGCCCGGCACCAATCACAAGACCATTCCCCTGGTAGAAAATAGCTGGGTGCTGGCCGAAATTAAGTTATTTCAATCCGCCGAAAAAAAATTCTTCGAGGAGGCTTACCAGCGATCAGGTCTGTTCCGGCCGATGATTGCCGAAGAGCTTAAACAGGCCGGCCTGCCCGAGGAACTTTCCTGGCTGCCGCTCATCGAAAGCGGTTATAGACCGAGAGCTTTATCCCGGGCCAGGGCTCTTGGCCTGTGGCAGTTTATTGCCTCGACTGGCTATAGATATGGTCTCAAGCGGGATAAGTACATAGATGAAAGAATGGATCCGGTTAAATCTACCAGGGCAGCAATTAAATACCTCAGCGAGCTCCATGATTTCTTCGGCGATTGGACGACCGCTATTGCCTCTTATAATTGCGGCGAAATGAGAGTTCAAAGTGTCATCCGCAATCAAAAAATTGATTACCTTGACAATTTCTGGGATCTCTTTTCCAACCTGCCTTATGAGACAGCCCGCTATGTCCCCAGGTTCATTGCCACTCTGCTGATTATAGAGAATCCGGACAGGTACGGCTTCAACCTCCCCCCTGTCAATTCACCTTTGTCTTTTGAAACAGTCAGCCTGACCAAACCGGTCAAATTGTCTGTTCTGGCCTCCAAACTGGGCCTGACAGCTGAGGTTTTAAGCCAGCTCAACCCGGAGCTAAGATATGACTCGACACCTAATTATGCCTACGACTTGAGGGTCCCGGCCGGCTATGGCGAGAAGACTATGGCCTGTCTGAATGAGCTGCCGAACTGGATCCCGCCCGATGTCGTTTATGGCTGGCACAAGGTCAAAACAGGTGAAACTCTGGGGCTGATTGCCAGACGCTATCACACCTCCGTTCAGGCCATAGTCAGGTTGAATAAACTCAAAAGCTCGAAACTTATTTACCCCGGCCAGCGCCTGAGAATACCTGGCCAGGGACAGGGCTTAGCCCCGGATGATGATTCAAGCCAGCAGTCCGCCTCTACCAATCAGACTCCAAAACCGGTCAGCCAGTCTGGACAGGAGATCGACTATGTGGTCAAACCAGGTGATACTCTGTTTGGGCTGGCCAGGACTTATGGACTGAGCATAGATAAAATCAAAAAGGACAATAATCTCGACAGCGATCTGTTGAGTGTCGGTCAGAAATTGACCATTAGATTTAATTGAACTTCTTTATTCATTAGGCTGAACAGGTGCTGGACCTTTCAATTATCATTGATAACAAAACCAGGACATGTTACGATTTAAGTTAAGTCTTTCTTGTCCTGTATTTTGCTCTGACCGGGCAAATAAAGGTGCCTGTCCTGGATCAGGGTTAACTGATTCGGACAGATAAGATCAAGAGTTCAAAAGCTGGAAAGGGAGGGTCAGATGTCAGGATTTTTAAAAGCGAAACAATTTGGCTATATTTTAACCGCCTGGCTGTTATTAATGTCAGTCCAGACCGCCTATCTTCAGGCTGAAACTAAGACAGCCGTGCTGGAGAAGAAGCTGATCAGCGAAATAAAAAGCCTCAGCGACCAGCTGGATGGCGTGCTGGGCCTGGCCATTAAAGATTTATCCACTGGCCGGACGATTTTCATCAATGAAAATGAAATTTTCCCCCAGGCCAGTTCGATAAAAATGACTATCCTGCTGGAAGCCTTAAAACAGGCAGAGGAAGGAAAGTTAAAACTTGACGAGTTTATTAATCTGACGCCAGAAGCCAAGGTCGGAGGAGGCCTTATTCTGAGCTACCTGGGTTATCCGGCCCTGAAAATTTCAATCCGGGATCTGTGTGTCCTGATGGTTGTTCTATCCGATAACACGGCTACCAACCTGCTGATCGACCGGGTCGGCCTGAAAAATATCAATGACCGCCTGCAGGGATTGGGACTCAACCAGACTAAGCTGCAGCGGAAAATGATGGATGTCAAAGCCGCTGGCGAAGGCCGGGAAAATCTGTCCACCCCGCTGGAGATGATGAGCCTGCTGGAAAAAATCTATAAAGGGCCAGTCTTATCTCCCGGCTCAAGGCAGGAATTCTTTAATATTCTGTCCCTCCCCAAGGACAGTCCGCTCCAGCAAGCGGTCCCGGAGGGGGTGGTGGTGGCCGATAAGCCGGGTGAACTCGAGGCTGTCCGCTGTAATTCCGGCCTGGTTTTTCTAAAAAAGCACCCCTATATAATCTGCGTGATGACCACCTATCTAAAAAATGAAGCCGAGGGCCAGGCCACTATCAAGAAAATAGGCCAGGCGGCTTTCAGTTACTTTGACCGACTGGAGAGGTCAAGCGACTATGGCCGGATTGTGTCAGAAAAATAGAATTAATTTTATTTAGATCAAAGAATCTACAAAAAAGCTCTTACCATTGAGGAATGGACGGCTCTACCCCGAGGCCCGGCTGATCGGACAGCAGCCAGCGGTCCCCCTGAAGTTTTAGCCCGCGGAAAGGATCATTATTGATCAATAAGCTGCCATCCAGATCAACATAATCAAAAAGCGGGCTGATGGTGGCCCCGGCTGAAATGGCTAAAGAGCTTTCAATCATACAGCCCAGCATCAGTTTTAAATTAAGAGACCTGGCTACCGCCACCAGCCTTAAGGCTTCCTGCAGGCCGCCGCATTTCATCAGTTTGATGTTAATGCCATGAAAGCCTGTAGCTAAAGCCGGGACATCCTGAATCTTGTGGACGCTTTCATCAGCTATAAGGGGCAGCTTGACCCGCTCCTTTAGCCAGCGGTAATCTTCCAGATTGGCCGCCGGCATAGGCTGTTCAACAAATTCTACATTTTTATCGGCCAGCCAGTTAATCATCTCCAGGGCTTGCTGCCTGTCCTTCCAGCCTTCATTGACATCTACCCGGATTGGCCGGTTAGTTACTTCTCTCAGACCTTCAATAATCTTTTTATCATCTTTAGAACCGAGCTTTATTTTAAGAACCTGAAAGTCCTTGGCCTCCTGAGCGGTTTTTTGCATGACCGGCACCTCAGCGAGGCTGATGGAAAAGGTGGTCGGAACGGTTTTATTCTTGTTGAGGCCGAAAAATTTATAAAGGGGAATTTTTAAGCTCTTGCCAACCCAGTCGAGGATGGCCATATCCAGAGCTGCCTTAGCGGCATTCTGGCCAGGAGCCAGCCGGTCAATTTCCCGCCAGCGGTCATCGAATTCCCATAGATCCTTGTCGAGAATCGGCCTGGCTTGCTCGATAAAAGCCTGGTTGCTTTCCGCACTTTCCTCATAACGGGGAATAGGAGCCGCTTCTCCATAGCCAACCAGCCCGTCCCGTTCCAGCCTGACCAGAACATTCCGCCTGATATCCCAGGTGCCGCGTGACAGCGTCCAGGCCTGCCGTAAATGCAATTCATAGATGGTGGTGGTAATCTTAACCCGGCCGGAGCTAATGGTCTTTTTCAGCCGGCGGGCCGAAAGAGGATTAACTAAAAAAGATGAAGCAATAAGAGTGCCAGAGGTTTTAAAAAATTCTTGACGGTTCATTTTTCCCTCCTTGAATTCTTAGTATATAAAATCAAGTTATTTTTTCCAAGTTAAACTAGTTGGTAGCCGGGAGCAGAATCGATTATAATGTAGGCAGTATTTTTATTCTGGAGGTTCTGATGAACAGAAAAGTTGTGTCTCTCATCTCCGCTGTCATTTTAACTCTTTTATCAACCTGTCTTTATGCCCAGACCGGGACCGGGCAAGGAGTGGTCATCCAGTCGGTAGAAAATATGTTTTCCAAGCCGAGTTCAAAAGTTGATGTGGTCAGCCAGGCCTTGCTGGGCACGACGGTTAAAATCCTCAAGACTGAAAAGGATGAGCAGGGCAAAGACTGGTATTACATCGAAACACCTGATACCTATCAGGGCTGGATTAATAGCCAGGCTGTCCGGCTTTATAAGCCTGAGGAAAAGCCTTATGCCTCAGCCGGTCAGGTGATGGAAGTTACCAGTCTGATGGCTTTCGTTTATGCCACGCCAGATGTAACTGAACAAAAACCCTTAAAGATGGCCCCGATCAGCACCGTCCTTGAAGTTGGACAGGCAGCCGAGCGCTGGGTTCCGGTTACCTTGCCCTGCGGCCATAAAGCCTTCATTCAGGTTGGCGATGGTGAAATCAAGACGGCCCCGTTTAAAAGGCCCAGGCTGGCCCCTGAACAGACAGTTGCCCTGGCTAAAAGATTTCTGGGCATTCCCTATCTCTGGGGCGGAACCAGCCCACTGGGTATCGATTGCTCCGGCTTTGCCCAGCTAATTTATCGGTTGAGCGGAGTGGAAATTCTGCGGGATGCCGATATTCAATACACCAGTTCCGGGCTGCTCGAGATTCCCAAGGGCCAGGAAAAGGCGGGAGATCTGATTTTCTTCGGGGGCAAAAGCATTACCCATGTGGGAATGATGATCAATGACCATGAGTTTATTCACGCCACGACTCATGACCAGCCGGTAGTTCAAATTTCTGATCTACGGGCTGCCTACTGGCAAAAAATCTATCAGGGTTGCCGCCGGGCTAGACCTTGAACCGGTTCTGAAAGACGGCTAACAGGCAATCTTACAATCTTACCTGAGGCCTGCTGCCAGTTGATTGAATTTGACCTGAAATTGAAATTATGAGCAGGCTTCTAGCTGAAGCCTTAGAGATTTAGAAAATAAAAGTCCCTTCCTGGACGGTAAAATTAAAGCGGTTATTTATTTACTTTCTTTAGGACTGGCTTTTTCTTTCTTTTTAGCTTTCTTTTTGTATTCGGCCCCTAAAAGTTCGATCATGGCCATTTGAGCTCCATCCCCGGAGCGCAAGCCCAATTTGACAATCCGGGTGTAGCCTCCTGGCCGCTCTTTATACCTTGGGCCCAGCTCGGTGAATAGCTTTTGAACCACCGATTCTTTGGTGACATAGGCCAGAGCTCGCCTTCTTCCAGCCAGAGTGTTTTTCCGGCCGGTAGTAATCAATTTTTCAGCCACTGGCTTGACGGCCTTAGCCTTAGCCAGCGTAGTTCTAACCCTTTCCTTCTCCAGGAGAGAAGTGACCAGATTCCGCAATAAAGCCCGGCGGTGAGAGGTGTTGCGTCTTAGTTGGTAGCGTTTAACCTGATGCCTCATGCTTCCAGCTCCTTATCAGTCTTTCTCCCTTTTATTATGTTTTGGATCTGCTCTAATAATTTCGGATGAAGCTCAAGGTTTAAACCCAGGCCGAGATTAGCCAGAGTCTCTTTGATCTCCAGCAGGGATTTCCGGCCAAAGTTCTTGGTTTTTAAGAGCTCTTCTTCAGTTTTCTGGACCAATTCATAAACATAGCTGATGCCGGCCGCCCGCAAGCAGTTATTAGCTCTAACTGAAAGTTCCAGGTGGTCAATGCTATTGGCTAAAATTTCAGCCATCTCCGCATAAGGTATCTCTTTAATTGGCGTGGCAGCTTCTTTTTGCACAGGCTCGTCAACGATATTCAGGAAAATACTCAGATGATCCCTCAGAATTTTGGCGGCCTGGGAAACAGCCTCACCGGGTTTGATGGCTCCGTTAGTCCAGACTTCCAGGGTTAAACTTTCGTAATCAATTCTCTTGCCTACCCGGGCAGGCTCAACTGTATAGTTCACTCTGAGAACAGGAGAATGGGACGAGTCAAGAGGAATATAATCGACACTCAAATCATCGCTGTAGTTCTGATCAGCACTCAGATAGCCCCGGTTATTCTTCACCACCATTTCCATCTCCAGCTTGCCATCAGCGTCGAGACTGGCTAAATGAACATCTGGATTTAGTATTTCAACATCTGAATCATGAATAATATCTCCAGCTTTAACCTCAGCTGGCCCGGCCATCTTCAGGCTAATTCTTTTTGGCTCATTGCCCCTTAATCTTAACGGGATCGTCTTCAAATTGAGGATGATATGAGTGACATCTTCCACCACCCCGGGGATGGAAGAAAACTCATGTAGAACTCCTGTTATCTTAACGGCGGTAATGGCTGCTCCGCTGATTGAAGACAGCAGAACCCGGCGCAGTGAGTTGCCAATGGTAATGCCGTAGCCACGCTCAAAGGGCTGGGCTTTAAAGCGGCCATAAGTATCTGTTAAGGTTTCATAATCGCATTCCAAATATCTTGGCTTCTGGAAACCAAGCTCAATCATGGTTCCTCCTTTTAAGGAAGGTTAGTCTTAGGCAGCCTTCCCTGTTATTTTGAATAAAGCTCTACTATCAGATGTTCTTCGACCGGGATGGTGATATCCTGCCTGGTCGGCAGTGAAGCCACCCTGGCTTGCAGGTTATCCCAGTCAGGCTGGAGCCAGCCCGGGACCATCTTGCCTTTATTAGATTCAACGATAGCTTTTACAGTTTCATTTTGAGCTGTCTTTTCCTTCAGGCTGATCAGGTCCCCTTCTTTGACTAAAAAAGAAGGAATGGTTACCTTATGATCATTGACCCGGACATGACCGTGAGCGATCAACTGGCGGGCCTGAGCCCGGGAAAGAGAAAAGCCGGCCATAAACAGTACATTGTCCAGCCTTCTTTCCAGCAGGATCAACAGATTCTCGCCGGTCACGCCTTTTTGCTGTTCGGCTTTTTCAAAGAACAGCCTGAACTGCTTTTCAGACATAGCATAATATCTTTTCAGTTTTTGCTTTTCTCTTAACTGAATAGCATAACCAAGGACTCTTTTCCGCAACCGCCCATGCTGGCCGGGAGCGAAAGACCGTCTTTCTAAAGGGCACTTATCAGTCAGACATTTATTGCCTTTAAGAAACAACTTAGTTTTTTCCGTCCGGCATAGACGGCAATCTGGCTTTTGATACCTGGCCATAGTCAATCTCCTTTAACCTTCATTCTCTTAGACTCTCCTTTTTCTTCTCACCCGGCAGCCATTGTGAGGTATAGGGGTGACATCGCGAATCGATTTTATTTCCAGTCCGGCTGCCTGGAGAGCCCTGATGGATGATTCCCGTCCAGCTCCCGGGCCCTTTACCCTGACATCAACATAACGGACGCCAGATTCCCTGGCTTTGCCAGCCACATCTTTGGCGGCCAGCTGGGCAGCGAAGGGCGTCCCTTTCCTGGCTCCCTTAAAGCCCGAGGTTCCAGAACTGGCCCAGCAAATCGTACTTCCCTGCTGGTCAGCTATGGTAATGATCGTGTTATTGAACGTTGACTGAATATGAACGACCCCATAGGAAACTTCTCTCTTTATCTTTTTTTTCTTGGACTTGGCTTTAGGCATGATCTTTCTCCATTATTCAGGCTTTTTTCTCTTTGAGTTTCTTAATGGTGTGGCCGCGGGGCCCTTTTCTGGTTCGGGCATTGGTCTTAGTCCTCTGGCCTCGTACCGGCAAGTTCCGCTTGTGTCTCAAGCCGCGATAACAGCCGATATCAATTAACCGCTTGATATTGGCTGAAACTTCTTTCCGCAGCTCGCCTTCAATTTTTTCTCTCTTCTCAATGATCTGGCGGATCTTGTTAACTTCGTCTTCAGTCAGATCCTTGACCTTTTTGTTTTTATCGATTCTGGCTTCGTCGAGAATTTTGGTCGCCTTCGACCGGCCAATACCATAAATGTAGGTCAAGCCAATCTCAATCCTTTTTTCTGGCGGAAGGGTTATACCTGCTATTCTTGCCATAGTTTCCTCTTTCTATCCTTGTCTTTGTTTATGCTTTGGATTAGAGCAAATGACTCTAACCACGCCTTTTCTCCGGACGACTTTACAGTTCCGGCACATCTTCTTGACCGATGCTCTGACCTTCATATTTTCACCTCATTTATAACGGTAAGTGATTCGCCCCTTGGTTAAATCATAAGGCGAGATCTCCACCCGTATCCTGTCTCCGGGAAGAATCCGGATGAAATTTTTCCTCATTCTGCCTGAAATATGAGCCAGGATGATGTGTTTATTAGCCAGTTCGACTTTGAACATGGCATTAGGCAGGGTCTCGAGAACCACGCCTTCCATTTCATACACATCCTGTTTCGGCATTCACTTAACTCCTGGCCTAAGGCCGCCACTCTTGACTATCGGCGGTCAAGATCTCAACGCCGTTATCAGTCAGAGCGACTGAATGTTCAAAATGAGCGGCCAGGCTTCTATCTCTGGTCACTGCTGTCCAGTTGTCGTCTAAAATTTCAACTTCGAAGCTACCGGCGGCGATCATCGGCTCAATGGCCAGGGTCATCCCCTTCTTCAGCTTCGGACCATGACCTGGCAGGCCGAAGTTGGGAATCTGAGGCCCCTCATGTAATTCCCGGCCTATCCCATGGCCAACGAAATCCCTGATCACCGCAAAACCTGCTTTCTCCACTTCAGCCTGAATCGCAGCTGAAACATCCGACAGATGATTATTTTCCTTTAGCTGTTCCAGCCCCCGATAAAAACTCTTTTCGGCGATGTCCATCAACCGGCGGGCCTCTTCTGACACCTGTCCGACCGGAACAGTGATCGCTGCATCTCCATAAAAACCGTTGTAAATGACACCAAAATCAAGACTGACCACATCGCCTTCCTTCAGCTGGCGGCTGGACGGAATCCCATGAACAATCTCTTCGTTGATAGACACACACAGCGAAGCCGGATAACCATTATATCCTTTAAAAGCCGGGAGGGCCCTGAGCTCGAGAGTTCTCTGCTCGGCGTAACGGTCGAGCTCTTTAGTCTCCACTCCAGGCTTGATCATCTCCCTGAGCTCAGAGAGAATTCTGCCTACCCGGTGGCCACTCTCTTTCATCATGGCTATTTCAGCTTCAGATTTTAAAACTATCATGGCTGACTCAATTCTCCCTGTCTTTAACCAGGCGGTCATCAAGCACAGCTTTAATTGCTTTAAATATATTCCCGGTTGAATCCTGGCCGTCAATCTGAAACAGGACCTTCTTTTTTGAATAATAATCTATGAGCGGAACGATGGTCTCCAGGTAGACTCTTATTCTTTCTCTTATGACCTCTGGCCGGTCGTCTTCCCTGACCACTAACTTTGAGCCGCAAACATCGCAGACCCCGTCAGCCTGAGGTTTATTATTATTTATATTATACACAGCTCCGCACTGGAGGCAAACCATCCGGCCCGATAAACGTCTCAAAATTTCCTGCTCGCTCACCTTAAACTCGAAAGCCGTCTCTTTCCTGTTATTTTCAAGATTTTCCAGTAAACTGGCCTGATTAAGGGTCCGGGGGAAGCCATCCAGAACATAACCTGAACGGCAATCGTCAGCGGAAAGGCGCTGCTTAACCAGCTGTAAAACCAGGTCATCCGAAACCAGCCGGCCAGCTTTCATTTCTTCATTTACCTTTCTACCCAGCCCAGTACCATTTTCAACTTCCTTCCTGAGCAAATCACCAGTAGAAATTTTGGGGAAGCCATAGTTCTGGTAAATCAAATCAGCCTGGGTCCCCTTACCGCTGCCAGGCGGACCGAGCAGGATAACCCTCATCCTCTTCTCCCCCTCAACCTGGTGCTTCTCATAAAGCCATCATAATGGCGCATGACCAGCTGAGCTTCAATCTGCTGCATGGTATCCATAGCTACACCCACGACGATGAGCAGTGAAGTTCCGCCGAAATAGAAATCGATATTCAAACCCTGGGTTATCCAGCGGGGAAGATTAGCTTCCAGGAAGTTCCCAATCCAGGGCAGTCCTCCCAGTTTGAAACCGGTCATCAGAAATTCTGGCAGGATAGCTATAGCCGCCAGGTAGATGGCCCCGACCAGAGTGACCCGGCTCAGAGTCTGATCAATATAATCGGCCGTGTTCTTGCCAGGCCTGATCCCTGGTATAAAGCCGCCATATTTTCTTAAATTATCAGCTACATCATTAGGATTAAAAATAATAGAAACATAGAAATAGGTAAAGAAGATAATGGCCGCAATATAAATCAAAACATACAAGGGCATGCCTGGCCCGAACTGGCGGGCAATAGTCTGAAAGACCGGAGCCTTGGAAAAAGTAGCCAGGGTGGAAGGTATAGAGATGATGGAAGCGGCAAAAATAATTGGTATAACTCCACCAGTGTTGACTCTTAACGGCAAATGAGTGCTCTGGCCGCCGTAAACTTTCCTTCCGACTACCCGTTTGGCATAGGAGACGGTAATCCTTCTCTGACCGCGCTCGACATAAACAATAAAGGCAATAACGGCCAGCATAAAAGCCACTAGAAAAATAATCCGGAGCGGATCAAGGCTGCCGGATCTGAGCCCGCCCAGCAAGCTGTTGATTCCCTGGGGCAGGCCGGTAACAATTCCGGCGAAAATGATGAGAGAAATGCCGTTGCCAATGCCCCTTTCCGAAATCTGTTCACCCAGCCACATGATAAGAATGGTACCGGTGGTCAGGGTCAGGATAGTTAGCAGCCGGAAACCCCAGCCGGGAGAAGGGACTACTCTGGCTCCGGTCGGACTGGTCAAATTTTCCAGGAAAATGGCGATCCCGATGGCCTGAATAAAGCAGATTACCAAGGTTCCATATCTGGTATACTGAGTAATCTTTCTCCGCCCCAGTTCACCTTCCTTCGATAACCGTTCGAGATATGGCCAGACAACAGTCAGCAGCTGCAGGATAATTGAGGCACTGATGTAAGGCATGATCCCGAGGGCAAAGATGGTCATTCTCGACATGGCCCGGCCAGAGAAAAGGTCGTAAAAGCCGAGAATTGAACCTCGCTGGCTCTCCCAGAATTCGGCTAAAGCTGAAGCACTGATACCCGGATTTGGAATCTGAGCTCCAATCCGGTAGACAGCCAGTAGCAGAAGAGTAAATATTACCCTTTTCCTTAAATCGGGGATGCTGAAGATGTTGCGGATACTTTCTAACATTATTCCTTCCCAACGATGATCGCTTTTCCTCCGCTTTCTTCAATCTTTTGAACTGCCGATTGAGAGAAAGCTTGTGCCTGGATAGTCTTAGCGGTAGATAACCGGCCCCTGGCCAGAACCTTGACCCGTTCTGCTTCGCTATGAATCAAGCCGCTATCAACCAGTTCTTTGAGTCCAATTTCACTGGCGGGCAGTTTGTCGAGCTGATCAAGATTAATCTCGGTATATTCGATTCTGAATTTATTATTAAAACCGCGCTTGGGTAAACGGCGATGCAAAGGCATCTGGCCACCTTCAAACCCCCATTTTCTCTTATAGCCAGCCCCGGATAATTGCCCCTTATGGCCGCGGCCGCCCGTTTTGCCCTGGCCCGAGCCCGGCCCGCGCCCCCGCCTCTTATCGCTTTTCTTTGAGCCTTGAGCTGGATTTAGTTTACTAAGGTTCATGGCTGTTCAATCTCCTCTACTTTGAGCAAATGAGAAATTTTCCGGACCATTCCTCTAATTTCAGGGCTGTCTTTCCTGACCACTTCCGAGTTAAGCTTCCGGAGTCCCAGTCCCTGAGCTACCAGCCGGTGTTTTTCGGGACGTCCGATTAAACTGCGAACAAGTTTTATTTTAAGATACTTATTCTTCTGCATATTAACCTCACTCTAACCTTGAATTTGTTCGCTTTCTTTTCCTCTTAATTTGCTCACTTCTTCCGGCTTTTTTAATCTTTTTAAAGCATCTAAGGTAGCCTGAGCAACGGTAATTGGATTGCTGCTTCTGATTGATTTAGTCAGGATATCTTTGACACCAGCCAGCTGAAGGATAACCCTGACCGCCCCGCCAGCAATCACCCCGGTCCCCCGGGAAGCAGGCCTTAAAACCACTATTCCGGCATCCGCCTGGCCTTTGACCTGATGAGGAATGGTTGTTCCCTTCAGGGGAATTTGCATCATGTTTTTTTTGGCATCTTCGACCGCTTTGGCTATGGCTTGAGGAACCTCACGTGCTTTTCCCAGGCCAACCCCGATTTTTCCTTTTTCATCTCCAACTGCCACCAGGGCAGAGAAACTGAGATTCTTACCGCCCTTAACGACCTTGGTGACTCTTCTGATCGAAATGACCTGGTCTTTTAATTCAATCTCAGGGCTCAGCGAATCATCGAGCTTTTCAAAATCTTCATGTTCCACGCTAATTCCTCCTTAGATGCTCAATCAAAAAGAAATTCCCTCGGCCCTCAGGGCTTCGGCCAGAGTTTTTACCCGGCCGTGGTAAGGATAAATTCCACGGTCAAAGACAATGGTCTCTAAATTTTTTTCTTTCAGTCTTTTACCCAGGACAGAACCAAGGCGCTGGCAGGCCTCTTTATTTTTGGTCTTTCCGGCTTTTTCCCGGAATTCCTTCTCCAGAGTGGAGGCCGAAACCAGAACCCGGCCGGACAGATCATCAACCACCTGGGCATAAATGTAGCGGTTTGACCTGACCACAATTAATCTTGGCCTGCCTGGCCCGCCTTTTATTTGCTTCTTGATCCTTTTTCTTATTCTTTCTTTTCTGATTTTTTTGACTTCAGATTTTGACTTAAGCACTGGCCACCCCCGCTTTTCTTTCTTTCTTAATCAGGGTCTCCCCGACCAGCCTGATACCTTTCTGCTTATAAGGATCTGGCCGCCGGAATCTTTTAATGGTATCAGCCACCTGGCCAACCTTTTGCTTGTCTATTCCCTTGACAGTGAGCAGAGTCGGTTTTTCAGCAATAATTTCTATACCTTCCGGGATCTCATAGATGACCGGGCGTGAATAACCGACATTCAGTTCAAGCTTATTCTTATCCACCTTGGCCCGGTAGCCGACTCCGGTAATTTCCAGCTGCTTGCTGTAACCCTGAGTCACCCCGATGATGGCATTATGAGCCAGAGACCGGCACAGACCATGAACCTGTCTGATCTGTTGCTCCTCACTCTCCCGGACCAGTAAAAGTTGATTGCCTTCAACTATAGCCTTAAGACCAGCATAAAGCGGAGAAGATAACTTACCCAGTTTCCCTTCAAACTCTATCCGGTCAGGCAAAATGGTGACCTTCACCCCCGGCGGTATTTCTACTGGCTTCTTTCCTACTCTTGACATGTTCTTACCTCATACCATTTTGGCTTTTACCAGATCTCGCACAGAACCTCGCCTCCGAGGCCGCTTTCCTCGCATTTCTGGCCGGTCATAACTCCTTTGGAAGTGGAGACAATGACGATGCCCAGCCCATCCAGGACTTTCGGAACTGAACTCTGGCTGCAATATATCCGGCAGCCTGGCTTGCTTACCCGGCGAAGTCCGCTAATTGCGCTCTGGTTATCATCGGTATATTTTAAAGTAATATTCAAAACACCCTGTTTGTTATCTTCTATAAGCTTATAATTCTTTATATAACCTTCTTCTTTTAAAATACGGGCAACTTCCAGTTTAAGCTGAGAAGACGGCAGGTTGACTTCTTTCTTTTTCGCTCTGACAGCGTTCCGGATTCTGGTTAACATATCAGCAATTGGGTCAGTCATGCTCATGACTTCATCCTTTCAAGCAAATTTACCAGGAAGCCTTGGTAATGCCAGGGATTTCTCCCTTTAACGCCAGCTTTCGGAAGCACAGACGGCACAAATCAAACTGGCGGTAATAGCCCCTCGGCCGGCCACAAAGCCGGCAGCGGTTACGATGACGGATTGAGTATTTGGGCTTTGATTGATCTTTAAAAATCTTCGCTGTAGTGGCCACTTTTTATCCTTCCTTTCCTTAAGACTCACGGAATGGCATGCCCAGCTTTTTCAGCAGGGCATAGGCTTCCTTATCATTTCTGGCCGTGGTGACAATGGTTATGTTCAAACCACGGGGTCTTTCTACCTTGGTATAATCTATTTCGGGAAAAACCAGCTGGTCTTTCAGGCCAAGAGTGTAATTCCCGCGTCCATCAAAGCCGGTTGGCGAGACCCCCCGGAAATCACGGACACGGGGCAGAACGATGTTGACCAGGCGGTCAAAAAATTCGTACATCCTGGCCCGTCTTAAAGTCACATAACAGGCAATTGGCTGCCCTTTTCTCAGCTTAAAGGCTGAAATTGACTTTTTGGCCCGCCCGACAGCCGGATATTGCCCGCTAATCAAGCTTAATTCAACTTTAGCTGCATCCAGTAACTTAATATTCTGGATAGCATCACCCGCTCCGACATTAATTACAATCTTTTCCAGCCTGGGGACGGCCATCACGCTGTCTATCTCCAGCTCTGTCTGAAGATCTTTAATAATTTCAGTTTTATAGCGATCTAATAACCTGCTCATCTTCTAACCTCTCAGGACTTTTCCAAATTGGTCTGGCACCGGCTGCAGACCCTGATTTTAGTCCCGTCCTCCAAAACCTTATATTTAGTTCTAACTCCGCGTCCGCAATCCTGGCAATATAACATAACCCGGGACACAGGCAAGGGAGCTTCTTTTTCCATGATGCCGCCCTGAATATTCTGGCTGCGGTCTGGCCGGACAAAGATTTTAACGAAATTGACCTTCTCTACTACCACCTTATTTTCTTCGCGCAGAACCTTGAGAACTTTGCCAGTTTTACCCCGGTCTTTACCGCTTCTGACTACCACCACATCATTCTTTTTGAATGGGAAGTTGGCCATCAGAGTACCTCCGGAGCTAAAGAAATGATTTTCATAAATTTCTTTTCTCTAAGCTCTCGGCCCACCGGCCCAAAGACCCGCGTCCCGAGTGGCTCCCCTGATTTATCAATAATAACAGCGGCATTATCATCAAAACGAATGTAAGAGCCGTCCTTTCTCCGGACTTCCTTCCTGGTCCGGACAATGACTGCCCTGACTACCTTGCCCTTCTCAATTTTACTATCGGGATCAGCTTCTTTGACCGAAGCCGAAATAACATCACCGATGGTTGCCACCCTACCCACCTGGCCTCCCAGCGGGGTAATAGCCATAATCTTTCTGGCCCCTGAATTATCGGCCACTTTGAGCTTGGTTCTCATCTGAATCATGATAGTTCATCCTTAATTTCAGATTCTATCTCTCTGGAAGCTAAACCGATAATTTCCGCCACCCGCCATCTTTTCAACTTGCTGATAGGTCTGGTTTCGGCAATCCTGACCAGATCACCAACCTGGCATTTTTCCAGCTCGTCATGAGCCAGAAAAATCTTTTTTGATCTGATTGTCTTTTTGTAAAGCGGATGTTTCTCGAGGGTTTTGACCAGGACTTTGACAGTTTTGGCCGACTTTTTGGCCACCACCGTCCCCACTTTGGTTATCACTCTTTTTTTCTGTTTAGCTTCCATTTTTTACTTTGCCTCTTTTTTCTGAATTTCCAGCAAGACTGTTTTTATTCTGGCTATATCTCTTCTGACATTTCTTATCTTCATCGGATTATCGAGCTGGCCCATAGCCTTCTGAAAACGCAGCCTGGCCACCTGATCTTTGAGATCGGCGACTCTTTGTCTTAATTCGTCAGCCGGTAACTCTCTTATTTCTCTTATCTTCATCTTATCTCCCTGTGTTCTCTTGAGACTAATCTGGTCTTAACCGGCAGCTTATGTCCAGCTAAACGCATACATTCCTGGGCGGTCTCATAATCTATCCCTTCCACCTCAAAAATAATCCGTCCCGGCCTGATCACCTCAACCCAAAAATCCGGATCGCCTTTACCGCGGCCCATTCTGGTTTCAGTTGGCTTTTTAGTCACCGGTTTCCAGGGGAAAACCCTGACCCACATTTTGCCACGCTTTTTCAGAAACCTGGTGATCGTCACCCGGCCGGCCTCTATCTGTCTGGCCGTCAGCCAGCAGGGCTCAAGCGCCTGAAGGCCATATTCTCCAAAAGACAGTTCGGCTCCCCGCTCGGCCTGGCCGCGCATCCGGCCCCGGTGCTGTTTCCTGTACTTGACTTTCTTGGGCATCAACATGGTTAAATCTCCTCAGATTCAATAATTTGAGAAGAGACTTTGGCTTTCTCCACATCGCCACGATAAATCCAGACTTTAATCCCAATCTGACCGTAAGTGGTAAAAGCTTCGGTAAAAGCATAATCAATATCTGCCTTAAGAGTTTGCAGCGGGAGTTGACCTTTCAGGTACCATTCTGTTCTGGCAATTTCTACTCCGCCCAGACGCCCGGAGCACATAACCTTGACACCTCTCGCCCCCATCTTAAGAGCATTCTCGACTGCTCTTCTCATTGCCCGGCGGTAGGCAATTCTTTTTTCGAGCTGGGTAGCAATACCCTCACCGACCAGAGCGGCATTCAGCTCCGGTTTATCAACTTCTCTGATATCAACATAGGCTTCCCTTTTGGCAATTCCTTCCAGCAGGTTTTTCAGGTTTTCAATTTCTTTGCCGCCGCGGCCAATGATAATTCCTGGCCTGGCGGTATGAATAATAACCCTGACTTTCGGGCCAACCCTCTCCACATCTACACTGGCGATTCCAGCGTGAGAATATTTGTCTCTAACCGCTTTTTTCATTTGAAGATCTTCATGGATCAAACGGGCATAATCCTTGCCTTTGGCAAACCAGCGGGAAGTCCATTGTTTATTAAAGCCTAAGCGAAAACCGATTGGATGCGTCTTCTGTCCCAAGGTCTATCTCCCTTTCTTTTCATCTAAATAAATTTTCACGTGGCTCATCCTCTTCAAGATGCGGTAAGCTCTACCCTGAGGAGCCGGCCTGATCCTCTTCATGGTCGGGCCCTGTTCAATCTCAATCCTGGCTATATAGAGATTATCAACATCTACATTCGGAGATTTCTGCTGGGCATTAGCTATGGCTGAACGCAGAACCTTTTCCAGAACCGCGCTGATCTTCTTCCGTTCATTAAATTTCAGGATGGTCAGAGCTTCACCCACCAGCCTGTTCCGGATCAAATCGGCAACTAAGCGGCCCTTCTGGGGACTCATCCTGATATAACGACCATAAGCCTTGGATAGATATTTTTCTTGTTCCATGTTCATTTACCCACTTTAAGCTGTCGGGCAGTTTTAGAAGTATGACCCTTGAATGTCCTGGTGGGTGAAAATTCGCCCAGCTTATGACCAACCATCTGTTCAGTTACAAAGACCGGGATAAATTTCCGGCCGTTATGAACTCCAAAAGTCAGGCCAACCATTTCCGGGATGATGATTGAGCGTCTTGACCAGGTTTTGATAACCTGACGCTTTTCTTTAACTGATTGTGCTGCCTGCACTTTTTCCATTAATTTCGGTTCAATATAAGGGCCTTTGTGAATGGACCTGCCCATGGTTATTTACTCCTTCGTCTGATAATAAAAGCCTGAGTCCTTTTATTTTTTCTCGTCTTATAACCCTTGGTCGGTATGCCTTCCGGGCTGACCGGATGACGTCCACCCTTGGTTTTGCCTTCACCGCCTCCATGTGGATGATCAATCGGATTCATGACCGTTCCGCGGACATGCGGCCTGATCCCCAGCCAGCGCTTGCGTCCAGCTTTGCCGATACTGATATTCTGGTGATCAAGATTGGCTAACTGGCCAATAGTTGCCCGGCAATTCAGATGAACTTTTCTGATTTCAGAAGAAGGCAGTCTTAACTGGGCATAGTCACCTTCCTTGCCCAGGATCTGAACTCCAGCTCCTGCCCCTCTGGCAATCTGACCGCCTTTCCCTATGGTCAGTTCCACATTATGGACAATAGTCCCGACCGGTATATGTTTTAGCGGCAGGCAATTTCCGGGTAAAATATCTACCTGGGAATCGGCCGAGATAACAGTATCACCGACTTTCAAATTCAGGGGAGTCAGAATATAACGCCGCTCGCCATCCTGATATTTGATCAGCGAGATATAGGCAGAGCGGTTGGGATCATATTCAATCGTTTCCACCCGGCCAGTAATGCCTATCTTATCACGCTTGTAATCAATGATCCGGTAAAGCCTTTTATGGCCGCCGCCGCGATGACGGAAAGACAGATGCCCCTTATTATTCCGGCCGCCGCTCTTGGGAAGAGAGACCAGCAGCGGCTTATAGGGCCGCTCGGCGGTCACTTCTTCATGGCTCAAACCCGTCCGGTGCCGCAAGCCTGAAGTCACTGGTTTATAGATCTTAATACCCATGGTTATACTGCCTCAAAGTATTCAATCATTTTTTCGCCTTTTTTCAGCTTGACATAAGCTTTTTTCCGGTCTTTGGTCCGCCCCTGGCTGCGCCCGAGTCTTTTGACTTTACCCTTCAACTTGACGATGGTGACGCTCTCTACTCTGGTCTTGAACAGTTCTTCTACCGCCTTTTTAACCTCTAATTTGTTGGCTCCAGGAGCAACTTCAAAACAGACTTCATGATTGATATCTTTTAATCTGGTACTTTTTTCAGTGATAAGGGGACGAAGAATTATCTGTTTGGCTTCCTTTTTCATCTCAATCTCTCCAGCAGTGAATTGAATTCTTTCTGACTGAACACCAGCCATTTGTATCTCAACACATCATAGGTATTGAGTTTTTCCCCGTCGACAGCTTTAACCTCTGGAATATTTCTGACCGCCTGGAAAAGATTTTTGTTTTCTCTTGACTCAACAATCAGAGCTGAGTCAATCTTCAGGTTCTTCAGCCAGGCAGCAGCTTCTTTAGTTTTCGGCTGAGAAATATTTATTTCATTTATAATCAGCAGAAGATTATCTCCCAGCTTGGCCGCCAGAGCCGATTTTAAAGCATTTTTCCTGGCCTTTTTGGGTAGCTCATAACCATAATCTCTCGGCCGTGGCCCGAAGGTGGTGCCTCCGTGCCGCCAGAGAGGCGAACGGTTGCTGCCGGTCCGGGCCCGGCCTGTCCCTTTCTGTCTCCACGGTTTCCGTCCGCCACCGCTGACCTCCGCCTTGGTCTTGGTGGAAGCTGTGCCCTGCCTTTGATTGGCTAAATAATTGACCACCGTCTCATAAACCAAATGATCTTTAACCGGATAATTGAGAACCTCTTCCGGCCAGTTCATTTCTTCCACCGGGTTTCCGCTTTGATCTAAAACTTGTACTTTCATGGCACACTCTTTATCTATGATTTCTTAGCTTTAAAAGAACCCTTCTTGATGATCAGCAAGCCGCCATCAGCCCCGGGGATGGCTCCTTTAACCAGAATCAAACTGTTTTCTTTATCAATACTGACGATTTTCAGATTCTTAACCGAGACCCTGTCCTGACCCATCCGTCCCCCCATCCTCATCCCTTTGATAACCCGGGAAGGATAAGAAGAAGCACCTATTGAGCCAGGAGCCCGGTGAAACATAGAGCCGTGAGCCGCGCCTCCGCCGGCAAAGCCGTGACGCTTCATAACTCCCTGAAAGCCTTTACCCTTGCTGATTCCGCTGACCTGAATCTTTTCACCCACTTCAAACATATCAACCAGTAGCTGATCTCCCTCTTTGATCTCCTCCGGACCCTGGTACTTAATCTCTTTCAAAACCTTAAGAACCGGACTGCCTGATTTCTTAAAATGTCCGCTTTCGGCCTTAACCGGATGTTTTCTCTGCCTGTCTTCAACCAGGCCAAGCTGCAGGGCTTCATAACCATCTTTTTCCTTAGTTTTCTTTTGAATGACGGTACAGGGTCCAGCTTTGATGACTGTCACCGGAATTACATTTCCAGCTTCATCAAATATCTGGGTCATCCCAACTTTCTTACCAATAATTCCTTCAATCATCTTCACTCTCCTGCCCCGAAGGCTTTAATTTCAACATCAATACCGGCTGGCAGGTCAAGCTTCTGCAACTCCTCTATGGTTTCATTGCTGTATTCACTAATATCAATTACTCTCTTATGAACTCTCATTTCAAAATGTTCTCTCGACCTTTTATCCACATGCGGTGAACGAAGAACGCAAAACCGCTGAATCTTAGTCGGCAGCGGGATTGGCCCGGAGATTTTGGCTCCTGTTCTTCTGGCCTTAATGACAATGTCCTTCACCGATTGATCTAAAAGCCTGTGATCAAATGACTGCAATTTAATTCTTATCTTTTCCATGTTCGTTCCTCGTTCTCCATAAAAAGGCCTTTCTTCAGCGCTATTCCAGGATTTCAGTCACGGTTCCGGCGCCGACCGTCCGGCCGCCTTCCCTGATGGCAAACCTTAAGCCTTTCTCCATGGCCACTGTCGTGATTAACTCTACCTCAACCTCCGCATTGTCCCCAGGCATCACCATCTCTACCCCGGCCGGTAACTTCACCGACCCGGTCACATCTGTCGTCCGAAGATAAAACTGAGGACGGTAACCATTGAAAAACGGCGTGTGCCGCCCGCCTTCATCCTTCGTTAAAGCATAAACCTGCGCCTTGAACCGCTTGTGCGGCGTGATCGTCCCCGGCTTGGCTAAAACCTGTCCCCGCTCTACCTCATCCTTCCCTACTCCCCTCAGCAAACAGCCAACATTGTCTCCTGCCTGACCTTGATCCAGTATCTTCCGGAACATCTCTACCCCGGTCACCACCGTCTTCTTCGTCTCCCCAAATCCAACTATCTCTACCTCGTCACCTACCTTCACTATCCCCCGGTCTATCCTCCCGGTCACCACTGTCCCACGCCCAGTTATCGAAAATATGTCCTCAATCGACATCAAAAATGGCTTGTCTATATCCCTCACCGGATCTGGTATAAATTCATCCAGAGCCTTCATTAACTCCCATATAGGCTTACCACCTTCCCCCTCCGCATCTGCTAAAGCCTTCGTCGCACTACCCCTGATCACCGGCGTCTTGTCACCAGGAAAATCATACTTGCTCAGTAGCTCCCTCACCTCTAACTCCACTAAGTCCAGTATCTCCGGATCATCCACTAAGTCCACTTTGTTGATAAAGACCACGATCGCCGGTACATCCACCTGACGCGCTAATAATATATGCTCCCTCGTCTGCGGCATCGGCCCGTCATCCGCCGCTACCACCAGCACCGCCCCGTCCATCTGCGCTGCCCCGCTGATCATGTTCTTAATGTAATCTACGTGCCCTGGACAATCTATGTGCGCATAGTGCCGCTTCTCCGTCTCATACTCTACATGCGATAGCGCTACCGTCAATATCTTCGTCGCATCCCGCCTGAACATCTTCGCATCTGCCTTCGCTACCTCATCGTAACTCTTGTACTGCGCCATCCCCTTCGTCGATAACACCTTCGTGATCGCCGCCGTCAACGTCGTCTTCCCGTGATCTATGTGCCCTATCGTCCCTATGTTTACATGCGGCTTCGTCCTCGCAAACTTTTCCTTAGCCATGTCTTTTTACCTCCTCGCTTCACTGAAGGGAATTCTCCCTTCTACTCTGGCTTTTATCTCTTCCTGAACGTCAGGCGACGTCGGCTCGTAAGCCGAAAATTCCAGTGAAAAAGCTCCTCGCCCCTGAGTTATCGTCCTCAGGACAGTAGCATAACCAAACATCTCGGCCAGGGGGACAAAAGCTCTTAAAACTCTTGAACTGCCTTTCATTTCAATAGCTTCGATCCGGCCCCGCCGGGCGTTTATATCTCCAACTAATCCCCCAACATACTCGTCAGGAGTTACTATTTCCAGTTTCATAATCGGTTCAAGAATAACCGCTCCAGCTTTCTCGCCGGCTTCCTTAAAGGCCATCGAGGCCGCTATCTTATAGGCAATAGCCACCGAGTCATCTTCATGATAGCTGGCTTCAAGCAAGCTGGCTCTGAGATCGGTCACCGGATAACCGGCGACCAGTCCGGCTTCCATGGCTTCCCTGAGGCCTCTCTCTATCTCAGCCACAAATTCTTCTGGAATGAGATGAGGTTTCAGATGATTAACAAATTCAAAGCCCTTCCCACGCAACAATGGCTCTATCTTGATCACACAATGTCCAAACTGACTTTTTCCAGCCAGTTGCCGGCTAAAGGTCCCTTCAGCCTGAGCTTCTCGGGTGATGGTTTCTTTATAAGCAACCTGGGGACGGCCGAGCCTGGCTTGCAGCCCGAATTCCCGGGACAACCGGTCCATAACCACTTCCAGATGGAGCTCGCCCATGCCCTGAACCAGAGTCTGGCCGGTCATCGGATCCTGGACCAGGCGGAAGGTCGGGTCTTCAGCCATAAATTTTTCCAGAGCAGCCAGCAATCGCTGATGATCAGCTTTAGTTCTTGGTTCAATCGTGGCCGAAACAACCGGCTCCGGAAAAGTTGGAGGCTCGAGCAAAATCGGCCGGCTTTTCAAACAGAGAGTATCGCCAGTGGACAGGCCTTTCAGGCCGCCAAAGGCCGCTATATCACCGGCATAGACCTCGCTTATTTCACGGCGTTTATTGGCATGCATTTCGAGCAGCCTGGTAACTCTTTCCTCTTGATCCTTGGTAGCATTATAGACGTAGGAACCAACCTTAAGCTTGCCAGAATAAACCCGGAAATAAGCCAGATTGCCCAGAAAAGCGTCGTTCATAATTTTAAAAACCAGAGCACAAAAGCTCTCACTGTCTGAAGGTTTTCTGGTCTCTTCCTGATTGTTTCTTGGATGATAGCCTTTGACCGGCGGGACATCTAATGGCGAGGGAAGATAATCAATAATCCCATCGAGCAGGGGCTGAATCCCTCTATTGCGGAAAGAAGCTCCAAAAAGAACAGGATAGAACCTAAGGTCAATGGTTCCCTTTCGGATAGCTTTTTTTATTTCCTCAGGCTGAATGTCTTCATCTTCGAGGTATTTCTTCATCAGTTCATCATCAACTTCGCTCAGGACTTCCAGCATTTCTCTTCTTTTTTGATCGACTTCCTCTTGATATTCAGGAGAAACCGGCCTGACCTCAAAATCGGTTCCAGCCAGATCATCTTTCCAGACAATTTCTCTTTTCCCCACCAGATCAATTACGCCTCTAAAATTACTCTCAGCTCCAAGGGGAATCTGGAGGGGCAAGGGGCGGGCACCCAGACGGGTTCTGACCTCATCTACGGCTCTTCTGGGCTCAGCGCCTAATCTGTCCATTTTATTCACATAAATAATCCTGGGGACCCGGTATTTATCGGCCTGCCTCCAGACCGTTTCTGACTGCGATTCAACACCGCCGACAGCACAGAGAATAATGATTGCCCCGTCAAGGACTCGTAAGGACCGCTCAACCTCGGCGGTAAAATCAACGTGACCCGGGGTATCTATTATATTTATCCGGTGGTCTTGCCAGAAGCAGGTGGTAGCTGCAGCCGTTATGGTTATGCCGCGTTCCTGCTCCTGAACCATCCAGTCCATAACAGCCGTGCCTTCATCGACCTCACCCATCTTGTAGGTGATACCGGTAAAATACAATATCCGCTCAGTAGTTGTAGTCTTGCCCGCATCAATATGGGCCATAAGGCCAATATTCCTGACTTTCTCGATCGGGCGCGACCGCATGAACTTTCTTCTCCATTTATAGACAAAAATATAAATTTAATAAGCTGCTTAACCGGTTGATAATTTACCATTTATAATGGGCAAAAGCTCTGTTAGATTCAGCCATCTTATGAGTATCTTCCCTTTTCTTAACAGCTCCTCCCTTATTAGCCAGGGCGTCAAGAATCTCAGCTGACAGCTTCTCTTCCATGCTCCGGCCGCTTCTTTCCTTAGCATATTTAATTAGCCAGCGCATGCCAACGGAAATTGATCTCTGCTCAGGAACCTCAACAGGAACCTGATAAGTAGCTCCACCAACTCTTCTTGACTTGGTTTCGACCATTGGCCGGACATTGTCAATAGCCTTTTCCAGAGCCTTCAATGGATCTTCTTTAGATTTCTGTTTGATGATATCCAGGGTATTGTAAACAATCTGCTCAGCCCGGCTTTTTTTACCTTTTCCCAGAACCAGGTTAATAAACTTGCCAACCAGGCTGGAATTAAACAGTGGGTCAGGCTGTGGCTTTCTTTTTCTGACTATTCCGCGTCTTGGCATCTTTCATCTCCTCGCTCTGGTTACTTGCCGCCACCCTTTTTCTCTTTTGGTCTCTTGGCTCCATACCGGGAACGTCCCTTAAATCTATTCTGGACACCTTCAGCATCAAGCGCCCCGCGAATAATGTGGTATCTGACGCCTGGTAAATCTTTGACTCTGCCGCCTCTGATGAGAACTATTGAGTGCTCCTGCAAATTGTGGCCAATCCCGGGAATATAAGCTGTAACTTCAACATTATTGGTTAACCTGACTCTGGCTACCTTTCTCAGAGCAGAATTTGGCTTCTTGGGAGTAGTAGTGAAAACCCGGACGCAGACTCCGCGTTTCTGAGGGCAGGCATCGAGGGCTGGTGCTTTGCTTTTATACCTTTTCGGTACTCTGCCTTTTCGCACAAGTTGGTTGACAGTTGGCACTTAAAATTCTCCTCTAAAAATAGAAAAACTTACACACTTTCTCTCGGGACGAGCCGCCCCGGAAAATATGTTTGAAGAATAGCAAAAACAGCCTTAGTTGTCAAGAAAATTACAGGCTATTTTGCTTTTTTTTACATTAGCTTTGAACCTGAGCTTCAGCTTCCTTCTCTTCTTTGGCTTCCGGCTCGGTTTTCAGGATGACATTACGGTAATACGGGAAGCCAGTACCAGCTGGAATTAACCTGCCCATAATGACATTTTCTTTTATTTTGCGGAGATAGTCGACCTTGCCATATAGAGCCGCTTCAGTTAAAACTCTGGTTGTTTCCTGGAAGGAAGCGGCGGCGATAAAACTATCCGTGCTCAGGGCGCTCTTGGTTATGCCGAGCAGCAAGGGGCGAGCTTTAGCTGGTTTTCCGCCCTTTTCCAGGATTTTGGAATTTTCTTCCTGAAATTTGAATTTGTCGACCTGTTCATCAACCAGAAAGTCAGTTTCACCAATTTCTTCAATTTTGACCCACCTGAGCATCTGCCTGATGATAACCTCAATATGCTTATCATTGATGGTGACACCTTGAAGCCGGTAAACTTCCTGAACCTCGCGCAGAAGGTATTCAGCCAGTTCTTTTTCGCCCAGAACTTTAAGAATATCATGGGGATTGATTGGTCCATCCATGAGAGGCGTTCCTGCCTTGATTTTCTCATTATCGGAAACCAGGAGATGGGCACTCTTGGGGACAAGATATTCTCTGGCGCCGCCTCTTTCATTCCTGACAACTACCCGGCGATAACCACGGAGTAAATCACCGATCTGAACCAGACCATCAATTTCTGAAATGACAGCCGGATTCTTTGGCCGCCTGGCTTCGAATAATTCTTCGGCCCGTGGCAAGCCACCGGTAATATCTTTAGTTCTGGCCACTTCTCTCGGAATCTTGGATAAAATATCGCCAGCATAAACTTCATCACCATCTTTGACATCCAGGTTGGCACCCTTCGGCAGAAAATACCGTTTCTTAACAACTGGCTGGCCCTGGTCATCCTTGAGTTTTGGGTCAATAATCTCAACCATCGGTTGAAGTTTTTCATCTTTGGGATCGGTAATTACCTGACTGATCAGCCCGGTGAAATCATCCCTGATTTCATCCATGCTGATTCCGAGAACCACATCCCTGAATCTCACCTGGCCTGATTCTTCAGTCAGAATAAAGGTGCTGAAAGGATCCCATTCAGCAAATTCCTGCCGGGCTTTGACCGGTTCGTTGTCTTTTAACAGAATTTTGGCACCATAAGGCACCTGGTAATGCTCTATTTCTCTTCCGCGGTGATCGAGGATAGCGATGCTGGCATTGCGGTTAACAACGACCAGCGTCCCCTCCTGGTTGACAATCCAGTTCAGGTTATTGAACTTGATAATTCCGTCATTCTTAGCTTCCAGCCGTGACTTCTCGGCTCCACGCATGGCGATCCCGCCCACATGAAAGGTTCTCATGGTCAACTGTGTTCCCGGCTCGCCGATGGACTGAGCAGCACTGATTCCGACCGCTTCTCCCAGATCGACCAGACGGCCAGTGGGCATATCGCGCCCATAACACAGCTGGCAAACACCGCGCTTTGATTCACAGGTCAAAACCGAGCGAATCTTGATTCTCTCAATGCCGAGATTCTGGATTTTGTCGGCAATCGCTTCAGTTATTTCCTGATTCATATTAACAACAACTTCACCGTTATCAGGATTGACTATTCTTTCCAGGGAATAACGTCCGACGATTCGGTCAACAAATGGTTCGACAATTTCACCATTCTCGACAATGGCACTGACATTAACGCCCTTCAGGGTTCCACAATCATGCTGGTCAACAATCACTTCCTGGGAGACATCAACCAGTTTTCTGGTGAGATAACCTGAATTAGCTGTCTTCAGGGCCGTATCAGCCAGGCCTTTTCTGGCACCATGAGTAGAGATGAAGTATTCCAGAACGTTCAGTCCTTCTCTCAAATTGGAAGTAATAGGCGTCTCAATGATTTCGCCCGAAGGCTTGCTCATCAAGCCTCTGACAGCCGCCAGCTGCCTGATCTGCTGTTTATTTCCTCTTGAACCCGAGTCAGCCATGACATAAAGCGGATTCAGCCTTTTCTCTTCAAAGCTGACTTTCCTCATGGTTTCCATCATGGCATTGGTGACTTTATCCGTGACCGAGGTCCAGATTTCAACCACCCGGTTAAATCTCTCGCCGGAGGAAATTGTCCCTTCCCGGTAGAGCTTTTCCACCTGGGTAACTTCTTTTTCAGCTTTTTTAATAATCTCTGGCTTTTCGGCCGGAATCATAAAATCTTCAATGCCCAAGGAGAAGCCGGCTTTAGTTGCATAGTTGAAGCCTAACTGCTTTAGTTTGTCCAGCATCTCATTGGTCTTTTTCAAGCCAGCCTGAAGATAAACGTAATAAACGAGGCTTTCCAGGCCTTTCCTCTTAAACAAGCCGTCAATAAAGGGCAAGCCCTCAGGAAAAACACTGTTGAAAATGATCTTACCTGGTGTGGTCTCAATCAGATCGTTATTAAAATTATTTATCGGACAGTTCAAAACCGCCTGATCATCATAAAAGGCCTTCAAATTCATGAAAGGACCGGTATATCTGACTTTAATCAGGCTGTGCAGGCTGACTTCACCTGCCTCATAAGCCAGAAGAGCTTCATCAAAAGAGGTAAATATTCTTCCTTCACCCTTTTCATTTTTCTGTTCGAGAGTCAGATAATAACAACCCAGAACCATATCCTGGCTGGGGATGGCCAGCGGCCGGCCATGAGCCGGGGATAGAATATTGTTGGTAGACAGCATCAGAGCCCGGGCTTCAATTTGAGCTTCAACTGACAGAGGTATATGAACAGCCATCTGGTCGCCGTCGAAATCAGCATTAAAAGCAGCACAGACTAAGGGGTGAATCTGAATAGCTTTGCCTTCAATCAGGATCGGCTCAAAGGCTTGAATGCCAAGGCGGTGCAGGGTTGGGGCCCGGTTGAGAAGAATCGGATGCTCCCTGACCACTTCTTCCAAGCAGTCCCAGACCTCAGGCCTTTCCTGCTCGTGCCACTCCCTGGCCACTTTAATTGATGGAACCAGGCCTTCTTTTTCCAGCTTATGAAAGATAAAAGGCTTAAACAGCTCCAGAGCCATTTTCTTAGGCAAGCCGCACTGATTAAGTTTGAGTTCGGGACCAACCACAATAACCGTCCGGCCTGAATAATCAACTCTCTTGCCGAGCAGATTCTGTCTGAATCTCCCCTGTTTGCCTCTCAACGCCTCACTTAAAGATTTGAGCGGGCGGCGGTTAGCTCCTAAATGGACCCGGCCGCGCCGGCCATTATCAAACAGGGCATCGACCGCTTCCTGCAGCATCCTCTTTTCATTTCTGATAATAAGCTCGGGAGCTTTGAGTTCAATCAGTTTTTTCAGCCGGTTATTGCGGTTGATAACCCGGCGATAAAGGTCATTTAGATCAGAAGTAGCAAAACGGCCGCCATCCAGCCTGACCAGGGGCCTCAGATCAGGTGGAATAACCGGAATAACATCAAGGATCATCCATTCGGGCCGGTTGCCTGATTTTTTCAAGCCTTTAAACACCCGCAACCGTTTGGCATTGTGAAGCTTCTTCTGCTGGGAAGTGTCTTTCTTCATTGCCCGGCGGAGCTTTTCGCTTTCTTTATCTATGTCAATTTTTTCCAGAAGCTTTTTGATGGCTTCAGCTCCCATGCCGGCTTCAAACTGGTTGCCGTATTTTTCCCGGGCTTCCCGGTATTCTTCTTCATTTAAAAGCTGTTTTTCCTTCAGGCCGGTCTCGCCTGAATGAATGACCAGATAAGATTCAAAGTAAAGAACCTTTTCCAGCTCCTTGATAGTCATATCCAGGATGAGGCCAATCCGGCTCGGCGGACTCTTGAAAAACCAGATATGAGCTACCGGGGAAGCTAATTGAATATGACCCATTCTCTCCCGGCGGACCTTAGATTTGGTTACTTCTACTCCGCAGCGCTCGCAGATAATACCCTTATATTTCATCCGCTTGTATTTGCCGCATAAACATTCATAATCATTGATCGGGCCGAAAATTTTAGCGCAGAACAAGCCGTCTTTTTCCGGCTTAAAGGTTCTGTAATTGATCGTTTCAGGCTTGGTTACTTCTCCCCACGACCAGCTCTTTATCTTCTCCGGAGAGGCAATACTGATTCTGACCCGGTCAAAATCAATTTTCGGTCTCGTTGTCAAAGATTGCCTGATCTCCATAATTAATCTCCTTTGGCTGCCTGCGGTATAGAAATACCCCAGGGCAAAGCCTCATCTCTTTCGCCTTTAAGCAATTCAATATTCAGGCAAAGGCCCTGCAGTTCACGGATTAAGACATTGACTGATTCAGGCAAACCCGGCTGAAAATCAAGGTCTCCCTTGACAATGGCTTCATAGATTTTGGCCCGGCCTTCGACGTCATCCGATTTAACGGTCAGAATTTCCTGTAAAGTATAAGCAGCTCCATAAGCTTCGATTGCCCAGACTTCCATTTCACCAAATCTCTGACCGCCAAACTGAGCCTTGCCGCCTAACGGCTGCTGGGTAATCAAGGAATAAGGCCCGGTTGACCTGGCATGAATCTTGTCGTCAACCAGATGATAGAGCTTCATCATATAGATAAAACCGACTGCTACTTCCTGGTCAAAAGGCTCACCGGTCAGGCCATCGCACAGCCTGATCTTGCCTGATTCAGGCAGCCCAGCCTGGCGCAGCAAAACCTTGATTTCGTCTTCGCTGGCCCCGTCAAAGACGGGAGTAGAAAGCCAGAGATTCAATTTTTTGGCCGCCCAGCCGGCATGGGTTTCCAGAATCTGGCCGAGATTCATACGGGAAGGCACGCCCAGCGGATTAAGAACGATATCAACTGGAGTTCCGTCTGGCAGGCGGGGCATATCTTCTTCCGGGACTATTTTGGCAATGACTCCCTTATTACCATGACGGCCCGACATTTTGTCGCCAACCGACAGCCTTCTCTTCATGGCTACAAAAACTTTTATGGCCTGGATAACTCCCGGCGATAACTCGTCACCTTTTTTCAGCCCGTCCACATTCTCTTTAAATTCCGCTTTCCGGGCGTCAATCTGCCGCTTGACCTTGCGATCAAGGTCCTTTATCTTTTCATCTCTTTCCGGATCAGAAGATAATTTCAGTTCATCTAAATCCTTCAGATCCTTAAACTCGATGACTTCCAGCAGTTTTTCAGTCAGCTTGGTGCCTTTCTCAATTGTCCGGCCGTTGATTTTAGCATTCTTGCCCAGGACCTCGCCTTTAATCAGGTTTTTAATCCGGCGCCATTTTTCTCTTTCCAGAATGGCTATTTCATCTTCCAGATTACGCTTTAACTTGGCGATTTCCTCTTTTTCTATAACTCTGGCTCTTTCATTTTTATCCGTTCCGCGGCGGGTGAAAATTCTGACATCAATAACTGTTCCCTCCACCCCCGGGGGGCAATAAAGCGAAGCGTCTTTGACATCAAGAGCTTTCTCGCCGAAAATAGCTTTTAATAATTTTTCCTCAGGCGACAGCTGGGTCTCGCCTTTCGGGGCAACTTTACCGACCAGGATGTCTCCCGGTTTGACATAAGCACCAATCCTGACTATGCCGTTTTCATCCAGATTACGGAGAAGGTTCTCTGAGACATTGGGAATATCCCGGGTAATATCTTCCGGACCAAGTTTGGTATCACGGGCTTCCACCATTTCTTCCACAATATGGATGGAAGTGAAGACATCTTCCTTGATCAGCTTTTCACTGACAATGATGGCATCTTCAAAATTGTAACCTCGCCACGACATAAAGGCACAGAGAATATTCCGGCCCAGAGCCAGCTCTCCCTTATCAGTGCAGGAACCGTCAGCCAGAATCTGGCCTCTTTCCACCCGGTCACCCCGCCTGACAATTGGCCGCTGGTTGACACAGGTATTCTGGTTTGTCCTTAAGAACTTGGTCAGAGGATAAAGATCAGTCCCGAGCTCATAAAGGTTACTTTCTTTTTCATCCACCCGGACAATAATTCTCTCAGCATCAACGAACTCAACCACGCCCGAACGGCCGCAGACAACCACATCACCTGAACCTTTAGCGCTAGTATGTTCCATGCCGGTCCCGACCAGCGGAGGTTCAGGCTTCAGCAAGGGCACGCCCTGTCTCTGCATGTTGGAGCCCATCAGGGCCCGGTTAGCATCATCATGTTCCAGGAAAGGAATCAGAGCAGCCGAAATAGAGACTAACTGTTTGGGCGAGACATCCATAAAGTCAATTTCACCCCGGGGAATTATCTTGAATTCTCCCCTGTCCCTGGCGCTGACCATTTCCTGTTTGATGTAGCCGTTTTCATCCAGTTCAACATTAGCCTGGGCGATTTTATAGTTTTCCTCTTCCCAGGCAGTCAGATAAAAAATATGAGGCTCATAAACAGGCAGGACTTTGCCCTTCTGGTCTTTTAAACTATTGACAGTCTTTTCCACCTCATCTTTTCTGACCAGCTGATTAGCCCGATAGCTGCTTGAGCCAGGATGAATGATCTTGACATAGTCAACTACTCTGGCCTTTTCAACCTTCCGGTAAGGCGTCTCAATAAAGCCATACTCATCTACCCGGGCATAGCAGCTCAAAGACGAAATCAAGCCAATATTTGGTCCTTCTGGCGTTTCAATTGGACAGATCCGTCCATAATGGGAAGCTTGAATATCCCTGACTTCAAACCCGGCCCGTTCCCGGCTCAAGCCGCCCGGCCCCAGAGCACTTAACCGGCGCTTATGAGTCAGTTCAGCCAGGGTATTGATTTGATCCATAAACTGGGATAACTGGGAACTGCCGAAAAATTCCTTTAAGGCTGCAATCACCGGCTTGGAATTAATCAAATCCTGCGGCATGGCTGTGGACAGATCGCTGCTGACGGTCATCTTTTCCTTGATGGTCCTTTCCATTCTGGTCAGGCCAATGCGGAAAGCATTCTCCATCAGCTCGCCAACCGGTCTTACCCGGCGGTTACCTAAATGATCAATATTGTCCACCTCACCTTCGCCGTTTTTAAGGTTAAGCAGGTATTTAATTACTCTGATGTAATCTTCCTTGGCCAGAATCCGGTCACCCAGCTCTTCCGGACCTGCCTTTTTTTCAGTTTCCGCTATGAAGTCCTTCTGACCGCCATCCAGCCCGAGTTTAATATTGAATTTCAGCCGGCCAATCCGTGAAAAATTAAATTTCTGGGGATTAAAGAACATATTTTCAAACAGCGACTGAGCACTTTCATCAGTATGAGGCTCGCCCGGCCTGAGTTTCTTGTAAATCTCACTTAAGGCCTGCGGCCTGTCCTTTTTCGTATCCTTGTGCAGGGTAGTTAAAATCATCTGCGAGTTTTCTTCCTCAGCCGGAAAGAAAACTTCAAAAGGCTCGCCTTTGGTTATCAGATATTCAATTTGTTCAGCAGTCAGCTCTTCTCCAGCTTTAACTTTGCCTCTAATGTTGGCCAAAGAATAGGCTCCAGCCAGGTCTAAAGACGAAGCGTTAATTTTTTCAACTTTCTGGCCCTGGAGCTTTTTTAATATCTCCTGATCGATTCTGGTCCCGGCTTTAATCAGAGGTGTTCTGGTATTGCCCGGTGTATAGAAGTCTTCTTTAAAAGTTTTCCCCTCAAGCTGGCTATCCACCTTGAAGTAAAGCTGGCCATCTTCAGGCAGCAGTTGATAAACCTTGAAAAACTGTCTGATAATCTCTTCATCACTGCCATAACCCAGGGCTCTTAAGAAAACTGTGGCCAGAAATTTCTTTTTCCGGTCAAGGCGAACCCAGAGGATGTTTTTGGCGTCGTTCTCAAATTCTACCCAGGCTCCGCGGTAAGGTATGATTTTGCCCACAAATTGACCTTTGATTTCACCCGGCCTGAAGAAAACTCCCGGCGATCTTTGCAGCTGACTGACCACCACTCTTTCGACCCCGTTAAAAATAAAAGTCCCTTTGTCAGTCATTAAGGGGATGTTGCCAAAATAAACTTCCTGCTGTTTGATATGTTTCAGCCTTCTGGTTTTAGTCGCCGGATCTTTTTCCCACGAAACCAGCTGGACTTTTAGTTTGAGGGGAGCTTCATAAGTATAGCCTTTGCGGATACATTCGAGCGGCCCGTATTTTATTTTAAGGGTAACCCGGTCACCGCAGTAGTCGCAAAGAGGCAGTTCAATCTTCTTATTTTCTCCACAATAAGGACAGACCTGGTGGTCGCTTTGAGCCACCTCGGATGGCAACAGAGCGCCACAGGTCAGGCAGCGCGGCCTGGCTTTTTCCACACCTTTGAGCCGCCCGCATTTACATTCCCAATCGCCAATGGTATAGCTTAAGAACTGGAGCTCGGTCGTCTCTTTGAAATCCCGGATAGGAAAAACATCTTTGAAGGCTGCTTGCAGGCCAACATCTTTTCTTTCCTCAGGCAAGAGGTCAATTTGCAAAAATTCTTCGTAAGACTTTTTTTGAATTTCGAGAAGGTCAGGCAATGGAAAAACCGTTTTGATTTTAGAATAGTCGACCCTCTCTACATAAAAATTGTTTTGTTTTTCAGGCATTCTCGCTCTCTACAGAAAGAGTTTGATGGATAAAAATCTATTTTCCATCAATAAATTAATTTTCCGGGTCAAGGTTATTGAATCTCGACGGTCGCCCCGACCTCGGTAAACTTGGCTTTAATAGCTTCAGCTTCATCCTTGTTGACGTTCTCTTTTAAAACCTTGGGAGCGCTATCAACGAAATCTTTGGCTTCTTTCAAACCCAGGCTGGTAACTTCCCGAACCACCTTAATTACCTGAATTTTCTGGCTGCCAACTTCCTTGAGGATAACGTTGAAAGAGGTCTTCTCTTCAGCTGGTTTGGCTTCAGCCTGAGCAGCACCTCCGCCGGCCATCATCACCGGGGCGGCCATGGCGGCACTGATCCCGTAACGGTTTTCGAACTCTTTAATGTAGTCAACCAGTTCGAGAACTGTCAGATTGTCAAGATGAGCGAAAAACTGCTCTTTAGTAAGTTTTTCCTGATTTTCCATGTGTCTCTTCTCCTTTTTCGAGCTTAATTCAAGGGATTTTCCCTCAACTCTCTTTTTTTTGCTTGAGGACGCTCAACAATGCACCCATATTGGTCAGGGGAGCCTGGAGGGTCCTCAAGAACTGAGTCAACGGATATGACATCAGATAGCCAATCCGGGCAATCAAATCCATTTTTGAATTCAATTTGACGATCTCACCGAACATCTCCGGCGACAGATAATGAGCTTCGATGATACCGGCTTTAACCTCCAGCACCTTGCCCTGCTGAGAAAAATCTTTTAGCAGCTTAGCCAGAGCCAGCGGGTCCTGGTCAGTCAGGGCGATGGCTGTGCTGTGACGGAAATAGGACTTGAGCTCTGGAAATCTGTCAGCCAGGGCTCTAAGGGCCAGCCTGTTTTTAACAACCTTCAGCTGGAAGCCATGGCGTTTAAGGTTTTTCCTGAGTTCGACCATTTGCCAGGCAGTCATTTGTTTGTAATCAATAAGATAAAAGGAATTGTTCTGGCTAATAGCTTCTTCTAATCCGGTAACAATCTTGTTTTTGGTCTCTTTTTTCACGCGCTGACTCCTACTTCTCCAGAATTTCTTCAGATAGCTTAAAGGACGGCCCCATGGTGGAGGAAATATACATTGATCTGATATATTTTCCTTTGGCCGCCGGCGGTTTGGCCTGAACCACAGCCTGAATAAAAGACTTAATATTCTCGCTCAACCTGTCCTCTGGAAAGGAAACTTTCCCGATGGCTGCATGGACAATGCCTGACTTATCAACCCTGAATTCAACCTTGCCGGCTTTAGTCTCTTCAATCGCCTTTTTAAGATCAAAGGTCACTGTACCTGTTTTAGGATTGGGCATCAGGCCTTTTGTTCCTAAAATGCGGCCGAGCTTACCCACACTTCTCATCATATCAGGCGTGGCAATAACCACGTCGAAATCAATCCAGCCGGATGAGATCTTTTCAATCAGATCTTCCCCGCCAACATAATCAGCGCCGGCTTCTTCTGCTTCTTTGATCTTTTCACCCGAAGCGATAACACAGATTTTCTTGGTCCGGCCGGTGCCATGCGGCAGAACCACTGTTCCTCTGACCATCTGATCAGAGTATTTGGGATTAACGCCCAGCTTCATGGCTATATCAACCGATTCGTCAAATTTGGCATAGGCTGCCTTTTTGAGCAGACCGGCTGCTTCTTCGACGGTATAGGCCTTTTCTTCTTCCTTTAGACTTTTAGCTTTTTGGTAATTTTTGCCACGTTTACTCACTGACAATCTCCAATCCCATATTTTTGGCTGTTCCTTCGATCGTTTTAATCGCCGCCTGCAGGTCATCAGTATTAAGGTCAGGCAGTTTTATTCTGGCAATATCCTCGATCTGCTTTCTAGTCACCCGTCCGACTTTTTCTTTATTAGGAGAGCCAGAACCTTTGGCAATGCCGGCCGCCTTTTTCAGCAGAAAAGAAGCTGGCGGAGTTTTTAAAACAAAGGTAAAGCTCCGGTCTTTAAAAACAGTCACCACCGCCGGGACAATCGTCCCTTCTTCCATGCCTTTTGTCCGGTCATTAAACTGGCGGACAAAATCCATCAGGTTAACTCCATGGGGAGCTAAGGATGGCCCAACCGGTGGAGCCGGACTGGCCTGGCCGGCGACTATTTCCAGCTTAACTTTAGCTACAACTTCCTTTGACATAGCTTCCTCCTAAATTTTTTCAACCTGCAGGAACTCAAGCTCGACCGGAGTGGAACGGCCAAAGATGGTTACCATAACCTTGAGCGTATTCCGTTCGTGGTTAACTTCCTCGACGATGCCATTAAAATTATAAAAAGGTCCGTCAATAATTCTAACCGCTTCACCCTTCTCGAAGGTATGCTTGGGTTTTGGCTTCTCAGAGGTGACTTCCATATGGTGGATGATCTTATTGACTTCTTCCGGGCTCAAAGGAGTGGGCTTGTTGCCTGAGCCGATAAAGCCGGTGACCTTAGGAATCTGGCGAATCATCAGCCAGGTTTCGTCGTTGAGCTCCATTTCGACCAGAATATATCCCGGGAAAGGTTTCTTGGTGGTCACCACCTTCTTGCCACCGCGGATTTCTATCACGTCCTCAGTCGGAATGACAATTTGACCGACACTATCCTGAAGCTTCATCTCGGCCGCCTTCAGGCGGATAGACTCGGCCACAAAATTTTCAAATCCAGAGTAAGTATGAATCACATACCAGTTTTTGGCCATTTATAATCCTGTTTTATCTAATTTTATCCAAATAACGATTTTACCTGAGTGATCAGCCAGGAAGCTAAAACATCAACAAAAAATAAATAAAAACCAAAGAATAAGACCGCGACAATAACCACCACTGTCGTTCCGTAGACTTCCTTTCTTGTCGGCCAGGTGACCTTTTTGAGCTCAGACCTGACCTCTTTTAAATAATTCCAGAAACGCTTGTACCAGGCTAATTTTTCACTCATGTCTCTTCACGCCTTTTGTCGTTCCGACACTGGCGGGTGAGGCAGGACTCGAACCCGCAGCCTGCGGTTTTGGAGACCGCTGCTCTAACCAATTGAGCTACTCACCCTCAGTCCTTTTAACCTTTCCATTAAAAATTACTTTACTTCTTTATGAAGGGTATGCTTGCGGCAAGCAGGACAAAACTTCTTCAACTCCAGCCTTTCACTCTGGGTTTTCTTATTTCTGGTGGTGCTGTAATTGCGGTGTTTGCAATCCGAGCATTGAAGAACAATTATTTCTCGCATTGTTAAAGTTCCTTCGTTTTTATTAAGGCAACCGGCTGCAGGCCGCTATTCCAGGATTTCAGTCACGGTTCCGGCGCCGACCGTCCGGCCGCCTTCCCTGATGGCAAACCTTAAGCCTTTCTCCATGGCCACTGTCGTGATTAACTCTACCTCAACCTCCGCATTGTCCCCAGGCATCACCATCTCTACCCCGGCCGGTAACTTCACCGACCCGGTCACATCTGTCGTCCGAAGATAAAACTGAGGACGGTAACCATTGAAAAACGGCGTGTGCCGCCCGCCTTCATCCTTCGTTAAAGCATAAACCTGCGCCTTGAACCGCTTGTGCGGCGTGATCGTCCCCGGCTTGGCTAAAACCTGTCCCCGCTCTACCTCATCCTTCCCTACTCCCCTCAGCAAACAGCCAACATTGTCTCCTGCCTGACCTTGATCCAGTATCTTCCGGAACATCTCTACCCCGGTCACCACCGTCTTCTTCGTCTCCCCAAATCCAACTATCTCTACCTCGTCACCTACCTTCACTATCCCCCGGTCTATCCTCCCGGTCACCACTGTCCCACGCCCAGTTATCGAAAATATGTCCTCAATCGACATCAAAAATGGCTTGTCTATATCCCTCACCGGATCTGGTATAAATTCATCCAGAGCCTTCATTAACTCCCATATAGGCTTACCACCTTCCCCCTCCGCATCTGCTAAAGCCTTCGTCGCACTACCCCTGATCACCGGCGTCTTGTCACCAGGAAAATCATACTTGCTCAGTAGCTCCCTCACCTCTAACTCCACTAAGTCCAGTATCTCCGGATCATCCACTAAGTCCACTTTGTTGATAAAGACCACGATCGCCGGTACATCCACCTGACGCGCTAATAATATATGCTCCCTCGTCTGCGGCATCGGCCCGTCATCCGCCGCTACCACCAGCACCGCCCCGTCCATCTGCGCTGCCCCGCTGATCATGTTCTTAATGTAATCTACGTGCCCTGGACAATCTATGTGCGCATAGTGCCGCTTCTCCGTCTCATACTCTACATGCGATAGCGCTACCGTCAATATCTTCGTCGCATCCCGCCTGAACATCTTCGCATCTGCCTTCGCTACCTCATCGTAACTCTTGTACTGCGCCATCCCCTTCGTCGATAACACCTTCGTGATCGCCGCCGTCAACGTCGTCTTCCCGTGATCTATGTGCCCTATCGTCCCTATGTTTACATGCGGCTTCGTCCTCGCAAACTTTTCCTTAGCCATGTCTTTTTACCTCCTCAGAGTCAGGCAATTTTTATAAAAGCCCAAGACCAGACTTGAACTGGTGACCCCGTCCTTACCAAGGACGTGCTCTACCAACTGAGCTACTTGGGCTTGACCTCTTTTCTTAAAGAGCGGGAAACGGGGCTCGAACCCGCGACATTCAGCTTGGAAGGCTGACGCTCTACCAACTGAGCTATTCCCGCTTTAAAAATGGGCAGGGAAGGATTCGAACCTCCGAAGCGTTCCCGCAGCGGGTTTACAGCCCGCCCCATTTGGCCACTTTGGTACCTGCCCGCTATAGCCATTCCTCTCAGGCTGAGCCTGCGTTCTAATCCAGAGCCAGCGAAGGGATTCGAACCCCCGACCCGCTGATTACAAATCAGCTGCTCTACCGGCTGAGCTACGCTGGCAATCATATTAATAATTTTCACTCAGAAACTTAAGATTTTTTATAAACTTTCTCTTTTTTATTGAGATAAAGATAAATTAAGATAAAAATTGACCTCGGTAATACTAAACTACTTTTGTCTTTTTGTCAAGATAAACAACTAATTTATTTACTTTTTTGACCGGCAACTCCTGCCCGGCCCATTCTTTCAATTATACCGCGGTTAAAATCAAGGTTGAATATAATATATTTCGCCTTCTGGCTGGATGTCAACTGTCCGAACAGGAATTTTTCAAATTCTTCTTCACGCAGTCTGACTTTTTCCTTGAGATTCATTATTTTTGCCACCCGCTCTTCATATTCCTTATCTGTTACTTTATCTTTATTGATGATCTGTCTTAAGTCCCTGATCTCCCTGGCCAGTTCGGTTTGAAGCTGAGCTTTTTCTTTCTCTGCCCGGTTTAATTCAGGGAAGATGACAGCTGTCTGGGCTTCAGTCAAATCCAGAGCCTGGGTCATTCTCAAGGTTCTCAGGACAAATATATTTTCCCTGACGTTTCTCCCCTGCCGTCCTGGATGCCCCTGGCCATAAACATCAAACCTGAGACTGAAGATAGCCAGTACTATCAAAAAGGAAATTAGCCCTGTTTTTTTCATCACAGTCCCTCCTTAAGGTCTTCTTTTTCTATCTGCAAGTTATTTATTTCTTCCTGATAGCCGTTTGGCGGCAGGTCAAATTCGAGTTCGAGGGGAGCCATTCCGTTTCCATCTGACAGGGTTTCTTCGAGGATGCTCTCCTCCAGGCTATTGATGAAATCGCCGGTTGTAGCCTCATTTTCGCCTAAAAGCTGGCCCAGGTTAAGGTATGATTCTTCATAAGAAAGCATCATGGCCAGAGGCAGTTCCTCTGGCTGACTTTGCCGGGTATATATAATAAGGAAAGAGGCTGCCACCGCCAGCACCAGGAACAGGCCTAAAGCCCGCACCACCGCCGGGCGAAGAACCCATTTTTTGCTCTTGCTTTTATACTCCTTCTCCCCAATGTGGCCAGGCCCATTGTCTTTAGCCGCTGGATTATTTACCGGCTGCCAGTCCAGGTTGAGTTTCTCTCTGAGAGCCTGCTCGAATTCAGGCCACCTTTCCTGTGGAAAATTGGCTTTACCCGTCTTTAAGGCTTCTCCCTGTATAATTTCCAGGGACTTAAGATAATCCCGGCAAAGCGGACAGGCCGCTAAATGCCGGTCAAGTCTCTTTCCTTTCCGCCGGCTTAGCTCGCCATCCAGCCGGTCGGAAATCATTTTTTGATACTTTTCACACTTCATTTCCTACCTCTTATCTTCAAGCCAGAAAAGGCTTTAATTTCTTCTTAAGCCTCTTCCTGATTTCATGCATTCTCCAGGAAACAGTCTTTTCAGAGCAACTCAGGATCCTGGCTGCTTCCTGGTGACTCATTTCTTCCAGGACAACTAAGGAAAACGTCGCCCGGTAGGCCGGCGGGAGCTCTTCTATGGCCTTTTCCAGATTTGTTCTGAACTCCTGAGAGAGCGAAGAATCTTCAGGTGAAGCCATTTTTCTGGCCGTTTCCAGCTCTTTCTCCCGGCCTTCCTCCTCCAGCCGTTCAACATCTTCAAAATGACTATTTTGAGACCTGCGCTTTTTCAGGAAATTCAGGCTAAGGTTAACCGCTATCCGGTGAACCCAGGTGCGGAAGCTGGAATTACCCCGGAATCCTTTTATAGCCCGGAAAGCGTGAAGAAAAGTTTCCTGGGTGAGATCAGCCGCATCTTCCCGGTTAGCGGTCAGATGGTAGATCAGCTCAAAGATCTGACGTTCATATTCCTTAGCCAGCATCATGAAAGCCTCTACCTCACCCTGGCGGGCCTGCTCAATTAACTGACGTTCCTCTTCGGCGTTCATCTGTCTATTCTGCCTATCCTATTCTAACTCAAGACGCCCGATTACGTTCTCTGCCTGCCAATTATTTTTCGCCTTCAATTCTTTAGACATAATTTTCCGGAAATTCCTGGAAATTTTTTAATCGGGGAACAGGCCGGTCAATTGACTGCTATTTCCTTAATTGATAAGATGATAACGAATTTAGTCTTTTCAGGAAAGGAACAGGCGATGATCGAACGATATACCCTGCCCGAAATGGGAGCTATCTGGTCTGAAGACAATAAATACCGGAAGTGGCTCGAGGTCGAAATTGCTGTCTGCGAAGCCTGGGCCCGCCTGGGACAGATTCCTCAAAAATCACTCGACAATATAAAAAAGAAAGCAAATTTTGATGTTAAACGGATTGAAGAAATAGAAAAGGTGGTCAAGCATGATGTCATTGCCTTTTTGACCTCGGTCGCGGAGTATGTCGGAGAAGATTCTCGTTTTATCCACATGGGCTTGACCTCTTATGACGTGGTGGATACAGCCCTTTCGCTTCTGATGGTTGAATCGCTGGATCTGGTCGAAAAAAGGGTGCTGGAGCTCAGAAAAGTGGTCAAAAAGATGGCTTTAAAATATAAGATGACACCCTGTATCGGGCGGACTCACGGTGTCCATGCCGAGCCAATTACTTTTGGTTTTAAAATTTTAGTCTGGTATGAAGAGCTCAACCGTCATCTGGAAAGAATAAAGCAGGCCAGAAAAGTTATGAGTGTCGGCCGAATCTCGGGATCAGTTGGCACCTATATTCATCTCGACCCGAGAGTTGAAAAATATGCCCTGAAATCACTGGGCTTAGAGCCGGCCAAAGTCTCCACCCAGGTTTTGCAGCGTGACCGCCACGCTGAGGTCATGAGCGTCTTAGCTCTCCTCACCGCTTCTCTTGAAAAATTTGCTCTGGAAATAAGGCACCTCCAGAAAACAGAAGTCCTTGAAGTTGAGGAGCCCTTTACCAAAGGCCAGAAGGGTTCATCTTCCATGCCCCACAAGCGCAATCCTGTCCGCTGCGAAAGAGCGGCTGGCCTGGCCAGGGTGGTCCGGAGCAACCTCCAGGTCGCTCTGGAAAATATCCCGCTCTGGCATGAACGCGATATTTCCCACTCTTCAGCCGAGAGAATTATCTTTCCTGATTCTTTCACCATGACTGATTATCTTCTTAAAGAGATGATTGACGTGATAGCCAACTGGCAGGTTTATCCTAAAAGAATGCTCCAGAACATCAATGCGACGAGAGGCTTGATTTTTTCTCAGGTGGTGCTGCTGGCTTTAATCCGCAAAGGTCTAACCAGAGAAGAAGCCTACCAGCTGGTTCAGACTAACAGCCTTAAGGCCTGGCATGAAAATTTAAGTTTCATGGAATTATTAAAAGCTGATCCCCAGATTACCAGGTACATGAATGACCGGGAAATTGAAAATTGCTTTTCGCTGGAACCTTTCCTTCAGAAAATAGACTTTATTTTTAAGAGGGTTTTATCATGAAAGTCAGAATTCTGGTCTCTTTAAAACCGAGTGTCCTTGATCCGCAGGGGCAGGCGGTGAAAAATGCGTTGCACACTCTTGGTTACCAGACAGTTAAAGACGTCCGCCAGGGCAAAGTCTTTGAGATCGAACTGGAAAATGCCGACCGCCAGACAGTTGACAAACTGATTCCCGAAATTGCCGATAAAGTCCTGGCCAACCCGATTATTGAAAAATTCACCTGGGAAATAATCGAGGGTTAAAAATCCCGGGAGAAAGGATGAGATAAGACCATGAAATTTGGAGTGGTGGTTTTTCCCGGTTCAAACTGCGATTATGATACCTTCCACGCTTTGCAGAATGTCATGGGGCAGGAAACTGTTTTCCTGTGGCACAAGGACAGTGACCTCCAGCAGGTGGACTGTGTGGTTTTGCCCGGCGGCTTTTCCTACGGGGATTATCTGCGCTCGGGAGCCATTGCCCGCTTCTCCCCTATCATGGCCGAAGTCAAGAAATTTGCCTCGGCCGACGGGCTGGTTCTGGGCATCTGCAACGGCTTTCAGATTCTGCTGGAAGCCGGACTTCTGCCCGGAGCCATGCTGAGAAACAAAAACCTGAAGTTTCTCTGTCAGCACGTTTATATCAAAATAGATAATAGCCAGACGGCTTTTAGCCGGGCTGGAAAGAAAAACCAGATTTTAAGTATTCCAATTGCTCACTTCGACGGAAACTACTATGCACCGCCCGAGTTGCTGGCTGAGCTGGAAAGTAAAAAACAAATTGTCTTCCGCTATTGCGACGCGAATGGCCGGCTAACGGAGGAAGCCAACGTTAATGGCTCGCTTCACCACATAGCCGGACTGATCAATGAGCAGGGCAATGTCCTCGGCCTGATGCCTCATCCGGAAAGGGCCTCAGAAAAAATAGTCGGAAGCGATGACGGGCGAATAATTTTCCAATCAATTATAGATTATTTGGAGAAAAAAGCTGGCAGCCGGAAAAAGAAAGCCGGTCTAACACTGCGGCCGGTTGTTTCGCCGCTGCCGCCACTTATCGGGAGCTTATGAATTCAGTCTAAGGTTTATAAGGATATGACCATGATTGACGATAAAACCCTGGCCGACCATAACCTGACCCGGAGCGAATATGATTTTATAGTCAAACTCATTGGCCGCGAGCCAAACCTCACCGAACTGGGCATCTTCTCGGTGATGTGGT
>Ga0208825_1000098_pt1 | contig 84544 bp, 57 predicted proteins | sample AD_UKC113_MetaG_FD_184450 | JGI IMG/M metagenome (GOLD analysis project Ga0208825, IMG submission 184450) | Active sludge microbial communities of municipal wastewater-treating anaerobic digesters from Hong Kong - AD_UKC113_MetaG (SPAdes)... | ecosystem: Engineered > Bioreactor > Anaerobic >...
TTGATATTCAGCTATAAAAATACAAAATATTTTGCAATTACACAAATCGTTTATCCTGTTTTTTCCCTGTTTTTTATGATATTTCCCAACTAAAAAAAGAGACTGTCCTTACTTTTGAGACAGCCCCTTGTCCCCTTATCTTAAAGGGACTGTTTAGATGGTGTAATCCCATAATTACTCCTCTCTTAAGATAAGAGGGGTACTGCCGAAGGCAGGGGGAAAATAATGTATAATGTATAATTAAGAATTGATAATTAAAGAAGTAAAGAGAAATTTAGAAGTTAGAAATGGAAATTATAAATTGAGAATTGCTAATTACAAAGAAGTTGAGTTCAAAAATAGTGAGCTTGTAACTGCTTGTTCGCTAAAAGACAAATAACTCACCGCCTTGCGGCGGCTCAAACAGCTTGTCTTTTGCCCGGTGGCACGCTCTCTGCGCAGATCGGGTGCCCCGATGAGGAGATGAGGTCGGAAAATAACGGAGAATGGCTAATGAGGAAGGAATGAAAGAGGGGAGCTCGATATTGGTTACCCGCAATATTTCACATGGAACCAAAAAACAAAAAACACAGATTGTCTTGCTTAACAGTTTTTTTACTTATTTTTGTATCGAATAAAAAATATTTTGATGCAAAACAATCTGAAAAATAGTGCCAACTTTGAGGATATATATGTTTCCTTTTATCCCCGATTAAAGCGTTTTGCACAAGAATATGTTGTCAATGAGGAAGATGCAGAGAATATTGTCCAGGATGCCTTTATGGATCTATGGACAAAAAGAGAATTTCTTTCGAGTCAAATCAATTTAACGGCTTATCTGTTCACAAATATTAAAAACCGATGCATCGACTTCCATCGACATCGAATAGTGGTGCTGAATGCAACTCATGCCATGCAGGAAGAATTTGAGTTGGCCATGCAAATGAAGTTGCAGTCGTTAGAGGCTCTTGACGAACAAATTATATCGGACGCCAATATCGAAACAATTATCGACAATGCCATTCAATCGCTTCCCGAAAGGTGTCGTCAGATATTCGTCATGAATAAAATAGAAGGGAAAAAACAGAAAATAATTGCCGAAGAATTGAATATTTCTCTCAATACCGTTGAAAACCAAATGGCTATTGCCTACCGGAAGCTCAGGGAAATCCTGAAGGATTATCTCCCCATATTGTTTTTTCTATTGATTTAAATCAATTTTTTTAAAATTCTTTGGTGGTTTTTCGACGGTCATTCGTTATAACTATATAAAGGACAAAAATGGACGACCGAATACTGAAATATTTTCTCGGCGAACTCGATGAATCGGAACGTTTGCAATTGTTGAAACTGATCGGAGGGGACGAATCATTGAAGAACGAGTTTGTAGAAATGCAAAATCTTTTTGCGTTGACACAGCTTTCGGCACACCCCGGAGATGACGAAACGGCAAAAGAAAGTTTCCGGATATTTACCCGCCGTTTGCAAGCCAAACAGCGAAAATTATTCCTTATAAAAATCGGGAAAATTGCAGCCGTTGCACTTGCACTGATTGTTTCTACCGTTTTCGCTACGCTCTATTTTGCAGAAAACTCTACTCGGAATACAGCCTTCAACACCCTATATGTTCCTGCCGGGCAAAGGGCACAAATCACCTTGCAGGATGGTACGACAGTATGGCTCAATGCCAAATCTACCTTGAGATATCCTTCTCGTTTTGCAGGCAAAGAACGTCAGGTAACCCTAACGGGGGAGGCGTACTTTGATGTTGCCAAAAACCCTCGAAAACCTTTCCTGGTATCGACTCAAAACATCCGATTGAAAGTGCTGGGGACTCAATTCAATGTAAGAGATTATCCAAATGCCGATCGCTCGAAGATTTCACTTCTTGAAGGTTCGGTCGAGGTCGATCGGGGTAACAAGGGAACGATCGTGTTGAGAGCCGGCGACGAAGCCACGATAGATGGAGAAAATATTTCGGTGTCAGAGATTGTCAATCCCAATTATTTTCTGTGGAAAGACGGTATTTACAGTTTCGACAACGAAAGCTTGCTCGAAATTCTCCAAAAATTGCAACTTTATTACGACGTTACCATCAAAGTGGAAGATCCTGAAATATTTAACGTGAGATATACCGGCAAATTCCGTCAGAGCGACGGTATTGACGAGATTTTACACATCATCCGAAAAATACATCATTTCGACATAAAAAAAGACTTGGAAAATCATATCATAACATTAAGCAAATAAATATCTTAACCCATTAAAAAATGACATGCCTATGAGAAAAAAACGTCCATGAAAGCAAAAAAGAGGCGACACGTGCGCCAACACTCGTCGCCCCGGTAAAGCAAACACCTAATCAACTTTAGTATTCACTTTAAACTTTACAAAGATATGAAATTTAAATTTCAAAGAATACCTTATTTAATAAAAAATGAGGCCGTCACCGGCATAATAAGAATCATGAAAATCTCTTTTATTTTTCTTTTTATTTTCTCGTTTCAGTTGCTGGCTCTGAATACAAAAGCCCAGGACGCGGTTATTGAATTGAAAACGAATTCGATGACCGTAGGTCAACTCATTAATGAAATTGAAAAACAAACCGACTATTTGGTGGTTTACAGCAATCGCGAAGTTGATGCCAACCGAAAGGTGGATGTTCAACGCAAGTCGGACAAAGTATCCTCGTATCTCAATGATGCTTTTGCCGGAACGGATATCGGTTACGATTTTGAGAACAACTACATCGTGCTGATGAAAAAAGCCAACCGAAATGCTACGGCCATTGCCGAAATGATTCGATCGGCACAGCAACAGGGCAAAACGATAACGGGAAAAGTTGTGGATGCCAATGGCGAGCCGATTATCGGAGCCAACATTATTGAAGTCGGCACCACCAACGGCACAGTAACGGATATCGATGGGAATTTTTCGTTAAAAGTTGCCGATAATGCGACAATTCGCGTGTCGTATATTGGCTATGTTGAGCAGGAAATTAATACTGCAGGAAAAACGTCATTTAACATAACATTGGTTGAAGATACGCAGACACTGGAAGAAGTGGTGGTAGTGGGGTATGGTACTGTTAGGAAAAGAGACTTGACCGGCTCTGTGTCTCAAATCACTGCCGACAAGTTTGAAAAGACATCGGCTATCAGCACGATGGCTGCGCTACAGGGACGCATCCCGGGTATGAGCGTAACCATTGGTTCCGGAACACCTGGAGATCATGGGGACGTGCTTATTCATGGCGTTCAATCCATCAACGGCACCAATGCGCCCATTTATGTAATTGACGGGACCATCACCGACAATTCCAACAACATCAATCCACAGGACGTAGCTACCATCAGCGTATTGAAGGATGCTTCGGCAGTGGCTATCTATGGTTCCCGTGCAGCCAATGGAGTTATTGTCATCACCACAAAAAGAGGTAAAGAGGAAGCACCGACCATCACGTTCAGGACTGAACAAAGCATCCAGCAGGAAGGTAATCTGCGGTTGAAATTTGTCAACGCTGATCAGTGGGTGGAACTGGCGACCGAGGGTTATGAGAATGCGAGCCGAACCGTACCTTGGAGTTCGGATGACTTAAATGCGTTAAAAGGCACAAATAACATTTGGCCGGATTTGGTTAAGCGAACAGGCTACATGACAAACAATAACTTGTCAGTATCCGGTGGGTCGCAAAAGAGCACTTACTTCATTGCGCTCAACTATATGTACAACAAGGGTATCATCCAAAACCAGGATTATTCTCGTTTGAACTTGCGTTTAAACAGCGATCACAAGATTGGAAAATTCATCACATTCGGACATTCTTTCAATTTGTTTGCCAGCCAGAAAGTCACCCAACGCGAGCAAGACGGTCGGGATACCTACCACGCCTCTTTTCGTTACACTCCGCTAAACAGGATGTACGAGAGCAATGGTGATTTTGCGACCATCAACAACACTTATCTGCAAGGCAAAACGCCTAGTCCGCTGTGGATGCTGGCCAATTCGGATGTGAGTAATCACTACAAAGGCATAAGCGGTAACTTGTACCTGTCATTGGACATCATTGACGGTTTAAAGGCAACCGTTCGCCAAAGCATCGAGTGGCAAAACGGACGAGGTTCCGATTTTATGGGAGCGATGGATAGCAAATATGGCATGGAAGGAGCAAATGTAAACACCATCAGTAAAAACAGCCAAGACGACCTGCACTACATAACTGATTTTCTTTTAGATTTCAACCGTACATTCAAAGAAGTACATAATATAAATGCACTTCTGGGTTACTCCATTGAGAAATCTACTTCAGAAACTTTGTCCGGTAAACGAGGAGATACACCAAGTAACTATATTCGCTATCTGGATGCAGGTGATCCCAATACGAGCACCAATGGGAACAATTATATTGAATGGGCATTTTTGTCGACGTTTGCGAGGGTAGGCTATTCATACAAGGACAAATATTACATTAATGGGACAATACGTCGGGATGGGACGTCCCGCTTAATCAAGAATAAATACGGCGCTTTCCCTTCCGTTTCTGCAGCATGGAGAATAACGGAAGAATCTTTTATGGAAAATTTTAATTGGCTGAACGAGTTGAAGTTGAGGATGAGTTATGGTACAGTGGGCAATGTACAAAGTATCACACCTTATGGGACAGCTGTGTATCTCAGTCAAAAAAATGCTGTATTTAATCAAAAGGTTACAGTGGGTTATACTTTCGCTAATGCAGTAAACACAAACTTGAAGTGGGAAAGTACAACAAAAAAAAACTTGGGGCTGGATATCTCTGTATTGCGTAATCGTCTCTATTTTATCGGTGATTACTATGAAGAAGATACCCGCGATCTGTTATTTGAGCAACCCATACCCTATTCTGTCGGATTGTCTGGTAGTCCATACATTAACGCAGGACTCGTTCGTAACAGAGGTTTTGACATTGAATTGGGCTGGCGTGATGTCGTGAGTGATTGGAAATATGACATAAACGCAAACTTCACACACGTCAAAAACAAAGTCATTGACTTAGAAGGTCGGAACCTGATGACCTCTGGCATCAAAGAAGGTTATCCGGTAAGGAGTTTCTTCGGTTATAAATCGAATGGGTTGATTCGTACACAGGAAGATCTCGATAGCAACCCGCAATACCCTGGGAAGAATATTGGGGACATTTGGCTTCTGGATATTGACAGCTACGACGCTGACGGAAACCTTACTGGGAAACGTGATGGGAAAGTTGATGCAGCAGACCGCACACTCTTTAGTGATGTATTCCCTGATTTTAGTTATGGTATATTTGGTTCAATCGGATACAAAAGTTTGACATTGCAGGTGCAGTTGCAAGGCATTTCAGGCATAAAGAAAAACATGTTAAACGGCGGTTGGGTAACAGACAGGTTTAATGGTGAACCAAACATGGAAGCTGATTATATCCTAGACAGATTTCACATAACCAAAAATCCGGATGGCAAGTATCCGAAAGTGGATGCTTCCGATTCGGGACAGAACGGATTGTTTTCAGATTTTTGGCTGGTAGACGCATCATATCTTAGCATTCGTAACATCAACCTCAGTTATAATTTTCCGGCGAGATTTGCGAATAAACTAAGCTCGAGAGACCTGAGCGTATATTGTGGGGTTCAGAACTTGTGGACATTTGGAAATGAATACGCTGAAATCAGCTCAACTGTATCCGTACCAATTCCAAGAACAATCACGTTTGGTTTAAAGTTTTCTTTTTAACAAGTATAATGATCAAAAATAAGAATATTATGAAAGTATTAAAACTGGTAGTTATATCGTTGCTGAGCACAGTTTTCTTCATTTCCTGTTCGGACGAATTCCTTAATCTGTCGCCAAAGGTCCAACCTACTCCGGATAACTTTCTGGATAGTGAAGAGGCTGCCAAGAAGCTGGTAATTGCCACGTATAACCCTTGGGTTACTAACACACAAATGTATGGGAAACGTTTCATCACGATATGTGATGCTTTAACTGACGATAGTGGTCTGCGCTTGAACGGTTCTTCGTTGGTGCAGGTTCATGACTGGGAAATAACCCCCACACATGAATACCCTAGAGATTGGTGGATGTATGCCTACCAAAGTGTAAATGCAGCTAATTATGCTATCCAAGAGTTAACTAAATTGATTAACGATGGAATGGCTGAAAGTATTATGAACCCATATATTGCCGAAGCTAGGTTTATGAGGGCATTCAGTTATATATTTTTGGTTTCTTTTTACGGCGAAGTGCCACTCATAGAATATCCACTCTTTTCCCTTGAAGAGTTCTCGCAACCGCGCGCATCTATTGAATCCATATGGGCTTTGATAGAATCGGATTTGAACTTTGCAAAAGTAAATCTGACAGAGGATGGTGGAGCATACAAGGGAACGCCTGTAAAAGCAACGGCTGCCGCCTACCTAGCCAAAGCATATCTTTATCAACAAAAATATTCTGATGCTGAAACTGCCGCTCGCGAAGCAGTCTCATTAGCTAGTTCAGAAGGGTTTTATCTAGTGGACGATTATGAATCTATCTTTAGCGTGAATAATGAGGGTAATCCTGAATTGTTGTTTTATCTGCAATTTGAACGTAATAATTCCTTATGGGAAAACGATCTGCCAGTAGAAAGCAATGTACGTGATTTGCCCAGTCAATTCCAGCATATTCAAGGGGGTGAAGGTTGGGGATACCGTATCCCAGCACGTGACTTATACGATGCATTTGAATCGGATGATCCACGTCGTGGATATACTATTTACGCTCCGGGTGATGTGTTTGGAATATATGCTGGTACGGCACCATTCACATATACTAATAAAACATATAATGAGGAGGGTCAAGAGGTTTCTACAAAAAATACATATAATTCAGGAGATACTGTGCGTTACGATTACCGATGGTCGCCTACTGGCATGAGCGTAAAAAAACTTACGGAAAACTTAGCAGGTCTCACCAATGTGCGCTATGCCGGATTGGACGCACCACTTATGCGTGTGGCTGACCTTTACCTGATTCTAGCCGAAGCATTGGCTGAGCAAGGCAAAGAGGAAGCTCTCATATGGGTCAACAAGGTGCGAGCCCGTCAATCGGTTAACCTCCCACCCAAAACCACAGCAGATGGCACGCTGCGCGACATAGTCCGCCATGAGCGTCGAGTGGAACTGGCAATGGAAGGGCATCGCATTTTCGACTTGTTCCGCTGGAATGCGCTCAAATCAGTTTTTGGAGATGGAAAGAAAGTCAAACTTCACTTTTTCTCCGACTTTCTGCCAGATGACAATTCCAATAAGTACAAAACGGGAATAGGCTTGCGAAAGTATCCTACCGATCATATCCTTTTTCCTATTCCACAATACGAAATGGATCAAAATATAGCGATCACGAGCAATAACCCTGGTTATTAATGTGTTATATACAAGAGAGTGTGTCAAAAGCATGCTCTCTTATTTTACAATAAATAAGATATAAAATCACAATGAAGAAAGTAATTGCCATTTGGGTGTTGATCGTTTTCGCGACAAATCTATCAGCACAAATATTGTCTGCCGACAAAGGGATAAAATCAGTGTCCGACAAATCTTTACTCGTATCTCTCAACGGAAGCTGGAAGTTTCAATTTATTCCTAATGCAGATTGGAGCCGATATAGCGACTTCTTTCAAGAGGGTTACAATGATAACAATTGGGGCAAGATTCCGGTACCCGGCAACTGGGACGCATTGGGTTATACGCTTCCAAAATATGCTCATCCGGATGATTTGAATGGTTTGTATCGTACATCATTCATTGTTCCTGATAACTGGAAAGGCCAACATGTAATATTGAAGTTTGACGGTGTGCTTCGTGGTTATGAGCTATGGGTCAACGGACACTATGCCGGCAAATGGGAATCTGCTTATAATAGTTGCCAGTTCGATGTAACCGAGTTTTTGAAAGACGGAGAAAATCTTTTAGCAGTGAGAGTATATACACGTTTTAAAGGTTTTGATTTTGATGGGAATGACGATTGGGGGCAGGTCGGAATTACGAGAGATGTAACAATGTTTCCGGTACCAGACACGCATATAAAAGATCTTACCATCACTACCCGATTGGTAGATCAAAAAGCAATAGTAGGATTGGATTTTGAGGTAAGCAACTTTTCACAAGAAGATGCTAAAAATCTACTGATCAAAGGTGAAATAATAAATCCACAGGGAAAAACCGAGCAGAAGTTTTCTTTTCCGATAAATTTGAATGATGGCATCAACAAAGAAATCATACTAACAAAGCCGGCACTATGGAATGCAGAAACGCCGCATCTTTACCAATTGAGGTTTCAATTAATGACTGGTAAACAAGTGTTGCAATCATTTTCCGAAAATTTCGGAGTTAGACAAGTGACAATTGAAAAAGACGTCTTGAAGTTAAATGGCGTTGCCCTAAAATTGCGAGGAGTGACGCTTCACGCAACAGATCCTTTTCATGGAAAAGTCATTAGCGAAGAACTGAATTTGACGGATATGAAACTAATGAAAGAGGCAAGTATCAATTTCATTCGTACCTCACACTATCCTCGCGAGCCGCGTTTCTATGAATTGTGCGATTCGTTGGGGTTTTACGTGATGAGTGAAGTTCCTTTCGGATTCGGTGATGCTAATTTGTTCGATACGTCCTATCAAGACATCTTATTAACACGCGCTGAGGCTACTGTACAACGGGATAAAAATCATCCGTCCATTTTGTTTTGGAGTATAGGCAACGAAAATCCGCTCACTCCCATTGCCGAAGAAACAGGAAAATATGTAAAGCGAAAAGATTCCACTAGACCTATTTGCTATCCGATGGTTCACGACTATTTTTTAAGATTAAAATACGATATCCCTGACTTCGTAGATATTTATGCACCCCATTATCCGCCTGTAGAAACGCTTAAATATTATGCTGAAACAGCAACGAAGCCTGTGATTCTTACCGAATATTGTCATTCGTTGGGGCAATCATTGGAAGAACACAAGGAATTATGGGAACTTATAGAGGCAAATAAAAACCTTGCCGGAGGTAATGTTTGGGAATGGGTGGATCAAGGCATGATAAGGAAGGGGCGTAAAACAAATATCTTCAAACAAACAGAAGACCTGTGGTTAAACGGTTCGACAGCAATTACTATGAATGGCAACTCGGGCGCAGACGGTATATTATATGCCAACCGTGTGCCCTTGACTAATTATTATGAAGTCAAGAAAAACTATGCGCAAGTTCAAATACAGGAGAAAGAACTTACTTTGTCTAATGGCAAACAGCAAATTCCTATTCATTTGAACAACCGGTTTGACTTTATTAATCTTCAAGGCAATATATGCTGTAATTGGTATCTTACAGCCGACAGAGATACCGTAAGCAAAGGCTCTTTCAGCCCTTATTGCGAGCCTCACCAACAAGTAGAGCAACAAATTACTATCAATCTGAACCAAGATCCTTCAGAGAAAATATATTTGCTACATTTTGATATTAATAATAAAGAAGGACTATGTATCAATCAACAAACGATTAGAATTCTGCCTGAATCAGGAAAAATAAGTTTCATCCAACGTTTAGAGGGCATCGATGATAATGAACGTCTAAAAGCACTTATTCAAAAAGGGCCATTAATGCGAGTAGGGCGAAAAACAGCTATGTCAGAAGATGTAAGAATATCAAACAGAGTAATCAAGAACTATTTGATTACTCCACAGAAAACAGGTAAGAACAATTATTCGTTTGAAAATGAAACAATTGCTGTAACCGGCGAAATCAAAACATCCACATCTGATCAACAGGGAGTAAAAATAGATTTCAACCTAACGCCTGCACCATCCGACAAAATACTATTAGAAGCTGGTGTTGCATTTCTATTGGATAAGTCCATTACAAAAGTACAATGGTTGGGTTACGGACCATTTGCTTCGTATCCCGGCAAGGCAAATGCAAACAATTACGGCATATATTCATTAGCACAAGAAGATATTTATTTTGAGGGAAACCGGATGGGAGTCGATTTAGTATTATGTACGGATGAAAGTGGAAACGGCATATTGTTGGTTTGCGATAAAGGCAACGTAAACTTTGAAAGAACAGACCTGGGTATTGTACTTTCTTTTAACTCTTATGTTTCAGGGCTTGGAGGGAAACTACGCACAACTTCATTTCCGGTATATGCAGATCAAATAGACAGCATATCAGGTCATTTTTCACTATATTACGTGGACGGAAAAAATTGGCAACCACTCCTCAAAAATCTATTTGTGTCACCGGATAAAGTGAAAAAAGCATACACTCCGTTTATTTCTGTATATGATACTTATTTGGAAAGGTTTAACAACATAGTAGATTGGACTTGTATGGACTTGCAAACTTATTAAGGACAAAAAGTCAAGCGACATTTTTAATATTTTTATGTATTTGTTATGAGAAATTCATTCGTATTATTTTTGCTTTTAATTTTGATCTGCTTCTCAAATGTCCAAGCTCAGGGATTCACATTGAACCCAAAAGGCTATTTTTGTAATGAAGGTGTCAATGTGATGGTTTTTAATGATATTTATCCAGAAGGCCATCAAGGTGGAATAACTATAGTTATGAATAGCGATCGTATGGCAACGAATGGAGATATACGTTTTGAAGCCACTCCTGGACAATGGCAACCTTTACCAATATTAAGGCACAAAAAGGTAGATGAGAAAAACAACTCTATTACTGTGACCTTAAGTTATCCTGATTCTTCGAGACATATGTCGGGATTCAATCCGATGTTATATTATGATTACGTATTTCAATATACGATTCATGTAAAAGGAGAAGAAGATCATATCAAAGTAACTGTAGATTTAGATAAACCTATTCCTAAAAAATACCAGGGGAAAATTGGATTTAATCTTGAATTATATCCCGGAGCCTTAATAGGAAAACCTTGGATAATAGATGAAAAATCGGATATCTTCCCTCCTCAACCAAATGGTCCGGTATTAGTACAAAAATCAAATATAAATTATATAGGGAATTTTAATCCGAAAGGAAAAGCTAATGTCAGATATCTCTTGGGCAATAAAGATGTCTATAATCCAATGATTGCTGATAATATGATTGCTGAGCCTTATGCAAAAGGGAAAAAACTCACTCTTTGTCCAGATGATCCTTATCATAAACTCACCATTGAATCTCGACAAGGAGATTTAGCTCTTTATGACGGCAGGATGAACCATAACAATGGATGGTTTGTTGTGAGAACAGAAATTCCTAAAGAAGTTTCTAAAAATGCAATTGAATGGATAATTAGTCCTAATATAGTAAAAGGATGGCAATATACACCTGTCGTTCAAGTTTCACAGATAGGATATCATCCCAATCAACCGAAAGTGGCAGTTATAGAACTTGATAAAAGGGACAAGAATATTAAAACACCTGTATTGTATCAGATAACGGATAAAGATGAAAAAGTTGTAAAGTCCCATTCAGCTAAAGAATGGGGAGAGTTTTTCCGTTATAATTATTTACAGTTCGATTTTTCAGAAGTCAAAGAAGAAGGTCTTTACCAAGTACGTTACGGAAATTCCGCATCTGCAATATTTCGCATTGCTTCAGATATTTACGAGCGTGGCGTTTGGCAGCCTGAATTAGAGTATTTTTTGCCTGTTCAAATGTGTCACATGCGGGTTAATGAGAAGTATCGGGTATGGCATGATCTGTGTCACATGGATGATGCGCAGATGGCTCCTGTTAATTTAAATCATATTGATGGTTACTTCCAAGGATCTTCAACATTAACCAAATATCAGTCGGGGGATTTAGTTCACGGGCTGAATATTGGAGGATGGCATGATGCAGGTGACTATGATCTTCGAATTGAATCTCAGGCAGGTGAAGCATATATTTTGGCTCTTGCCTATGAAACCTTTGGAATAGACTACGATGCTACCACGATTGATCAGGTTCATCGTATTACTGAAATTCATCAACCCGACGGCAAGCCAGATATCTTACAGCAAGTGGAAAATGGCGCTTTAAATATTATTGCCGGTTATCGGGCATTAGGGCGTCTTTATCGTGGAATTATTTGCAATAGTGTTCGTCAATATGTATTATTAGGAGATGGTAGCGCTGATACCGATAATCAAAGTGGTAATTCGGACGATAGGTGGGTCTTTACTGAAGATAATCCAGTACGTGAATTAACAACTGCTGCTCAATTGGCCGCGATTTCTCGTTCATTGAAAAATTTTAATGATACTTTAAGTACGGAATGTCTGGAAATAGCCGAAGATATTTATAACATTACAAAAGTTAATGATTATTCTGAAAGTTCAAAAATTCATGCCGCTATTGAACTATATTTGACAACGGGCAAAAAAGCATATAGCGATTACGTGATTTCGAAACAAGAATATATTGTGCAAAATATTAATAGTATAGGATGGTTTATTGGAAGATATGCTCAGCATATTGATAATCAGAACTTTTCCAAAGCAGTATTTCAAGCAATGTATCATCTCCAAGATAGCTATGAAAAATTAAGTAAAAAATCGCCTTATGGCGTTCCTTACGATAAAGGAAATCGGACATCTGGATCGTGGGATGTGCAAACATTAGGGTTTTATTACTGCTTTTTACACGATGCTTATCCTGATATATTTAGTCCAAACTATATTTTTAATTCAATTAATTTTATTTTAGGCTGTCATCCGGGATCGAATACTACTTCGTTTGTTTCTGGAGTTGGAGCAAAATCTGCGACGGTAGCTTATGGGGTAAATCGCGCCGATTGGTCTTATATTCCAGGCGGTGTGACCCCTGGAACAATTTTAATTCGTCCGGATTTGCCAGAATTGTTGGATTACCCATTTCTTTGGCAAGAAGGAGAATATTGTATGGGAGGGGAAGCATCTTATTTTATGTACATGGTTTTAGCTGCACAAAAAATACTGAATAAAAAATAACATCATAAATTTTATTGTGTTCTCTGAATCAGCTTTCAAAAAAATTGTTTTATATTGCAACTTTCAATATTTTAAAATCAATCTTATGTATGGAACTGAATAGATTAATAGCGAGTGCATTGACGTTATTTGTGCTAACCGTGATAAGTGCAAAAGAAATTAATAAGAATTCAAAATCATCAGAAATTGCTCAAAGAACCATTCACGTTGATTGCGCTTCAGAAAAGGGGCGCATGAATACCATGTTCAATGAATGTGTTGGTGCTGGAAGAGCTAACGAAGGGCTACGGGCCGACTGGCAGCAACAATTGATGCTTGTGAAGAAGGAATGTGATTTCAAATATATTCGTATGCATGGTCTTCTATGTGACGATATGGGTGTTTACAGAGAAGATAATAAGGGAAATGCCGAATACAATTTTCAGTATATTGATGCATTATACGATTTTCTGCTGAGTATTGGTATTCGACCTTTTGTTGAATTGAGTTTTATGCCTTCCGCTCTGGCAAGTGGAAATGAAACTATTTTTTGGTGGAAAGGGAATGTTACACCACCAAAGGATTACAAAAAATGGGAAGATTTGATTCGTAATCTGGTTCAGCATTTTACCGAACGATATGGAACTGAGGAAGTAAAGAATTGGTATTTTGAGGTTTGGAACGAACCCAATCTGTCGCCAGGATTTTGGTCAGGCACACAGCAGGATTATTTCAAATTATATGAATATACGTCACGGGCTGTCAAGAGTGTAAATGCTGATTATAAGGTTGGTGGACCTGCCACTGCTGGGGCTGCATGGGTGCCAGATATGATTTCCTATTGCAGCAAAAACAATTTACCTCTCGATTTTATCAGTACCCATTCCTATGGCGTAAAGCAAGGGTATCTTGATGAATATGGGAATTCGGGGACAATTTTGAGCAAGGATCCTATGAGCGTAAGTGGTGATGTGCTGAATTCTCGCAAACAGATTGCAGAATCCGCCATGCCTAATCTGGAATTGCACTATACCGAATGGAGTGCTTCCTATACTCCTGCCGATCCCATTCACGATTCCTATCATGAAGCCGCTTATATTCTTGAAAAGCTGAAACAGGTGGGTGATGCAGTTAATTCCATGTCTTATTGGGTTTTTACCGATATTTTTGAAGAAGCCGGTCCTCGGTTTACTCCATTTCATGGCGGTTTTGGTTTAATTACTATTGAGGGAATCAATAAACCTGCTTTTTATGCTTATGAATATTTAAATAAACTCGGAAAAACAGAACTGACAAATACTGATAATCGCTCGTGGGCATGCAAAAACGATGATGGCAGTGTTCAATTGCTTTTCTGGGATTTCACCAATACACATCCCGGCGATTCGGTAAATAATCAGGAATATTATATTAGAGATCTACCTTCAAAATCAAAAGGAAAAGTTAAAGTTGAAATTTCGAATATGCCTACAGGACAATATCGCCTTGAAATATACAAGGTGGGTTATCGTGTCAACGATGCTTATGCAACCTATCTGGATATGGGAAAGCCTCATCAGCTTAGCCAAGAACAGGTAAATGAAATTAAAAAGCTAAATGACGGAGCCCCAATTTCAACGGAAATTATTAATGTTGAGCCCGATATCACGTTTTCAAAAGAATTTGAGATGCGTGAAAATGATGTTTTCTTTTTAAGGTTGGAGAAACGATAAAATGCTCAATTTTTGTTTTATAGGTGCGTTTTTTATTGGGTTTCTCTGAACGATTTTGATTCTTTATAGAGATAAGCAAAATATTTAAAAATATAAATCATGAAAAGGAATTCATTTTTTTTGGTCTTAGTCTTATTTAATTTTGGTATTTTTTTATTGCCTATCAAAGCACAACTCCAAATTAATTCGGGAATGCCTTATTTAATGAATCAGGCCAAGGACATAAGTACGGATTTTGGTGATTTTACCAATATCTTTTTCTTTCCCGATAAGTTGTCGTCATTCAATGTAACAGATGCTACAGGAACCGTATGTTGGAAACGATACAGCTTGTTCACACGACAGGCATTCAATACTAATACAGTGGTGGCTCAACCACTTAAGATGCTCGATTTCCCGTTTACCGCTTATGAGAATGATCCCGAATTAAAGTTTTCCATTGATTTTATTTCGCCGAGAACTATTCGGATCAGGATGTTGTCTTCTCCGGTTGAAATTAAGGAAGAGCTTTCATTAATGCTGGCAAAAGAACCGGAGAAAGACCAATCGTGGAAAGTTAAGGAAAGTCCCGGCGAAATCAGATATACAAATTCTTTCGGAAGCATTTCTATAGAAAAGAATCCATGGAGAATCGTTTTGCGGGATGCTGAAGGTAAAATCATGACTAAAACGCGCACCTTAAGTGACAATGATTCTACGCAAGTTAAAGCGCTCCCTTTTAATTTTATTAAACGGGGTTCAGACAACCGTCGGATGGTCAATCCTGTGTTTTCGTTATCGCCGGGTGAAATGATTTTCGGATGTGGAGAGTCGTTCGGACATTTGAATAAAGTTGGTCAAAAGCTGAACCTTTTTGTTACCGATCCACAAGGCCCGGAAACAGATCAAATGTATAAACCTGTTCCTTTTTTCATGAGCAACAAAGGATATGGCATTTTTATGCACACCTCGGCGCCGGTAACTTGTGATTTTGGTGCTACGAATATTAATGTATCCAAATTGTTTATGGGCGACGAATCCATAGACCTTTTCATTTTCTTTGGTGAACCAAAAGATATTTTGAATGAATATACCGAGATTGTTGGCAAAGCTGCTATGCCTCCTTTATGGTCGTTTGGAACATGGATGAGCCGAATTACTTATTTTTCTCAAAAAGAAGGATATGAAGTGGCGGAAAATTTGAGGAAAAACAGAATTCCTTCCGATGTTATTCATTTTGATACGGGTTGGTTCGATAAGGATTGGCAATGCGATTATCAATTTTCACCTGAACGTTTTCCCAATCCTCAACAGATGTTGAAAGATTTGAAGAATAAAGGATTTCGTGTTTGTTTGTGGCAGTTACCATATTTTACTCCTAAGAATCCTCTTTTTAAAGAATTGATTGAAAAAGGACTGTATGTGAAAAATGCAAAAGGGGGACTTCCTTATGAAGATGTTGTGCTCGATTTTTCCAATCCGAATGCCGTCAAATGGTATCAGGATAAATTGGCTCATTTATTACAAATGGGAGTTTCTGCTATTAAGGTGGATTTTGGCGAAGGGGCTCCTTTTGATGGCATTTATGCTTCGGGCAACACCGGACTTTATGAACACAATCTTTATCCGTTGAGATATAATAAGGCAGTGGCAGATATTATTAACCAAATTCATGGAGAGAATATTATCTGGGCACGAAGTGCTTGGGCCGGATCGCAACGATATCCATTGCATTGGGGTGGTGATGCTGAAACTACCAACATGGGTATGCTGGGAACATTACGTGGAGGTTTATCTTTCGGACTCAGTGGATTTGCTTTTTGGAGCCATGATATGGGAGGTTTCGTTACTTCCAGTCCCGAAGATTTATATCGTCGATGGTTACCATTTGGTTTTCTTTCTTCCCATACACGAGCTCATGGAGCACCTCCAACCGAACCATGGTTGTATAACGAAAGTTTTGTAAAAGCTTTTCGTCAGTGTGCAGAGATGAAATACCGATTGATGCCTTATGTATATTCACAAGCAAAGGAATGTTGTGAGAAAGGATTACCGATGGTTCGGGCCTTGTTCGTTGAATTTCCACATGATGCAGGAAGCTGGCTGGTAGAAGATGAATATTTGTTTGGCAGTCAGATGTTGGTTGCTCCTATGATGGAAAGTGGAACGGAACGAAATGTTTATTTACCTGCTGGTAAATGGATTGATTATCAGACCGGAAAGATATATGAAGGTGGTTGGCATAATATACAAATCGGCTCTATTCCGGCTATCATTTTGGTTCGTGATGGTTCGGTTTTGCCTCATATTCAATTGGCTCAATGTACTGACGAAATGGATTGGAGTCAAATTGAATTAAAAATATATGCAGTTGATGCCAAAGAAGCCTCAGGATTATTGTGTCTTCCTTCCGATAATCGGCTTCATTCTTTGAAAATTACAGTAAAAACTCATCAGGTAAAAGCTGATGGCTTAGAAAATAAGATAAAGTTTAAAGTCATTGAATAAATTAAGTTATATAAATCTGCTTAAATTTTAGTGGATATAGAGAAGAAAAATTTTTATTTTATAATTTTGCAAATCAAATATTTACAAATATATCGAATATCATTAAATAAAATTAATAAAACAAATATTTAGGTTATGAAAAAATATGAAAATATGAAAATATGAAAGCTGAACGAATATTTTTATCTTTAATGATAATGATAACTTTATGTTCTTCAACTCAAGCTCAGGAATTTCAATTAAATTCGTCAGGGTATTTTCAAAATAAAGGCGTTAATGTGATGGTTTATGACGACATTTATCCTGAGGGGCATCAGGGAGGAATGTCGCTTATCATGCATGGACATCGAGTAGCTACTAATGGAGATATTAGATTAGAGGCAACTCCTGGTCAATGGCAACCTGTTCCCAAACAAAGAGAGCGGAAAGTGGATGAAAAAGCCAATATAATTAGTGTCCATTTAAGCTATCCCGATTCTTCAAGGCATTTGACCGGTTTCAATCCCATGATTTATCCCGATTTGGTATTTAATTATACTGTTACGGTAAAAGGGAAAGGTCCATCAATCATTATAACTGTCGATTTGGATCGTCCGATACCTGAAAAGTTTATCGGGAAAGTCGGCTTCAATCTTGAGCTTTTTCCGGGATCACTTTTCGGAAAACCTTGGATAATGGACAATCAGTCAGGAATATTCCCGAGACAACCTAACGGCCCAACTCGTTACGAACCATCTAATTTTTCTTCCGTGGGCAATTTTAACCCTATGGGGAAAGCTTCTGTCAGGCAGTTGGCAGGAGACGGAGGATATAGTCCTATCATTGCGGATAATATTGTTTCCGAACCCCATGCTGCAGGAAAACGTCTGGTTGTTTGTCCGGATGATCCTTACAGCAAATTTACGATTGAATCAAAAGGGAGTGAGCTGAAGTTGTATGACGGACGCATGAATCACAATAATGGTTGGTTTGTTGTACGAAGTGAGATTCCTGAAGGTAAAACAAAAGGTGCGATAGAGTGGATTATTACTCCTAATGTTGTTTCTAATTGGATTTATAAGCCCATTGTACAAACCTCGCAAGTTGGATACCATCCAAATCAGCCAAAAAAAGCGATTATTGAATTGGATAAAAGAGACACTGATATTCATAAACCTGTATTGTATAAAATCACATCGGAAGGAGACAAGGAAATTATGATAGATAATAGCAAGGAATGGGGACAATTCTTGCGATATAATTATCTTCAGTTCGATTTCACTGAAGTGACTGAAGAGGGTTTGTATCAGGTAAGATATGGTGATTCAATGTCTTCTGTGTTTAAAATTGCAAATGATGTATATGATCGTGGTGTTTGGCAACCGGTTCTTGAATATTTTTTACCTGTTCAGATGTGTCATATGCGGGTAAATGAAAAATATAGAGTTTGGCATGATTGCTGTCATATGGATGATGCACGGATGGCACCTGTAAATTTTAATCATATCGACGGATATAGTCAAGGACCTTCAACTCTTACGAAGTTTGAGCCGGGAGATGTAGTTCCGGGATTGAATATTGGTGGATGGCACGATGCTGGTGACTTCGACCTTCGCGTAGAATCGCAGGCCGGTGAAGCATATATTTTATCACTTGCTTATGAAGCATTTAAGGTAGATTATGATGTTACTTCAATAGATCAGCATAAAAGAATTACGGAAATTCATCAACCGGATGGAAAACCTGATTTGCTTCAGCAGATTGAGAATGGTGTTCTTTCTGTAGTCGGGGCTTATCGGTCATTGGGTCGTCTTTATCGCGGTATTATTTGCAATAATTTGCGCCAGTATGTAATGTTAGGAGATGCAGCTGCAATGACTGATAATGCTATAGGTAACGAGGATGATCGCTGGGTATTTACTGAAAACAATCCGGCTCGCGAACTGACCACTGCAGCTCAAATGGCGGCGGCATCGCGTGTATTAAAAGGATTTAACGACACTCTCAGCGTACAGGCATTAAAGTGTGCTCAAGAACTGTTTGAAATTACCGAACAAAACAATCGTTCTAAATCGGCTAAGGTGCAAGCTGCTGTTGAACTGTTTCTTACTACCGGTGATGTAAAATATAAAAACTGGCTTTTAAAAGAAACCGACTTTATAACAGATAATATAAATCGCTTTGGTTGGTTTCTTGGTCGAGCTGAAAAAAAAATTAACGATGCTGAATTTTCAAAACCTGTTAGACAAGCTCTGCATGGCTTACGTTCCGACTTAGACAATCAGGCATCTGAAACACCTTACGGTATTCCTTACCGTCCTCATATCTGGGGCGCAGGGTGGGATATTCAGGAGTTTGGGTTCAAACATTATTTTCTGTACACTGCTTATCCGGATATTTTCGAACCTGACTACATTTACAATGCACTAAATTTCATTTTAGGATGTCATCCGGGATCAAATACAGCTTCATTTGCATCAGGAGTAGGTGCTAACTCTGCAACAGTTGCTTATGGTCTAAACAGGGCCGACTGGTCTTATATACCCGGAGGTGTTATATCCGGTACTGCTCTGATTCGTCCGGACTTCCCCGAATTGCTCGAATTCCCGTATCTGTGGCAACAGGTTGAATATGTAATGGGAGGCGGATCTTCTCATTATATGTTTTTAGTGTTGGCTGCCCAACAATTGCTTAATCAAAAATAAAAACGATGAAAAAATTTTTAATTGTTTTGTTAATTGGGTTTGCTTCTTTTCCTTTGGTTATAAAAGCTCAAAATTCTTCTCAGGAAAGTGTTCCTTTACTGGTTGAAGAAGTTACCAAGGATTTAAAGGAAAATATTCTTCCTTTTTGGGAAAAGAATGCGCCTGATCCCAGAGGAGGTTTTTATGGAACAATTCTTAATGATGGTACTCCCCAATTGGATGCTCCGAAAGGAGGTGTTCTTAATGCTCGAATTTTATGGACTTTTTCAAAAGCTTATCAATTGTTTGGTAATGAAGAATATAAAAGAATGGCTGATCGAGCTCAAGAATACTTTATAAAATATTTTATCGATCATAAATATGGCGGTACTTTTTGGTCCCTTCATGCGGATGATACACCTAATATTACTGATAAACAGACTTACGGAATTGTTTATGGAATCTATGGTTTAGCACAGCATTATCAGGCAACAAAAAATAAAAAAAGTTTGCATCAAGCTATAACTTTATACAAAATATTGGAAAAACATGCATACGATGCAGTCAATGGGGGTTATATTGAATCATTTACACAAGACTGGCAAGTACCTGTGCAATATGGTTATGACGGTAAAGGAATTGCTCCCAAAACAATGAACACTCATTTACATGTGCTTGAAGCTTATACGTTGCTTTATCAAGTTTGGCCGAATCAGCAGTTAAAAAAGCAATTAAAAAATTTGATCAATATTTTTCTCAATGAAATAATTGATCGGCAAAGATGGCATCAGCGTCTTTTTCTGACCATGGATTGGCAAAATCTTGAAAATATTGATTCGTATGGACATGATATGGAGCTGTCATGGTTACTTTTAGAAGCAGCAGAAGTATTGGATGAAGAGGGTATAATTGAAGAGGTATTGCCTGTTGTACTAAAACTCGTGGACACTCAGATGAGTGAAGGATGGGCCAAGGAGGGTGCTATGTTGTATGAACGAAATAATGGAGAGATAAAGGGTGGTTTAGAATGGTGGCCTCAAGCCGAATCTGTTATTGCGTTTTACAATGCCTGGCAAATATCGAACGATGAAAAATATCTTGATGCTGCAATTAAGACTTGGAAATGGATTGAATCACATCTTATTGATAAAGAATATGGAGAATGGTTTAGTGGCCTTTTGCCTGATGGCACTCCCGATAGGAGTAGGCCGAAAGCTGATCTATGGAAATGTCCTTACCATAACAGTCGTATGGGATTTGAATTGTTTAACAGGACACATTAATTAATCAGTATTTTCTTTATCAATAGTTCGGTATTTTTTCAGAAAGGTTACTCATAACTAATTGATTATTAGTACTGAATTCGCCTTACAAAATAAAGAATATAATCATCTGATTAAAAGGATATTACGTAAAAATTTACCGAACTATTGTTTATGAATATTGAAAAAAGAAACTTCCTTTTCTTTCGTTTTTGATTTTTGTTTTTAAACGACAAATTATATCGGAAATTTATATTGTCTAATACATTGAAAATAAATAAAATAAAATGAAAAAGTTGAAACTCTTTTTTCTCGTACTTGCCTGTATTTCTATAAATTTATCTATTACAGCGCAAAACTATAAAAATTTCAAGTGTGCTATTTACTGTCGAGCTTATGAAGTAAAAAAAATGAGTGATCCGAATTGGTTGAAAAATGCTTGGGATACAATTTCGAAACAAGTCCACGTAGATAAAATCTATCTGGAAACTCATCGTGACCTTTTAACAGTTGATGATGCAACTTTAGAAACAGCGATTCGATTTTTCAAAGGAAAAGGTCTTGAAGTCAGCGGTGGAATTACTTATACCATTAACGAAAGTAATAATTTCGAAACATTTTGCTATTCCAATCCTGAACATAGGCAGAAAGTAAAAGAAATAGCTGAGCTTACTGCACGTCACTTTGACGAATTTATTCTGGACGATTTCTTTTTTACCAATTGCAAATGTGATTTGTGTATCGCGGCAAAAGGTAATAAAAGTTGGACAGATTATCGTCTAGAGCTTATGAAAGATGCTGCTGCCAATTTGGTAATTAATCCGGCAAAAGCTGTAAATCCTAAGGTAAAGGTTATTATAAAGTATCCCAATTGGTACGAGCATTTTCAAGGTCTTGGTTTTAATTTGAAAGATGAGCCGCCCTTATTTGATGGCATTTATACGGGTACTGAAACACGTGACCCTTCTTCCAATCAACATTTGCAACAATATGAAAGCTATGCTATTTTCAGGTATTTTGAAAACATAAAACCAGGTAAAAACGGAGGAGGTTGGGTAGATACAGGTGGCTTACGCGATATCGACCGTTATGCCGAACAATTGTGGCTGACGCTTTTTGCAAAAGCTCCTGAAATAACATTGTTTGATATCCGGCAAATGCTTTATCCCTTGAAAGAAGATTTACGCCCCTCCTGGCAGGGCATTTTCAATTTTGAGGAAATGAAAAAACCTATTCCGCTTAAAGATGGAGGTGTATTTATTCCAACCAAAATGGCTCGAGCTGCTGGATATTCCCTTGAAACAGTTGATAAAGTTTTAGGGAAATTGGGGAAACCTGTTGGGGTGAAGAGTTATAAGCCATTTCATTCAGTAGGAGAAGATTTTTTACAAAATTACTTTGGCATGATAGGTATTCCGATTGAAATGGTTCCTGAATTTCCTAATAATGAACCAGTTGTGTTACTTACTGAAACGGCCTCTTTTGACCCGGATATTATCAATAAAATAAAAGCCCAACTGAAACGGGGAGGGAATGTGGTAGTTACTTCAGGTTTTTACAAAGCCATGGAAGGAAAAGGAATTGAAGATATTGTTGAGTTGCGAGTTACAGATCGGAAGGCAAACGTAAAAACTTTTTCGACATGATGGGAAATATCTTTTTCTGGGAATGAAATGTTGATTCCCCAGATAAATTATTTGACCAATGATTCTTGGGAAATCATTTCTGCACTGGACGATACAAATGGTTGGCCTATTTTACATTCAGCCGATTATTCAAAAGGAAAATTTTACGTTTGGACAATTCCCGATAATTTTGTTGATCTGTACAACTTGCCTGAATCTGTTTTAAATCGTTTACGTCAGGTCGTTGCTGGCCATTTAAATGTAAGGTTGGAAGGACCCGCCAAAATCAGTTTGTTTGTTTATGATAATCATTCATTTCTTGTACATTCGTTTCTCGATCAAGAAGTTTCTGTAAAAATTCTTTTGAATAAGAATGAGAATGAAATTACCGATGCGGTATCGGGTGAAAAAATCTCTGGTGAATCACAAAAATCTTCATTTGGTAACCCCAAAATGGATAGCGATGTAAAATTGTTTGAAATAAAAATAAAACCTCATTCATTCAGAGGATTTCGGTTTTAAGATAATTAAAAGAATAAGCAACTAATATTCGATAGAAAAAATATGAAGCGACGTCAATTTTTGAAAACAACGGCTGTCGGCACCGCTTTGTTGGTGGTTAACCCTTCCCTGAATGCTTTTGAGACGGTTGATGACAAAAAGTCTACAAACAATCTGCCTCGCTGGCGTGGGTTTAATGTCCTCGACTTCTTTTCTCCTCAACGATATGTCGCAAATCCTGCTCGGTTTGCGGCGACGGAACAGGATTTTAAATGGATGGCCGACTGGGGATTCGACTTTGTCCGTATTCCTATGGCATATCCCAGCTATTTGAAGTATGATCCGGCTTCCGGAAGGGATATCACTCCCGAAGAAACAGTTGGGTTCAGGGAAGAAGCGATTGATGCGATCGAACAAGTAGTCTATACGGCCAATAAATACCATTTGCATGTAAGCCTCAATCTACATAGGGCACCCGGTTTCTGTATCAATGCCGGATTTCACGAACCCTTTAACTTATGGAAGGACGAAGAGGCACAGCAGGCATTTTACCAGCACTGGGACATGTGGGCGAAACGGTTTAAAAATGTTTCCCCAGAATTATTAAGTTTCGATCTAGTCAACGAGCCTTGTTTCAAGGAAGATATGAACGATCAGTTCTCTCCGGCCACAGCCATTCCGGGAAGTATATACCGTAAAGTCGCTGTTGGATGCCTGGACGTTATCCACCGGCAGAATGCCGACAGAATGGTAGTTGCTGACGGGAATAACGGCGGTGCTTCAGTAATTCCCGAGTTGACTGATCTTCCCATAGGGCAAAGTTGCAGGGGCTATTATCCACATTATGTATCCCACTATCGAGCCGGTTGGGTATGGAAAAACCCCGATGATGCACCGGTGCCTGTATGGCCGGGTGTGATCAACGGTGAAAAATTTGACCGTAAGGTGCTCGAAGATTTTTATCGTCCCTGGACCGATCTGGTGAAGCAAGGTGTGGGGGTACATTGCGGTGAATGCGGATGTTACAATGAGACACCTCATGATGTTTTCCTCGCATGGTTTGAAGATATGTTGCAGATCCTCACCAGCCATCAGATCGGCTGGGCACTGTGGAATTTCCGGGGCGACTTCGGAGTGCTGGATTCAGGAAGAAAAGATGTGACATATGAAGCGTGGCACGGACATCAGCTGGATCGTAAGCTGTTGAACTTGCTTCAGAAGTATTGATAATTATGATTTTTATCAGAGTTATATTAATTCCCCATTCAATTATGAGGAAATATGTTTTTTTATTTTGATCCCTTTTTCTCAATCGATATTCGCTTCCATAAGGACTTACTCTTGTCCGGAAGAAATAAAGGCTTCCGATAGTTATACGTTGACAGTTGACGGTATTCCGGTGCATGTAATAGATAATCCTGTTCCTTGTTCATTTGCCGCTTTTGAGATGGAACAGGCTGTTTCTGTTGAAATTGAGAGCAAAGTAACGGTTAAATGGGTAAATGTTCGTCCTTTGAGTGCCGGGATTAAACCGGTGATCAAAGAGGATAAAATTTGTTTTACTATCACTGAACCAGGTAATTATAGTGTGGAGATCAACGGGAAGCTAAGTCATCCACTTTTTATTTTTCCAAGATCAGGGCTTCCGAAAGTATCTTTGAAACTTAAATGGGATTGGTACATTCACCGGGAGGCGTATTATGCCGGTATATGAGCCAATGACCAGTTAGAATACGGCGGTTCGTTTTTTCCATGGCTGGGCTATGAAAACGGAAATCAGGCAACTTATAATGCCTATAAACATTTTTGAAAAATATTCCGCAACGGATTGTAAATTCACATCAAGATTCTAAAATTTACGAGATATTATGAACAAAATATTTTCCGCTCTTTCTTTGGGGCTTATGACGTCGACCGGCTTTGCGCAGCAAATCGCCAAACCGAATATCGTGTTTATTTACGCAGATGATTTGGGATTTGGCGATTTGTCCTGTTATGGTGCAACGAGAGTTCAAACCCCAAATGTTGATGGCTTGGCACGGGATGGCATCCGTTTCGTGAATGCTCATTCGGCTGCGGCTACCAGTACACCCTCGCGTTACGGACTATTGACCGGTGAATATCCGTGGCGACGCAACGGAACGGGGATTGCGGCCGGCGATGCGGCTTTGATTATCAACCCCGAACGATGCACCGTTCCCAAAATATTGAAAGAAGCCGGATATGCCACCGGAGCTGTAGGCAAATGGCATTTGGGATTGGGCAGTGAAACGGGAAAACAAGACTGGAACGACAAGATAACGCCGGGCCCTAAAGAAATCGGTTTCGATTATGGCAGCAACGGCAGATCGTGTACCTTGCGTTTTTGTAGAGAATCAACGGGTTGTCGGTCTCGATCCCCGAGACCCGATACAGGTGAGCTATACGAAGAATTTTCCGGGAGAACCTACGGATAAGAATAATCCGGAGTTGCTGACAAAATTAAGGCCCAGTCATGGTCACGACATGAGCATCGTGAATGGTATTTCGCGTATCGGATATATGAAAGGAGGAAAATCGGCATTGTGGAAGGATGAAAATATTGCCGACAGCATAACAGCCCATGCCGTGAAGTTTATTGAGGCAAACAAAGATAACCCTTTCTTCCTTTATTTTGCCACAAACGATGTTCACGTGCCACGTTATCCGAATTCGCGATTTTGGGGGAAGACCGATATGGGGTTTCGTGGCGACGCCATTGTACAGTTCGACTGGTCGGTTGGCGAAATCGTAAAAGCCTTGGAAAGTGCCGGGATTCGCGAAAACACGCTCATCATCATCACAAGCGATAATGGGCCTGTGGTAGATGACGGATATGCCGATCAGGCAGTGGAAAAACTGATGAACCATGAGCCGTGGGGGCCGTTTCGCGGAGGAAAATACAGCACATTTGAAGCAGGAACACGAGTACCATTTATAGTAAATTGGCAAGGGAAAATCGCCTCCAAAAAGTCGGAAGCTCTTGTTTCGCAAATTGACCTATTGGCGACGTTGGCACGCTTGGCATGCGTGGATATTTCTGCAAAGGAAGTTGCGGACAGCCGGGATCAGCTCGATGCCTGGTTGGGGCATGACGAAAAGGGGCGTGATTATATCATTGGTTCTGCAGACGGTTTGACCATTCTCACCTGGCAATGGAAATATATAGAGCCGAACAATGCTGCAGCATATAATCCGTTAACCCATACAGAATTGGGGAATGATCGGCATGACCAGCTTTACGACATGGTGCACGACCGCGGCGAATATGATAATGTTGCCACAGAAAATCCGCTGATTGTGCGTTTTCTGAAAGAAATTCTTCAGGAAGAAAAAAGCAAGGGTATCGGGTTGAGTTTATGAAAATATCATTCGATTTGCATTTGTTTTTCCTCAATCTTGTCTTTCGAGTTTCACCTGATTTTTGTCGGCGAAATGCACGGTCATTTGCGGGAATGGGATATTAAGTCCATTGGCATTGAGTTGTTTATAAATCTCTTCCGTAAGGTCGAAATTGACTTCCCAATAATCGGGCGATTTTACCCATACGCGTAATACAAAATCTATGGAACTATCGTTCATCTTCGACATGCGTGCAAAGGGAGCGGGATCGTGAAGAATTTTCGGGTGTTGTGAAGCTGCATCCAAAAGAATTTTCTTTACCAATTCCACATCCGATCCATAATCGACACCGATTTGCAAATCAATGCGCCTATTTTCCTGGGTAGTGTAGTTGATGATGACTCCGGTGGAGAGTGGCCCGTTGGGTATATAAACAGTTTTGTTGTCGATCGTGGTAAGCGTAGTGTAAAGAATTCCCACTGTTTTAACAGTTCCTTCGGTGTTTTGTGCCTGGATGTAATCGCCTCCCTTAAACGGTTTATTGAAAAGCAGCATAACACCACCGGCAAAATTGGAGAGATTGTCTTTCACCGCCAGACCAATGGCTAAACCTGCCGAACCGATAATGGCTGCCAGTGAAACGGTCTGAGATCCGACGATATTGATAATCAGAATGAAAAGGCCGATGAACAGCATCACGTTCGTGAGATTGAGCAGGAATCCTTTCAGCGCCGAGTCCATCGATCGTTTCGAAAAAATATTGTTCAGAAGTTTATTAATCTTGCGGATAATCCATTTTCCGATAAAAAATAAAACGAAGACAATCAACAGTTTTCCGAGTAGATCTATACTGAACGTAAGAAACTGATCCAACAATTCGTGGAAGCGGCCTTGCTTAATAAGTTCGGCCGTAGAGACTGCTTTTTCATCCAAATTTTCGATCATCTTTGTGTCCGTTGAGTCGGGCCGGGCTGCAAATAAATTGGTAGGCATTGTGGCATATTTTATTGAAACTGTCGGGCAAAAGTACAAAAAAAACCATTAATTTTGCCACTCAAGATTTATGGTTGAACTGATGAACAAATTTTATACATTTCTGATTTTTCTTTTTTCTATAACTTTTGCTTCTACTGCTCAAACGTACGAACAATGGATAGGCAAGTCAGCAGATCACATCGAACGAAACCGTCTCGACAGTGCCGAGTATTCACTTAAAAAAGCGATCGAAACAGATCCGTCAAACCCCAATAATACTTCGCTTCTGATGAGTTTGGGCGTAATTCAGCGTGAATCGGGACGTTACGAAGATGCATACATGACTTTCACTGCAGCCTTAACTAATTATCCCGATTCGAAACTTGTCCTTCACAACCGAGCAGCTCTTCTTTGCGACATGGAACGCTACGACGAAGCGATGAACGATTACAACGAAATACTCCGACTCGATCCTTCGGATGTGCAAGCTTATTATCGGCGTGGAATTCTTCATCTCGAGCGAAAACAACGGGATTTGGCCGAAGTTGATTTTCGGAAAGCTCAACAAATAGATCCTGACAACATGTATTCGCTTTTGAGCAAGGCCTTGATTTACAAGCTTGATGACAATTGGATAGAAGCCGAAAAAATGTATTCGAGACTGATAGACAACGGTGAAAATGTAACTTCGGTTTTCTATTTGAATCGTGCAGAGTGTTATGTAAATACCGACCAAATCTTCAAGGCATCGGCCGATTTAAAATCTGCCGAACCGGGCGAAAGGCAAAATCCCTATTTTTATTTTCTCAGAGGAAGAGTTCGTTTGGCTCAATACGATAAGCTGGCGGCAAAAGCCGATTTCGAGAAAGCAAAGCAGTTGGGCTACGATCCTGAAATAGCCGATGAATGGATCAAGAAAGCCAAATAGTTTACCCTCTTTTTTTACCACTCGAAAGCGATATCGACAGAGATTACTCTTTTTCCGGGAGTTTTTTTGTAGAAAAAAGCGCTCAAAAAACTTTTTTGTTTTCCCGCAAATATCCTTATCTTTACATCGTTGTTGGAATAGAGTCGAAATATCATCGCTATGAATCGCTGCTCAACAATTTTTTTACTGCTTATGGCCGCTTTCTTGCCTATTGTTTCGATGCAAGGAAAAGAAATATCGCATTACATTTTCCCCGAATTTGTTTCGGGTACTATTCTGATGAAAGATGGCACTAAAAATCAAGCATTTCTCAATTTTAATGCGGCTACCGAAGAAATGGTATTCAAACAAAACGATCAGGTTCTTGCCTTAGCGGATGTAACGTTAAATCAGATAGATACCATATTCATCGAGGATCGAAAGTTCGTTGTACACGAAAAGAAAATCATGGAAGTCCTACGCCAATCCTCCAGTTATACCCTATTTGCCCAATACAAATGTCGCGTCATTCCTCCGGGGAAACCGGCCGGTTATGGTGGTACTTCGCAGACTTCTGCATCCGACTCCTACTCCGGTTGGTCGCAGGGCGGAAAAATGTATGAACTGCAACTGCCTGACGATTTTAAAGTCGTTCCTTATACGGTTTACAAACTGCAAAAGGGCTCAGAAATCAAAAACTTTACTTCGATGGGGCAATTCGGAAAGTATTACAAAAAAAAGAATAATCTTTTTCAGGATTACGTTCAGCAACACAAACCCGATTTCAACAATCAGTTGGCAATGGCCCAACTTGTAGCATATATGGAAACAAACGAATAATCATACAAAATTAAATTCAAACATCAATGAAACACGTTTATTGCATTCTCCTTGCGTTTTTCTTCATTGCAGCGGGCGTAACCGCACAGCAGGGCTACACTCCTTCGCCGGAAAATCTCAAAAACCGCCGGGAATTTCAGGATATGAAATTCGGAGTATTCATCCATTGGGGCATATACAGTATGATGGCCGACGGCGAGTGGATCATGAACAACAAAAACATCCACTACAAAGAATACGCAAAATTGGCCGAAGGCTTTTATCCTTCGAAATTCGATGCAACCAAATGGGTGTCGGATGTAAAAGCGGCAGGTGCAAAATATATTTGCATCACATCGCGACATCACGACGGATTTTCGATGTTTGGGACCCGGCAGTCGTCTTACAACATTGTCGATGCCACCCCTTTCAAACGCGATGTCATCAAAGAGCTTGCCAACGAATGCCATAAACAAGGCATCAAGCTGCATTTCTACTATTCGTTGCTCGACTGGAGTCGTACCGATTATTATCCTTTGGGCCGAACAGGCCGAAATGTAGGTCGCGCAGAGCATGGCAATTGGGATACCTATCATCAGTTTATGCTCAATCAATTGACAGAATTGCTAACCAACTATGGCGAGATAGGCGCTATTTGGTTCGACGGAAAATGGGACCAGCCGTCCGATTTCGACTGGCGACTGCAAGAAATCTATGCCCATATCCATCGCCTGCAACCCGGTTGTCTCGTTATCAACAACCATCATTTAGCTCCGATAGAAGGTGAGGATGCCCAAACATTCGAAAAAGACCTTCCGGGACAAAATACCACCGGATTTTCAGCTGATGCCCAGATCGGCCAACTCCCCTTGGAAACCTGTGAAACCATGAACAATTCGTGGGGATACAACATTACCGATTTAAAATATAAATCGGAAAAAGAACTAATTCATTACTTGGTGAAAACAGCAGGAAACAATGCCAATTTGTTGCTGAACGTCGGACCTCGCCCAAATGGCGAATTTCCCGATATTGCCGTTCAGCGTTATCTGGCGATGGGTGAATGGCTCAAGAAATATGGCGAAACCATTTATGGTACGCGTGGTGGATTTATCGCTCCTCGCGACTGGGGCGTTACGACTCAGAGAGACAACAAACTTTATGTGCATATCCTCAATCTGAAAGATGATGCTCTCTATTTGCCCATGCAAGGTAAGAAAGTTCGTTCGGCCAAAGTATTTATCGATCAGAAACCCTTGAAATTTACGGAAGTTCCGGGAGGAGTGGTCGTAAAGTTCGATCGAATTCTTGACGACGTGGATTATGTGGTAGAGTTGGAGATCAAGTAATAGGAAAGGCGAAAAAAGGAAGAGCGTTCTTCTCAACAGAATGAGGTGAAGAACGCTTTTCTACTATTATTGTTCTCTCTATAGATGATAAACAGAATTTCAGATTATTAATTTCGGGTGATCAGTAAGCGCGTGCGATAATTACACGCTGTGCAGATGGTTTACCGGTTACCATGCACTTGCCGGGAGTTTTATCGCCCTCGAGCGGAATGCAGCGAATGGTCGCTTTTGTTTCTTCTTTGATCAGCGCCTCTGTTTCGGCTGTTCCATCCCAATGGCAAAGCAAAAAACCGCCTTTTTCGATTTCTTCCTTGAATTCGTCATACGAATTCACTTCACGCATTTGAGATGCTCTGAAATCGAAAGCTTTTTGGTAGATATTCTGTTGAATATCGTCGAGCAACTGTTTCACATGAAATTCAATTCCTTCGGATGAAATGGTTTCTTTGGTCAACGTATCGCGACGAGCCACTTCGATCGTGTTGTTCTCGAGATCGCGCGCACCAATGGCCAAGCGTACGGGTACACCTTTCAGTTCGTACTCCGAAAACTTCCACCCCGGTTTTTTGTTGTCACTGTTATCGTATTTCACACTGATGCCTAACGATTTCAGTTTTTCGATGATCGTAGCCGCTTTTTCGTTTATTTGGTTAAGCTGTTCTTCATTTTTGTAAATAGGAACGATGACAACCTGGTGAGGCGCAAGTTTGGGCGGAAGTACCAATCCGTTGTCATCGCTATGGGACATGATGAGCGCACCCATCAATCGAGTGGAAACGCCCCAGGATGTGGCCCATACATAATCGCGATTGCCAAGTTGATCCGTGAATTGAACATCGAATGCTTTGGCAAAATTTTGTCCGAGAAAATGCGAAGTACCTGACTGCAATGCTTTTCCGTCCTGCATCAATGCTTCGATGGTGTAGGTGTTGAGAGCGCCGGCAAAGCGTTCCGATTCCGATTTCACACCCTTAATCACCGGCATGGCCATATATTTTTCGGCAAATTCGGCATACACATTTAGCATACGCTCGGCTTCTTCAATAGCTTCTTCTTTGGTGGCATGAGCTGTATGTCCTTCCTGCCAAAGAAATTCAGTAGTACGGAGGAAAAGGCGCGTACGCATTTCCCAGCGAACCACATTAGCCCATTGGTTGATAAGTAAAGGAAGATCGCGATACGATTGAATCCAATTCTTATAAGTGCTCCAAATAATGGTTTCGGAAGTAGGACGAACCACAAGTTCTTCTTCGAGTTTGGCTTCGGGATCGACAATTATGCCACTGCCGTCGGGTGCATTTTTCAGACGATAATGAGTAACCACAGCACATTCTTTAGCAAAACCTTCCACATGTTCGGCTTCGCGACTCAAATACGATTTTGGAATAAAAAGAGGGAAATAGGCATTAACATGTCCGGTTTCTTTAAACATATCGTCGAGCTGTCGTTGCATTTTTTCCCAAATTGCATAACCGTAAGGTTTGATGACCATACAGCCACGTACAGCTGAGTTTTCGGCCAATTCTGCTTTTGTAACCAAATCGATATACCATTGCGAATAATCTTTGCTACGTGGTGTCAGTTCCTTCAATTCCTTTGCCATAATCTTTCAGAAGTTGTAAAGTTGTTTCATTTTGAGAGTGCAAAGATAAAAAATATTTCCTTACCCATTTTCGAAGTTTGACTATCGAATTGAACAAATTGTTTCGAATTTCAAATCGAATAGAACTATTAATGCGGGGAATCACTATTTTTGTAACTCAATTAACAAATTATGTCGTCAAAAAAAACATATCATCATCGTATCAACGCGCAAAATATCGATTTCAGAAAAAAAATATCGTTGGTCTCGCTTGTCAATTTGGTCTTGGGTGCAGCAGGAAATAATGCCGATGAAAACGGCTTTGGTGTTCTTGATTTAATGTCGAAAAATCATTCGTGGGTCTTGTCTCGACTAGTTCTCGATATGAATCACATACCGGTCGAAAATGAAGACATTGCTATCGAAACATGGTTGCAGAAACTGAGTCAATCTTTCTCGCTCCGAAATTTTCGTTTTTTAAATGCTCAGAATCAAGTTATGGGTTATGGTGCTTCCACCTGGGCTATCATCAATCTTGATACTCGTCGGCCTATTTCTTTGGATGCAATCGAAACGCTCAAAAGAAATATTTACGATGAGATGACGCCCATCGGTGAACCTCAGCGATTGCCGGATGTCGATGGAGAAGTGTTGAATACATTCAGAGTGAAATATAGCGATATCGATGTCAATAATCACGCCAACAGCTTGCATTACGTACGTTGGATTTCCGATTGCTTTTCAACCGATTTTTATGCCAATCGCACTATCAGGAGATTTGAAATCAATTACATGAAAGAATTGACTTATGGCGATGAAGGAGAAGTGTATGTGGAAATGAAAAATCATGGCGATTATTATTTTCAAATCGTTACACGCGAAAAAGGAATTGCTTGCCGAGCAAGATTGCTATTTGATAAGAATGATTGATTCACAATGTCTGTTCGGTCAATTTCCCCAAAATTGCAGAGGAAATGAAATCGGCAGCGCCGGCATTTAATCCACCTCCCATTACCAACATATCGGCTCGTTCGCGAGAAGGTTTGATAAACTCTTCATGCATGGGCCTAACGGTTTTGTAGTATCGCTCTATGACCTGCTTAGCTGTACGGCCGCGATTTTCCATATCGCGTTCAATAATGCGCGACAGGCGGTTGTCAGGTTCAACTTCGAGGTACAAGCGCATGTCCATTTCTTCGCAAATTTGAGGTTGAGTGAGGATAAGAATGCCCTCGATGAGGAGTATTTTTTTTGGTTCGATATGAATTGTTTCCGGTAGTCGCGTGCAAGTGATGTAGGAATAAGTCGGGCATTCGATAGCCTGTCCGCTTTTGAGCTTGCGGATGTCGGACAATATCAAATCCCATTCGATAGAATCAGGATGGTCGAAATTTAACGCACGACGCTGTTCGAGCGGCAAATGGGAGGCATCCTTGTAATAAGCATCCTGCGCCAAAAGAGCGATGCTTTCGACGGGTATTCGTTTTAAAATGGCATTTACGAGTGTCGTTTTTCCGGATCCTGATCCACCGGCAATTCCGATTGTGAACATTTTTGAAAGTTTTTTCGACCGATTATTTCATTTTGCCGGGCATTACACCCAAAAATTGTTCTACGATTTACCTCCGAACGTAAAGATGACCGGAATGGCAGCGGGCGATTTTATGGGCGTTTTTCCGACGAGAACTTTTGGCCACAAATTAACTTTAACCCGGGTTTTTTCGGCGGATATGCCGAAAAAAGAGTTGACGACTTCCGATACTTTTTCTTGAGAATAGCGATTCATCAGCTGTTTCAGGTCGGTGCTCATGTGGATAGGCATCGTTTGTGTTTCGCCCGGATTGATTTGTAACGGAATATCGATTTTTCCGTTAGTGAATTCGAGATCGTTGATTTCGATTGCATAATCGAGCGAATTGAGAAAAGCAACGGCCTCGTTTGGATTTTTAATATTCATATTCAGAGTTAGGGTCAGAGGGATAGTCTGCATTTTGGAGCTACCGGCCAAAATGGTAGATATCGAAGCTAAATTTGACAACGATAATCGAGACCCATCGCCGATATTGATTCCGGCAATCTGAATATCATCCACCGAATGATAAGTATATTCGCATTGCGAGAGCTGATAGGCGCCGCCGATTTGTTTGAAAACGTCGCATCCAGAAAATAGTAGCAAAATTGACGTAAAAATAATTGCTTTTTTCATCATAGTTTGTTTTTTTCGATTATTTGATAATGATCATTGTTGCTCCGAAACCGTATTCTTGAAATGAAGCATCTTGAGCAACACAACGTTTGTACTTGGTTTTGATTTCTTTAAGCAGGGCGTTTTTGAGAACTCCGTCGCCTTTGCCATGAATGAAGACAATTTTTTGGTTTTTGTGATGAAGGTTTTCTGTCATCACTTCGTTGAATTTTTTCAGTTGATATTCCAAGATATCGGCGTTCGACATTCCTGCTGTAGAATCCAAAAGTTGATTGATGTGCAGATCGACTTCGATAATTTCGTTTTTGTCTTTTTTTTCGATTTTTTGTATGCGCGGACGACGGTTACTGTCGATACGTTCTTTTTCGCGAAGAGCATTTTCGAGATCCCCTGCATTAACCAGCATGTCACGTTCGGGAATATCGTTACGGGTAATGTAATAAACCAATGCATTTTCGTCGAAATAATCGTTTTCCCGAAAAGCATGCAGTTTGTAGAACTTCACCGTATCGATGCGCAATTCCACCGAAACGGGATTTTTGAAACCGAAAGATTTTTGATGCTTGAAGGCAATAAACTGGACGCAGATTTTTTCGATTTCGTTGAGCCGGGATTTATCGAACTCTTCGAGAAAAATTTTCGTATTCGGTTCGATAAGTCCGTTTGATCGACTTTGCCAAGCGTTGTTTTCGCGACTCATATAATTGTAATATAGGTAGTAATTGCTATCATTTACAAAATAACTTTCGTAGCCGGTCGTAGTCATGTTTTTTGCATCTATCGGCAAAAATGCGATGCAGGTTGTAATTTTCTCGCCCTCAGGCGTTTCTTCGGTTTCTTCGTTGGCTGCAATCGAATCTACGTTGGGTGTCTTATTTTTCGCTACTTCCTCGATATCTGTAGCTTCGGCTTGTCCCAATTTTTCGTTTCCTGCGGATTCCACGACCACACATTCTGAAATGAGTACGGGCACATCAAATCCGTATTCATCTTCGATAATGGCGATCTGTTTGTTCTGAAATCCTTTCACTTTTCCACCTCCGGTCGTATTCAGAAAGCGTACGGTATCGCCGATATTCAGTTTAGTCATTTCTCAATTTTTTTTTGAAGATTAGTTTATGGCTGAGATATAAAAAAGGACAAAAGGTTTGTTCGAATATCCCTATTTTTTTGTTGTGAGTGCAAAGATGATTAATTTTGTCGAAAAAACAGACCGATTTATCGAAAATAACGGTCAGCGTAAAGCTAAAAAATGAAAAGAAAAGAAATCGAACAACTCCATATAACCGACTACGATTATCCATTACCCGACGAACGAATAGCAAAATACCCCCTCGAAAAGCGTGATGCTTCAAAACTTCTTTTGTATGATGACGGAATCATTTCGGAAAGCATTTTTTCTAACCTTACCGATTATATCCCTTCGGAAAGTCTGATGATTTTCAACAATACACGAGTCATTCATGCACGGTTGCTTTTTCGCAAAGAAACAGGAGCACAAATCGAAGTGTTTTGTCTTTCGCCTGCCGATCCCGAAGATTATGCCATGAATTTTGCCTCAAAGCAGCACTGCTCGTGGCATTGCATGATAGGAAATGCCAAACGTTGGAAAGACGATATCCTGACGATGAAAATTGAAAACGGAGGGAACGGAATACTCACGCTCAGTGCAGAAAAAACAGCCGTAACGGACAAGTACACAACAGTTCGTTTTTCATGGAACGACGATACGTTATCGTTTTCGGAGATACTGGAAATTGCCGGAAAACTTCCTATTCCGCCTTATCTGAATCGTCCGGCTGAGACGAAAGACGACGAAACATATCAGACTGTATATTCGCGTATCGAAGGATCGGTGGCTGCTCCCACGGCAGGCTTACATTTCACCGATGATGTGATGACCTCGCTTCGGCATAAAGGTATTGCAACGGCCGAAGTAACGCTGCATGTTGGTGCAGGAACTTTTCGTCCGGTAAAATCGGAAACAATCGGCGAACACGAAATGCATACCGAATTCATTTCTGTTCCGAAGGAAACGATCAAAGCCATTTACGAAAACAAACATCCCCTTGTTGTGGTAGGCACCACCTCAATGCGAACTATTGAAAGTTTGTATTATATCGGAGCCAAACTCGCAATCAATCCTGTTGCTATGCCGCATGAACTATTTGTTTCGCAATGGGAACCTTACGAAAATTTTTTGCACGACATCGAAGCAAGACAATCATTGAAAAATATTCTCGACTATCTCGACCGAAATGAAACCGATCGCCTGATTTCGGCAACACAAATCATGATTGTCCCCGGATTTCGTTTTCATTATGCCGACGCACTCATTACCAACTTTCATCAACCCCAAAGCACTCTTCTGCTGTTGATCTCTGCTTTTGTGGACGACAATTGGCGAGTGATTTACGATTATGCATTGAAATCCGATTTTCGATTTTTGAGTTATGGCGATAGTTCGTTGCTATGGCGAACTCATAACAAAATGAAATAAAACGTATCTGCAAATTGCTTAAAAAGGCTTTATAGAGAAATGATTTTGCGATTTTTTTTTATTTTTGTGGGTCAGTAGTTTAAAAACAATTTATCGGGTTGAAAATTATAAATAAAATAATCAAGGTACTTGCATACATTGTTGTTGGGGTAATTCTCTTGAATGTATTGCTTTTTGCCGTTTTCAGTTTGCCTCCTGTACAGAAGGCTGCTGCCAATTTCGCATTAGGAAAGCTAAAACCGATTATCAAAACGGAAGCATCCCTCGATAAAATACGCATTCGACTTTTCAATACTGTAGTTTTGGGTGGTGTGTATATTGAAAGTCAACAAGGCGACACCTTGCTTTATGCCCGAAACATAGCCGTGCGAGCCAATTTTCTGGACATTTTACATAATAAACTCGATTTTGAAACAGCCGAATTGGAGGATTTCGTGATCGATATCTCGCGTGAAAATCCCGACAAACCTTTCAATTTTCAGTTTTTGATCGATGCATTTTCATCCGATAAACCCAAGGAAGACAAGCCGAAAAAACCTTTCGGTTTATCTTTCCGAAACATCCGATTGAGTGGAGGAGATTTGCGCTACAACATTCTTTCGAAACCGGAAACGCCCGGTTTGTTTAATGTGGATCATATCCGCGTGAACAATCTGAATTTGAGGGCAAGTGCACCTTCGGTAGATATTAAAAAACTGGATGCAAAAATTCACTCTTTTAGTTTTGCCGAAAGTAGCGGCATCGAAGTGAGGGAATTGAAGGGAAATTTCAAATCGAAAGGTTCGAAGATTTGGGGCGACGACATGAAATTGGTCGTCAACCAATCGGAATTTGTTGTTGACCTTGCCGAATACGATTTGGACACGAAAGAAACCCGATTGAAAGCCAATAGCGATTTGATCAATCCGAAAGATATTGCGATTTTTGTCCCTCAAGTGACATCACTCGATAAACCATTCAGTTTCGATGTGCAAGCTTCGGGAAAAATACCTTCAATCGAAATCCGGAATTTTCACTTTCGCTATGGAGATGACACTGAAGCCAACTTGACGGGATCTTTTTCGGACGTTGAACATTATGCCGATGCCGAAATGAATTTACGTATCGAAAAAATGAAGCTCAATATCAAGGATCTCGAATCGTTCATCCGAATTGGTAGTGCCGATTTCGTAGCTCCGAAACAGATGACGGCTTTCAAAGAAGTGAGTTTGGATTTTAATGCCTCCGGCAGATTCAGCAATTTTGGATATGAAGGGGTTATGTCTTCGTCATTGGGAAGCGTTCGACTATCAGGCAAGGGAATGTTTGGTCGTGATTTTAAATATTATGAGATGAGCGGTCCTGTTTCGGCCGACGACATCCAATTATCTGCAATATTAGGGCCCGAAATAGGACTTGGAGACGCTACACTTCGGGCCAATATGCAGCTCGAAGGAGGTGATAACAAGTTGAAAATTAGTGCTGATGGGAATCTGATTTCGCTACTCTACAAGAAATATCAATACACAAACGTGAATTTTGCAGTTGATTATGATGACAATAAGATATTTGCCCAAATATCGACTGACGAAGAACACAATAAATTCGATCTTACTGCCGATATTGGTTTCGGTGAGCAAATGATGTTTCAGGTTGATGGGATTATCGATCGTTTGTTTCTATCTCCAATTTTTCAGATGAGAGATTGGCAAAATCCGTACATGGCAGCCCGTGTCGAAGGAAAAATGTCCGGGGCAACTATCGACGACTTGCAGGGAAGCCTCCGTATTGACAGTGTTTCGCTTTATGATGACAATTTTATATACAACCCGGGAGAAATATTTCTTGAGGCAGTTACTTCGGATTCGGTTGGTCAGAAAAAAATTAGTTTTGCTTCCTCTTTTCTCGATGCGCAAATAGTTGGAGATTATCATTTTGCCACAATTGCCGATCAGCTTATCAAGGTATTACAACCACATTTACCCACCCTCATCGAATTGCCAAATTCTAAAAAAACACCTACTCAAACGGAATTGGTTAACAATTTCAATTTCAATATCAATATCAAGAATACCGAAGATTTGTCTTACGCATTTTCGCTTCCCTTATACAATGTAGAACCTGCCACGTTGAACGGTAGCATCGATTTCGAATCTGACACTCCTTTGAAAATGAATGCCTATCTCCCGCGTTTGATGATGGGCAACAGTGATATTCGGGAATCGAAAATTAATTTGCAAAACTCCGCCTCAGGAGGAATTAAACTTGACGTGAATACGTTTTTGGTTCAAAATGATGGTTACATAAATGCCCGCCTCAATACGTCGGCAATTTCCGATTCACTCATTAATACACTGTTTTTTGATATCGAAAATAGTGTGGCTAATGCCAATGGAACTTTAAAAATTGATGCGGGATTGCAAAAGGATCAGAACGATGCCTTGTCGGCAATCATTCACATCCTACCTACTCAAATTTTATTTAATCAACAAGTCCTCGATATGCACGATGCCATGATCGCCTATACCAAAGACCGAATAACGATTGAAGATTTCGGAATGTCGCAAAATGAAATGCTTCTCCTCGGTTTGGAGGGAACTGCATCCCGAAAGGAAGATGACAGAATCAGGTTATATTTCAACGATACCGAGCTTGCCGTAATTCTTTCGGCTTTAAATATTCAGAATATCAATGGCATGTTGAATGGTGAAATAGATGTATTTCGGGCATTGCAGGATCCAATATTGCAAACGAATAATTTCCGTGTAGATAGCGTTCGATTGTATGGCGATGTTATCGGAAATTTGCGAATTAATGGTGATTTGAATAGTGAAAAATCAGGGTTAAGCGTGAATGCTTTTCTTGAGAATCAGGGATTTAAATATATCGATATACGAGGGTTTGTCCCAATGGAAGACAAAAATCCGATGAATATCGATTTCGAAATGCAGAGTTTGCCTTTGAAATGGATACAACCTTTCACTGTGGGTGCATTTTCAAATTTATCGGGCACAATCAATTCCAAAATAACTGTTTCGGGGAAAACTTCTGAGCCTGAAATCGAAGGTTGGCTGGGTGTGGATAAGGGGGCCATGCAAATTGCTTTCACCAACGTTACGTATCGCATCTCGGATACCATTCAAATCAATCGCAACAATATCGGGCTCAACGATTTGGTAATTCTCGATGACAATGGACACACGGCGAAACTGGATCTCTCTCTTTCGCACACCAATTTCGGTAACATGATGTATCAGGTTCGTATGCAACTCAATGATTTTTTGTTGCTTAACAACACGTCAGAGTCGGATATGATTGCTTATGGAAATCTCAAGATGAGTGGAATTATCAATATAAATGGAGGTTCTAATGGAATTTATGGCGATTTCAATCTACGAAATGAGAGCAAATCAAATTTGACGGTCGTTATTCCTCAAACTGCCTCAGCTTCCGAATATTCCGGAATTGTTTATATCAATACCACAGCAAAGGCCGATTCGATGGCATTTTTGTATAAAGATCCGACAAAACTTACGACGATAAATACACGAACGACCAATTCGATGCCTATTGTTTTTAGAGGTGATCTTCAGCTCAACCCCCAATTGGATTTGGGAGTAAAATTAAGTCCCGGCGCCAACGACCTGATTCGAATCAACGGAAATTCCAATCTAAATGTCCTCTTCAACTCAAAATCGGATCCGCCGGTTCGTATTTTTGGCGATTACATAGCCAATTCGGGAAATGTACAGTATAATTTGCAGAGTTTAAAAACAGTAGATTTTAAAATCGAAGAAGGCAGTACAGTCTCTTTGGTTGGCGATCCTCTAAACGCACAATTTAATATCACCGCATACAATCAGGTGAAGGCTGATTTGTTGACACTGAGCGAAAGTTTTCAGAATTTGCCTACTACAAGAGTACCTGTAAATGCAGTGTTGCATATCGATGGCAATTTGGAGCAAATGAATTTACGCTACGATATCGAGCTTCCCGAAGCATCGGATGAAGTGAAGCAACGTGTAGCAAATTATATCAATACCGATGAAAGTCGAACGGTGCAATTTGCCTACCTCATCACATCGGGAAATTTTAATTCGGCTGAGGGGGCGCAAAATACCAACATCAATAATTCAATGTTCACTTCTCTTGCCGCAAGTGCGGTGACGAGAGGATTAGATGCTCTTTTCTCAAGCGCGCTGAACGATAACTGGACAGTCAGTACAAATCTCGAATCACAGGATGGCTCGTTCGAATCCGTAAGAATGGGGATAGATGTGTCCACAACATTGTTTGACGACAAACTGCGAATTTCGACTAATCTGAGTTATGGCGATCCTTCAAATTTCGCTTATCAGCAGGCTTTTATCGGTGAAGTTGATGTGGAATATCGAGTAAACAATTGGCTCATGCTACGTGTATATAATCATGCCAATGAACAATTGTATCGTCGTGCTCCATTCACACAAGGAGTAGGCGTAATGGTTACCAAAGACAGCCGCACATTCAAGGATTTGTTCAGATTCAGTTTCAGAAAAAAAGAGAATTAAAAACATTCGATCCTCATTGCCAAATTATGAAAAAGTATTTGCCTATTATCTCTTTATTTTTTCTTCTGATTGCCTGCGATGCAGCAAAACGAGTCCCCGAGGGAAGTTATCTGCTTAACAAGGTAAAGATAGAAACCGACACAAAAGAGGTAAAGTCAAATCAATTGGAGTCTTTTCTTCGACAAAAACCAAACAGTTCATTTCCAATCATTGGCCGTGTGCCCCTGCATCTTTATAATTTGGCCGGAAGTGATTCGAGTTGGATAGACAAAACATTGTTGAAAATAGGAGAGCCCCCCGTTATTTACAGTGAAAGACTTACAGCCGTTTCCGCTGAGCAAATGCGCAGAGAGTTAAACAACCGTGGATATTTGAATGCCCAAGTGGACACAAGTGTCGTAAAAAAGGAGAAAAAAGCTGATGTCAGCTATCATGTTATTGGAAATGAGCCCTATCGTATTCGAAATGTCAAAGATACGCTTCAATCGGTCGATACCACCATTTACAAGATATTAAAAGAAGAAAAAAAACTTGATCTGATAAAAGAGAACGACCTATTTGACCAGAAGGCACTTGAGCAAATCAGGGTTGATTTGTCCAAAACTTTGACCAACAGAGGATATTTTGACTTCTCGAAAGACTATTTTTATTTTCTCGCCGACACTACGGTTGGTAACCACAAAGTGGATCTCACCCTTGCTTTGAATAATCCGAGCGATACCTCGCGTCATCGTCGCTATTTTATCGGAGATGTGATGGTTTACAATGGATTTGCACCTCCGGCTCAGGGTGACAGCAGCCTCAGGTCTGATTTCGACACAGTCAGGTTCAAAAATATCCGGGTGATTTCGAATCAAAACATATTGTTGAAACCGCCGGCAATCTATTACAATACTTTTTTACGACCCGGAAGACTATATTCCGAAAGAATACTCGAACGAACCTATTCTTCGCTCAACAATTTGGGATCGGTCAGCCGAACCAATATTTCGTTTACACCTGTTCAGCGAAACGATTCTAACTTTCTGAATACTACTATTTCTCTTCTACCCGGCAATTTACATTATTTGCAATTTGGTATCGATGGCACTAATTCGGCAGGAGACTTGGGAGCTGCTGCAAATCTTACCTACGAGCACCGAAATCTGTTGAAAGGAGGGGAACGTTTTCGAGTGCGATTGAATGGAGCTTACGAATTTATTACGGCTTCCGACAGTGCCAATTTACTCGATCAGAGCTTTTATGAATACGGTGCAGAAGTGTTTCTTTCGATTCCACAACTATTAGTTCCGTGGTTGCTTCAACAATTGCAAGACAGACCTTCGGCTTCTACGGAATTTTCTTTGGGAGTTAATTTCCAAAAAAGGCCGGAATATCATCGCCAATTCTTCAATCTCTCCTCACGTTTACAGTGGTCGAGCTTTGACTGGCGTCTTACTCATGTGCTCACACCGCTCAACGTCAACTACGTACGGATGCCTTGGACTTCCGATCTCTTCAGAAATACATATCTCAACGACAACACAAATCCGGTTATCCGCCAGAGCTATGAGGACCAATTGATTGCATCAACTTCATATTATATAACACTTTCGAATACGAATGCCCGTTTTTTGCCGAGAATGCCTTTTCAGATTCGCAGCGGATTTGAAATATCGGGTTATTTGCCGCGTTTGGTGAGTGTTTTGGGCGGTAGTAACACAAATGCAAATGGGTACGAAGAAATTTTAGGCATTCCTTATGCGGAATACTTAAAAAGCGATTTAGATGTTTCCTTATCGTATCCGATTGACGAAAACAAGGCTATAGCCGGGCACTTTGCTGCCGGGGTTGCTTTGCCTTATGGTAATTCGGATGTTCTCCCGTTTGAAAAGCGTTATTTTGGAGGTGGGGCCAACAGTTTACGTGGTTGGAATACCCGATCTTTGGGGCCGGGAAGTTACAGTCGCGATTCGGTAGGATACGACTTCGTAAACAAAACCGGCGACATCAAATTAGAAATGAGCCTCGAATATCGTCAAAAACTTACCAACCTGTTTCAATTAGCCGCATTTGTAGATGCAGGTAACGTTTGGACCATAAAAGATTATATCGCTCAAAGTGGAGGATATTTTCGCTGGAATACGTTTTACAAGGAAATTGCGCTTTCTTACGGATTGGGCTTTCGCCTTGATTTGAATTTCCTGCTTCTCAGATTGGATGCAGGGATGAAGGCACACAATCCCGCATTGCCTGAAGGAGACCGTTGGACAATTTTTAAACCGAAGTTTAGTCGAGACTTCGCTATCCATTTTGCAATTGGTTATCCATTCTGATTCCGGAATGTCAGGCAGACTTTGTAGAGGTAAATATCAGTTAAATTTGTTAAATGTGGACGAGCACAATATTTTTTTAGTTATTTTTGGACGCTATTTTAGAATTGAAAGACATGACAAAGACAAATTACGAATTGCGTTATGCAGCACATCCTGATGATGCTCGACATTATACCTCAGATCGGTTGAGGCATGATTTCCTGATCGGGAAAATTTTTTCTCCCAATGAAGTTAATATGGTATATTCGATGTATGACCGAATGATCGTTGGCGGAGCTATGCCCGTTGAGGAAAAATTGCATCTCGAAGCTATTGATCCGCTTAAGCAGCCAATTTTTCTTCATAGTAGGGAGCTGGGAATTTTTAATATCGGTGGAGTTGGTAAAGTTCATGTGGCCGATAAATCTTTCGATCTTTCATACAAAGAAGCCCTATATTTAGGAGCCGGTGACAGAGAAGTTTATTTTGAAAGTGAGGACGCGCAAAATCCCGCCAAATTCTATTTCAATTCGGCAACGGCTCATCGTAATTATCCGGACCGGAAAGTTACGAAGTCGGATGCAGTTGTAATGGAAATGGGCGCGCTCGAAACTTCAAATCACCGCAATATCAATCGAATGCTCGTCAATCAGGTATTGCCTACATGCCAGTTACAGATGGGAATGACCGAACTCGCACCGGGAAGCGTGTGGAACACAATGCCACCACATACACATTCAAGGCGGATGGAAGCCTATTTTTATTTCGAAGTTCCTGCCAATCAAGCAGTTTGTCATTTCATGGGGCCGGTTTCCGAAACCCGAAATATTTGGCTGCAAAATGAGCAGGCGGTACTTTCGCCACAATGGTCGATACATGCCGCTGCCGGAACTTCCAATTATACATTTATTTGGGGAATGGCAGGTGAGAATCTCGATTACGACGATCAGGATTTTTCGAAAATCACAGAAATTAGATAAAAACAATAATAAAAATATCTCAAGTTATGGTAAATTTCAGATTGGACGGGAAGGTTGCACTCATCACAGGAGCCTCATATGGAATTGGATATGCAATAGCCAAAGCTTATGCCGAGGCGGGCGCCACCATCGTTTTTAACGATATTGATGAAGCAAAACTCAAAAAAGGCTTAGCTGATTACAAAGCTGACGGTATCGAGGCACATGCCTATTTGTGCGACGTTACCGATGAAGAGGCGGTGAAAGATATGGTAGAAAAGATCGAAAAAGAAATTGGTGTAATCGACATATTAGTAAATAATGCCGGCATCATCAAGCGCGTGCCTATGATCGAAATGTCAGTTAAAGATTTTCGTCAAGTCATCGATATTGACCTGAATGCACCCTTTATCATGGCAAAGGCGGTAATACCTCAGATGATTAAAAAGGGGCACGGAAAAATCATCAATATCTGTTCGATGATGAGTGAGCTTGGGCGCGAAACCGTTTCGGCTTATGCTGCAGCCAAAGGTGGTTTAAAGATGCTCACCCGTAATATTTGCGCCGAATATGGGCAATACAACATTCAGTGTAATGGAATTGGCCCGGGTTACATTGAAACTCCTCAAACAGCACCTCTTCGCGAACGTCAACCCGATGGGTCACGTCATCCGTTTGATGCTTTCATCGTTACAAGAACTCCGGCGGCCCGTTGGGGGACGACCGATGATTTGCAGGGGCCTGCCGTTTTTCTGGCATCCGATGCATCCAACTTTGTGAACGGACACGTGCTTTACGTAGATGGTGGAATTCTGGCTTATATCGGTAAACAACCTTGATTGTAAAATGAAAAAATATTTATTGCTTTTACTGCTTTCCGTAATTGTTGCGGCATGTTCGTCTTCACAAAAGAAAGTCGTATTGGTTGTCGACAATCCTATGGATATCGACCGTTTCAACGAAATAGTCGAGATACAATGGCCCAGCATTCAACAACGCTTATCTTTGTCGGATGAAGATCAGATTGTCGTTCTCGACAGTATCAAACAGCAAGTGCCGTACCAGATTATTACCGAAGGGAGCGAACAGAAAACGAAACTGATCTTTCTTGCATCGGTTTTGGCTAATGGACGTTCGTCTTATACAGTAGTCAAAGGCAAACCCCATGAATTTCCATCTCTTGTTTATGGCAGATTGGTGCCCGAACGAAAGGACGATTTCGCGTGGGAAAACAACCGCGTTGCTTTTCGTATCTATGGGCCTGCGTTAGAAGCCACCGGCGAGATTAGTAATGGAATGGATTTTTGGGCAAAGAGCACCGATTCTCTGATCATAGATAAATGGTATAAAAATGACTTGGCAGGAATAGCTTCTTACCACGAAGATCATGGCGAAGGGCTCGATTTTTACAAGGTCGGGCGAACATTGGGCATGGGAATGACAGCACCGATTGATCATGATACCCTTTGTTTGGGCCATAACTTTATCAAAGCAGAAATTCTCGATCAGGGGCCGCTTCGCTTGACTTTTCGATTGTCGTACAAACCTTATCCTGTAGGGGAAAAACTGGTGAACGAAACGCGTGTTATATCGCTCGATGCATTTAGTTACCTCAATTCGGTCACAAACACTTTCGAAATAGATACAACTACTTTAATGATTGCAACCGGTATTGTGATGCCTGAGAATAACCCCGAAAGAGTATCATTCGAACCCCAAACCGGATGGATGGCTTATGCTGCGCCGGAAGACAGTGTCAACGGAACTATTTTTGCAGGAGTTATCAATCCCGATGGATTTTCGGAAGTTAAAATTTCTCAAGGTCATTTATTGGGACTTTGCCTTTATACCGTCGGTAATTCGTATTCCTACTACACTGGCGGAGGATGGAGCAAAGCCGGATTTGCGAATATGGACGAATGGGTAAAATATTTGCAGATGCAAAGAAGCAAATTGATAAACCCACTTCGACTAACCATCGAATAATCCGATTTTCAATTAACGATACAAAACAAAAACTGTGGCTTTATGAAAAAAGTGGTAACATTTGGCGAAATTATGCTCAGGTTGGCTACACCCGGATATCTGAGATTTTTGCAAACCGACACATTAAATGCCACCTTTGGCGGTGGTGAAGCCAACGTAGCCGTATCGCTTGCCAATTACGGTATCCCTGTTGAATTTGTGACACGTCTGCCTGAAAACGAGATAGCCGATTGGTGTTTGGCCGATTTGCGAAAATACAATGTTGGTACTTCTTATGTATTACGTGGGGGGAACAGGGTTGGCATATATTTTCTGGAAACCGGTGCTGTGGCTCGTCCTTCAAAAGTCGTTTACGATCGGGCCCATTCGTCCATTGCTGAAGTGCAGAAAGGAATGTTTGACTGGAAAGAAATTCTGAAGGAAGCCCGGTGGTTTCACTGGACCGGAATCACCCCGGCTCTTTCGCAAGGAGCGGCCGATGTATGTTTTGAGGCAATTGAAACGGCCAACGAAATGGGAGTAACGGTTTCGTGCGATTTGAATTACCGAAAAAATCTTTGGAAATATGGGAAGAAAGCATCTGAAATCATGCCGCAACTGGTAGCCGGATGTGATCTGATTCTCGGAAATGAGGAAGATGCCGAAAAAGTTTTCGGTATCAAGCCTGAAGGATTCGATGTGGAAAAGACAGGAGGAGAGATCAATGCAGCACAATTTGAATCGGTTTGCAGGCAATTGATGAAAAAATTTCCTCGAGCTCGAAAAATAATCATTACCTTGCGGGGTTCCATTAATGCTAATCACAACACGTGGGGAGGATGTCTCTTCTCCGACAAACTTTATCAATCACGTCGATACGATATTACTCACATTGTCGATCGCGTTGGAGGGGGTGATTCTTTTATGGGGGGATTGATTTATGGTTTGATTGCTTATCCAGATGACGATCAAAAAGCCCTCGACTTTGCAGTTGCCGCATCGAGCCTGAAACATACCATATATGGCGACTTTAATATGGTTTCGGTGAAAGAAGTTGAAAATCTGATGAAAGGAGACGGATCTGGTCGTGTAGTGAGATGATTGAGGTTCTGCATATTTTGTTTTATGTATTATAAATTGAGTACACATCACGTTTTCAACCGTCGTAATAAATCTATTGTATCGATTTTAGTTAAATCCGATAACAGGAATATTTCAACAATACTAAAATAAAACTATTATCATGTCCCGTTTTTCGAGATTAGAGGTATATAATGCCATGATAGAAACAGGTATTGTGCCTGTGTTTTATCATGCCAATGTGGAAACTGCCAAACAAGTGGTGAAAGCATGTTATGAAGGAGGTATAAGAGTGTTCGAATTCACCAATCGAGGCGATTTTGCCCAGGATGTTTTTTCGGAGCTGAATCGATGGGCAGAAAAAGAGTGTCCCGAAATGATTTTAGGGGTCGGATCAATTGTTGATGCGCCTACGGCTGCACTTTACATCCAGTTGGGGACAAATTTTGTGGTTGGTCCGCTTCTTAATCCCGATATTTTTAAAGTATGTAATCGACGACAAATAGCGTATTCGCCCGGATGTGCTACAACTACCGAAATAGGATGGGCACAAGAGTTAGGAGCAGAAATAGTAAAAGTTTTTCCGGGAGGGAATGTAGGTGGTCCATCGTTTGTCAAAAACATATTGGGGCCGATGCCTTGGTCTAAAATTATGGTAACCGGAGGTGTAGAACCGACTGAGGATAATCTATCCGCTTGGTTCGAGGCCGGCGTTGCGTGTGTGGGAATGGGATCTAATCTCTTTCCTAAAGAGGCGATCAAAAACGAAGACTGGTACAAAATTACAGAATTAAGCAAATTATCGCGTTCTATTGCGAAAAAATATAAATAAATTGAATATAAAACTGTTACACTTTTATCCATGAATGATTTAAAACAAGAAAAACAAAAAATGACCAACTACCGTTGGGTGATCACAACGATGTTATTTTTTGCCACTACCATTAATTATATGGATCGGCAAGTATTGTCACTCACATGGAAGGATTTTATCGCTCCCGAATTTCATTGGACAAACAATGATTATGGTACCATCACCGGCCTTTTTTCGATATTTTATGCCATATCTATGCTTTTTGCAGGTAAATTGGTGGATTGGCTCGATACAAAAAAAGGATTTCTGTGGTCTATCGGCATTTGGTCGTTCGGAGCCGTGATTCATGCTTTTTGTGGAATTGCTACTGCCGGATTTCTTACAGGTCAATGGACTGCGAGTTTTTCCGAGGCGAAAAACATTATCGCCACTGTGGGCGATGTGGGAGCAATCGTTTCATTCAGCGTCACACTGTTTATCTTTGCGCGTTTGGTTCTGGCAATTGGCGAAGCAGGAAATTTCCCTGCATCAATAAAAGCCATTGCCGAATATTTTCCAAAAAAGGAAAGAGCGTTTGCAACAACCGTTTTCAATTCGGGAGCACAGATTGGAGCCCTGCTTGCACCTTTAACGGTTCCCTTTATAGCCAAAGCATTCGGATGGGAAATGTCGTTTATTATCATCGGTGGAGTGGGGTTTATTTGGATGGGTTTTTGGGTTTTTTTATACCATAAACCCGAAAAAAATCCGAAGGTTAATGCCTCCGAATTGGCTTATATTATTCAGGATGATGCTGCTGAACATAAAGTACATGAAAATAATGAAGAATCGGGTAAAAAAGTTTCCTACAAAAAGGCATTTCGTCACAAACAGACTTGGGCTTTTGCTTTTGGTAAATTTATGACCGACGGTGTGTGGTGGTTTTTGTTATTCTGGCTTCCGGCTTATTTGAGTTCTGTTTACAATCTCGATTCAACACAGAGCGCTGTACATATTTTTGTGGTTTATGCCATTTCGATGTTTGCGATTGTAGCAGGCGGATTTTTGCCCGCATATTTTATGGAAAAAAAGAAAATGGATCCTTACGGAGGTCGTATGCGGGCGATGCTCATTTTCGCCTTTTGTCCGTTGGTGATTTTACTTGCTCAGCCATTGGGCCATATTTCTGTGTGGGTACCGGTAATTCTTATCGGTATAGCTGCCACGGCACACCAATCGTGGTCGGCCAACATTTTTTCTACCGTGAGCGATATGTTCCCAAAATATGCTGTGGCCACCATTACGGGTATTGGTGGAATGGCTGGCGGATTAGGTTCTTTTCTTATCAACAAAGGATCAGGTGTGCTGTTTGATTATTCGATCGCCTCGAATATGCGTTTTCTCGGATTTGAGGGGATTAATGCAGGATATTTCATTATTTTCTGCATTTGTGCCGTAGCTTATCTTATTGGATGGATAGTGATGAAGGCACTCGTTCCAAAATACGAATTGATTACAGAAATGTAAGAATACTTCGATCGATACAATTTCATCCAAAAAAAATGAAAGCGTTCCGAACGGTAAAAAAATAATAGTTCGGAACGCTTTTGGATATACTGAGAGGGATCGATCGGAAATACTTATTCGAGATAGGTGTATCCGTATAGTCCCGACCTGTAGTTTGATAAAAATTCCTTTCCTTCTTCTACCGATATTTTCCCCTGTTTAACAGAACTCATCACCCAGGTTTCGACCGTGCGTACGAGTTTCTTGGCATTGTATTGAGCATATTCGAGCACATCGGCTACGGTTTCACCATCAATTATCTGATCGATTTTGTAACCGTTGTCGTCAGTTGAAACATGCACCACATTTGTATCGCCAAAGAGGTTGTGTAAATCGCCCAAAATTTCCTGATACGCGCCTACCAAAAATACACCGATATAATAAGGTTCATCCTTTTTGAGCGAATGCACCGGAAGAAACGAAGAATGGAATCCATCTTGTGAAGCAAAATTCGAAATTTTCCCATCGGAATCGCACGTAATATCCTGCAGGGTGGCAATACGTTCCGGTTTCTCATCTAAGCGGTGGATGGGGATTATCGGGAATACTTGATCGATAGCCCAAGAATCGGGGAGGGACTGGAAGAGCGAAAAATTACAAAAATATTTATCCGGCAAGAGGCTTGTCAATTCGCGTAATTCTTCGGGTGCATGTTTAGCTCGATTGGTCATGGAATGAATTTCGCGTGCGATGGAAAAATACAGTTCTTCCACTTGAGCTCTGGTTTTTAGGTCGAGAAGTCCTAAACTAAACAAATCCAAAGATTCTTCCCTGATTTGCTGCGCATCATGCCATGCCTCGAGCATACGTGCTTGTGTAAGATTGTCCCAAATAGAATAAAGTTCTTTTACCAGTTCATGATCGTCTTGCTGTACGGTTTTTTCTTCGTTCCACTCGGGCAGGGTAGCTGTCTCCAACACTTCGAAAACAAGTACCGAATGATGCGCAGTAAGCGCGCGTCCCGATTCGGTAATGATATTGGGATGAGGAATATTGTTTTTGTTGGCAGCATCCACAAACGAAAAAACGGAGTCATTGACATATTCTTGAATAGAATAGTTCGTACTGTTTTCGGTATAAGACGAACGCGTTCCGTCGTAATCTACCCCTAATCCGCCTCCCACATCCACGAATTCGATGTTGAATCCTATTTCGTGCATTTGCACATAGAACTGTGCTGCTTCGCGAAGTGCAGTTTTTATGCGACGAATTTTAGTAATCTGACTCCCGATATGAAAATGTATCAATCGTACACAGTCTTCCATTCCCTGATTGCGTAATATATCGATGGCACGAAGAAGTTCGCTCGAATTTAATCCAAATTTGCTGCCGTCTCCACCCGATTCTTCCCATTTTCCACTTCCGGAACTTGCAAGTTTAATGCGTATGCCGATATTCGGCTTGACTTTTAATCGTTTTGCCAGTTCGATAGTAAGGTCGAGTTCGTTGAGTTTTTCAACTACGATAAACACTTGTTTCCCCATCTTCTGTGCAAGCAGAGCCAGCTCGATGTAGCTTTCGTCTTTATAGCCATTGCAAATGATGAGCGAATCGGTGTCGGTATTAATGGCCAATACGGCGTGAAGCTCTGGCTTAGATCCGGCTTCCAGCCCAATATGGAAGCGCTTTCCGTACGTTACGATTTCTTCTACTACTTGCCGCATCTGATTTACTTTGATGGGATAGATCAGATAATTTTGCGCCTGATAATCGTATTCTTTGGCAGCGGTTTTAAAGCTGTTGGAAATTTTTTCGATCCGGTTATCCAAAATTTCCGGAAAACGAAGAAGTACGGGCGATGAAACATCGCGCAGATAGAGTTCTCTCATCAAATCGTTCAAATCAACGCTGTGGTTGTCTTTTTTGCGCGGTGTAACCTGTACATGTCCTTTATCATTTATTGAAAAGTAGCCGTTACCCCAACCATTGATGTTGTATAATTCTTCCGAATCTTCGATACGCCATTTTCTCATTACGGCAAGTTAGTTTTAATGTGATAGAAAGAGTAATTCATTTGATGGTACAAAATTACATAATTATTTTGTTTTCTTGTTCGATTAAGTTCACATTTGCGTCATGGTCCTCTTCGCGTTCAACATGATTGATTTTTCCATGCGATCTCGCGCAACGTTTTGACCTAAATATCATCTTAAAAAAACATACCTTTATAATGACATATCCAAAATGAGTAAGTTAAAGATAACAACAATTGCCGCAGTTTTACTATGGGTGGCGTCGTGTGCGAAAGACGATAAGATTTTGCTAACCGATAGCAATTATCTTATTTTCGGACGTTATTACGGAATGTGTGTCGGCGACAATTGCATACTGACCTACAAGCTTACCGGCGAAAAGTTATACGAAGATACACGACACAATTATCTGGCACAAAATTTTAATTTCATCGAACTTGGAGAAGACAAATTCGAGTTGGTGAAAGATTTGACGCAATATTTTCCCGCTGAACTGTTGAGCTCAAAGGATAGCATTTTCGGATGTCCCGATTGCGGCGATCAGGGAGGGTTGCTTATAAAGTATGTGGAAAACGGAAAGGAGAAAACATGGAGGATAGATCAGTCGAAAAGTGCTATTCCCATCTATTTGCATAATTTTATCGACAAACTTAACGAAAAAATCACCCTCATCAACGATAAATAATTCTTCTCTCTTGTATCGCCTCTTTCAAAACGAGAGGCAATTTTTTTGTAGCGCATGTATGAATTAAAAGTCTAAAGATCAATTATAAAATACTATTTTGGAAAACAATTTTACACCGATATATTTATAAATACATATATATCTGGATATTGACTTTATAATTGGAAAACTTATCAACAATTTTGAAAATAGTTGTTGGAAAATTTGGTAAACTTAAATCGAATAATTAAAATTGCATGATCAAAAAAAATTACGTTTTGTTTGTCGCGTAATTCTATAGATAAGTTCTAAATTCAATTTATCAATGCAAAATTATAAAACATTTCGGTGATGAATAAGAAAACCTATACGTTCGACGAGGCGTACAACAAATCGTTGGAATATTTTAAGGGGGATGAACTGGCGGCCAAAGTTTGGGTCAGCAAATACGCCCTGAAGGACAGTGACGGCAATATTTACGAACAATCGCCCGAAGACATGCACTGGCGTTTGGCTCGAGAAATTGCGCGGATTGAAAAGAAATACAAAAATCCGCTGAGCGAAAAGGAACTTTTCGATTTGTTCGATCGGTTCAGATACATCATTCCGCAAGGAAGTCCCATGACCGGAATAGGAAACGATTATCAGATTGCATCACTCTCCAATTGTTTTGTGATTGGTTTGGATGGTAATGCTGACTCTTATGGGGCCATTATTCGAATCGACGAAGAGCAAGTGCAGCTGATGAAACGTCGCGGAGGTGTAGGGCACGACTTGTCGCATATCAGGCCTAAAGGATCACCCGTGAAAAATTCGGCCCTGACTTCCACCGGATTAGTACCTTTCATGGAACGATATTCCAATTCCACACGTGAAGTGGCTCAGGACGGACGTCGCGGTGCGCTGATGCTCACCGTTTCGATCAAACATCCCGATTCGGAGGACTTTATCGATGCCAAATTGGAGCAGGGGAAAGTTACGGGAGCCAATATCTCGGTAAAAATTGACGATGAATTTATGCGAGCCGCTGCCGAAGGATTGGAATATGAACAAAAATATCCGATCGATTCGGACAAACCAATGTACTCAAAAACGATCGATGCTAAAAGACTATGGGATAAGATTGTTCACAATGCGTGGCGTTCGGCCGAGCCCGGTGTTCTTTTTTGGGATACTATCCTTCGCGAATCAGTACCCGACTGTTATGCCGATTTGGGATTTAAGACTGTTTCTACAAACCCCTGCGGCGAAATTCCGTTGTGTCCTTACGACAGTTGTCGTCTGCTCGCCATCAATCTTTACTCTTATGTGGTGAATCCGTTCAAAAAAGATGCTTATTTCGATTTCGAACTGTTTTCCAAACATGTGCAACTTGCGCAACGTATCATGGACGACATCATTGATCTGGAATCCGAAAAAATCGATTTGATTTTGCAAAAAATCGATGGCGATCCCGAATCGGAGGAAATCAAAGGAACTGAACGGCATCTGTGGGAAAAAATCCGAAAAAAAACGCTTCAGGGACGTCGAACCGGAGTGGGTATTACTGCCGAAGGCGATATGTTTGCCGCACTTGGATTACGATACGGAACAGAAAGTGCAACAGACTTCTCGGAAAATGTGCATAAAACAATTGCCTTGAATGCCTATAAATCGTCGGTGATTATGGCTAAAGAACGTGGAGCGTTCGAAATTTACGATACGGAACGCGAAAAAAACAATCCGTTTGTTCTTCGTTTGAAGGAAGCCGATCCAAAACTCTATGACGATATGGCAAAATATGGACGTCGCAACATTGCCTGTCTCACTGTAGCACCTACGGGCACAACCAGTCTGATGTCGCAAACTACTTCGGGAATAGAACCTGTTTTTCTGCCCGTTTATAAACGCCGCCGCAAAGTGAATCCGAGTGATGTGGATTCGCACATAGATTTTGTGGACGAAAATGGCGATTCGTGGGAAGAATATGTAGTTTTTCATCACAAATTCGTAACCTGGATGGAAGCAAACGGATATCCTACAACGAAAATTTATTCGACAGAAGAACTTGACGAATTGGTTGCCAAATCACCCTACTACAAGGCAACGTCTAACGATGTGGATTGGCTTCAAAAAGTTCGCATGCAGGGACGCATCCAAAAATGGGTCGATCACTCCATCAGCGTTACCATCAATCTTCCGAGTGATGTGAGCGAAGAGCTCGTGGGCGAATTGTATATGGAAGCCTGGAAAAGTGGTTGCAAAGGGTGCACGGTTTATCGCGACGGATCGCGTGCCGGCGTTTTGATTTCGAATGACGAAAAAGACGATAAAAAGAAGGATGACGATTGTTACGAACTACCGCAAATTGTCACTTCACGACCTACGGAGCTGGAAGCGGATGTCATCAAATTTCAGAACAATAAAGAAAAATGGATTGCCTTCATCGGACTGCTCAACGGACGACCTTACGAAATTTTTACCGGTATCAATGACGAAGACGACGGCATCATGATTCCAAAAAATGTAACTTCAGGAAAAATCATCAAGGCCTACGATCGCGACGGTCGTAAACATTATGATTTTCAGTTTCAAAACCGTCGCGGGTACAAAGTAACTATCGAAGGACTGGACAGTAAATTTAATCCCGAGTACTGGAATTATGCCAAGCTGATTTCTGGCGTATTGCGTTACGGAATGCCTATCGACCAGGTTATCAAATTGGTTTCGGGCCTCGATTTGGACAGCGAAACCATCAATACTTGGAAAAATGGGGTGGAACGTGCCCTGAAAAAATATTTGCCAAACGAAACCGAAGCTAAGGGTCAAAAATGTCCGGTTTGTGGCCACGAAACGCTCGTTTACCAGGAAGGATGTTTGAAATGTCGCAATTGTGGCGCATCCAAATGCGGATAACACGGCATTAAAATTGAATACAATATGTAAAACTAACAGGTTTTTCGAAACCTGTTAGTTTTTTCTTACAAACTTTCGCCAAAATCTTCTTTAAATTTCGTCATTAGCCGCTGTGGCCAATCGCTGACAGGTTCAAGCCCACCCATGAAGAAACGCAAAACCGGCGGTTCATACACAAATCGGAGGCCACCAATCAGTTCACGATTATCGTAAAGCCAATTCACACGGTCTTCGACGTATTTAATTTGCGAGAGCGTGAATACGCGTCGCGGAATAGCCAAACGCAACAATTCCATATCGGCATAAGTTTCGTTGCCATATTCGTCGCGCTGGTTGGAAATCGAACCTCGCTCCATTCCACGAATACCCGAGATCAAAAACAAAGCAGCCGCAAGCGATCCTGCAGGATACTGCCTTTGTGGAATATGGGCACATATCTGCATGGCATCCAGATGCACACCAAGCACTCCTGCAGGTTTTATAACAGGAATATCTTTAGAATCGAGCGCATTAACCAGATATTTAATATAATTGGGACTTTGGCAAATAATTGTTTCGTCCAATGTCTCATATAGCCCAACAGCCATTGCTTCCATCTCCCGAACCGACATTCCTCCGTAAGTGAGGAACCCTTCGAAAAGTGGCACCAACGCCTCCAATTCATGATAAATTTCATCACTGTCCGTACAAATTCCACCTCCACGCGACGAACTGAGTTTGCGTGCCGAAAAATATACCAAATCGGCTAATCCTGTCATCGTTTTCAGAATCTCGCCCAACGAAGCATCTTTAAATTCTTCCTCGCGCTGTTTGACTAAATAAGCATTTTCGCCAATCAGGCTGGCATCGAGCACGAGTCGAATTTTATATTTGTCGGCAATCGCCCTCACATCTCGTAAATTTTGAACCGAGAAAGGTTGTCCACCAATCAGGTTGGTAGAGGCTTCCATGCGGATAAACGGAATGTTTTTGGCTCCGTGTATCTGAATAATTTCCTCTAATTTCTCGAGATTCATATTTCCTTTGAAAGGGTGTGAAGAATCTACAACATAGGCTTCGTCGTAAAGCAATTCGGCGATTTTTCCGCCATATTGGGTTATGTGCGCCATGGCGGTGGTAAAATGGTAATTCATCGGAATGATGCTCCCATTCTTCACATAAGCGTTCGAAATAATGTTTTCGGCTGCACGTCCCTGATGAACGGGCAGATAATATTGTTTGCCTAGAACGTCCTGAACAGCTTTCAGCAGACGGTAGAAACTTTGTGAACCGGCATATGCATCATCGGCCTGCATCATGGCTGCAACCTGGTTGTCGCTCATGGCATTTGTACCACTATCGGTAAGCATGTCCAGAAAAACGTCGTTGGTATTTAGTCTGAAAGTGTTGTACCCTCCTTCCTGCAATGCTTCCAAACGTCTTTCGATAGGTACCAAATGTAATTTTTGTACAACTCTCACTTTGTGCAATTCGAGTGGGATGTTTTCACCCTTGTAAAATTTGATTTCCTGCATGATAAAAATTTGGTTTTTTGAAGTAAATAATGTAGTTTGATGTTTTGTTTTAATGGAAAAATGGTAATCAAAATTATAAAATTGTAATAATATATGATATCGTGGTCGCAAAGATATGACAAATTAATAATTTATGAAATATTGCATAGCGGAATATTTATCTCGTTTGATAAATGTATTTTCTTCTTAAATAAAATTAATGTTTTATCAAGAAGCTATTCGTTTCATTCATTTTTATCTATCAGGCAGCTTCGAATGTTCAATTTTTTTTTAAGTTTGTATCCGAATAATCTTTGTGCCCATTTTCGAATAGGTTATCCAATTCATCCGTTACTTAACAAGGGATTTGAAAATGGAATCGTTAATAGGATTGTTTATTTAGTCAAAAATCGATAAGACATCCAAATCAAAAGACCTCATAAAAAATCACCAAATTTTTTATGGCCTTGTTCGATTTCTCAATCAATATTTGAGCGTCTTTATTAATTGAAGCTGTTTTTATGAATTATTTTTTAACAAGTTAAATTATGAAACGATTTTCTATATTTTTTTTATTGCTATTTCCGATGATTTTATGTGCGGAAGGAGAAGAGAGGGATACTCTAAAAATTATTTACCTCGACGAAGTGAGAGTTTATTCTCACAAAGAAACTATGTCGCAGCAAATACCTATTTCATCCACAGTTCTGACTCCCAATACAATTCATGCTGCCCAAATGAACTCAATCCGAGATCTAAGTGTTTTTGTTCCAAATTTTTTTATTCCGGATTATGGGTCGGCTATGTCGAGTGTTCCTTATATTCGCGGTGTAGGCTCTCGCAGTTCGGGTCAATCGATGGCTTTGTATGTGGACCATGTTCCTTATTTTGAAAAATCAACTTTTGATTTTGATTTTTACGATATTCGGCAAATCGAAATTTTGCGCGGGCCGCAGGGAACACTTTATGGTCGCAACGCACTGGGAGGCATCGTTAATATGTACACACTCTCGCCGTTTGAATATCAGGGAACCAGACTTTCTGCTACAGGAGGAAGTTATGGATTGGCAAAAATTCGTGCTGCTCATTATGATATGATTAACGAAAAAATAGGCTGGTCGGTGAGCGGATATTACAATCATACGAATGGATTCTTTACGAACCAATATAATCATCGAAGTGCAGACGATAAATCGTCGGCAGGAGGAAGAGTCAGGATAGAATGGTTGATTCGCCCAAATCTTCATGCACAATACATTTTTAATTACGATTACGTCGATCAATCAGCTTTTCCTTACGGCCTGTACGACCCCTCAACGGGAAAGACCCTGCAACCCGATTATAATGACGAAAATCGTTATTCGCGTTCCATTGCAAATAATAGTCTGCTGCTTGATTACTTAACCGATAAAATTCAGCTGACTTCATCTTCTTCTTATCAATATTTTTCCGATGATATGAAAATGGATCAGGATTTTTCGCCACAATCTTATTTTTCGCTTGCCCAACGTCAGAATCAACATGCTTTCAACGAAGAAATTGTGATAAGATCAAAAACGTCCGGCAATTATCAATGGAGTTTCGGATTAACTTCTTTCATTCAGAAGCTCTATACGGATGCACCTGTTGCTTTCAAGGAGGACGGACTGAAAAATATTCTTCAGCCGGTATTCGATCAAATAGCTCAGAATCCGAATGCTCCAACCATGATTATTACCAATGATGTCATGGATATTCCCGGCAGTTATAATACGAAAACCTGGGGTGGTGCCCTTTTTCATCAGTCAACATTCAACCATCTCTTTGTCGAAGGTCTTTCCATTACGGCAGGACTGCGCGCTGATTTCGAGAGAACCGATTTAGACTATTTTACCCATACACATTTGGATCTGGATATGGTGCGGGGACCGATGAGAATTCCCATTTCTATTGCCGATACCTTGAAAGGAAAAACTTCACTTGAATTTTCGGAGATCCTTCCAAAAATTGCGCTCAAATATGCGTGGAATGATCGACAATTTGTATATGCTACTGTTTCTAAAGGATATAAAGCAGGGGGATACAATATTCAAATGTTTTCCGATTTGATGCAAACCCAATTGATGAATCAAACTCCATCCGCCCCTGAAGTCAATGTCTCAAACGTTATAGCTTATCAACCCGAGCACAGCGTGAATTATGAGATTGGCTATCAGGCGTCTTTCTTGGACAATCGATTGAGAACCCAACTTTCTCTTTTTTATATGGATATTTCGGATATGCAGCTCACCAAATTTGTACCGAGTGGCAACGGCCGGATGATTACCAACGCCGGAGAGGTTACGAGTAAAGGTGCCGAACTTTCGTTGCAGGCCTATTTAGGAAAAGGGTTTGGGTTGGATATCAACTATGGATATGCGCATGCATCCTTTGCCGATTACACCGATTCTGTAAAAATTGGCAATGCCGTTCAAGAAGTTGATTATAAAGGTAAATTTGTACCTTATGCTCCACAGAATACGGTGGGCGTAAACGGAAATTACATTCATTCTTTTCATCATGCGTTTATCGACCACATTAGGGCAGACGTTCAATATTTGGGAACAGGAAAGATTTATTGGGACGAAGCCAATTCTCTCTTTCAGAATTTTTACCATACGTTGAATGCTAAAATCGGGATTGCCAGAAATAATGTGGAACTCGAGATTTGGGGCAAAAACTTGCTGAACACATATTATCATACTTTTTACTTTGAATCGTTTGGTAATCAATTTTTTCAAAAGGGAAAGCCTTTTCAATGGGGTGTATCGTTGAACGTATCTTTATGAAGGTCCCTAAGAATTTAGCAGGGAAATTATACAGATAGTTTATGAAGAAAAAGACAGGAGGTAAATTAAGCCATTCCTGTTTTTTCCTTTTGCACGGTTAAAATTTAGATGTATAAACTTTGAAAGTCAATAACGAAACCGAATTACCATCAGCTCCGATTGTGTGCCGATGCGATAGAGCGGTCCCCAAATTCCCAAACCGGATGATACATAATAATGGGTGTTTCCCTTGATTTTATATCCGTGGCTCAGTTCGAACATTGCAGCAGCGATGAGGTTACCCGGATATACTTGTCCGTCATGCGTGTGCCCCGAGAGTTGCAAATCGATGTTGTTCTCTTCGGCGTCCCGTAGATGATTGGGCTGGTGATCAAGCAAAATTGAAGGTTTTGAACTATCTGTGGACTGCATCAACTGCCGAAGCGCTTTGCGATGTTGATTGAATGCATCGTCGCGTCCAACGAGATATACTTCGTCGTTAATCAGCACGGAAGTGTCGCGGAGGATGACTATTCCCGATTTTCGATAAAAATCGAATAAATCATCACCTGCTCCTGCAAAATATTCATGGTTGCCAAGTACGCCATATACGCCGAGAGGCGCCGATATTTGTCGTAATTGCTGATCCAAATTCTGTTGGACAACAACGGGTACCGAATGGTCAATCAAATCGCCGACAAACAACACCAAATCGGGTTTTTCGGCATTGATCATATTTACGTATTTTTTTGCGGCTTTTTCGCCGAGTGAAATTCCGAGATGAACATCGCTCAGCGCAACAATTTTTAGTTCTTTGCCTTGTTTCGATTTCGTTGATTCAATGTCAAGATAAACTTTTGTCGGGTGATTGAAACGATAATTGCCCACAATCATGATCGATGTAACGGCAATTATGCCGATTACGCCAACTCGAAAGCGAAATTTTTGTGGATTTTGTAAGAATGGATGCCGCTTATTGATAGCTCTTACGATATCGGTTATCACAACAAACGGAAAATAATAGAGCATAAAGATGAGGAGACTGAATGACGCGAAACGAATCGGTTTGGCAATAGCAATCGGCAGATGATTATCGGAGATTGTTCCGAGAATCACGGATAAAATTAGCAGGATGATAACCGTGCGAAAAACCATTTTCGATTTTGCCGAACGAAAAAAAGTTTGCTCGCTGCGGACGACCACATACGTTCCCCACGCAATCAAGATGGCAAAAATGATGAATGAAATAATGATTCTCATGTCATAAAAAACAAACAAACTGCATCCATGTTCAAATAGTATGTAAAATATCTCATTTTTTCTTACTTTTGTTTCGATCTCAAAAAGATGCTTTATGAAAAGAATACAGCTTGCAATATTATCTGTTTTTGTCGTCATCTCTTCATTTTCACAAACACCAATTTTCCAATTGATAGATCATCCGGCTCTTAAGCATGCGAGTGTGGGCGTTTGTGTGAAAGATTTGGAGACAGGAGGAGTTATTGTTTCACACAACGGCGACAAATCGTTGACGCCGGCTTCGGTTATGAAACTTGTAACCACTGCTACCGCCCTTGAAATATTTGGTGCCGACTATCGTTATACCACACTTTTGGCGCTCGATGCCACCAATCCGAATCGAATTTTGGTTATCGGGTCGGGAGATCCAACGCTCGGAAGTGATGTTTTCGGAGGAAACCCCTATGAATTTTTGTCGGATTGGACAAAAAAAATTCTCGAAAAGAATGATAAAGAGAAAGTTTGGCAAATTTATGTTGCCGACGAATTGTTCGGATATGATGGGATTTCACCCGAATGGACGTGGATTGATATGGGAAACTATTATGCATCGGGGACTTATGGAATCAGCATATTCGATAATTCTTACAAGATCTTTTTCGATACTACCGATCCTAATTCTTGTCCGAAAATTATTCGAACTGATCCTGAAATGAAATCGATCCGTTTTACCAATTTCTTGAAAACGAATACTTCAGGAAGAGATAATGGCTATATTTATGGAATTCCTTTTTCGAACGATCGAATACTTCGTGGCGATATTCCGGCAGGAAGACGCAGTTTCAGCATCAAGGGAGATATTCCCGATCCCGGTCTGCTGCTGGGCGAACAGTTGGCCGATCGTCTTCGCAGGCAAGGCATCCATGTGGATTTGGTACAAACTGCCAGAATCGATTACATATCCCGATACTGTACAAGAGAATCGATGCCTTATCGTATTGGAGAGATACTCGATCAGCGTCAATCGCGAATGTTGAGCGATATTATTCGCGAAACCAATGAGAACAGCAACAATCATTTTGCCGAACATCTTTTGCGTACAATCGGGAGAAAAAGTAATCCGAATATTTATAGTGACCCGCTCAAGGAAGGAATTGATGCTATTGATAAATTTTGGAAGCAGAAGGGTATAGATACACAATCGCTTATAATGAAAGACGGCTCCGGACTTGCGCCGCAAAATGCTGTTAGTCCCGAGTTTTTGTGTGAGGTGCTGCGCTACATGAATAACAAAAGCGAGAATAAATCGGCATTTTTCGATTCATTGCCCAAAGCGGGTTTGGATGGCACGTTGAAGTCGTTCCTGAAAGGGACCAAGCTTGAAGGGAAAATTGCAGCCAAGAGCGGCAGCATAGGAGGTGTGCAATGCTATGCAGGTTATCTGATGGACGGCCGCAAAAAATATGCTTTTGCGGTGATGGTTAATAAGTTTAATGACACCCGAAGCGAAGTTCGAAGTGCCATCGAAAAATTTCTTTTGAGTTTATAATACTTCGTTTTATTCAACAATCGAAACGAGCTCGATTTCAAAAACGAGAGTAGTGTAGGCAGGAATAGTCCCCGAAGCGCTTGATCCGTATCCAAGCTGCCACGGAATCCATACTTCCCATTTGTCCCCAACTTCCATGTGCTGAAGCGCTGTGGAAAAACCGTCGATGATACCTCCGTCGTAAGAGTTTATACTTGTGGCTACCTTAAGCGTGCTTGGAATATTGCCACGGTTGGCGGTAGAATCGAAAATTTGTTTGTTCTTGATCAATTTTCCTTCTTCATCGGTATAGGTATCCGGTTTTGTCCAGTCGATTTTATACCATCCGGTATATTGCACATTTACCTGATCGCTGAAAAGCGGTCTTGCTCCATCTCCGTCCACCAATTCCTTGTACATGATGAATCCGGCTTTCGATTGTGATTCGATTTTTGTATATTCACTGTTGCCGGCAATAGCCGCGAAAGCCGCTTCATTTTCGGTTTTGTGAAGATCGTCAAAAGTAACGGTTTCCTCGCAGGATGACAGCAAGATAATGCCGACAATGGACAACAATAGAAATAATTTCGATTTCATAATTTTTTAGTGGGACAATTGTTTTAACAAGGTTTTCATGTCGGTTTTTTGAGAAATTTCGTTTTCCACCTCATCGATGTGCACACGTTTTTGCTGCATCGAATCGCGTTCGCGAATGGTAACTGTGCCATCTTCGAGCGTTTGATGATCCACTGTAACGCAAAATGGCGTTCCGATGGCATCCTGGCGGCGATAGCGCCTGCCGATACTGTCTTTTTCGTCGTATTGACAGGCGAAACTGAATTTGAGCTGATTCATAATTTCGCGCGCTTTTTCCGACAAGCCGTCTTTTTTGACTAACGGAAGCACTGCCAGTTTCACCGGAGCAAGCATTGCCGGTATCTTCAGCACCACGCGTGTTTCGCCATCTTCGAGTGTTTCTTCGCAATACGCTGCTGAAATTACCGAAAGAAACATTCTGTCAACGCCAATCGAAGTTTCGATAACATAGGGTGTATAAGATTTGTTAAGTTCCGGATCGAAATATTGCATCTTTTTACCCGAATATTTTTCGTGTTGACTCAAGTCGAAATCCGTTCGAGAGTGAATTCCTTCTACTTCCTTAAATCCGAAAGGCATTTCAAATTCGATATCGGTAGCCGCATTGGCATAATGAGCCAATTTTTCGTGATCGTGGAAGCGGTATTTTTCTGCTCCAAATCCCAAAGCCTGATGCCATTGCATGCGGAGTTGTTTCCAGTAATTGAACCATTTCATTTCTTCGCCCGGAGTGATGAAAAACTGCATTTCCATTTGCTCGAATTCGCGCATGCGGAAGATAAACTGGCGGGCAACAATTTCGTTGCGAAATGCTTTCCCGATTTGTGCAATTCCGAAAGGAATTTTCATGCGGCCGGTTTTCTGTACATTCAGGAAATTTACGAAAATTCCCTGAGCCGTTTCCGGACGAAGATATACTTTCATCGTGCCTTCGGAAGTGGATCCCATTTCGGTGGAAAACATCAAATTGAACTGACGAACTTCGGTCCAGTTGCGCGTACCACTGATTGGACAAACAATTTCGGCATCGATGATGATTTGTCGAAGCTCTTCGAGATTGGTTTCGTTGAGAGCCTTTGTGAAACGTGCATGAATTTCGTCGCGGTTGCGGGTAATTTCGAGTATGCGGGGATTTGTTTCGCGAAACATTTTTTCGTCGAACGAGTTACCGAAACGTTTCGCAGCTTTTTCCACTTCTTTCTCGATTTTTTCGTCGAGTTTGGCTAAATGTTCTTCGATAAGTACATCGGCGCGGTAGCGCTTTTTGCTGTCTTTGTTGTCGATCAGTGGATCGTTGAATGCATCCACGTGTCCTGATGCCTTCCAGATGGTTGGGTGCATGAATATGGCCGAATCTATTCCCACCACATTTTCGTGAAGCAGGGTCATGCTGTCCCACCAATATTTTTTTATGTTGTTTTTGAGCTCCACGCCCATTTGTCCATAGTCGTAAACGGCTCCGAGTCCGTCGTAGATTTCACTCGAAGGAAATACAAATCCGTATTCTTTGCAATGCGATACAATTTTCTTAAAAACGTCTTCCTGTGCCATTTTTTTGCGATTTTCGGCGCGAAAAAAATACGTTTTGTCGCGCTTTTTCTTTATTTTTTAAATCGATTTACAAAGTAAACGGATTTTTTTGAGATTTCGGCTTGTACGAATCATAAAGATAAATAAACCGCCATCATTTTGGCGGCTAAAACGATAAAAATGCTACTTTTGTGAAAACGAATTCAATCTTCTTAGAAAATCGAGATACTGCACTATGGCGGGTGGAATGAAGACTTTGGCTAAGGAAACCGTTATTTACGGAGGTACTACGATCATACAGCGTTCACTAAGCTGGTTCCTTGCTCTCTTTTGGACGTATTATCTTCCCTCGCAGGCCGACATGGGAATTGTGAATAATTTCTATGCGTGGATAGCATTGTTTCTGGTGATTCTTACCTATGGAATGGAAACAGGCTTTTTCCGTTTTGCCAACAAGCAAGATGAAAATCCCGACAAAGTATTCTCTACAGCCGTTTCGAGTCTTGGTTTTACTACATTGCTGTTTATTCTTTTTTCGTTCGTTTTTATACGACCGATTTCGCAGGGTTTAAATATTTCGGATAAACCACATTTCATTGCGATGATGATTTTCATCCTTGCTTTTGATGTAATGAGTGCGATTCCTTTTGCCTATCTTCGTTATAAAAACCGACCCATACGTTTTGCATTCATCAAGATTTTAAATATTGTCATTACCATTTTACTGAATGTATTCTTTTTTCTGCTTTGTCCTTTGCTTTCAAAACGTTTTCCCGAAGCTTTTTCGTGGTTTCGCATCGAGCGTGGGGTAGAATATATTCTGATTGCCAATTTGATTACCTCTGTTGTTCAAACTGTTTTGGTGTTTGCTCAAGTCAAAATAAAATTTCAGTTCGCCGATTCGCAACTTTTGAAAAGAATGCTCAACTATTCGCTCCCATTACTCATTTTAGGCGTAGCGGGTATTCTTAATCAGAACGCGGCCATTATGCTTTTCCCCGAAATATATCCCGATCCGGGCCCCGATAAACTAGAAGCCTACAAACAGTTGGGAATATACAGCGCATCAATGAAAATTGCAATCATTCTGATCGTCATGACTCAGGCTTTTCGATATGCTTTTGAACCATTTATTTTCGCCAAGAGCAAGGATACTGCCAATAACAAACAGGCCTATGCTGAGGTGATGAAGTATTTTATTATTTTTGGTTTGTTTGTTGTGATTGCGGTGATGGGGTATATGGATATTGTGAAATATCTCATCAAATCAACGTATCATGCCGGATTGGTTGTAGTTCCCATTGTGATGCTGGGTGAACTTTTCTTCGGAATATATTTTAACCTTTCGCTATGGTACAAACTCACAGACAAAACACAGTGGGGGGCCTATATGTCGTTGATAGGACTGGTTATTACGCTTGCAATAAATATAGTGTTTATCCCGACTTACGGATACATGGCCTGTGCATGGGCCTCGTTTGTTGCCAATATGGCAATGATGCTCATCTCGTATTTCATGGGCCAAAAATTCTTCAAGGTTAATTATGATCTGAAGTCTGCCGGTTTTTTCTTTGCGATGTCGCTATTGATGTTGGCCGTTATTTTGTTGGAGTTTGTTTATATCGATCAAATTTGGCTGCGCTTGACCATCAATACTTTTCTTATGATTATTTACGCCTATATTGCATTGAAAAGAGGATTTCCGGTGGATGTTCTGAAACGAATTTCTATCGTTAGAAAGTCGATAAAATAATTTTTTAATATTTAAATAATTGATAATGAAAAAACTATGTTTATTATTTACGGTGTTTCTTTCGTTTTTGGTGGTTAAAGCCGACGAGGGAATGTGGCTGCTTAAAGAATTGAACCGACAAAGCGTTGCTCGAATGCAAGAGCTCGGATTCACGTTTCCAATAGACAAGCTGTATGATGAGAACAATGCTTCGCTGAAAGATGCAGTAGTTATTTTTGGCGGTGGCTGTTCCGGTGTAGCCGTTTCGCAACAGGGGTTGATTTTCACCAATCATCACTGTGGATACGGATCTATTCAAAAACTCAGTTCGGTAGAACACGATTATCTGAAAAACGGGTTCAAAGCCGACAGATTTCAGGACGAATTGCCTGCCGATGGTCTTACTGTTTCGTTTTTGAGCTCAATGCGTGATGTGACGGACGAAATTCTCTCCAAGATTCCTTCCGTATTGAGCGAAATACAGCGTGAACTTGCTATCGATTCCATTTCCGAAACTCTTACCCAAGAATTTGAAAACAATCCGTTCAAGTCTGCACGGATTGTCCCTTTTTATTCGGGAAACAAATATTATATGGTTGTTTATGATGTTTTTCGCGATGTGCGTTTGGTGGTAACTCCGCCGGAATCTGTAGGAAAATTTGGTGGCGAAACCGATAATTGGATGTGGCCACGTCATACGGGGGATTTTTCGGTTTTCCGCGTTTATGCAGACCAAAATAATCAACCGGCCGAATTTGATCCCGCCAATGTCCCTTACAAACCTCGATATGTTGTTCCTGTGTCGCTCAATGGTTATCAGAAAGGAAGCTATTCGATGACCATCGGTTATCCCGGCCGAACTCAGCGCTATATGTCGTCGTGGGGAATACAGCAAATGGTAGAATCCGAAAACAAACCCCGTATCGAAGTTCGTGGCGTGAAACAGGAAATCTGGTGGAACGACATGACCAAAAGCGATGAAACACGCATCAAATATGCTTCGAAATATGCCGGAAGTTCTAATTATTGGAAAAATGCTATAGGTATGAACGAAGCCATTGATCATCTGAATGTAATTGCCGAGAAAAAAGAACTCGAAAATCGTCTTGCTTCTTGGATTGAATCTGATCCTGCCCGCAAAGAAAAGTATGGGAATACGCTTAACACTCTTGAGGAAGCTTATACCAACAGCAACGAAATAGCCAAATATACTACTTATTTTCTGGAAACTTTCCAAAACGGAATCGAAATTATTCGTTTTTCCAACACCATTTTGCAGTTCAATACAAAGGGAACAGAGCAGGAAAAACAGGAATTTATCAACGATCGCATTCTTAGAGCCTACAAAGATTACGATCCTCAACTCGATAAAAAGGTGCTTCCCGCGCTTATGAAACTGTATGCCGAGCGAGTTCCGAAAGAGTATCAGCCCGATGTATATGAGACCATCAACAAAAAGTTTAAAGGAAATTATGAAAAATATGCCGAATGGCTTTTCAAAAATTCGAAATTTACAAATCTGGATGATTTACTCACGCTGCTAAAATCGGCCGACACCAAGCGATTGACAAAAGATCCGGCTATGCAGCTTGCCTTGTCGGTAAAAGATATGGGGTACGAGTTATCTTCGCGAATGATGTCGGATTATGAAAAAATTCTTCGTGGCGAGCGTGAATTTATGGCCGCGTTGATGGAAATGAACCCGGACAAGGCTTTTTCACCCGATGCCAATTTCACCCAACGATTGAGTTATGGTTCTATCAAAGGTTATGCACCCCGCGATGCTGTTTGGTACGACTATTTCAGCACGGCGAAAGGCGTAATGGAAAAATACAAGCCCGGCGATCCCGAATTTGATTTGAAACCATTTGTAATTGAGGCGTTAAATAAAGGCGATTTTGGCCAATACGCCGATAAGGATGGGAATATGCGTACTTGCTTCCTATCCGATAACGATATTACTGGAGGTAACTCGGGTAGCCCGGTGTTTAACGGTCAGGCCGAATTGATAGGTCTTGCTTTCGATGGCAATTGGGAATCGCTGAGTGGCGACATTCTCTTCGAACCCGAAATGCAACGTACTATCAGTGTTGATATTCGTTATGTACTTTTTATTATCGACAAGGTGATGAATGCTCCTCACATTGTTCAAGAGCTTACAATAGTACAATAGTTCCTGTTGAAAAACCTATTTTAAATTGAAAAGAGACTGTCAGATTCCATTGACAGTCTCTTTTCAATTAATTTTGATTGACACCGCTTTTTATAGTTGCAAACTCGGACGAAAAAAGCTGCCTTGTTTGGTTGTAGCAGCTTTTTTTTGATAAATGACTATTTAATCAAAGAAGCCGTTAAATATCGCTTTCCGAAACATTGTTCAAGAACGAATAAGCCTTTCTGTCAAATCTTTCGTAACGAGGAGGTGTCGGTACATACGAGTCGTCGTCCCACAATGTGCTGGTGATCATCAGATCGGCACTATAGCGATTGCATGCAATGGGCACATTGTGAATGCGACATTGCCGCAACAGCATCATGATGTCGGCCTCATGTGGCTGAGGATTCAAATCGTCGATGAGAAAAACAGCCAGATTGATTTCTTTGCGGACAACCATTGCGGCTATTTCTGCATCTCCACCCATAGGTCCCGAATTCATGCACGTGATGTCGGGTTCGATTTCTTCGTTTAATAAGGCGCGTTTCACCAGGGATCCGGTAGTTCCGGTACAAACCAAGTGGTGGTGTGATAAAAATTCGGAGTTGTAAACTACCCAATCCACCATGTCGGCTTTCCTCCGATCGTGTGCTACGAGAGCGATAGTTAATTTTTTATTCATTGGATACTGTTTGTTTTAAATTCCTAACTCTTTTCTGATAGCTCCTATTTTGGCGTTTGCACGCTCTTCGGCCACTGCGATTTCATCACGTGATTTTACTATATCGTGAACTTCGATGTAAAATTTAATCTTTGGTTCGGTTCCGGATGGACGTATCGAAAGTTTGGTTCCATCTTCGGTGAAATATTGCAAAACGTTTGATGTGGTAGGCATTTCGAGCGAAATGTGTTCGTTGTGAACAAAATCTATTCCTTCAAGTTTTGCAAAATCTTTCATCAAGGTAACCTGCGATCCGGCCAATGTTTTTACAGGATTATTCCGAAAATTTTTCATCATGGCTTCTATTTCATCTGCGCCTTCTTTTCCTTTTCTTACGAGCGATACACTTACTTCTTTGGAATAGCCGTATTCCACGTAAATATCCTGCAATAATTGATACATCGTTTTACCCTGATCTTTGGCCCAAGCAGCTACTTCGGCAAATAGACAGCAAGCCGATATCGAATCTTTGTCGCGAACAAAATCGCCTGCCAAAAATCCATAGCTTTCTTCGCCTCCGCCGATGTATTGTTTTATCCCTTCGTTTTTGCGAATGACGTCGGCAATCCATTTAAACCCGGTGTAGCAATCGTAAATTTCCACTCCGTTGCGCTTAGCTATTGTGGCTGCAAGTTCTGTGGTTACGATCGTTTTCACGGCGTAATCTTTCGACGATAACTTGTTGAGTTGGCGTCGCCGTGTAATCAGGTAATATACAAGAATGAGCAGCGTCTGATTGCCATTGACGAGAATAAAGTTGCCTTCGGCATCGCGTATTGCGGTTCCTATACGATCGGCATCGGGATCGGTTGCCATAATAATATCCGCATCTGTTTCTATGCCTTTTTTAATTGCCAAATCGAGGGCGGCAGGTTCTTCGGGATTGGGTGAGATGACAGTCGGAAAATCGCCGCTGATTACATTCTGCTCCGGAACATCAATGATGTTCGAAAATCCAATAGCCTTCAATGCGTCGGGAACCATCGTGATGCCGGTACCGTGAAGTGGAGTATATACGATTTTCAAATCTTTTTGATGTTCGATGGCTTCGGGAGAAAGAACCAGTTTTTTTACTTCATCGATGAACGCTTGGTCCATATCCTTACCGAGTGTTTCGATCAGTTCTTTTTTGCCTGAAAATTTGATTTCGTCGTTCGATTTGATTCGATTTACTTCGGCGATGATTTGATGATCGTGAGGAGCCAATACCTGAGCACCGTCGTTCCAATAGGCTTTGTAGCCGTTATACTCTTTCGGATTATGTGACGCGGTGATCATAATTCCGCTTTGACATCCCAGCTTTCGTATGGCGAAAGACACCTCGGGTGTAGGTCGCAAGCTTTCGAAAAGATAAACTTTAATGCCATTGGCGCTGAAAATATCGGCCGATATTTCGGCGAACTTACGGCTATTGTTTCGGCAATCGTGTCCGATAACCACTTTTATTTCGGGTTTGTCGGCGAATTCTTTTAGCAAATAATTAGCTAGTCCCTGTGTGGCTGCACCAACGGTATAAATATTCATCCGGTTGGTTCCTGCACCCATAATTCCGCGCAAACCGCCGGTTCCGAATTCCAAATCTTTATAAAATGCATCGATGAGGGTAGTCTTATCTTCGTCATCGAGCATTTTCTGAACTTCGGCTTTCGTTTCGGCATCGTAGTTTCCGTTGAGCCATTCTTGAGCTCTTGCCGTAACGCGTGATAGCAATGTTTCGTTGTCCATAACTTTAAAAAGATTATAGTTGATTATTTCTTATGTCTTATTTTGTTGTTTCAGGTACCTTATAGCGGTCGCCCGTTTCTCTTATAACGGCTCGGCGATATTCTTCGGGGTAACCCGGTCGTGAGGGAAATTCGGGCAATCCGTGAGGATTTCTTTTAAATTTACCGTTTTCTTCTTTCTTTACCACACCATCAATATATTTTACGAGCAAGTATTCGCCAAGTTTTTTCCATTCCGATATACCGTTTGAGATTTGAGCGTTGGTATAATTGGTCAGATAATCAATGGATTCTGTCTCCGATTTTTTGTAAAGTTGCAAGGCCTCTTTTTCGATTTGAGGTTGTTGCTGACGAAAAGATTCTTCGAGCTTGCGTTGAATTTTTTCAACATCTTTAATCATATAACTGTATTTGCCGTAAACCATATTCGAAACCCAGTTGTGTATCCAAAAAGCCGAATTCCACGAGAAAGTGAGCAAATCGCCATTGCCGACTCTCATTTCTTCGGCTACGGAAGTGTTTCCGCAGTAAACGGGATAATATACGTTTTGAGCGGCGTCGTCAACTCCGAACCATAAGATTCCGCCAATTTGGTTGGGCAGCCACGATCGCATTTGTGCTACGAAAGAAAATCCGGTTTGCTGGGTTGCGATGGGGCGTTCGTTGAAATATTCGATCGAATCGACAGTCCACGTCAAAGGTGACCACCGATACGGACACTGAAAAGGTCCAGCTCCAAGGTCGTTGCGCCAGTCGAGGTCGGTACCCTCATAATGATCACGCATGTAGGATTGTGCCTCTTCTACAGAGATCAGCCGATCGGGTTTGATGTAGAGGGGCATGGGATCTGTGGTTTCTCCTTTTGCATACGAAACATACTGTGCCATGTCTTTATTCACATGATTGAAAAACGACCATACGCGCGCTTCGCAAAATCGTTGTGCGCCGAAATCGAGTGGTGCGTATGCACGTGAAAAACTGAAATCGCTGTCGTTACCGTCGAAATAACCTTTTTCGCGAGCGAAAGAGATGACATCGGGAGAGTAAAGACAGTTTTGAGGATCGTTGAGCGGAAACTGCTGAATGCGTGCCTGGTTGGCATGCGCTGAGACGCAGTCGTCGGGGATGCGTACGGCAACCCAAACCGCTCCTTTGTTTCCGGGCCCTTTCCCGATCATTTCCATGATCCATACTTCGTTGGGATCGGCTATCGAAAACGATTCGCCCGAGCTGTAATAGCCGTATTGAGCAACCAGATCCGTCATCACTTTTATAGCTTCGCGAGCAGTTCTGGATCGTTGCAATGCTATGTAAATCAAGCTGCCATAATCGATGATTGCGGTTGTGTCGACGAGCTCTTCGCGTCCGCCGAATGTGGTTTCTCCGATAGCTACCTGATATTCGTTAATATTCCCGATTACGTTGTATGTTTGTCGTACTTGATGGATTTCCCCCAGATATTTGCCCGTATCCCATTCATAAACTTTGAGCATTTCTCCCTCTCTATGTGTCGAAGCAGGCCAATGATACAGTTCACCATAGAGTCCAAATGAATCGGCAGCATAAGAAATCATCGTGGAACCATCTTTTGAGGCCTTTTTGCCGATTAAAAAATTGGTGCAGCTAAATGCTTGATTCGTACAAAATAAAATTGTAAAAAATGCGATAAGATTTTTTCGAGTCATACATTCATTCAAATTGGTTTTTTGCAACAATTCGTAAAGGTACGTTTTTTTGATGTAATTTTACAAATATAACATCAATATCTTTATTTAATTGTCTGCAATTTCTGACGAGTGAAAAATATGATTAATTTTGCAGGATAACAAATATCACTACGCGACAAATGGGGGAAAAAGAAACGAAAATGCGTTTTAGTTTGTTGGGAATGAATCACTACCAGTGGATAGTGATAGTGGTGTTGTTAGCTATGCTTTTTCTCTTTAGCGATAACAGTATTTTTAAAAGAATCGAGTATGATCGACAAATCAGAGATTTGAAATCGCAGATAGAATTTTACCAGGCGCAATCTGATACAAATCAGTTGAAATTGAATGAATTGCAATCCAATAAATACAATTTGGAAAAATTTGCACGCGAAAATTATTTTATGAAAAAGGACAATGAAGAGGTTTTTATTATCGAATAAATTTTTTTTGGAAAAAGCAGCATTTTCATTTTAATAATTGCAGGTTTATCTCCGAATGCTTTGTTCCAAAATATTCTGTCTGTTTTTACGGGAGTATAAATTCATAGATACTGAATCTGTTAGTATTATTTTTAAATAGGTAAGATAAAAGAATAGATGTCAAAATCAAAGGAAATAATTTACGCCTTTTCGTGCGTGTTGATATTGGCTGCGGCTGCTATGTACATGGCTTTGCCTGAAGTTGCTACTTGGATGATGGTTGTCGGTGTCGTTATTTTTTCTGCTGTCACGGCCAAAAATCCATATCCGGGCAAAAGTATCAGGGGCAAGCGTTTGTTTATGTTTCGGATATATGCTTGCGTATTGATGGCTGTAGGAATCTATTTCATGTTTCGCCGGCAAAATATCTGGTTTTTAATGATGCTCATCGCATCGGTTTTTCTGATATATTCGGCTTTTTTGATGCCGCGGGTATGGGAGAAAGAGCAACTTGAACACACGGATAAAGAATCATAGAATTCGATAGAAAAAATGCCGGACAATAGGGTTGAAGAAAAATATAAAAGATATTTGCTGCTCGAAAAGGGATTGTCAAAAAATACCATCGAAGCATACATGACAGATTTGCAAAAATTTTCGACCTACGTTGCACAACACTATTTGTCTTATCGAGACATTTCGTATATACATCTCCAGGATTTTCTGTCTTCTCTTCACGATCAAAATATCTCGCCGAGGTCGGTTGCCCGAATTCTTTCAGGCGTAAAATCGTTTTTTAAGTTTATGCTACTTGATAAGTATATTGATCATGATCCGTCGGAACTACTCGATGCTCCCAAAATAGGATACAAACTACCCCAAGTTTTGTCTGTCGAAGAAATCGATCGGATATTGAGCGTGATCGATGTTTCTACTGTCGAGGGTTCCCGAAATTATGCCATTATCGAAACGCTTTACAGTTGCGGGTTGCGTATTTCGGAACTCACATCACTCAAGTTTTCAAATTTGTATTTCGACGAAGGATTTATTCGTGTCGAAGGCAAAGGAAGTAAACAACGTCTGGTACCTATCTCCGAAACCGCAATTCAAAAGATAAAAAATTATCTGCAACATCGTCAACTGATAAATATCCGTAGGGGAAGCGAAGATGTATTATTTGTAAGTACTCGCGGGCGATCAGCCGGATCGATGCTTTCGCGCTCGATGATATTTCAATTTATCAAAGAATATGCAGAGTTGGCGGGAATCAAGAAAGAAATAAGTCCGCATACATTTCGTCATTCATTTGCCACGCATTTGCTCGAAAGAGGGGCTAACATTCGGGTGATACAGGAAATGCTGGGTCACGAGAAAATTACCACGACCGAAATCTATACACACATCGATCGGAATTTTTTGCGTCAGGAAATTATCGAACATCATCCTCGCAACCGAAAATAAGCTGCATCTGCAAAAAAATCATTTTTCCTGCCTTCAATCTCCTTCAAAAAATTAGCCTGATTGGAGAAAATTACCTAAATTTGCTCAATTAATCATTTGCTGAAAATTAAGTTTTCCATTTACCAAATTATGTGTTTTTTAATATAGAGGAAAAATCTTTCTTTGGCATACATATCGTAGATCAAGAAAAATAATTAAAACATAATCGTATGAAATTTGTCGTATCAAGTTCCAACTTACTCAATCATTCGCAGGCAATCAGCAGGGTGATCAATTCGAAAAAGACCCTTTCTATCTTGGATTGTTTTTTACTGGAATTGAAAGGAAACGCATTGTCGTTGACGGCTGCAGATAACGAAAGCCGCCTTCAGACAACGATTGATGTTTCGAATGAAGGCAGCGATGGAAGTGTGGCTATCAATGCCAAAAACTTACTCGATCCGCTCCGTGAATTGCCGGATCAGCCATTGACTTTCGAGATAAACGATGACACATTGGAGGTAAATATTTTTTATCACAACGGTAAATACAACTTTATAGGTTTGAAAAGTGAGGAGTATCCTGAACCTAAACAACTGAGCGATAATGTAATGATGTTTCGTATCAATGCACAGGATCTTTTCAATGGCATCAATCGAACGATTTTTGCTACGGCCGACGACGAATTACGACCGGTCATGAATGGTATCTTTTTTGATCTTACACCCGAAGGTCTGACCTTTGTGGGATCTGACGGCCACAAATTGGTTCGATTTATTAATAAGGCTGTGAAAAGCGAAGGTCGATCTTCGTTCATTCTTTCCAAAAAACCGGCGAATCTGCTCAGGGCACTGCTTCCACGCGAAACAGGCGAAATAGAAATACGATTTGATGAAGATCAGGCTTATGTTGTCATGCAGGATTATACCATGTTATGCCGATTTACCGAAGGACGATATCCAAATTATAATTCGGTGATTCCTAAAAACAATCCCAACAGTGTTACCATCGATCGTTTGTCTTTACTGAATGCTCTAAAGCGCGTAGCCGTTTTTACTAATCCGGCTATTGGCCTGATCAAAATGCAATTCTCTGAAGACAGCATTGTTGTTTCCGCCCAAGATATCGATTTCCTTACTTCTGCCGAAGAAACAATTCCTTGCACTTATCACGGAAATGTGCTCAATATCGGATTTAAGGCTTTATTTTTGATTGATATACTCAACAACATCCCTTCGGCTGACGTTCGTATTGAGCTCTCTGATCCTTCGCGTGCAGGTGTCGTTTTTCCTGCCGAAAACGAAGAAAACGAGGATATGCTTGCATTGCTTATGCCCATGATGCTTAACGATTGATTGCCGAAGAAAAATTTTATCCACGAATGAAATTGAATCTTAAAAATCCGTTGGTTTTTTTTGATCTCGAAACTACCGGTATCAATATAACGAGAGACAGAATTGTAGAGATATCTTTCTTGAAAGTTTATCCGAACGGGAAGGAAGAAATTAAATCACGCAGAATAAATCCCGAAATGCCTATTCCTCCCGAAGCCACTGCTATTCATGGCATCTCCGACGAGGATGTAAAAGATTGCCCCACATTTAAGCAAATTGCCAAATCTTTGGCAGATCAATTAGAAGGTTGCGATTTGGCAGGTTTCAATTCGAGCCGTTTCGATGTGCCTCTTCTTGCAGAAGAGTTTTTGCGTGCCGGAATTGATTTCGATATGAGCAAGCGCAAGTTTGTGGATGTGCAAATTATTTTTCACAAAAAAGAACAACGTACGCTCGAGGCTGCTTACAGATTTTATTGCAATAAGGAGCTCGAAAATGCTCACTCGGCCGAGGCCGATACCGTTGCCACATATGAGGTTCTGAAATCGCAACTCGATCGGTATCCCGATTTGGAAAATGATATAGAGAAGTTGTCCAACGAATTTTCGAGCTTCAATAACAATGTCGATTTTGCCGGGAGAATCGTGCTCAACGAAAAAGGTATTGAAGTTTTTAATTTCGGAAAACACAAGGGTAAACCGGTTTCCGAAGTTTTCAAAAACGAACCCAGTTACTATTCATGGATTATGGATGGCGATTTTCCATTGAATACAAAACAGGTGGTTACGAAAATTCGTTTGCGCGAAATGAATAAATAGAGACTATCTTAAACCGATTGTATGAAGTATTTTCAATGGCTGATAGTAATCGCGATGACCTTTGTTTTCACGGAATGTGGAAAAGGTAATGCCGAAAATGAGCACAAGACTAAAATGGATCCTATCGTCAGAGAACGCAAGGCTCGTTTTGTCGGAAACTACAATCGCGAATTCAATGATTTACCTGATCTGCATTTGGAGGCCGCTATCCGCAACGGAATTGAACCATTGAAAAGTCGTGTTGATACTCTGCTGTTAAAGAACGATTTGGTGCGACTACCTGTTGAACTCGAACTTTACAAAATGTACGATCTCAAACATTCCATCCCTTTTTTGGTTCCTTCGGCTGCAAGTTTGCTGATCGAAATTTCCCGAAATTTTCGCGATTCTCTTTATAGCAAGGATCTGCCGCTTTATCGATTGTATCTGACAAGCGTTACACGCACCGACGAGGATATTGCGGGTCTTACCAAAAAAAATATAAATGCCGTCGAAAACTCGTCGCATCGATATGGAACTACTTTCGATATTTCATGGAAGCGATTCGATCCCGTTGATCCGGATACGCTTCAATCATTACCTCCGGAGCGTTTGAAACTCGTCTTGGCACAGGTGCTTTTCGATTTGAGAAATCAGAATCGATGCTATGTGAAGCATGAGCGAAAACAAGCCTGTTTTCACATTACAGTTCGTTAGTCATTCATCCAATGTCGCGTTTTTTTATCACTCTTGCATACAACGGAAAAAATTATGTGGGATGGCAAATTCAACCCAATGGAAAAAGTGTGCAGGAAGTGGTGCAAAATGCATTGTCCATCATTTTGCGTGGTGAAATTGTTTTGGTGGGTGCCGGTCGGACCGATGCCGGTGTTCATGCCCGAAAAATGATCGCTCATTTCGATTGGAACGGCATAGCTTTTGATCCAAACGATTTAGTATTTAAGCTCAACGGATTTTTACCTCGAGATATTGCCGTTTACGCTATCCGAGAAGTTGATACTCGCGCTCACGCCCGATTTAGCGCTTCATCGCGAACATATAAGTATTTTATTACTCTTCGGAAGGACCCGTTTTTGTTTGATCTGAAATATCGAATTTTTTATACGCCGGATATCGAAAAAATGAATTGCTGCGCACAAATTTTGAAGGAATACACCGATTTTACCAGTTTCAGCAAATTGCACACCGATGTAAAAACAAATTTTTGTAATATAACTGATGCTTATTGGGAGCGAGTAGGGGAATACGATTTGGTTTTCACGATCACTGCCGATCGTTTTCTTCGGAACATGGTACGCGCCATTGTGGGGACATTGCTTGAAGTGGGGCGAGGCCGACTTGACGAAAACGATTTCCGACGGATTATTGAAGCAAAAGACAGGCGGTCGGCAGGAACATCTGCCCCCGGATATGGGCTATATCTTCACGATATAGTTTACCCCGAATGGGTGTTTCAAATCGGGGATTAATCGCGATTTGAATTTCAAAGAAAAAAGCAGCAATCGATTTTGTCGATCGCTACTTTCTGCATTTTTTAGAATGGATCGAATAAATTCAATCGTTCATCGATATCAAGAATTCTTCATTGTTTTTGGTTCGTCTCAATCTGCCCAAAAGGAATTCCATAGCTTCAACCGAATTCATATCGGATAGGAAATTACGTAAAATCCACATTCTGTTCAGCACATCTTCCGATAGCAGCAGATCGTCGCGTCGTGTGCTGGATGCCATGATATCTACGGCGGGGAAAATGCGTTTGTTGGACAGTTTGCGATCGAGTTGCAATTCCATATTTCCTGTTCCTTTGAATTCTTCGAAAATCACGTCGTCCATCTTCGAACCAGTGTCGGTGAGAGCGGTAGCAATAATAGTGAGAGAACCACCGTTTTCGATATTTCGTGCAGCACCGAAAAAGCGTTTGGGCTTGTGAAGGGCATTGGCATCGACTCCTCCCGAAAGTACTTTGCCTGATGCTGGTTGAACGGTATTGTATGCTCTTGCCAATCGGGTAATGGAATCGAGCAGAATAACCACATCGTGTCCGCATTCTACGAGACGACGGGCTTTATTGAGCACGATTTCGGCAATCTTTACGTGGCGATCAGCCGGTTCATCAAAGGTGGATGCAATTACTTCCGCGTTCACACTGCGTTCCATGTCTGTAACTTCTTCGGGTCGTTCGTCAATGAGCAGTATGATCATATATACTTCGGGATGATTGTCGGCAATAGCGTTGGCTATATCTTTCAACAACATCGTTTTACCGGTTTTGGGTTGGGCGACGATCAACCCACGTTGTCCCTTCCCAATAGGAGAAAACAAATCGACTATTCTACACGAAAGATTGTCGTTGTGCCCTTTTGTAAGATTAAATTTTTCGTTTGGGAACAAAGGCTTGAGATGATCAAAAGGAACTCGGTCGCGTACCTCTTCGGGATTGCGTCCGTTGATTTTGTCCACTTTCACGAGCGGAAAAAATTTTTCACCTTCTTTTGGCGGACGGATCGGCCCCTCCACAACGTCGCCCGTCTTTAACCCGAAAAGGCGAATCTGCGATTGCGATACGTAAATATCGTCAGGCGACGACATGTAGTTATAGTCCGAAGAACGCAGAAAACCATATCCTTCAGGCATAATTTCCAGCACTCCGGATGCTGTCAAAATTCCGTCGAAATCGAATAAAGGTTCTTTTTCGGTATCTTTCGGTGCGTTCGGAGTAGTCGTATTGGGTTTGTTTTGTTGATGTTGGCTTTGATTCTGATTTTTTGGGGCAGCAGGTTGAGGTCGAGCTTGCAAGGGAGCCGGGGTCACCAATTCCATTAATGAAGGTTTCTCTATTGCGGCAAGTTCATCTATTTCGGGTGTTAACGAGTTTTCTTCCGGTTTGTCTTCGGCTACAACCGGAGGAAGAGTAACAGGTGGGGGGGTATTTTGTTTTTCTTCAGTTCGCTGTTTTGAAGGCCTGAAAACGAGTTGAGTTGGTTTCGTAACCATCTTTTGTTCCGTTTTCGGATCTGCTTCTTTTTTTGCCTGACTTTCGTTTTCCGGTTGTGGACCCGGATCTTTTTTTGCGTCTTCCTTTTCCGGAACGGGAGTTGATTGATCGTCGCGAATTTCCGCTAAATCGGTAGCGGAGCTCGATATTTCTTTTTCCGATTCTTGTTGTGTCGCGACAGGATTTTTTGCGGGAGACTCAGAAACAGATCGTTTTTGAAGCGTATGTTTTCTTCCTGTTTTTTCTGACTTGGTTTCCGACTTTGTCGTTGGTGTCGGCACGGATGTTGATTGATTTTGTTTCGATTTCTTTGTTTCGGCAATCGCTTGCTCATCGAGTATTTTGTAGATGAGCTCTTCTTTTTTATAAGCGTCGGGACGCCTGATTCCCATTTCTTTGGCGAGTGCGCGTAATTCTGTTGTAAGCTTTTCGTTAAGCTCGATAATGTTATAAGCCATGTATAATGTATTGAATTCTCTGTATGGTTTAGTATAATAAATTATATGACAATTATCTACGGAATGTGATGTTTGGTGGAACTCAAATTAACAAACCTGAATAAATAAACTTAATTATAAAATGTGATGAATAAAAAATAAACAAGAACAGTAGAATGTTCGAATACGTTTTTGAAGATTCTACCACAAAGGTAATATTTTTTTAAATATCAATACGCGCAGAATGATTTTTTTTGGATTTTGCCTGTAAAAATCTTTTCAGAAAATGATATTTTGCAAAACCGAACGTTTTTTCCTTTTCGATCATACTACAGCAATAGCAAAAAAACAGTATTCCGGTTGTTGGGTTAATTGTATCGAAATTTTTTCTTGTTTATTAACTACGGTCCGATAAATCAATTCAATTTCATAGCATTCGATTTGTCGTAGTTGTCCTTTCTCCTCTGTATCTCATTTTTATAAAGTTCGGCTCGTTTGCGGTCGAGCGAATTATTTGTTGTCGATTGATCAAACAGTTGTTTTGAAATAGTGATCCACTCGAGCGCCGAATCCAGGTCGTCGAGCATTTCATATGCAAAAGCAATGTTGCTGGCCGCTTTAGCCTTATCCAGATTTTTTTTCGTCTTGTCATAATAGGCTTTCCATTTCGAGATAGCTTCCGGCCATTTGTTCGATCGAGCAAAAACATCGGCCTCTTTCATCAGCGAATGATTTGACGTATAGTACCACCTGCTTTGAGTTTCCCAATGAGGAACAAATATGTAAGTCATTTTTTCTGCAGCATACAAGGCAAGTTCTTTCATGGCTTCTTCGTGGGTAGGGAGAATAAGATCGGCATAGGCTTTCCCGTCCTGAATGTCGAATCCTTCCCATCTCAAACTGTCTGTGAATTCTACGGCGGGAAGTTTTCCTTCCATAGTAGGCATATAAACTCGGATGATAGAATTAATCTTTCCCACCATAGCTCCATAAGGATAACCTTCTTGCTTGAAATAATCATTTCTTTCGGTCTGAAGCATCAATTTTTCGAGTGAAAGGATGGCATCTGCGCCAGTCTGCAAGCGTAGATCATTCATTGTTTCGGGGTTTAATCCGATTGTTTCCCAAAAACGGCGATCCGTTCGTAATGGTTTGTCATAGATCATCACTTTATCGAAGTAATTTTCCTCCGATAAAAATTGCGTCAATGCTTCGGTGAAAATGATGGATATACTGTCGTTTTTTGCTTCCACTTTTTCAGCATCGCTTTTTCCCACTTGTTTCCAAGTGTGTCCCACGTCGTTGGGTTGTTTCCCTGCATTGTCGATAATCAAAATATTGTTCACGGTTTCGGGAAGAGGTATTTGAGGGGGTTCGTTGGTTTGTATTGTTATTGTCCTTATTCCTGCACAACTAAATAACAATAATCCGACAATAGATGCAACGAATAGTTTGTATATATTTTCCATGCCGATAATTTGTATGAGTTTCGCCTTGCTTTAGACAAACAAAATTACAATATTTTTCAGTTCATCTTGCATATGAATGGAGAAATTATAAATTGCCTGAAGTAACGGGTTTAATAGTGAACTCAGTTTAGTTAATTAAATACAGTGAGTAGTAGAAAACATTATTCTGTCAATTCTTTAGCAATTCTTCCACTCTCACAAGTTCGTATCCCCGATGTTTCAATTCCTTAATCAGATCATCCAATCGGTTGTATAACTTGTCAGTACGTTCCGGATCCGTTCCTATATGCATGAGCAGCAAAAAACCATTCAGCGTATTTTTCTCTTCATAAGCGAGAATATTTCGATAAATAGTTTGAGATGAAAGATAGTTGTTCATGTAAGGCGTCGTGTAATCGGCATTGGATGTAGTTCCCGGTGTAAAATTTACTATTTGAACATGCATTGCTTTTGCCCAATTGCTGATTTGCCCGTTATACCATTCGTAAGGAGGTACAAAATATCGCTTTTGTTCCATTTTTAACCCGATATTTTTCATTGTTGCATAATTGTCTTTCAAATCTTTTTCGAATACATCCCGAGAAACCAATGTCGAATTCCGTTTCTCCCAATCGGCATACAACAAGTGAGTATCGGAATGGGGACCAAGATAGTGTCCGTCCTGCTGCAAGTTTTGAGCAATCGTAGGGAATTTCCGATAAAAATCTCCCGTCAGGAAAAAGGAAGCTTTCACCTTATTTTTTTTCAAAGTATTTCGAATCGCTTCTGCACCATCGGCAAATTCGTGTCCAGTAAAAATCAGTGCCAGTTTCTTTTTCGAAGGATTTCCCCGCACAATGCCACCCAAAACTTTTTCATTTACATTCGCTTGCGAGTTTAAGTACCCCAGATAGAAACAAAGGGAAGCAGTGCCATCCATTGTCGGTTCATTCGTAGAATAATCGGCAAAATCATCATGATAAACCACATAATCCGACTGAAAAGGCGCATATTCATCCTCGTTGGTCAAATAAATTCCGATTAGACGATTAAAAATCGAAGTGTAAATAGGACCGTCAACCAATCCGCCTGTAATCGGCATTCCATGCAAATGCATAAAAGCAGAATGAGGGTCTTCGGGGGTATCCGCACCATCGGGATAACCGACAATCATGGAAGTCCCCCACGGATTGCAACCCAAAAGCCAGTCGCGCATGGCGGTCTCCATTTCAAGAAATGTATTGTCGCCGGTAAGTTCATGATAAAGGCGACACTGAGTAATAAATCCCACAGTAAGATTATTTGAGCACCAGATAAATGGAATGCCATTCAGAAAAGCATCGCCAAGATCCCGGGCTCGGTCTTTTACTCGCTGCAAGCCGGTTCGCATATTGCGAATAAATTCTGCTTTTGCTGCCGGATGATCGTTTTGCAGTGCCAGGTGATAATTTCCAAGGTTAACGAACGGATACCATTGATAATGACGGGCAGAATCGGCACCCATCCATGGCGTTATAGGTTCCAGACGTCCGTAATGCACAGCGTGATTCAGGTATTCACTATTCCGGAGAACATTATACATTTCGGCAGCAGCCAACTGCATATCGTCAGCCCAGTTATCCTCTTCGTAAAAATAAGGTGCGCCACCGGGCGCTGTCTGACAAACTCCCGGATTTTCCGCTCCTTTGCGATAAGCATCCTCAGCCTTTTGGAGCAACATTTCCGAAAATTCGGGATAATAGGATGCTAAAAGTTTAGCTCCCAAGGTAAACGACGAAGCATATTTACCCAGCGTAGAAGCCAATCCTGTACTGAGGTTTTTATAGTTGAGAAGTCCTTGCGGTTTCGGACTGCAAAAATACACCGGACGCTCTTTGCCTGCACCCCAACCATAATCCACCTTTTGCCGAGTAGGCAAAACCATTCCCGCATGATCCCGATCATCGGCTACCTGATTGAAGTAAGTATCCTTATCGGGGTTCATTTTCACCAGCCAGTCGAGTCCCCATTTCGCTTCGTCCAAAATATCGGGAATACCATTTGCCCCCTCGTTTCCGTTTGCCTGATAATGATCGGCAAACACATCGGGATATTGACTGTAGGCAAACAATAGTTGATAGACAGCATTTGCCGAAGTGGTAACATACTGCAGATAATCCGAAGCATCGTGCCATCCGCCAACTACGTCATAATATTTTCCATCACGTTTCCCGTCAGGATCGCCTACCGTAATCCCGTCATATACATGACAGGAATCTTTCAAAAACGGATTATAGCCGCAACGTTGCTGGCGCATATACTTCAATGGGATTTCCGATGCTCCTGCATAAATATCGTTGCCAATTTTAAAAGGAACTGATTTTGTTCCGCCTATTTTTATTAAATAGATTCCGGGAGCTGAAAAATCGGAAAAATCTAAACGAGCCGATGATTCAAAAGCCGGTTGTTTGCCCATATTCCTGATTTTATTACCCGAATAGACCACTTTGCCGCTTTGAACATCAATGACTTCAAAACTTGAGACATTTTTTTGTTCCTTGCTCACCCATACTGCTACCTTAATATCATTTTGTAGATACCCCACCTGATTTACCCGAATCCATTGCAATTGTGAGAATCCGAAAATTGGTGTGAGCAAAATAAGTAAAACAACTGAAATTTTTTTCATGAAAATTGGATTTTGATTACGCGTGTAAAACTGCAAAATGATCGTTCCAAAAAAACAACGGGGCTGTCTCAAAAGTAAGGACAGTCTCTTTTTTTAGTTGGGAAATATCATAAAAAACAGGGAAAAAACAGGATAAACGATTTGTGTAATTGCAAAATATTTTGTATTTTTATAGCTGAATATCAA